>OGYN01000343.1_pt1 | contig 43927 bp, 64 predicted proteins | sample 1576551 | NCBI WGS metagenome assembly OGYN01 (sample SAMEA3541589, study PRJEB24748) | human gut metagenome | biome: human gut; feature: human-associated habitat; material: faeces | place: China | collected 2012 | reverse complement strand
CCAAAGAAATCACAGTTCCGGGTGATTACCCTGAAAATACAACCACTATCGCCCCGTTAACGCCATACGATAAATGGGATGGTGAGAAATGGGTGACGGATACCGAGGCACAGCATAGCGCCGCAGTAGACGCGGCAGAAGCACAGCGCCAGTCACTGATTGATGCTGCAATGGCTTCCATTAGTCTGATTCAACTGAAATTGCAGGCCGGACGTAAACTGACGCAGGCAGAAACAACCAGACTTAACGCTGTGCTGGATTACATTGACGCGGTGACGGCAACAGATACCAGCACCGCGCCGGATGTCATCTGGCCTGAACTGCCGGAGGCGTAGGCCATTCAATATCTGGCGCACCGGAAGTATCGACCAGTTCCAGTGCGTCCAGATAATCCAGCCACAAATTATATTGCACCAGTTCCTCACCTTTCAGACGACCAATTGATGCTTTACCTGGCCATTGTTTACTGTTGATGTATTCGTTGGCCTGGTTAATCAATTGCTGCTTTTTAGTTTCGGCTGATGCAATTTGTTCTTCACGTGTTGGTGGAGGAACATCTGCCCAAGCTGGCATTCCGTCGCCTGCGGTAATTCTGCGCTTACCTTCGGGCGGCGTGTCATGGAAATATTCCCTGAAAATAGCTTCGTCTATGTCTACGCCTTTTCCTTCTGGCCATTGCCCTTTTGCAGCGTAAACAGACTGTAGGGCGTAAGGGTACGCCAGATTATCAATATATAAATATTTCATAATTAACGCCCTTTCGCAAAGAAAGCTCCACCTTCAAATCCATAGTTACAATGCGCAACAAATCCTGTTCGCGTCCAGTTAGTTGCGCCCCACATATTCCCACCACCAAAACCGCCGTCATATACAATCACTACGTCTGGCTCCTGCGTAAAAGGAATGGGGAAAGTCACATTTGTAGATACCGCCGCGGCGTTAGTCGGGAAATTAATTCTTCCCCACTGTTCAATTGAACCATCAGGCAATTTTTGCCAGCCAGATCCTGATGAATAAGCTGACATGTCTGGTATCTGATTCGCCCCAGTCCCCACATTCCTTTTCGCCGCTTCTCCCAAACCAAGGTTTGTGAGAGCCGTAGAAATCGCCGCTGCACCATCTGATTTGATATCGGCAAATGGGTTTGCACGGCTCAGTGTGAGTTTTTGAATGGCTTTTAAAACCTGAGTCATATCGTTAATGTCGAGCGCCAATCCTGCTGACTCTACGATATGCGCTAACTCTTCCTGCATGGCATTAAACGCTGCTGCCCGCAGCCTCGTTGCGGCAATACCACCAGCAACACTTCCATCAGTATATTTGCCATCCTGCGTTGCAGTGGCTTCGACTTGCCCGATTCGGAGCATAGTTAATCCTCACTTAGTGTTAAGCGATAAAATCAGAGGGGGAAATATCAGTTATGAATAATTGAAAATGATGTTCAGATGGGATGGGGCAATTTTGTTGATTGAACACTCCAGTTGTTTATTGCCCCACGATGCGAGCGGATCTCCGCAGTAGGACGCGCCAGCAAGCGAATACTTGATCGTTGTTTGTGGCGCATTTATCCGCCAGGTAAATGGCCACTCGTCACCGTTAAGCGCATCACCGCATACTGACATGCCACTCATAGCGGGCCGGAACTGTGTGATAGTGATGGTATAACCAAGAGCTGCAGCCACCCGGATGTAATAATCGCGGTTCAGGCCGCCGGTGCTGATTAACTTTGCCACCACGGCGCGCTGGCGATCGCTGACGCCACCGGATTCACCAATCGCACAATCATCTGGTAACCCCAGAGAGCTTTCCCATTCTGACAACATTACCGTCGCTGTAGGGGGAAAAGCACCAGTAATCAGGCTTTGCGCATCGTTGTCAGAACGCTGAAACGCGCTGCCCAGTGCCCGTAATACCGCAGCCTGTACCGTTCTTTGCGACCGGGGCCACGCCCTGCCCGTCGGTAGCAGCGCACCAAGCGCACTGGCATAATCATTTTTTGAAAAGAGGCTCATACAAAATTCACCCCGCCAAGCACCGGAATTTCGCCAACAGCAAAGGTGATATTGGCCGTCGGAGAGTTAAGAATATAGCCCGTCGTGCCGCTAACACCGCCGATACTCCCGTTAATATCAGAGAGGTAAACTTTCCCGGAACCATCAGGGTTAGCTTCATCAAAAAACAGCGCCGTCAGCGCGTCTTTTATCCCCTGAACTGTGGTGCTGTCGGCATTTTTGATCCCAGAGATTTCAATATTGATGACTTTCTTGATCGGGGAACATACGAAAACAATGGCAGTGTCTGTCTGCTGCGGATAGATGTGGTCGGCGACAGCGAGCTGGTCTCCGGTGGCTTTAACAGCCCCCCAGTCCTCAAGTTGGGATATTCCGTCGGTACCGACCGGAAACCCACCATTGTCATTCCGATCACACATGATATACACGCCAACGGTCCCGGCACCGTTCAGACGCCGCTTTACCCACGCGCGGGTGACGCCCGAAACCTCAAGCGCCCATTTTTTATAATCGGCGTCGCTTCCACCCTGAGGCGGATTCTGCCATGCCAGCAAGCCACGACTGCGAAAATCCTCTTCCGTTTCAATATCGGCTCCGCCGGTCGCAGCGGACAGTAACGTTACCTGTGGATCCACGCCAGCAATATTCGCGTCCAAGGTCATTATGGTCCCGGCATCAGCGTTACCGCGCGCGCCTCCACCCGTTACATCACTGGTAATATCCGGCAGTATGGCCGTCACCGCGACGATACCAAATCCATCTGCCTGAATTTTAAGATCTGCATCCGTCCGGTACTGGTATCCGTCCCCGCGGTTAATGATCGAGCCAACAGGGATAATACAGTCAACACTGCCACTAGCCTGTACCGCAGGCGACTTCGCCGCTGCAGCTGGTTTTCTGAATACCTGCTTAAGGGCCATCCACCCGGCGAGATACTCATCGGTAGAGGTAAACGGGTTTGTCTGCAGGGCAATATAGTCAAGGTAGGCGTAATGCAGATGCCCCATCCCCGCATCCATGTCAGCCAGTACCTTCAGGTTCGCGAAGCGCAGGAGCGCACCAACATCCTCAAGCTCCGCCTGCATAAATTTCCGGTTTCCGTCGCGGAGTTCGCTCAGCGTCGGTCGTTTAAACGGCATATTAACGTTGCTCCCATATCCAGTAAAACCTGAATTCCTGCCAGTCCTTCCCCGGTGCCTGATAGCGGATAATGAAATTGAGCCGGTCAGGCAGGACGATCCTTGCAACAGGAATAACCTCGCTGACAACGCCATCAACCTTTAACCAGTTGAGCGCTTCACTCGAGTATTCCTCCGCTTTTTTTGCTACATCCGGGGTCAGTTTTTTCCGCCGTAGCAGCCACAGCCGGGATCCCAGTTGGGATTCCTCCCCGGAATCCCCCCACCAGCCGCGGCGATCGCTATCCTCATAATCATCGTCAGCGCGCGCCAGCCTGTCGGTAAACAGGCTGTCCAGTATTGCAGTCTGTAAATCGTTCCCCGTGGTGAGTTCACCCAGCCCTTTCTGCCAGTCAGCAAACATCTCATCCACATTCCAGAATGAAGCGATGTCACTCATGTCACCTGATCCTCTGTTTTTTGGCTGCGGATATTGTCATTGCCACTCTGGGCATTTTTAACCACATGATCATGGTCATTATGTGCATCCCGCAGCTCTTTCAGTGTTCGGGTATTGGTTTCACAGTTATCAACAATGTCACCCGTGCACCTCAGGATCGGGGTATTTGCAAGGATCCCCTGGCTGGCATTGATGGTCACGTTAGTGGCGTTATTGACCTCAACATTCTGGCCCTTTGCATCCAGGAAGATCCCCTTCTCCGTCAGGAGAATATTAAGGCCCCACTGGTTATACATGACCGTTTCGCCCGCTTTCAGGCCTGTATGACGGAACCCCTGATGGTTGGACGCAATTACCACCGCGCTGGAACGATCACCGCCAATAAAAGCCAGAACCACGTCAGTCCCTGACGGCAGGCCGGATGAAAAGCCAAATTCTGCCATCCGCGGAGCGCTGGCCACCTCCAGCGGAGTCTGGTACTGGATAGACTGCACCACCCCACCATCTTTCATAGCCGTGATCCGGCCAATCCCCAGCATGCCGGCGATCCTGGTCGCTGCATGTTTAAATAGTTGCTTCATGTATTGAATCCCGCCAGGTTCTGGTAGAAGGCATATGGCTGAACGGAGAATGCTTCAGGCGGCATCAGCGTCATGCGTGCATGGGTGCCGTAGTCATCGCGCATATAGGTGACTTCTGCCAGTAGCAATTCAGTCTTCGGCAACCGTAAGGTGGGAAGATCAACGGGGATCAATGTGTTTGGTTCCCACAGTTTCCCGTCTTTATCCCGCCAGGAATCGATGGTTACCGAGAGCTGTTTTGAACGTCCGTACCGCCGGTTCATTTCCCAGTCGATCGCACTTTGTGCCTGTTGAGTAGCCATCAGGGTACTTTCCACAATCGATATATGTTTTCGGTACCGCATGCGGGCGGCCTCCGGATCTCTCGCCGTTGCCAGAGTCACAGCGTCATAGGCCGTATCAGGCGAATACCCTGCAATTGGAGAAACGCTCATTGATACACCGACATAATCTGAAAACCTGTCAGCCATCGATTTGCGGTAGTATGCCTGCTCGACATTTACCCCTTCGGCTATCCCACTTGCCGCACGACGTGTTCCCACCCGGGTCAGTAACAGGTTTCCATCGGGCTGATCGTAGTAAAGCAGAGCAGACCATCTGGCCACCCGATCGATGACTTCTTGCGGAGACTCACCCCAGTTCAGAGTGAACTGGGGTACCTTCACAAGTTCATCAACATCCGTGGTTACGGTGATGCCGTAGTAGGATGCCAGGCGAGAAGCAATTTCAAGCGCATTACTGGCATTGATGACGTTGTTAGGCCACTCGGCTGAGCAATCCACCAGGTCCTGACATTTGCTCCTGCCCGTGGCGCGGACCTCATGGCGGGAGCGCGATAGTGCGGGTTCCCAGTCATCAACATATCCCGTCAGTGTCAGATCATCTCCGATACGAACTTCACAAGACATTCCCTCTTCAACGAGTTGACGATCTTCGTTGCCAGGGAAGTAATCCATTAGCCCAAGATCGAAATCAGAGGGAAAACGCTCAATACCCCGCGTTACCCGGACAGAATCCCACCCCTCGATGATTTTGCCGTCGACCGTCAAAGAAACAACATCCAGATCGCTGTCTGCATTCATTGCCTCAGTACCTTCATGGTTGTCGGCATAAACGCCGGATGCGGTACGCGCGCTTCCTGTACCAGTTCATCTGCACGGGTGGCATCCTGGTATAATCGGTTTGCCAGCGTCAGCGCCGGAAGCGGCTGAGCGGTAGTAACCTGCAGAAGCTCGCTCAGACCAGAAGCACGCTCACTCATCGTAGAAAGGAATGCCGATCTGACGGCGAGAAGCGCGTTATACATATCATCGTCTGCGCGGTCTCCAGCCAGAACCAGCGCCGTATCAAGTTGCACAGAAACTCGTTGAGTTAACTCTTCTGCCTCGTCTGTACTGGCTGGTCTGGAGTCCGCAGCGGCACTGGTCATGGCACCAGTACATAGCACAACAATCAGCGTGTTCATGGTCGCCGAAATCGCTTTGCTGCTGTCGGACTGCTGGTACTCCGTGCTGATTGAATTAGCCAGTTTTTCCAGCGCTGTGATTCGGTCATTAACGCTGCCGGCGCTGTTAAGAATTGCGTTTACCACGTCGGCGACGCCCTGGACAAACTCATCAGGTGTGTTGGAGCTGCTAAGCTGGCTCGACCTGTCGGTAACATTTTTCCGGTCCATTACCGACTGGGCTGTTACCTTGTCAGCCAGTGCTCTCTCATCATCCACATCAGCAACTGACGATTTGCCAGCAACAGCAGAGGAACTACCGCCCACAGAGCCTTTACTGTAACGTCCGTACCGGGTATTCCCGAACGTGGAGTTCAGGACATTGCTGAGATTCGTGACCTGACTGATGGTGCTGTCAACCATGTTAGTCCAGAACGTGACCGTGCCTCTGATGGTGTTTATAGCCTGTGTGACACCGCGGATTTCACTCTTAACTCTGGCAATCGTGCTCAGCACAGCAGTGCTGACCAGTTTCAGATAGTTGGTTTTCACCGTGGCGCCTGCAACGGTACTGCCCGTGACAGCAAACACTTTAAGCCCTGATTCAATTGCCATCAGGGTAAATTCAAATACTCGCCCGTTCTCCATCGAACCGGAAATACGCAAACCATTCTCAGGGATGGAAACCGTTAATTCGCCCAGTGTCGGATGGACAAGCGTACCGCTACCTTTTTGTTCACAGGCTTCAATCAGTGACTGGCGCTGCGTGATAGCATCGCCGCCGCCGTAAACCTGGCTGTTCTGGATCAAGAAACCGCGAATAACAAATCGCCGTGTTGCCCGCCCGATATCCTCTATCCAGGCTGTATCACGGTAGGGATATTCATGTACCGCCTGGCGTCGGCCGTGGCTCCCTTCCTCAGCAACAATTGCAAATGGCACACCTCTGAATGAGCTGGGCCGTAACTGCCCCTGCCAGTCATCGCTGGTATCTCCCCCCAAAAGAGAAGTTATTGCGTCCTGGATAATTGACGGCATCACGCCTCCGGAAATAAAAAAACCGCCATGTCGGCGGTTTACATATGCACTGAAATGACTTATCTATTTATCGCTGGATCCATTACGGTCAAGAGATTCGGCGATCCTGTAAAGATGCTCAGTCGCCTTGAATGAGTTCATTAGGAACTCATAAAGCACACGTAAAAGCAATGCACTTACCACCGATATCGTAATCGCCGTGAAATTCATTGAGACAACAGAAAAAACGAGGAAAATGCCAATTACCAGGTAAACAAGCGCAAAAACCTTTGGAGTCTAAATGGCTTTTGCTCCAAAAACTTTTTCATTCATAACTTCTTCCTTAACGAAATGACGACAGTGATCAGTAATTCATGGCCGTTGTTATTCTGCCATTATTTTCCGCATTATAGGTTTTTCGCTCACCCTTATCATTAACCATTGTGATTTCGAGCTTAAGTGGTTGTTCTGACATTGCCTCTTTAAGAGACTTAGCCAGATTGTCGCCGAGTACACTTTCATCACTTTTCTTACCCGTATCACTCAGAATGATGGATTCCCGATTTCTGTTCTGCGAGCCTGAGAGAATATCAGTTTCATCACTCGGGTTACTAAGAGTGCTGGAGTCACGATTTCCAGTTTGCGAACCTGAGATAATGTCATACCGCTGCTGGGCCAGCACATCCGGATTTCTCTTCCCTGACCACCGATCATCAGTAATGGCGGTCTGGATGGCGTTTAGCAGTTGTTCCTCAGTATAAGGTTGTGCGCCATTCTCATGTTTAATCATGGCTGCCATTATCGTTTTTAATGTTTCCGGATCGTGCAGATTTACTTGCTCTTTGGCTCCATATCCAGTGGCTTTTGAGACGGAGTCAATATATGCACGAGTATTATTCTCTGATTGCGGAGCATAGGTATGAATAATCCCATCCAGAGTATTATTCCCCCTGTCACCATACAACATCAGCTGTCTCGCCATTGCAGTTCTTCCGTCGGCATCATTCGCAAAGGTAGAAAATCCGCCATTTTTACCCGTTGCGTTTGCTGCAACTCTCAAATTACCGGGATTATTATTTCTGAAGCCAATTGCGTTATTCCTTGTTTCCCCGTAAGGAACATTGCCGCGTGCAACGTTGGATTGTGGCTGGCTGATAGCGGATAAGTCATTCTGCAATTGAATCGCAGAATCGGTCGCGCGGTAATTCGCATCGTACCGCTTTCTTACAGCATCAGTCATGAAACCCGCGTCAACCTGCCCACGTTCACTGCGGGGTAAGCTGTTATAAAGTTCCTTATCGTTCTGAATGCGCCGTAGTTTCTCAGCATCATTGCTGTTGATAAAACCGAGAGCATGAGACAGCCCAGTAAAATCACCATTAGTGAACAGATCGGTAACACCTTCAAGGCCGTCTTTGACTGAACCATCCGAAAGAATGGTCTTAAGTGCCTTGTTTTTTGAACGTTGCCACAGACCATCCCAGGATGCGCTGAGCTCATTCATAGTGCCGTTCACTTCACTCAATTGCTGATTTAGTGCCGGATCCACAGTCAGACCAAATTCATCCGATTTCGCCAGCAGCTTTTTCATGCGCTCACCGTCACGCATTAGCGCCAGCAATTCGGGCGTCAGCCCAAGTGCATCAGCGGCGGACTTCTGCTGTTCAGGTCGCAAGGTTGGAAAAATTTTTGCGATAGACTCCAGTGTTTTAAGGGTATTTACTGAACCATCGCTGTTTTTTTGGATTTGAGCACCAATTTGCGCCATCGCTGCCATAACCCCCTCGTTTTTACCACTGGCAGCCTCATTGAATGCTTTGAAAATACCTTCTATTGATGCATTAGCGCTCTCGCTGTCTGCCCCAAGAATACGCATTGCCCCGGAAAGTCGGGTAAAATCGTCAACGCGCATTCCCGCATTTTTTGCCGAGACATCAAGATTATAGGCCTGACGGGATGCCTCCCGAAATCCATAAGCGACCTGTTTCAGTCCGTAGCCGGCAGCACCGGCTAACCCCAGCGCCCCCATCTTCCCCGTGAGCTCCCCCACCATTTTCAGAGGGGGAACCATGTCGCCAATAAACTGCACGTTATCCCGCGCGCTCTTCGACATATTCTCGAGGCGAGAAATAAAACCGCTCAGTCCGTCGGCTGTTTCCTGACCGCCTAACTTGAGCCCTTCTTTAGTTTTATCTAGCTTCGGCTCCAGGTCACGGACAGCCTCATTAATGCGGTCTATAGCCTCGCTAACCTGGTCGCTGGCCACCAGCTCAAAATCAAAAGAATTACTCATCGTCTTCAGGTTTCCTAAGCTTGTTTATCCGGGATGCCTGCGCCACCCACCATTTCAGCCGGGCGCGGGTCATTCCCCACGCCCTGTCCTCAGACCAGCGGAAATAGAAGGTGACGTCAGCGGCCATTTCCTGCCAGGTTGTCAGGGCTTCCAGGTCAAAAAACTGAGCAGATACTCCTCACACTTACGGAAGTCGAGAAAATCCATCGGCTGCAGTACGCTTTCACGCGTACCGGAAACCAGCGCAATAAGCAGGCGCATCGCCGCGAGCGACGTTGACGCAGCCTGTTTCTCGTAAAACTGCTCAGCCTGGCTTAGCGTGGGTGCTTTCAGCTCCAGCTGCGTATAAGTGGTCTTCTCCGCAGCATCATCCAGCGCTACGGTTAATGGAATGGTTTTAACGCGTTCAATCTCAGCCATCTTAGTTCTCCGTTACGTCGCGGCCTTCCCAGCGAACATCAAATACTGCATCTTCGCTTTCCACTTCCTGGACGTTGACCGTCCAGAGTGAACGGCCAATGATAGTTTTCCCGTTAGCCAGCTCGGCGATCACGTTGACGTTCGTCTGCTGGTTAAAGCCCTGCACATTCGTTCCGCCACTGTCACGCAGTCGGGCAGAAATGTATGGCGCCACAGGTTTTTCCTTATATCCGTGCACACCATCCATCCCTGTCAGGGTGGTACGGTTTACGGTGGCAGCCTGGTATTTAAACGAGCCCTCCACCATTACCGTCACACCGTTAACAGTGACATAGGCGGTTCCCGCCAGGCGGTTAGTAGTATCACCTGCCATCGTTTAAGCTCCTGTTGATTCAGCCCGAGTGCGGAACTGATTGAGCAGCGCGAAAATGCGCAACTGGTTCATGAGGGTTCCCGGCCACAGCACATCGACGCGGTTTGGATTTTTGGCGTTCTGCTCGACGATGATATTTTTTGCGAATGCCTCCGCATCCTGCGCATAACCGTTCCATACCAGAGTCTGGTACTCGGCAATCTGATCGGCCTTGATAATGTTTGGCGTGACGATCGCCGCGCCAGGTGCAAATCGGGTTCCATCCGCAGCAAGCTTCATACGGCCAAACTTGCTGGTCACCGCTGTGCGCAGGTAGCGGGTCACAAACATCAGGCTGAACAGCGTCTCCACTTCCAGATAACTGTCATCTGCATCGCCATAGCTGTTTTTCTGGTAGGTGGTGATCAGGTTTTCAATGCGCACCGTGCCATCGTCATCGACCGTAAATGTCGAAATGCCGCTGTACAGCAGATTGTTACGCTCGGTCAGCTCAAAGCGATCCTGCAGTTCTGGCGCAAGCACCCCCTGAACAGCGAGCGACTGTAGCGGGCGGCCGGGGTCATTACGCAGACTCACCGCAGCTGCGCCGGTGTAAGCTGCAGACCATGCCCAGGAAGGGGACGGCGATTTATTTACGCCCAGCAGGGTCTCATGCTGGTTATTGCGCAGCTCACCTTTGGTACCGAGCTGGGCGTAAGTCCCGGTGGTGGTACCAAAGGAATGGCCATAAAGCTGCTTGTCCCATGCCCAGCGACCGCCAGTGTCTGACAGGAACTCCTTCATCACATTCAACGAGGTTGTATCGTCGTAAGGGTTGATGATGAAATCGAATGTTCGATCCTGCAGGTTTGCCAGCGCGCCGGTAATATCCGGAGCCCCGACTCCGTTAGACATAGCAGTAATCGTCAGTTCCAGGCCTGCAGGTGTGGACTCGCCTCCAGGTAAGCCGAGGAAGTTCAGGCGAATGTCGATCCCATTACCCGTAGCACCAAGATTCTTCGCGGTCAGGGTTACGGTATCCGTAGTCGCACTGGCGGTTACAGGTAGCGTGGTTTTTGCGTTAATCGCCGCGGCCAGAGAGGTGGCGATCGCTGCCACCGTATCTGTTGCTACAACGGTCAACTGAATGCGCTCACCAGCAATATAAAGGGAGATCACTCCGGTTGCCGTCGGTGCGCTGCTCACTTTAATGGTGCCGGTTGCAGCCACCATGGAATCGGAGTCTTCCTCCAGCGGCAGGATCCAGACTTCGGCTGCGGTATCATTTTTCTGATACGCCGCCATCATGGCCTGCAGAATTCCCCCTTTTCCTGTCAGCTCACCGACGGTATCCGAAGAGGAAACTCGCTGCGGAATACCAGGGGGGGTTGAGCCGGTACTGAGCATCCCACCGATAAGCAGGGTGCGCTGCGTGGCAGTGGCGTTATTCGCCATTGAGTTATCAAACTCAACGAAGAAAAGCCCTACCCGCAGGTTATCGGGAACACGAGCGAAAGGTACGGTCATTCATTTTCTCCCGCTTTTTTAGGTAATGATTGTTTCTCTGGCGCGCCCTCATCCTTTTTAGAGAGGATCACGTCCCCATCGCTCAGACGGCGACGCCAGAAAATATTGTCAGGTACTTCAGCACCCTCTTTAGGCAATGGGATGCCCTTGACGGGGCAGCGAACGCTGAGCCCGTTGTTCGGCTTAACAAACATGGATTACTCCTGAAGATTGAGGCTGATACCCGGTTTAACTGTGCCGTCTGGCATGTCGACCGCAATATCCATGCCCTCAAGGGGAACCGACTGGACAGGATAAAAATCTTCCGGCCCCTGGTAATGCTCTATGTCGATCTCGAAAAGAAGCTGCCCCATATGGGCCTCTCCTTCTGAATCAACATTGATGGCTGAACGAACTTCCGCGTATTTCTGAATATTCCGCGTCAGTTCGTAGCTGTTGATCACCGCGCGCTCCACCTGCTCGCGAAGGCTTTCAAGCGCCAGCTCTGCCCGCATGGCTCCATCATCCACTGTATCGCCGTCATACTCCTGAACGCGCCCAGTGATCCTGACAGTGGTGAGGGTGGTAAAAGCAGGGGTATTACGCCCCTGTGATTTTTTCTGTTCAAAAGGCGTCTGAACCAACAACACAGGATACATATCTGGTGAAGTTGACCAGTCGCGTGGAGAGAATACGCGGTCGCCCGCGCTGGTTGTCCCGGTTAGTGCAGTGACAACCATTTGCCGTATCGCTGCTGAATTCATCGCGGTTTTACCACATTGAGGACAAGACGAGATCCGCCATGACTGTCGGGTTCGACGTTTGACACAACAAATAACTGATTGATGATGTGACCACCGACCGTCTTTATAAATACCCGGTCAGATACAGCAGGTTGCGATTTACCCAGCTTGCGAAATTCAGCATCGCGCACACCCAACATCGGGCTGGAGGTGTTAATTTCTGAATCGCCATCAAGGTTTTCAGCAACCTGCGCATAACCACGGTCAAAAATCCCGTTAATTGTAAAAGGAGTACCGTTACGTGGACGGTACTCGTGCTCATCGCCAAAGACATCATGCAGCGGACTCAGAAGATGAGAATCCCAGTCCACGCCCATGTCATTACCCTGTCGTAACTGAAACTGATGGCTGAGAAGCAAGAACTCGCTTACGAAGCACATCAACATCAGCAATAACGCCGGACTGCAGAAGACGCTCAGCATCTTTGCCGGTTACAGGGATGCGCATATTTTCGCGGTACATCTCCCCGTCATGACGAATGCAATTCCCTTTCAACACCACATACTCCTGCGATTCAGTGTCTCCGGATTTTTCGTCACCACCATCGTCATCAACAGACAATTCGGCATCATCTGTTTTGCTCAAAGGCTGTTTTTCCTGGGTGTTATCGCCAGCATTCAGGTCGTCAACGCTCAGGCCGTCTTTGGCAGATCCTTCTGCATTCAGATCATCAGCCAGCCCGGTATTAGGTTGTTTTGCCATATCAGACCACCGTTGCGCAGAGGGATGCATTTACCCGGCTCGGAATAACCAGCGGGGAGGATTGCATCAGGATAAGACGCTGGGCTGGATCTTCTTTCACCCAGGATTTTGGCGCATAAGCCAGCGGACCGTAGTTGAAAGCCGGGTCCAGGATAACGCCAAAGGCGCGGGTACCCATCAGATCGGCACCACTCATAATGACAGCGCCATCGGGGATCATAGGCTTCTCGACGTTGTCCAGCGGGTCAATAAACCAGTCGTTATATAACCAGAGGTCAAAGTTACCCCAGCGCCCTTTATAAATTGCGCCCTTCATTACCTGTGGGCCGGCGTTAATCTGGTTACCAAACGGGCTCAGCGCCGGGAATGTAATGGCGTTATCCTTGATGGTGGTATCCAGTCGGAATGCACGCCATGACTTATTCGTAAAGACCAGATCCGTGGCGACAGAGCCGGACTCTTTCAGGAAAGTAGTCTGCCAGATTTCAATGTCATCTGATGGCTGGGTATTGGTAGCGCCAGCTGCAACGGTCAGTGGCCATTTATCCGAGCCGCTAAGAGTGATGGTCAGATCCGAAGCACGCCCGAAATCCACCACCTTAGTTTCATAGCCCTCCCCGGCGACGGTTACGGTCCCAGACACCAGCGCACTCGCCGCCATCCATTCCAGACGACGGTTGATCATGTCAATCTGGTCAGTCATTTCAAACTGAAGGTTCAGCATTTCGCGCTCGGCAGCGGTATATTCCCCGCCAATACGCTCACCAATCTGGCGGCGGATAGGTTTGCGCAGGTCCGGCGCGCGCTTATCTTTGATGTATGCCGGTTTGAAGGTATTGGTCTGGTATTTACGGGATTCGACCAGCTTACCTTCCACCAGCGGTGAGACGAACGGCGCCATACGACGCAGGCCGACATCAACATCAATCGCCACTTCTTCAGTCTCGTAAGTCACGACATTCGGGAAGAAGCGATCGAGCAGCCAGTTCTGACTGGTTTTCAGGTTAGGAACAACCTGCACCAGCACGCTGGTATCAAAAATATTTTCCATATTCAGTCTCTTGATAGTGCCAGCCGCAGCTGGCAAAAAATTTAAACGAGCCAGCCCCTGCCGGTTAAAGCATTCGTCAGGAGAGCCGTGGGGGAAATCAGGAGGTGGTTACAGGTGCCTGGTCACTGTCTTTCAGGAAGATAGCCAGCGGTCGGAGCGCTTTTTTCAGGTCAGCGGTCGTCCAGGAGTTATCAAAAATAATTCGGTGCTGGTTGAATTCCCCCATCAGATACAGGCCGCCGTTCTGATCGGAAGACGATGCATCAACATCATCAACCAGAATAGCAACGGGTAACTGACTGCCATCTTCAGCCGTTTTCACACATTGCGTGTATTTCCCGCTGGCAGCCACCAGGCCCAGGACAGTACCACGCTTAAAGGCACCGCCCGTAATGATCCCGGTGTCAGTCACCAGCTGGAGCGTGCCAGCGACAAGCTGATCCGGAACAAACAGCGCGCTCTTCATGCCAGGCGCAAACGCATTCTGACCAAACTGATCCATTATTTCTCTCCTCTTGTGGAGTTGTAGAGGCCGGTCATTTTACTTACCAGCGCAGACTTTCCGGTCTCTTTCTGTCCGCTATCCGGATTAAGCCGGACCTGGTGGCTTTCCTGCATACGCTGATCGAGAGAGCGTTTACGGGATGGCTGAGATGCGGCTGCGGCCGGAGCAGAAGAGGCTAGGACATTAATTGCTGCCGCAGAACTCATCCCGGTATTGAAAGCCAGTGACGCGGCCAGTGAAGGATTCGCAGCTGCATGCTTACTGCCGAAAATACGGGCGCAGCGTTTACGCTCAGCAGCGCGTGCATTTTTTACCGCCTTACTCTCTTTGCGATCGTCGTCGCCGTCGTCTTCAGAATCATCATCTTCTGACGCATCCGGATCATCGCCGTCATCTTCAGCATCATCGTCGCGTTCGTCTTCTTCCGCGTCGTCGTCGCGCTCATCATCATCGGCATCATCTTCGCGCTCGTCCTCTTCCGCGCGACGGGCTTTCGCTTTTTTGGCTTTTTTATCCTCTTCTTCCTCAGAAGCGGAAGGGCCAAGACCAATGAGGTGAGCAAAACTAAACGTCTTTTTCTTTGCCATTTCAGGCTCCTGTTTTTTCAAGTAAGTTTTTGAACGCAGCGTCAGGAGGACACACCTCATCAGCCAGTCCAATTTCAACGCCATCAGCAGCCATAAAACAGGCGGCCTGGGTACTTTTTATAACCTTTGCGCTAATCCCCCGGTTTCTGGCAACAGTGTTCACAAACAATTCGCCCATGGTGTTAATGTCCTGCTGGATGGCGGCCAGCGCTTCATCTGACAACTCTCTCAGCGGCGAACCTTCAGCCTTGCGGGATCCATAGGTGATGATCGTAACTTTAAGACCGTCATCTTTAATCCGCTGCGTCCAGTCAAGGTGCATGGTGATCACACCCACAGAACCCACTCCGCCGGTGCGCGGAACAGAAATCCGGTCCGCTGCACTGGCAATGGCATACGCAGCGGAATAAGCGCTTTCCGTCAGAATGGCATGGATAGGCTTTTTCCCCCGGGAGCCGTAAATGACATCAACCAGATCGAAGCATCCAGCGACCTCGCCGCCGGGTGAGTCGATATCCAGGCAAATGCCCGAAATGTCGGGATCTTCCATCGCAGTAAGAAACGCCTGACGAATGCCGTCATACCCTGTCATTCCACTGTACGGACGCAGACTGCCCAGTTTTTGCACCAGCGTTCCGCATATCGGGATGACGGCGACACCCAGCACATTGTCATAACCCGGATCACTACGGGATTCACGTCCCCGGTTATCGTCATATCCGTACCAGTCATCCTCCATGGCAAGAGAAGATTCGATTTTACTGATACCAAATCGGTCCATTACGGATGCCATGATGACTTCGGCTTTACTCGGGTGCAGCGCCAGCGGGGTGTTAAATAATCGCTGGGCCAGATGGGGTAGATTCACTTTTCCTCCGGATCGGTAATGGTCTGGCTCGCAAACTGGTCAGCCTGTGCCCAGCTCGGAAGCGGTAATCCGCGTTTAAGACATGACTCAATTTCTCTCTGGCGCTGATCAAGCACTTCTTCCCAGTCTTCACCGACGTTTTCACCCACCTCAATCTCGAGGGTGGAAAGTCCGGCATCCAGACCAAGAATGGCGCCTTTTTTCTCTGCAACCGGATCCACCCAGCCGCGCCCTGGCCCCATCCAGCGCGCGCGAGAATACGCGGCTCTGGCGTCAACAAAATCAGGTGCGCCTGCGGGCAGGGGTAAATCCTCATTGTCGTGAACTTCTTCAACAAAGGCGGTGAGAATGGGCTGAGCGAAGCCGGTAGAAAAATCGTCCCGGCGGCGAGTCAGTGTTTTCCATGCCTCCAGCAACGAGGAGCGTGCAGAACTGTAGTTAACGTCAGACCAGTCCTGGGTGACCTGCTGTGGGGACAACCCTGTTCCTGAAGAAAAATTACGGAGAACAGCAGATTCGAAGACTTCAAAATTGCTGTAGGGCCGCGCCGCGTTAACCGTCGTGATTTTCTCACCAGGATAAAGAATGGGCATTCGGGCACCATTCTGAAGTGTCAGACGCCGATCGTTATGGAACTCAACACGCCCGTCCTGATAAGTGCCTAACTCCGACTCGTCATAGGTCTCGCCCAGGGCAGACTGAACCATCGCAGGGTCATAGGGTGACTCAATGTAAGCGGCAAATATGGCATTAAGAATTGCTGCCTCAAGCTCACTCTGGTCATACTTCACCAGCATTTTCAGACGCTGAATAACCGGAGTCAGGATGCCGTTACCACGGTGCTGCGCGCCACGCTCATGATCAAAATCGTGAACCACATGCGGGCGGCCCCAGTCAGTTTCACGCGGGATACGCTGCCACGTCATGGTTTTAGCCCCGCTCCACCAGTCACCGATATGGGCCTCCCTGATGTGGTAAGCAACCGGCGCACCGTCCGCATCAATTTCAACGCCACCACGGACATTTGGCATATCGAAATTCTGCTGAGGATTACTGAGGCGGTCAGGATCGACAATCTGTACCGTGGTGGCGTAACGCCCTCTTCCGGGACCAAGCCTGTCAGTTCTGTACTGGAGAATGGCCAGAGCATCCCCGTCAATAAGCTTGTGACGAAATCCCAGGCGTAACATCTGCGACACGGTGAGTTTTCGTTCAACATCACAATACCGGCCAGGATCGTTACTCCAGGTCCGCCAGTGCCCGTCCAGTGCTTTTCCGTACTCTTCCGCCCAGGACGCATCAAACGCCTTGTTTCCGGTGATCATTCTGAGAACACGGTAATCGGGTTTCATGATGGGGCGGAAGTTGGCACCAACCGCATTATCCAGCAGACGTGTGACCGCACCGTTTGCCCAGCCGTCATTACGGACCAGATCGCGTGCGCGGGACACGATGCGATCCCGGTAAATGTTAATTTCATTGTCCGGGGACCACAGCGCGGGTTGCCAGTTCGCCAGTTGATCGCTGAAAGAGTCAGCTGCGTCATAAGGTACGCGGCTCCCCCCCACCAGCATAGAGGGACGCTGCTGTCGCAACGGCTGCCCATCAGAGCCCAGTATCTGTACTTTATTCATCAGAATCTAAACCTCGCTGGTTTCCGGGGACGAGAGATAATCCCCAGTTGCGCCTGCAGAAGTTGAATCAGGGCCAGCAGATCAGCCAGGGTGCTTTGCTGATAGGACACTGATCGCGTCCCGTCTCCCTGCGTATAGGAAAACGAAACACCGTGGCTCCCGGTTGCTAAATCAATGTACGCCTGCTGAGCTTTCGCAAGCGCATCCCTGAGCTGATCGTCAGTCATTGCGCCGGCAAGCAGGCTGGTGTTCCGGTTGAACATGATTTTCCTTATTTCGGCAGGAGTTGCGATATTCGCTTACGTTTGACCGGCGCTGGTTCTTCAATAACCGCACCCGGCAGCTCGTAATTGATTTTTTCTTCCTGTCCAACTGGCGCTGGCAGGAACTTATCCGGATCGGCTTCGAGGTTGGCGGCCCGGACGTTGAGTTTTAACCCCATATGTTTGAGACCGCACAGCGCGGCATAGCTGTAAACGAGGCAGTCAAGCGCTTCGTTAGCTCGTCCTGGTATTGCTTCCCAGATACTGTACCGCTGCCCGGAAATGACTTTGTAAACCAGTCGCTCCGCCAGCAGCTGATTGAAGTACCCGAGATCGCGATCGTCAGGAAAATGCATATAACCCGCAGCGGCGGCGCCAGGTTTGGGTGGCTCAAGATGCAGGCGACCGCGTATCACGTCTTTCGCTGAGTTAACCCCCAGAATGACAGGGCGGAAACTGGCTTTGCTTTTCGATGATGGTCGTTTGGTCGGCCAGACAGGATTGCGTTTACCTCCCTGTGCAGACTCCCCCTTAATTGCCCAGACACGACGGCCAAGACGCTCTTTGGCGAATTCGTATACCTTCTGCGTATGGTGGCCACCGGAGTCCATGCACGTTGCCATGATATTCAGGCCGCGCCCGTCACCACGTCGCCAGATCTGTTTCAGGTATGCATCCAGTCGCTTCCAGGGTTCTTCCGTCTCAAGGTCACCATAAATAACGTCATGCGCGACCGACCACGATTCTTCATCTCTCCCCCAGCCGGTGATCGTAATTTCGAAGCGATCGTCCTGGGTATCAACTCCAGCTGTTAACAATGCCACCCCGTCCGGAACGACGGCCGGAAATATTTCCCGGCGCGCCAGCAGAACATCAACAGGGAGCTGTTTCCCATGATTAGGTCGGTGCGGAAGCCCCATCTGGGTATTCCACCACGCCTGTTCCTTATCCGGATCGCCCTTCGCATCGATATATTTTTTCGCAATATCCGACGGCTTATCTTTTTGCCAGGGGCTGAAAAGCTTGGATGCCTGGTACCCCGCGTGGTGGTTATCGACTGCCTCCTTTCCACAGGAGGGGCAGATTGCGCGATAGACCGCATGCCGTTCCGACTCTGACCATTGCCAGACCTTTTCAACGCTGCCCTCGTCTGCCGCCCGCCAGGCAAGGTCATAATCCATCAGCGGTGAGTGCCGCTCCCCGCAGCACTCAAATGGGCGCGTCTGATGCCATCGAATAGTTTGCAGAGCTCTGAGGCGCTGTCCTTCGGACCAGCCACTACCACAGCATTCGCAATAGAGCATCGCCGATTTAGTCAGGTGTTTATCTCCCTCTTTCGGCCACTGAACGTGTTTGAAAAAGTCGGGGAACTGGCGGTGGCCACAGTGCGGGCAAACCACAGATGCCCGGCGCTGATCGGAGTCGGCGTAGCTGTCAGCAATGCGGCTCTCATCCTCCACCGTCGGCGAACAGGCGCGTACAGACAGCCAGGTCAGGCCAAATGTCGCTGTACGCTCTTCGGCCAGCGCAATTGGATCGCCTTCGCGGGTTATCGGGTACTTGTCCACTTCATCCGCCAGCAGGACACGAATCGGACGACGCGCAAGGTTATCAGGGCTACCAGCACCCGCCAGCGCCAGAAATCCGCCAGTGAACGCCTTGTAAAGAATGGTTTCTTTCGAGCTTTTCTGTTTCGAATCACCGATGATTTTACGCAGTACCGGCGTCACCCTTACCAGCGGGCTAATACGCTCTTTCGAAAACTGTTCAGCGGCTTCTTCTTTCGGCTGCAGCAGCAGTATCGGACAAGGATCGAGGTGGGCAAAATAGCCAAAAAGGTTTTCCAGCAGTGCTGTCTTCATCAACTGGGTACAGCACATTACAGTGATGATATGAACCCCGGACTCCGTCGCGGCAAGCATCGGTCCGCGGGCAATTTCTACCGTCGATGTTTCCCAGTTTCCCGAAGTGCTCCCAGCCTCTTTTGCCAGCTTACGATAGTCATCTGCCCACTGCGGCACACTGATACGCGGCGGGGGTGTCCAGCCTTTGCGGACGCTTAATTCAAGACGCTCAATCTTCTGCCGGGTTAAACTCTGGCTCTCCGAGGACTGAGATGTGTTTGTGGACATGTTCAATCAGCACCTCTGTCATCCTGTCCGCCGGTACATCCAGATCAGCAGCCATTAGCGGCGCCACCCTGGACGGCCAGTTAAGCCAGGCATCACGCTGTTGGCGAAAGGCGTTGAATAAAACCTCCTCGGCTGCTGTCAGCTCAATAAGCTGGCCGCTGTCTTTTTCATACTGCAGCTTTGCCTGCAGGGCCATGTAATTCTCGCGGATACGTCCCGCTTCCTCTCTCGAAAGTTCTGCCCCTTCAGTGAGCATTATCTGGCGGACAGTTTTATTGATTTCATCACCGTCATCATCGTTATCGCTAACGACGGGAGTTTTCTTTTTCTTCGCGTTCGAGGCGCGCGGGTCTTTGCCATCGCGGTTTTTCTTCAATGCCGCATCGCTGGCCTCTACGTCAATCAGGTCTCCGTCCATCACAATGAAGCGCCCGGCTTTAATCCACCGACCAATTGTTTTGCGATCCACACCTGAATGTTGTGCGTACTGACTCTGGTTCATCGTGGTCATGGGACATCACCTGGGACATTTTCTGGGGTGGGACATTCGCCTGGGACATTTTTGCCATGTCCCACCAGAATGTCCCACTGGAATAAACTGGAATAGCCAGAGCTGGCGAGGTGTCCGTAATGATCGCCAGAGGTGGGACATGGGACACAAATCTGAAAGTTGTAGCTAGGAAAACACCGCGGCGCGCAATGCCCGTGCCTTACAAAAGGCTCAGGAAGGACCCAAAACCCAGAGGGGGATCACCGCACCCTGATTTGCCTGTCATTTCGCCACATCAGGCTCAATGGTATGCTGACAGCTCTCACACAGCCCGCAAGGATAAGAAATGGCAAAATTTAGTGTTCGTGTCGAATTGAGAAATTCTCAGGATGCTGACTACGATGAGCTTCACCAAAAAATGGAGGCCCAAGGTTTTTCCCGAACGGTTGCAATGACGACGAGTGATAGTGTTCTCATGCTACCTAATGCCGAATATAGCTATGAAAGCGAGACAAAAGATAAAGCTGCTGTCGGTGAGTTAGCTGAATCAATTGCAGAAAAAATACGCAAGAATCCCAAAATCATGGTGACTAAATCAGCTGGCCGCTGGTTCGCTAATCTTGATGATGCTTAACCCTCATGATCACCTGAATCAAGTGCATTATTTGCTAACCAAATGCGGGCTTCAGTGCCTGCATTTGGCTCTAACTCCTGAAGACGCTTTACATCCTCAAGCAGCAGCACGATAACATTTTTAAATTCTTTTTCATCCATTTCAGTACCCTCTCACTAATTTATTGAATAGGTTATTTTGCTGTCCTGATCGCATCCGCGATAGCGCGGCTTAGGGCAGCAGGCATTAAAGCCTCTGCCATCGCTTTTGAACGGTCCATATACCCTAGCACTGGGGTTACAGGAAGCGCATCACCAAACCTCACCAGCAGCTTAGGTGGCCGCTGTTTTGGTTTAGGCCTGCGCGTGCCATTGGGAGAGCGCTTAGCCCTCTTCTTCTTCGCCGGTTTTGGTTTGCGACGTTGCCAGACCGCATTGACATTGTTCACATCGCCAATAAAAACATTTGACTTTGCTTTCAACTGCGAAAGTTTATTTCGCGGCATGTTGCCGTATTTGTTCAGCTTAATGTTTTTGGGGTTAAGCAGAGCCGAGCTATTCAGCTTATGATCGCCGCCAAACTCGAAAGGATCCAGGTAACCCGCGGCTATATCTCGCACATAAACCTTTGCGCGAAGATCGTTCTTGCGGGCCCCTGAAGAACCCACTGCATTGACCGTGAACGGCGTTGGCGATTCCAGCTTCCGACCCAAAGCTACTTTTTGCGCTGCTGCAATCTGACGAACAACGGCTGTCATAGCCTGAGCTGTGGCATAGGGGATTTGCTTCTGCAACGTCTGAAGTTGCCGGGATAAATCCTTAATCGTAGCCATAAGCTTGTTCCAGAGTAAGCGAAGTTATCAGGCGCTGTTATTGCCCCTCGGTTTCTTCTGAGGAGTACCTTAGCGGGCACGCATTTCGCGGCAGGACATAAAAGTAGGCTGAGCACCGTTTGACGCGGTCATCAAAACAATAGATAAGCCTATGGTGACGAGGATTAATAAGCCATTACAGATGAAATAAAACATCATTTCTACCCGACATAAACTTCAATGGGTGAACTACTATCACCCTTGGTGAGGATGACGTCTGCGTGCCCTAATGCGATACAAGATAAGTAGAGCATGCCATCAGCATAAGTTGCTGTGACGATGTTTTCATCGCTGGAACTCACAATAACATCACTATCACCCTCTTCTATTACCTTAAGGCTTGGTTTAGCGCCAACGAAACCATAGTGACGACCGCTTGTGATAAAGATACGGTCTTTATCCTTTTCTTGCACGCTGGGGGCTTTAACCTCAGAATTATCTTTCGCTTTATTTTTATTTTCTTTTTTTATTTGCTTTAAGCAAAAATTAAAATATGAGTTTGCTTCTATGAATGAGGAGAAGTGAGAATCAATAAAACTTTCTTTCTTAATGTTTTCTTCAACAACACAAAATGATAAAACCCTAACTTTGCTTTCTATCCCATCCGGCTTACCATCACAGCATGCATATAATGAGATCTGACCGCCAGCATAATGGACACTATCTAGTTTTTTAGAGCGTTCATCACAAAAATTATTTTCAATCAACATCACAACCTCGTCTCAGTTTCTCGTCAAAGTGGAATGTGGCAACCCGGTGACGATGCCGGGCTTTCGGGGATCAGCCTAGCCACATGTTCATTTTATCATAATGCGCAACATTGCCACTTCTTCTCAGAGTTGCGCCGCCACTTCTCGTCTTTGCGAGCCGTCAAGATGTGGATCACCTCTTTGGTTGACACCAGATCTATGCTTCTTGTCGGGTAAGCATTATCGAGCCATCTCGTAAGGTGGCTCTGTAATGACCTACTTCACGGTTTCAATGGTCGAACCGTGGCTATTGGTGATGTAAATCTGATCGCCCTTGTACAGGAACTGGTAGCCAACACCACCAAGCTCAGGGATGTCCGGGAAAGCTGGTGAAGGAATACCTGAACAAATAATGGCAATGCAATCAGCCCGGTTTGCTCCAGTACGCTCGACCGTGAGTTGATGCTCATCGCCAACTGGTTTCGTCATATCTTGGTCCTCATAGGACATCGGGATATGCTCAATGATGTCAGGCGCCATAACCTCCAGTTCATCAGCAAGAGCAAAAGCCTGACGCCATTGCTCAGAACCAGGACGAGCAACGGTGATTTCTTTTGCCTCATACAGTGAGGTTGCGTTGTTAATAATCTGCTTAACGGTAAACATTTTCTTCTCCTGCTTCTGGTAATAAAAAGCCCCGCTATTGCGAGGCTGTTATTTCAGGCACTGCGTGGTGATGTATTCCTGCAGCGCCCTCAAGGCTGTTTGGTCGCTGACGATTCCGGACCGGATACCGAGAACGTTTCGTCCAGCAACTGCAGAGAGTTCGACGGTGGCATCATCGCCCATGCTGGCGGCGCCGGTGGTTTGGGTTGCGGCTGACACTGGACACTTGCCTTTGACGAGCACCCGACCACCATTATCAAGCTTACGCTGCAGAGCATCATTTTCAGCTTTCGCATCAGCTAACTCCTTCGTGTATTTGGCATCCAGCGCAGCGACATCTCTCTGGCGGGCCTGCATATCTTTGATGGTGGCGTTCGCCTGGTTAAGATTCTTAATGGCTTTGTCGCGCTGGTCTTTGTAGGTGATGGCGTTGCCGCGGTAGTGGTTAATCGCCCAAGCCATGGAAACCATCAGGCAGATAACGACAGCACAGATAATTGCTGTTAATCGGCTCACTAATCTAACCCCCAACACGCCAGCGCGCTTTCCTGGTCCCGTCTCTCAACCTGACCATAGCAGCCATTCTTCTGGCCTTTGGTTAGTCGGCAATCGCGGCCACCGTCTTTGATCCACCAGCGGATTGCTTCACATGCCCCTTTACGATCACCGGCGTTGATGCGTTTATAAAAGGTAGAAGGGAAGCATTTACCAGGACCAATGTTGTACGGGCAAAATGAGGCAATCCCCGCTTTCTGCGGTTCGGTCAGTGGTACCTGGATATTGCGGTCGACCCAAGCCAGCGCCTTGTTCAGCTCGCTGGCGTTCACCTGATTACATTTCTCTGGCGATAGCCTCATACCTGGTGTAACAGGCTTGCCGTCAACCGTGGTAGCTCCCCGGCAAATCGTCCAGATGCCGCTGCCATCTTTGTACGCTGTAAGGCTGTTTCCCTCTTTCTCATTCAGAAACTGATCGAGAATGACGGATGCTGGCGCACCAGCAAGTACCAACCCCAGAACAGCAGCACTTAATTTTGCTCTGGATCCCATCACTCACCTTCCTTTTGTAATGCCTCAACGACCACGCTTGCAGCCGCAGGACGTTCGTGAAGGGGTTTATCACCAACGCCTTTCAGGTAGTCATTGACCATTTTTGTTCGCTTCTCGTCCTCTCTACGCCTGCGGTGGGCATCCACGCGACCATTGACATAGGAGGCAAACGAGATAAGCAGACCAGCGGCGCCAAAGAACATGAACACCATATCCTGAGTGGTAAAACCAATGGCTGACGCCAGAGCTGCTACCCACGCGAAGAACTGCGTGAAAATGTTCCCTGAATCATTCATTTTCATGGTCTCTCACCTCGCTGTGTGCGGGTGTTATTGAGGTAATAAAAAAGGCCGCTTGAGAGACCTCACGTTTATTCCCCTGTTAACGCCCTTATTTCCCCCACCGTCTGGCTAAACCTGTCCTTCTCGAGTTCAACGCCGATAGCCTGGCGGCCAAGTTCCAGCGCGATTTTCACGGTCGAACCGGACCCCATAAAGAAATCAGCCACCACATCACCAGGCTTACTGCTGGCGTTGATGATCTGCCGCAACATGTCAGCGGGTTTTTCGCATGGGTGTTTACCTGGGTAAAACTGAACGGGTTTATGTGTCCAGACGTCGGTATAAGGAACGGATACGGAAACAGAGAAATGCCGCCGAAGCGATTTGTACTCTTCGAGCAACTCTGAATACTTGCGATTTAACGAATGCTACATAGCCACCAGCTGGTGGTGTGGTGTTGCCAGTTCGCCGTTCTGGTGCTTTTCGATGGCTACCTGCGTGAAAAGGGACTGAAGCTTCCGGTAGTCTGATTCATTCGGTAATTGCCACTGGCTACCGCTGAACCAGTGAGACACCATGTTCTTCTTTCCAGTCGCATCGGCTATTTGTTTTGAGGTTATGCCAAGCGCTTCACGTGCATCCCGGAAATAAGAAATTAGGGGAGTCATTACATGCTGCTTCAGCTCGCTTCCCTTCTCCGCGTAACCGTCGCTCTTTGGTTTATACGGCCCCTGGTAATGCTCAGCGAAGAGGATGCGCTCTGTTGCAGGGAAGTAAGAGCGCAGGCTCTCTTTATTACAGCCATTCCAGCGGCCCGACGGTTTAGCCCAGATGATGTGGTTCAGGACGTTGAACCGCTCACGCATCATGATCTCAATGTCTGCCGCCAGACGGTGACCTGAGAAAAGATAAAGACTGCCGGCAGGTTTAAGCACTCGCCAGAATTGTGCGAGGCACATATCAAGCCAGCGAAGATAATCCTCATCCCCTTTCCATTGATTGTCCCAGCCGTTGGGTTTCACTTTGAAGTACGGCGGATCCGTGACTATCAGGTCAATGAAGTTATCAGGGAGAGTTGCGATGTATTGCAGGCTATCAGCGTTGACTAACTCAACACTGTTTATATTTACAGTATTTTTCATAGATCCGTAAGCGTAACTCTGATAGGCTCACTATGCTTTTGCGCTAAAGCAGTGGGCCTTGGTTAGCTTGTGACCTGTAAGCATGAGCTGATGGTTGGTCGGGTGCTACAACACCCACCAGCCGCCCATTCCACAGCAAAACTCCTCCATATTGAAGGAACGAAGGCGTAAAAAAGCCCTGATTTTCAGGTCAGGGCATTTTTAATAAAATCTGAAATTTACGCGTTTCCAGGAGGGACATGCCAGACTCTTCGGCCATCCTCATGGTTCTCGATAATCTTGGCTGCTGTACTGCCACCAAAAGTGTGCATATAGCTATGATGTATCGTTAACACAATATCTTGTAATGCCTGATCTGCTTCCATCGGTATGATTTTCAAACCAATTTGGCTAGCTTTATCACTGTGAATATGACGTGCATGAGCAAAAGTTGAACTGTGGTTATTCAGGCTTGAACAAATAGCTTCAGCCTTTTGCTGGGCATCTGGATCCCCATCAAACATACCAGTAATTAGCCATTCACTGACAATTGTTGTTGCCCATTGGATTGCCTTTTCACACTCACCAATGAACGTCGGATTGAGTTTAGACAGTGTAAATTGCCAATACGCAGCAGTCGCAGGGTTTTTAATAATATCTTGCATAGCCTTCTGCGCTTCTTCAATCACGCCATGTGCTGGCACGCCACCGATTTGGGGATCGAAAGGACCGATATTTGATTGTTTCCCCATGATGATTTCTTTTGCACAACAAGCCAACATAGTCCCTGCTGACATAGATATCATGGGGACAAAAGCACGGATATCGTTACCGAACTTAGCTCTCAAGTAATAACCTATCGATTCTAAGGCGGCGATATCCCCACCAGGTGTATGCAAAATGAGATCAAGCCCCTTCGTGGCATCGAGCCCATGAACCGCTGTCATGAATCCATTTTTATCATCATCAGACATAGTGCATAAATGCGAGCTATTCTGAAGGAACCCCGAGTAGTACGCAATGACGTTACGTCCGGTCATCTGCGACATCTCTTTGATATATTTGCTTCTTACTGTGTCTAGGGGGCTTTTTTGGGCGAGGACTGCAACCTCGCCCATAACATGATTCCAATTAGGCATTGTTCATCTTATTGTTAGTATGAATACAGTTGGTACGATGCATTTCCTTGTTGATTGTAATCAACATTTTCCAGGTGAGAACCTGTCGAATAAATCACACCTTTTTGCCCAGAACCAACTGATGAGGTACTCATTACTCTGCGACCAAAATCAGTTGCTGTTTCGTTTGGCAAAAATTCTGCGGGGGTGATACCAAAATCGTCATAAAGCTGGTTTATGTTCATGGCTGCGCTCTCCAACAAACTACATGTAGTAAAAAAACAACTTCGGCACACAACATGTAGATTTCACTAAGGGATAGATACGAAAAAACCTCCCAAGTGGAGGTCAAGATTGCTTTAGTTATGCGCTAAATATGGTCTGAACATACGTTATATGCAATCTTTTTTGCACAGATTAGTGGTGTTTCTCGGAGATTTCTTGACTTTTTTTGTTGTAAGTGCAGCTTAACAACAAATTCCTATGAATGTATAAACAGTATCTTTTTATGTTGTTATGGTCGCCGGGTAATCCCATCCACTTAGTACGTGAAAATGAAAAACCCGCTCGCTGGCGGGTTTATATACTCATGGCAACATATCAAATTAGCTTTAAATATCGCTTATTTTGTTGCATTTTGCAAGCCTGATTGAAGACGTTAGTGAAATTTACTTCACATTTCTACCACTTTCGCTTCTTCATACTCTTCGTACCGCGCCAGGCTTTCACATAACGCCACGCTGTCCATTTCCACGAAAGCTGCTTTAAATGCTGTCCAGTGAGCAGCGTATACCCTTAGCCAAGTTGAACGCTCCACGCTCACCATGCGGGCCAGTGCAGCCCCCGCATACTCCTGGTACGTATCGTTATTGCGTGATGCCGCAACTTCCTGGGCCGCGAGCCAGACCAACCCCACTAATTTTTTTGTGACTCTGTCTTGGAGCTTCTTACTCCCCTGCTGATGCTGAAACTGTGCCCAAACGTACTGGCACATTAATGTCTGGTACCGGAAAGTAAGGTCATACCCATAGCAGTACCGCACCCATGCCTGCAAATGCTCACCCAGACCATTGACCGAACGACGCCATGCTGAACAAGCGAACTCCGTATCTTTAATAGGCGGCAAAGGTCGACGACGGCTCCTTGTCTCAAGAACATAAAATGGAGTGGCCAGCGTTGTTACAACCTTTGACCCACAACCTTCCCCACCCTCCATGACGATTTCAGGATGGTGCCGGGGGTATTTATTCTTATCTGCTGGTGGATGCTCACTGAACGCCTGCAGCTGTCCTTTTGTCGATCCTGATAAATCCGCCAGCGCGCGGCGCAGTTCAATCCGCGTATATTCCAGTTCTTGTAAATTCATTATGCTCAGCGCTCCATACAATTACGCTTTTGTTATTACGCCGATCGCCAGCGCTCGATTCATAAATCGGAATAGCAGCTCCAGCTGGGTACCGTGTTTTTTCTCGAACGCTGCAACATCAGCATGTAATTTGTCGTGACACTCTCTGCACAGAGGGATCACGAACAAATCGTGGGCTTTAGTGGCGGTACCGCCCATGCCGTGACCAATGACATGGTGTGGATCATCCGCTGGCCGCCGGCAACCTTCACAGGGCTGGGTTTTAGCCCACCGGGTATAGTCCTCATTCACCCACCTGCGGTGTTTTGGGCGCAACATGAATGATTCAGGGGATTCAGGATCCGCATGCAGAGCCAGAACCTGTGGCTGGTCATAGGCCACTTCCTGATTTGTTCCATGCTTTAAATGCGCAGCTGTGACCGCAGGGGTGACCTTCTTCTGCAAAATGTTTTTTGTCGGTGGCATCGGCACAATGTCACTTTCGCGATATACGGATAAAAACGGCTCATCCGGTAAGCGAAGCGCATGCTGGGCCATCCTTTCTGTGATGGCATCAGCGGCGCCAGCATAAACCGCCCACCAGCACAACTCCCCGAGTGAAAGCTCTCTTTCCCGGTTGTACCCAAGCGCCACCAGCACAGTATCAATGACCCACGCGATCACGTTACGACGTGCCAGATCTGCAAGCTGTTCCGTCGCCTGCTCACATAACTGGTTCTCACAGTGCCAGCAAAGCACCATTGAACCGGGTGCGTGGCGCATTGTGACCAGCTCTTTATGGTGATAGCCCGAATGAGGATACTGGCACTCTTTAACACGGCGTAAAAGCCAGTATTCAAGACCAGACAAACCACCTGCGGCGCGGATCACCCGATCATCAGTGAAGAACGAAACCAGAGATTGATCATCAGCCAGAGGCTGGCGGGCATCTGGCACCCGGCCTGACGGCAGCCGGGTCATATTTTTAGGTTCAGCAGCAACGAGAACGCGCCCACCGGAAAACAGGCTCATTAACTCGCGACCAGGCTTGAACAGCACCACTCCGAGGCGTGGCACAACTTCAGGGGTAAGCAGCGCTCTCACGCAACCTCCCGTTGCATACTGCCAATCTGTTCACTGGCAACAGTGATTATTTCGCTGGTGGGCATGCGCTCAAGCCAGAGCTGATTGATATTTGCTTTTAGCTTGTTCTGCTGGATCTCACTCAGCACGTCAGCGCCTTCAACCTGGTTAAACACCAGGCCAACCTCAAGAGGCCAGATACGCGATTCCACTTCTGGCAGATCTACAGCAGCAGAAGTAACCTCTTCCGCCGGGGCTGGTGGCGCCACATTTGTCACGGCAAATTGAGCCAGCGCCATAAACGCCCGCCCTTTCGCTTCCAGTTCCGTACGACTGATATAGCTGAACCGCTCGCCACGCCATGACTTATCGAAAACAGCGATGGCACCCGCGAAGAAAGCACCAGTGGGCTTCTGCTTATCGTCGGCAGGGACAAACCACACTGGCAGATCGAATCCAATTCGCCCGCGAATGAATACAATGTGATCGGCATCCTCCGGCCACCATGTTTCACTTGTCGCCGCTTTGATGAGGAACACATAGCGACCACCCTTTTCACGCATAGCTATTGTATGGGCCATGATATGGGTCATGCCGGTGACCGCCTGTTTTTCGTGGTATTGCGAGCGGCTGTAAGGTGGATTGGCAAATGCGGCGCCACCGAGTTCTGCAAGACGATCTGACCAGTCCTGCGTCAGCGCGTTATCTTCGGCTGTGTACCATACCGGACACTTGGTATTGTCATCGTCTGCAAACAGATCCAGCACCAGCGGGCCGAACATGGCGTTGATACCCCAGACCAGTAAATCTGGAGTTCGCCATTGATCGCCAACATCTTTCAGATAATGCGCTCTGCGGTTGCGCAGTTCTGCCAGCACCTGGCAATATTTATTTGTCGTCATTGGCGAAACCCCGAATTCTCTGGCAATGAATAATCAACCCCCTGGAAACTTGAACGGGCAAGCGCCGTAGTTACTGGCTGCTTTTTCCCCCATTCATCGCGTGGTGGCCTGCCCCGGCTTTCCCAGCGTGTGGCGCTTTGCAGGTAACCCTCGAACTTCTTCGGCCCAAACAGGGTTTCGGGGCGCATGTACTGGTATTGCTCGTCGTTGTCATGCCAGTGTTCATGTTTCAGATCGATGACCAGCTTCAAATCACTGACGCTGTACCCGTCGCGCAGCCGCCCACGGATATTTTCGAGAGAGGTTTTTGATTTCTGGAAACGGGAGCCGCTTACCCGGTTCAGGTGGGTTAAAACCTCGATGGCCTGATCGGTAATCGTCACTTCGGGGTCGGGTTCCGCAGGAACCGGACAAGAGGGGTTATTCTCCTGTGTAGTCTCCTGAGTATTCTCTGTGTAATCTCCTGTATGAAAGTTTGTGGGATCACCGCAGGCTTGTTCGGTGGGTTGCCCCGAACTTGTTTGTGGAACTTCCGCATTCTTGTTTGCGTCAGTCCCGCAATCCAGTTTGCGGGACTGCACCAATCCAGATTGCGGGGTTTCCACATTCTGGAGGTTCCGCAATCTGGTTTTATCATGGCTGGCCTTCTTCACTGGCTTCGCCGTCTCCAGCAGCAGCGCTTCAAGCCGTTCGGTATTGATGCGGTAGTGCATTGTTGCAGGTACGCCCCGGAGGTCTTCTTCCAGCACGCCAAGCGCTACCAGGCGTTTACGCGCTGTTTCCTGCTCGTCACGCGTCAGCGCCGTCTCTGATGAGATATCGGCCTGGGTTTTATACATCCATCCGCCATCCATTCGGTTATGCCAGTAAACAAGCTGGGAAAGGAATACTGCCGCAACCGGGCCAGCCTTTACTTTCCCTGCTTTTAACTTTGCAAATGCCGGGTTATATGCGATCGGACGATCAAGAAGCTGAATCAATGTGCTCACTTGTCTATCCTCTTGAATCTGGCACGAAAAATAATTTTGGGCGCGGCGCACTCCCACTCATAACCGGCGCGACGGTAAATAACGCGCTGGCGATCGTGATCGTACCCGGTGACATGGACAATGATTCCGTGGTGATCCTGGTAATACTGGTTAAGTGGCTGAATATTCTCTTCCATATCAGCCTCTCATCAGTTCTGAAGCGTAGCGATCAGCTATCCACTGGACGCCTCGGGGCGTTACTCGGGTCTGCGTATAGGCATGACCAAACTCAGATGAACCGGTTTTTACAGTGAATAGGCCATCACGCTGGCGCAGTGCGTGTGGAAGCAGATTGCCGGACTGTCGGAAAAGGACTTTGTCGCGCACCAGAGCGTCAATCATCGCCTTTTCAGGCATATTGAGGATCTTCGCGGTCTCCCGCAGGCTTTTCGCACCACCGGCTTCTACGTACTGTTCTACAAATGCCACTTTTGGCGCGTCCTGTTGCGCCTTGCTTACCAGCGCCGCATTCTGCTCTGCCATGTCAGCAGCCAGACGCAACGCTTCCGGCAAAGTTTGCGGGATGGCCCCGGCGCGCTCTTCCAGTTCACGCAGTCGGCGGATAATCGCCATCCGCAGCGGCGCGCTGTAACCGGCGACCAGGCACTCGGTATGCTCACGATCAAGACGGTATTCCCGGTATGTTTGCCCGTTCTGGGGGTGTACGAAGTTTTGCGCACACCCTTTCACATCCTCTCCAAGCTGTGAAAACATGGTTTCGATATCACGCAATACATCAAAGTGACGCTTCGAAGTAAGAACAGCGATTTCGCGACTGCTCATCGTTACGCGACCGTTAACCAGCAAAGGTGCTGGTGCCGGAACATTAACCCCGTTTATTTGCTGAACCATTGCGCCGCCCTCCGGTTAAATACCCCCACAATTGCGGTCGCCCGACTGTGGTTACACGTAACCCAGCGGTTTGATACTCTGCGCTCATACCGAAACGACGGTGAACCCGGAACAGGGATCATCCTGAGTTGCGGTAAATGAGAATTTACGATTAAATTGCTCATGCGGATTATTTCTCCATACTCGAAGAGTTGTTCGCCAAGGCGCCCGGAGCTGCACACTCGCGGGCGTCACTCTTTTCTGGCAGACAGTAAACACGGGCAATCAAATTCAGGAAGGTCATCAGAGTTACCCTGAACTGATATGCGATGTCGTTGAGGCTTTGCCACTCGCCCTTATCAACAACACCGTCGTCGATATACCAACGGTATGCGTTGACCAGATCTCCAAGCCGCCCCACCAGCTCAGCCAGCTTCAAACCAATCTCTTCGTTTTCGTCATCCGGCACAGCACCAGACACATGAATCCCGTTATCTGTCTCACGGGAGAACGCATCAGCGATGTAACTCACGCCAGCTGCGCTCTGGAGCACCATTGCCCAGCCCATCGGGAAAATTTGATCCCCACCGGCACGAAGACGGTTAAAAAGCGAGTTCTGCGTTTCGTCCAGGATTTCTGCCGCTTCGGCGTATCCACCTGGGAGCGCTGCGATCGTCTTTCTGATAGCGGCCACCAGCCAGGCGGGCTGCTTTTCTATCTTCCATTCAGGTTTATTACCCACGGTTAACCCCTTGATTCTGTGGTTATGTTTATGCTGCTGATTTAGTAACCTTCTGGGGACGGCTGATTTTTTTAATCAAATCAACTGAGAATTTACCTCCAGAAGCGCCAGCAATTTTTTCAGCGTAATTTGTTTCTCCTGAATAGTCGGTTCTTGGAAGAGCTTCATTTTTCATCCACTTGTAGATTGCCCTTTGACTGCAACCACAAGATCTTGAAATCGCCAAAACCCCTACAGATCTAATTACCTCTGATAGGGATGGTAGTTTTTCGTTTTTCATAGTCACTCCTTATGTGAACTTAAAGTACATATTATGACGGAACTGATAGTACACGCAAGTACATCTATTATTGAACTCATGGTTCAAGAGGAAAGAGCGCGTAAAGATTTCTCCAAGAGGCTAGCGCTGGCCTGTGATAAAGCTGGTTTGCCGATACATGGTCGTCAGGCTGATATAGCCAAGAAAATGAAACTGACACCCAAGGCGGTAAGCAAATGGTTTAACGGAGAGTCGATACCCAGACGCGGAAGGCTGCAAGAATTAGCGGCCAGCATCGGCACAACTTCATCTTACCTGCTTGGTGACAGCCATGCTGATGGCATAACGGAGGGACATTTGCAGAAGTCTACAGAAACTTTCCGTATTGACGTACTTGACGTGTCTGTTAGTGCCGGCCCTGGTGTCATTAATAGTGAGTTTGTGGAGGTTCTACGTTCCGTTGAATATTCAGTAGAAGACGCGCGACAAATGTTTAACGGCAGGAGAGCAGACCAAGTAAGGATCATTAATGTACGTGGTGACAGCATGTCAGGAACAATTGAGCCTGGTGATCTTCTATTTGTTGATATAAGTATCCAGCACTTTGATGGTGATGGTATTTATGCTTTTCTGTACGACGGTACAGCCCATGTGAAGCGCTTACAAAAGATGAAAAATAAGCTACTAGTGATATCCGACAATAAAACCTACGCTTCTTGGGAGCCAATAGAGAGCGAGGAAATGAATCAATTATATGTTTTTGGAAAAGTCATTGGCAGCATGCCTCAAACTTATCGCAAGCATGGTTAAATAATCATAAGAACGAATGAGCTTATGCTCATAAAGGGCTCTAATATGGATGAACGTGGGAATTATTTAATAGATCCTATCGAGCGTTTGGGTTCGGGGAGCTTTGGCGTAGTCGAAAAAATAAAGCTTTACAACACAAAAATGCATGAGTGTGGCTTATATGCACGAAAAATCCTCCGACCAGATGCAACTGATCCAGAGTTATTTGCACGTTTTGAAAGAGAAGTTCGCTATCAGACAGAATGTTTACACACTAACATTGTCCAGATTTTCATCTGTAATTTACAAGCAAATCCACCTTGGTTTGTAATGGAGCTTGCAGAAGCCAATCTGCATGATGAGATTGAGAAAGGAAATCTGACTAATGATGAAAAAATAGCCATTGTAAAAATGGTCTTAAGCTCTGTCGATTGGATTCATAAACGAGGATACCTTCATCGAGACATAAAACCACTTAACGTGCTTAAATTTTCGAATGGAATTTATAAGATCTCCGATTTTGGGCTCGCTAAAAATGTTTCTCCAGATGCTAACACCCAACTTCTAACTAAAATCGGGCAATATCCCGCAACACCAAAATACTTTGATCATGGAGTATTCTTGAATGGTTATTCTCGCCAGTCAGACATTTTTTCACTTGGCGTCTTGATAGAGGATTTAAATATCAATGGGTTTGATGATATCATAAACAAGTGCACACATCGGCAACTTAATAAAAGATTTTTATCTGTCGAACAAATTGTTGCCGCCATTGAAGATTTAGAGAGGAAGCGTCCATGATTAGCATCCTGTCATCATCCGTTTTTTCATGCCCAAGGAATGAAAGCAGAGAAAACCAAGATAGTGTTTTACATCCGACTCAGATTGACGGCGGTTTTATAATGGCTGTGGCTGATGGAGTCGGCGGCTATAAAGGAGGGAAAGAGGCCTCTGAGGCGGTAGTTAAGCATCTTTCTGGTATGGGAAGCTTAGTCCTAGCAGAAGATCTAACAAAAACTTTCACCGAATTGAAAAGTGCTGTTGCCTCACTGTCTGAAAGAGATAGTAGCTTGGCTTCTGCCGCTACAACGTTAACTCTATGCATAGTTGATGATAGTGGTTTAACTATAGGGCACGCTGGTGATTGTAGGGTTTATCTGAAATATGATGGGAAATTACGACAAGTAACAAAAGATCACACTCAGCATCAAATGCTGATAGATAATGGAATGTTTACTGCGAGAGAGCTTAAAAAAGCAAAAGGTAAAAACGTTATAACCACTGCTGTCTCGGCAAACATCAAATTAACTGAACAAGTGTTTAACATCCCTAAAGAAGATCTCCCATTGAGTAACGGGGTTCTTTCTCTGTTTATTATGTCAGATGGGGCGCATAGCTTTTGGGAATTAAGGCCGAGATTTTCAATCAACACCCTTTCAAACTCATCCAGGTTTGCCAATAGCCTAAAAAATCGCATTGAGTCTAAAGGTCCAGTAGACGACTATTCCTTACTCGCAGTTAATGTTAAATTCTCGTAAAAGAACCGGCCAGTGTGCCGGTTCTTTATTACCCTTTTCTCACTTCTTCAGCCGCGAACCGGAAGACCTGACGCCAAAAGTCGTTTTGTTCAATATCCCCCAGTGACTTCAACATCGAAATGATGGACTCTGTTGTCGGCGCATCTCCATGCGATATCAGATTGAGTGTAGCCCTTCCCACCGCTTGGCATACATCGTTGTAACCCACATAGAACTTTTCCATAATCACCCCCAATTGTTTCTTTTCAATAGAATAGCACCAACCTTTTGCAAAAATAAATTAATTTAAATTTCAGTCAGTTAACTATTTTTTTATCTCTCACACACATTAAGTGTACTTTTGGTACTTTACATTATTGTACTTTTGGTACATATTGTTTTCAGCACATAAATTCTCAAGGGGATTCAGGATGAAAGAGAACGAATTGAAGCATGTCATAGCTCTGCTACTGGAGGATGCCAGGCGAGTTCAGCAAATTGAACCGAACACAGGTACTGAGTCACGCATTCTTCTTGCGCAAGCGGCGTTAAAAAGCGCAGGTCATGACAAAAATGAAAAGAAGCGCCTCAACGGGGTAGAGATTGTCGAGGCGTTACTGGAACGGAGAAAACGGTTAGAAGGGTTCGATAGGGTCGTTACCCAAAGGATCTAGCAGCCTTATTGTTCTGAGGTAGGTTTCACGCTCTTTTTCAGTGATATCAGGCTTTTCAAAGAGCATACGGAAATGGGCGATAGAACTTTCGAGTTCTTTAGTATGTGGGCCTTCAGCCTCAGTAATAGCAATGGCCAGCCTTGATATGGCCAACTCAATAGCATCGAGTCTGGCATGGTTAAGATAAGTAACGTTGCCCATAAAAATTTTCCTTCGTGGTTGTAGCGACTTAGAAGGATACCACCGCGCCTGAAGTGGTTAAAAGCAGGCTAAAGCAATAAGAATTACATCCCTGTTCTGGCGGCCCGGCGTTTTCCCGTGTATTTCCGGCTACCGCCAGCCTTTTCGGGGAATAACGGCCTGTCACGGTAAGCATCTCGCAGGGTTCTTACCGGGACTGGAAGAGTTACCACTTGGAGACGGTCCTTATAAATGTCCTGGACAGTGGCGCTGACGACGGAGCGATAACCGAAGGTTGTATGCCCAACTGGAGGCATTGACTACCTGGAAAGATGGGGAGCATGAAAGGCTAAAGGGGCGGCTCTTTCATGGTGATCCCGCCCAGTTGGTGAAAAGTCGTGATGCGTCTTCATTCCAACCATGCTGGCTGTAAGGTCAGCACACAACGATGAGAGCATTGATGAGCAAGGCATAACGGCAGGTTCAATCCCTGCCACCGCTATACAGATGGCGGTGATGGGCAACGAAAAGGTCCGTTCAATTCGGACGCCGGCAGTGCTCTCTTCGTTGTGGTGAAGTTCCGGCAAAGCAGACATAAACGTGCACCGCCGGGCGCTGGACTTAGCGCCAGCCTCCACAACCAAATCACGCTTAGGACCGTGATAACCGTAGTTCCAGTATTGCTGTGTGTAGTCTTGGCGGTACCAGGGTCTTCAACCTTATGCAAGGGGGACGAAGATAATGTTCTACCTCGGTACCGCCCTTTTTACACAACAGACAAGGGCATCACCGGGCGACGGGCTCATAACCCAATCCACCCGGGCAAGAGGATAGCGATTGCAGTCGCCGACAAATGCAGGTGCCCTTCTCTGTTGTGTATGGAGAAAGTTCGGCGGTGGCAGCCGCCATAACGAGGGTAAAACCATGAGTAATGACCGCATGACCGTAGTGCCCGACTTTTTGGGCGAGCTGGATGCCGGTGTGTTCATGAACAAAATCGCGGCAGCACTTAACACCACCGCGCTTGGCGTTCTGAACAACGGCAACAAAGGCAAAGTAGTCCTCACCTTTGATTTTGAGCGTATGGGTAATTCCGTTGAAGAGAAGCGCGTCAAGATCAAGCACAAGCTGAACTACAGCACCCCAACCCCGCGCGGTAAAGCCTCCGAAGAGGACACAACCGAAACCCCTATGTGGGTTAACAAAGGCGGGAAGCTAACCATCCTCCAGGAGGATCAGGGGCAACTGTTCGGGATCACCGGCGCGGTGGACGGAAAGCTTAAAGCGGCTCAGTGATCCGCAACAACAAACTCACTGATACCACTTTGATCATCAGTTAATAAGGAATTTTTATGTCTCAGTTAGACAGCGGCACCTTCAAGCAGGTCAAAGACCTGGTCCTTTCCGGTTATCACCTGAATGATATTCATGGCCTGGCTTGCCCGACCGCATTACTGCCAGAGGGTACTGGCGTTGAAAGCCTTGAGCGCTTTTCTCTGGAACGTTTCCGCTTTCGTGGCGCAATGACCACAACCAGTATTGACGACTTCGCACGTTATTCTAAAGGTTATGCCAGCGCCAGCGAGCCAGCTCGTTGCTTCATTGACGCTGACAACATGACCGCCCGTTCAGTGTTCAACATCGGCACCCTGGATAACCCCGGTCACGCCGATAACGTTGCTTCAATCACTCTGAAGAAAACCGCCCCGTTTCGCGCGCTACTACAGATCGATGGTCAGCGTCTGAAACAAAAGCAAATCGCTGAATGGCTGGAAGACTGGAGTGATTACCTGCTGGCGTTTGACGCTGATGGTAAGACGATGGAGATTTCTCAGGCGGCTCAGGCCGTGCGTCGTATCACTATCCAACAAGCAACCAAGCAGGATCATGAAACTGGTGATTTCGCTGGTAAAAAATCACTCATGCAAAGCGTCGAAGCAAGCAGCAAAGACGTAATGCCGGTAGCGTTCGAATTCAAATGTGTGCCGTATGAAGGTCTGGGCGAACGCCGCTTTAGCTTGCGTAACAGCCTGCTGACCAGCGATGAACCCTGCTTTGTTCTGCGCATCGTCCAACTTGAAGCCCAGGAAGAAGCAATCGCCAACGAATTCCGCGATTTACTGATCAGCAAGTTCGACGGTGAATCAGTGGAAACTTTCATCGGTAACTTTAAAGCCTAATTGCTCTGCATTAAATCCCCGGCGCCGCGGGGATTTATTGAAGCGTAATTCCATTAATTATCGCCATCCGGCGAGGGATTCGTGCAACCAAAATCTGCGCGGTGCAGCGCGCCAATATGGAGAAAACCATGAGCTACATTCAGACATTATCCGGCAAACACTTTAATTACCTCGATATCCAACAGGACGATATCGTCATCGAGGATATTGCTACTGCGCTGTCTCATATCTGCCGTTTTGCTGGGCATCTTCCTGAGTTTTACAGCGTCGGCCAGCATAGCGTTTTAACCAGCCATCTCGTTCCGCAGGAGTTTGCCTTAGAAGCACTGCTTCATGATGCCGCCGAAGCCTACCTGCAAGATATTCCCTCACCGCTTAAGCGCCTGTTACCGGATTACCAGGTGATCGAAGCTCGCGTAGACGCTGCTATTCGCCAGAAATTTGGCCTACCGACGGAGCAACACCCAACAGTGAAATATGCCGATCTGGTGATGCTCGCCAGCGAACGCCGCGATTTTGAGATTGACGAAGGTTCCGTGTGGCCATGCCTCGATGGCGTTGTCCCGACGGACCTATTCATCATCAATCCAGTTCGTCCAGGCCAGTCATACGGCATGTTCATAAATCGCTTTAATGAGTTGATGGAGCAGCGTCAATGCGCCGCATGAAGGTAAAAGAACTCGTGGCGGAGGCGTTTGCCTCCGTGGCTGAATTGCCACCAAAGCATGCATCGCTTATGCGCGAAGTCGCTACCAGGCTTGAAGCTACGTTCGCAGCATTAACCGAATCATTGGCGCAACTGGAACAGGAACGTAAAGGTAAAACGCAATGACCGTATTTGAATATCTCCAGGGCCACCCGAACGCCACCAGCGGTGAAATCGCAAGGGCGATGGGTAAAAAGACGCCAGCCGTAGCCAGCGCACTATCTCAGCTTTATGCAACAGGGAGAATTGTTAAGTCTGGCGCACGCGGTGGGATACCGACATACCGCGTCAATGATCTGCCGTTTGGATGCAGCAATAACTTAACGCTGATATTTAACCAGCTTCTGCGAAACGTCCGCAAAGGAGCAGCCCAATGAGCAAATTTACGGCATTACCAGTAGAACGCGACCAATACGGCTACTGGACTCACCCCGTCTATGAGCAATTTTGCGATGGTCGTGAATTTATCTCACCTGATGAGTTCAACGCCTGGCTGGATAAAAACGGCCTCGAATGGACGGTAGTTTACCGGGATGAAGAAGACATCGATCCTGAAGTTGATGGTTACGATATTTCAGCCTGGCAGCCAGAATCGCCAGCCGGTGAAGGTTGGTTTGTCGGTTCAATTCACAACACCGAAGATGGCGCGGTATGCATCTGGTTACGTAACGTTGAAGGCGGTGCAGCATGAGCAAATCATTAAATGCACGCTGTATCCGCCGCTGGGAAGTTGAGTTCAAAGGCCTTTGTGATTCGAAGGTGAGTCCGTGGTGGAATAAGCGCGATCTCCGCGGCTATATCCGTGAATGCGCCCTGACAACTGCTGAATGCATGGTAGAGAGCCTGGCCTATAACAACGCAATGCATGATTTTTTTGCTGAAAACGGCGATGACCGTGGCTGGTCTCCAGAATTCTCAGTTTGGTACGACAGCAGCCGTCGTGAGCAGTACAGGAAAGAAGCACTGAGCTACCTCAATGAAGAGGCCAGCAACGACGAAATAGACGAAGAGATTCAGAACGAGCTGGAGGCCTGGAATGACTAACTGCCCATCAACACCTAAACCTTTTCGCGCTGACGGCGGCGATATAAGCACTGGCCGCCTCAAAGAAATAGCGGACAATCCATACGGTGACGAAGAGAAATGCTGTCTGGCTAAGCGTGTGCTGGCGTCACTTGAAGTGGAGCCTGTGGCGTGGACTGATGCGGATGAATTGCGTGATGTAAAGAATGGAGGCAGCGGCTATCTGTTTGCTATTGGTGGTGAGGCCAATAAATTTGCTGATCCGCACCGCCAACGCCGGTAGTGCCAGAAGAAATGCCAAAAGGTCTGGCTGGTCAGATTGTCAGTCTTCTGGCGCATAACATCGGGGATAAATTTTTGGCACAGAAAATCTGGAACGCCTGCCGCACCGCCATGCATCTGGGTGCCGAAAACACCGAGTCGCGCTGCACCATGCAGCCCGCGTCAGCATTAGATTCTTTGCCCTCAAATGCCGATTCGCGCTGCAGCAACTCTCCGGTGATTCCGGATGGTTGGAAACTGGTACCGATTGTGCCGACGGAGAAGATGGTTATCGAAGGCTTCGAGTCGGAGCCAGACGAATTCTTCAGTAAATCTGAAGTGTGGGAGGCGTATCAGAAAATGAGTGGCTGCGAACAAGCGGCGCATCGGGCCAAGTTATGCTGGGCAGCGATGATCTCAGCAGCACCACAACAGGAGGTGAAGCTGTGACTAAATCAGAATTCCTCCAGAAGGTAGCGGTGCTGGCCGGTGAATGCCATAAGTTGGCCTGTGAGCTGGACATAGGCGATGAACGAATAGAGATGTTCGAGATTTATGAAGTGCTTCGCCGAATCCAGCGGAGTGGTGCAGCCGGTGAAATGCTGGCTGCAACAAACCCTTTACTATCCCCTGGAATACCTGAGGACACTGAATGGGTAAATTTCCATAAAGAGGATCATGCCTGATGCCTAAGACAATCATCATAACCTTAGAAATTGATGTTCCGGAACACGCTACCGATAGCGACATATCAGATTGGGTAGACGTCGAGTACGGGCAGTGTGGTGGACAAAAATTAGATAACCCCTGCCGTGGCGATGCCACCGAAGTAATAAACCATTCATGGAAATTTGAGAGCTAAAGATGAACGACTTAATGATTGACCTCGAATCAATGGGGAAAAAGCCAAACGCGCCGATCGTCTCAGTTGGTGCTGTCTTTTTTAACCCTCAAACAGGTGAACTAGGCCAAGAATTCTATACAGCCGTCTCGCTTGAAAGCTCAATGGATCAAGGCGCGGTACCGGATGGAGATACGATTCTTTGGTGGCTAAAACAAAGCCCTGAAGCGCGCTCAGCTATCTGCGTTGATGATGCGATGCCTATCACTGATGCACTGTCGGAACTTAGCCATTTCATTCACCGGCATGCATATAATCTCAAATACATGAAGGTCTGGGGTAACGGGGCCACCTTTGACAATGTGATTCTGCGCGGAGCTTACGAACGCGCCGGACGCATTTGCCCGTGGGAATTTTGGAACGATCATGATGTACGCACGATTGTTACCCTCGGTCGCAGTGTTGGTTTCGATCCGAAGCGTGACATGCCATTCATTGGCGATGTTCACAACGCCCTGGCTGATGCGCGCCATCAGGCAAAATATGTGTCAGCAATTTGGCAGAAAATTATCCCTGCCACCAGCACCAACGAGTAAACCACTCAGTCCGGGTGCAGCCGGGCTTTATGGAGAAGGAAACCATGGCAAAGCTAATGAAAGCGAGTCTCTGGAGTAAGCGCGAATTTACCAAAGACTCCATTCCTGACAACCGTACAATTAAACGTTGGGTCGAAAACGGATTACTCATGGGAAGGATTGTAGATGGTTCAGTTTTTGTCTATGAAACCGAAAAGTGGGGAGTTGACTCAATTGTTAATCAGGCGGTACGTCAGTTAATAATTGAGGGTTGACCATGGCAGCAAGGCCACGAAAAAAAGAATACCGCCACCTTCCTGATTATCTTTTTTTTGATAAAGATCGTGGCGTGTATAAGTTCACGCTTATAACTGGGAAAAAGAAAACTCTCGGTTCGGATCGAGTAATGGCTATCGCCATCGCCCGAGAATATAACCTGAGGATGCGCCCTGAAAATACACCATCGATAGATTCATTAATTCGGGAATCGGGAGGGCTGAATGGTGAAGCCCACCCGTTTTCTGAACATGTTGATCGCATTATGGAGAGAGCGATCAAAGATGAGCAGCCGTCTAAAAGCACACTTGACGATTGGAATAATGATGCCATCAGGGTTAAAGAATTTTTTAATAACATACCCGCATGCGATATTGAGCTTGAGCACGTAAATGCCTACATACGAAATTACCATTCTGAATCGTCGGCCAATGTTCAGAACCGAAAAGTTAGCTTCCTGAAAAAGCTATTCTCTTATGCTGTTGATGAATCGCTAATGATGGATAACCCTGCAACACGGAAAAAAATGCGGCGTGTCGATAAAAAGGTCCGCCGGCGACTCACTTTGGAACAGTTCTTGGCCATACATGCAGCTGCTGAACCTTGGCTGAAGACTGCAATGGACCTTGCCATACAAACTACGCAAGCGCGCCTGGAAGTTTCCCGGATCCGGTACTCGATCAAGGAACCTCAAGAAGGGGTTTGCGGCTGTGTATGGTTCGATCAGGAGGAGGCTGGCATATTCGGAACGCTTTACATTCACCGGCAAAAAGTGCAGCACAAAGAGGCTTCACACGTCGCTATTCCGATCGGCAGGGCCCTGAAAGAGATCATCGACAACAGCAGAGACAATGTGGCCAGTCCTTATGTTGTTCACCGGCTTCTGGAAAAGAGAAGCAATCCTATAAGCAAGGAAGTTAACCACCCAACACAGGTGGCCCCTGATTATTTGAGCAGGGCATTTTCAGAGCTGCGGGACCGGATAGGAGTAGCGGCAGAATTACCTATCAAAGAAAGGCCAACTTTCCATGAGATTAGAGCGCTGGCGGCTCATATTTTCGAAAGACAAGGTATCGATCCGCAGGCAAGGATGGCCCATAGTGATGCAAAATCGACAAAAATTTATACCCAGAATCATGTTGAATGGGTAGAAGTTCCTCATGCTGAAATTGTCTTTAGAGCCGGGTGATGTATGGGGAAAAACCTACCTGTAACTCATTGATGTATATAGTGCGGATTTTGCAAAAAATGTACTGTTTGCATATACAGTCAAACATGCCGCAGCACCAGTATTTACAAGGGTTACAGCGGCTTTAACGCAGTGACATGGGGTGTCGGGGGTCGGAGGTTCAAATCCTCTCGTGCCGACCAAAAATCCCAAGAAAAAACCAACCCTTACGGTTGGTTTTTTTATATCTGCAATTAATTCGATAAACAGACCGTGACACATCACAGCCTGTTTATTTTCTGTTATCAGAACGTCCAGACCACACCCGCCTGAGTATTCCACGGCGATTCTACCCCTGCGCCATTGCCATAGCTGACTGACAAATGACCGCTTAACGTCGGGGTAAACGATGACCTTATCCCAGCCTGATAAACGCCACGGGTTCCAGCCACATCATTATTAAATTTGCCATCGTCATTAACTTTCACCTGGTTAGAATCGGCGTATTCCTGACGCACGGCCGCTTTCAGCCAGGGTTCCAGCGTCGTACCGTTTTGCAGGTCCATGTGATAGCTTACCGCCGTTCCCGCTTCAGCGCGTAATATCCGGGTATTTCCCACATCCGCGCGCATGCCGTTTGATAACGTGTAGTCCTGACCATCTGTGGTAAAGCCGGTAAAGGCCAGATAGGGTCTAACACTCCACAATCCGTCAACCCAACGGAACCCGCTCTCAACATGAGCACCCGCGCCGTTACTATTGTAATCGCCAAACGCTGTTGCCCCATTACTCATCTTGCCATGGATGGTGTTGGCAAAACGGTCAACTTTCACCACCCCATCAACATAGGCACCGTTCTGATGCTCCCAACCGGCATAAGCCCCCAGGGTATAGCTATCGA
>OGYN01000338.1_pt1 | contig 44189 bp, 36 predicted proteins | sample 1576551 | NCBI WGS metagenome assembly OGYN01 (sample SAMEA3541589, study PRJEB24748) | human gut metagenome | biome: human gut; feature: human-associated habitat; material: faeces | place: China | collected 2012 | reverse complement strand
CGGAACGAAAAATCTGCTATGCTCGATGCCATGTTTTAGAATCGAATTAGTATTACTTTGCCCGCATGTTTATCCCTTTTTATCCTCGCTTTCCCTTCCATCGTTCTCCCCCTTATGCTATAATAAAGCCAATCATCCGTGAAAGGAGGTTTCCGTCATGCTCTTCCCCCTGCGCGTCATCCGGCGCATTCATCGCGAAGGCTTTCGCTGCATCCCCGAAGCCATCCGGTTCCGCATCGCGCTCCATCGTCAGCGCCCCTTCCTCCAGACGGAAACCGCCCTGCGTCAAGCGGAGGAAGACGGCTACCAAGCCTTCATCCGCCGCCATGAAGCGCCCCTTTCAGCCCCCTTCACCCCGACCATGCGCTTGTCTTTCCTCATTCCGACTTATAATACGCCGCCGGAGCTGCTGCGCGCGCTGGCGGATTCGCTGCTGCATCAGTCGTGTGGCGCGTGGGAAGCCTGTTTCTATGACGGCGCAAGTACCCGCGCGGACACGCGTGAACTGCTGCAAGCGCTGACGCAGGAGGACAATCGCTTCCGTGTGACGTTCGGCGCGGAGAACCGCGGCATTGCGGGCAACACGAACGCCGCGCTGACGATGGCAACGGGGGAGTTTGTCGCGCTCTGCGACCACGATGATCTGCTCGCACCGGATGCGGTTCGCTGCATCCTCGAAGCAGCGCAGGACGGTGCGGACTTCGTTTATACCGATGAGGACAAGGTGTCCGCCGATGGCACGCACTTCTTCGAGCCGCACCTGAAGCCTGATTTTGCGCCGGATTCGCTGCGTTCCGGCAATTATATCTGCCACATCACCGCAGCGTCACGGGCACTGATGAACGCGGTCGGCGGACTTCGCCCCGGTTTCGATGGCTCGCAAGACCATGATTTGGCGCTTCGGCTGTCCGAAAACGCGGCGAAAATTACCCATATTCCGCGTATTCTCTACCATTGGCGGATGCTGGACACCTCGTTCAGCCATCAAAAAGCGCAGACCTGTGCGGATGCCGCCGCGCGCGCCGTGGCGGATCAGCTCCGCCGCCTGCACATGGATGCCGACGTGACGGTGGAAGAGCTGCGCGTCCGCATTCGGTGGAAAACGCGGCAGATGCGCATCGTCTGCCTCCTCTGGGGCGAGGGCGATGCGCCGAAGCTGCCGATGCCGTGCATCCGCGTCCGCGATTTGTCAGCGGTCAATGACCTCGTCCGCCGGACGGACTGCGACGCGGTGCTGTTTCTGCGCGCCGGACTGCGTCCGCTGGATACCGATTGGGTCAGCGAACTCATGCAGTACGCGCAGCGCGCGGACGTTGGCTGCGTCGGCTCGGCGCTGCTGGATGACCGCGATTGCTTCCGTCATGCTGGATATGCGGTGGACGTCCCCGGCGGCGCGGTCAGCCATCAGGCGGGGCAGTGGCGCTATGGGCGGCTGTACATGCTCACTGACCGCATCGTCCGCAACGTGACGGGCGTATCCAGCGCACTGCTGATGATTCGGCGTGACGTGTTCCTGTCCGTCGGAGGATTTTCGCCGTACCAGAGCGACCTTCGCGGCGCGGATTTGGGGCTGAAATGCCAGCAAATCGGGCTGCTCAACGTCTACACGCCGTATGCGCGGATGGCAATGGATATGCGGCTTTCGCTGCTGCCGCCGTGCCTGACGCAGGGCGCGCCGAAGGGGGATTTGCGCCGCTTCCGCCAAACGTGGGGCGCGCACCCGCCGGAGCGTTACTATTCGCCGCTGTTCCGCCCGGACGGCAGCATGTTCATTGACCTTGACCGACAGGAGGGAACGCCGTGACGAAGTGCAAACCGCCGTTTTTCGGCGATTCCGCTGTGCTGAAAAAAGGGCTTTGGGTGACGCTCGTGATTGCGCTGGTGCTGGCGCTGTATGGTGCTTTGTTCACCCCGACGTGGCAGACGCGGGCGTTCACCATCGACGCGGCGGCGCAGACGCATCTGCATCCGCTGACGGACGGCGAGACGTTCTCGCTGCCCCTGCCGGATGGCGGCATCCGCGAAATCAGCCTGCCCATTACGGCGCTGAGCAGTGAATCCGGCGGCACAGCGACGCTGACCCTGACCCAGCACGGCACACCGGTTTTCACGCAGAGCGCCCTGCTGACCGACAGTACCATCCGCGAAAATTTGACCTTCTCGTTTGAACCTGTGGATGCGGACGAACTTGTGCTCACCTTTTCCGGCAACACGCTCCCTGCTTTGGGCATGAGCGGCGGCAATCAGCCGTGCATCCGCCTGTCCGGCACGCGCCCCTCTCGCGCGATGCTGTACTACGGGGTTTTCGCGGCGGTTCTGGTGCTGTTCTGCGTCTGGGAAAGCCTGTTCACCGCACGCTGCGCCGCCGCCGGACGGCAGAACTATCTGCTGCGCCTGCAAGCCGACGTCCGCCGCTACGGCTTCCTCATCGAACAGCTTGTCCGCCGCAATTTTAATACAAAGTATCGGCAGAGTATCCTCGGCGTCCTCTGGAGTTTCCTCAATCCGCTGCTGACGATGCTCGTGCAGTACCTTGTGTTCTCCACGCTCTTCCGCTCCGCTATCGACCACTTCCCGGTGTACCTGATTTCGGGCATTATCGTTTTCAGCTTCTTCACCGAGTGCGTCACGCTGGGCATGGACGCGATTGTCATGAACGCGTCGCTCATCACCAAGGTCGCGATTCCGAAGCTGATTTTCCCGTTCAGCCGCGCGCTGTCAAGCCTTATCAACTTCCTGATTTCGCTGCTGCCGCTGCTTCTGCTGATGCTGCTGACAGGGGTGCGGGCGTCGCCCGCGCTGCTGCTGCTGCCGCTGATGATTGCGCTTTTGTTTCTGTTTGCGCTGGGCGTGACGCTGGTGATGGCGACGCTGAATGTCTTTTTTCGCGATACGCGATTCCTGTGGAGTGTGATTTCACTCTTGTGGACGTATGCGACGCCGATTTTTTATCCGGATACGATTTGGCCGGAGGGGCTTCGGGGGATTTTCCATTTGAACCCGATGTATCAGCTGATTGATTTTTTGCGGCAGATTGTGATTGCGGGAATCCCGCCGACGCCGGAGCGCTTGCTGGCGTGCGCGGCAGGCGCTTTTGGAATGCTGATGATTGGGCTGGTCATTTTCCGGCGATATGAGGAGAAATTTGTGTTTCACCTGTAAGGGAAAGAGGACAAAAGCGGATAAACACGCGGAAGGAATATGACCGGGCGGCTCTTTCAACTTACGCAGCATTGTCGCGCCAGATGGGCGCGACCGACCAGCATAGGGAGCAATTCGTTTCCTGCTGCTGGTCTTTTTTGCTGCAGGGAAAAGCGCACTGCCACAAAAAATCCACCCCCGCAGACGCAAGGGTGGACAAATTTGATAACCTGTGGATTATTCTTCTTCCAGCGGGGCGACACCGGCATCATCGCCGAGGTCTGCTTCCAGCAGGGCAAGGTCGTCCTCGTCCTCATCCGGAAGCTCGCCGGGATCTTCTTCGGGCGCAATCGGCTTTGCGGGCTTATCCGCAAAAATCTCCTGACGAATAATCGCGTCGATTTCGTCCGTGATTTCGGGATGGTCGCGCAGGTACAGGCGCGTGTTCTCGCGCCCCTGACCAATGCGCTGGTCCTTGTAGCTGAACCACGCGCCGCTCTTGTGGATGATGTCGCGCTCGACCGCCATGTCCAGCAGCGTGCCTTCGCGGCTGATGCCTTCGCCGTACACAATGTCGAACTCTGCCACGCGGAACGGCGGAGCAACCTTGTTCTTGACAACCTTGACCTTCGTGTGGTTGCCGACGACTTCGCTGCCGTTTTTGAGCTGCTCGCCGCGGCGCACGTCCAGACGCACGGAGGCGTAGAACTTCAGCGCACGACCGCCAGGGGTGGTTTCGGGGTTTCCGTACATCACGCCGACTTTCTCGCGCAGCTGGTTGATGAACACCGCGACGCAGCCGGTTTTGTTGATGATGCCCGCCAGCTTGCGCAGCGCCTGGCTCATCAGACGCGCTTGCAGACCGACGAAGGAATCGCCCATTTCGCCGTCGATTTCTGCCTTCGGGACGAGGGCGGCGACAGAGTCGATGACAATGACGTCCAGCGCGCCGGAACGAACCAGCGCTTCGACGATTTCCAGCGCCTGTTCGCCTGTGTCGGGCTGAGAGACATACAGGTCGTCAATATTTACGCCCAGATTCTTGGCGTACACCGGGTCGAGGGCGTGCTCAGCGTCCACAAATGCCGCGATGCCGCCCATCTTCTGCGCCTGTGCGACAATGTGCAGGGCAACGGTCGTCTTACCGGAGGATTCCGGGCCGAAAATCTCCACAATACGGCCGCGCGGAATGCCGCCGACACCCAGCGCCTCATCCAGCGTCAGGCAGCCTGTGGGGATGACCTGCACGTTTTGCTCCGCATGTTCACCGAGCTTCATGACGGCACCCTTGCCGAACTGCTTGTCCAAATCCGCCAGCGCGTGCTCCAGCGCCTTGAGTTTCTCCTCCTGCGCGCCCGTCACCGGGGCGGCTTTTTCGGTCTTTGCGGGCTTCTTTGCTGCCATGATACCGCTTCCTTTCTGGATACCGGCGGGGGATGCAATCGGCAATCGCCGCCGGGTTTCTTTCGCTTCTTATCGTACCACAGCGAACAGCAGTTTGCAAGGGGAACACGCAAGTTTTTCCTGATTAGCTTTCATCGAAATAATGGTATTTCCCCTTCAGAGCCAGCAGGAAGCCAATCGACACGACGAACGCCAGCGCTTCCGCCGCAGAGGCTGCCCACCAGAGACCGTCCACATCCAGCGCCATCGGCAGCAGGATGACCGACGCCGCCTGAAACACCAGTGTGCGCAGGAAGGAAATTGCCGCGGACACGCCGCCGTTGTTCAGCGCCGTGAAGAAGGAGGAAAGGAAGATGTTGAAGCCTGCGAGCAGGAAGGCGAAGGAGAAGAGGTGAAAGGCGTGCCGCGTCAATTCACAGAGCGTCGCGTCATAGCCGACGAAGATGTTTGCCAGCGTCCCGGACAGCGAGATGGCGGCGATTGTCATCACGATGCCCAAGATGCCCATGACTTTCAGCCCCTTCGTCAGCAGGTTCCTCAGCTCCGGGTGATTCCGCGCGCCGTAGTGGTAGCTGATGATGGGCGCACAGCCGATGGAATATCCAATGTCAATCGCGACGAAGATGAACTGCACATACATCAGTACGCCATACGTCGCCACGCCGTCTTCGCCCAGAAAGCGCATCAGCTGTGCGTTGTACAGCATCCCAATCAGCGAGCCGGAAATGTTGCTCATCAGCTCTGATGAGCCGTTGGCGCACGATCGCAGCAGCGGCTGCACTTCGAACTTCGTCCAGCGCAGACGCAGGGGGCTGCTTTTGCTGAACAGGAAGTACATCAGCGGCACAACGCCGCCAACGGTCTGGCTGATGCCGGTCGCAATCGCAGCGCCCGCAATGCCCCAGCGGAATACGCCCACGAACAGCGCGTCCAGCACCATGTTCGTCACGCCCGCCGCGAGCGTAATCAGCAAGCCGAACTTCGGCTGCTCCGCCGCAATCAGGAACGACTGGAACATGTTCTGCAGCATGAACGACGTAAGGAAGCAGACGACAATCCGCCCATAAAGCACGCAGTCATCCACCATGGCCTCTGTTGCGCCCAGCAGAATCGCCATTGGGCGCATGGCCAGCACCCCGACCACCGTCAGGATAACGCCCAGCAGGATGCCGAAGAGCGTAATCATGGAGAAATACTTGTTCGCGCGCTCCTTGTCGCCCTCGCCCAGCACGCGGGAGACCAGCGCTGTGCCGCCTGTGCCGAGCATAAAGCCCATTGCACCCAGAATGATGAGAAACGGCATAATCAGGTTGATGGACGCGAACGCCGTTTTTCCGGCGAAATTCGACACGAACAACCCGTCCACCACGCCGTAGATGGACGTGAACACCATCATGACAATCGACGGCAGGACGAAGCGGAACAGACGAGCGTAGGTAAAGTGATCAGATAACTGAATCGGGTGCTTCTTGCTCATTTGGCTTTACTTTCCTCTTCTTGATTCCGCACTGTCTGCGGGAAAATGTCTATCATCAGCGCATTCAGGCGGCGCATGAGGGAGAATAGCTGATTCGCCTCTTCTTCGCTGAATTGCGACAGCGCCTGCTGCTCGGTTTCGGTAACGCGGTCTGCGGTTTCACGCGCCAGCGCTTCGCCCGCGACCGTCAGGTGAATCGTTTTCGTGCGGCGATTTGAACCGCTTTGCAGCGTAATCAGCCCGTCTACTTCCATTTTCTTCAGTGCGGAGTTGATTGTCTGTTTGGGTTCGTGCAGAAATTCGCACATCCGGCTCTGCGTCATTTCGCCCGGCTCAACCCGCAGCGTGTACAGTGCCCACATCGCCATGTCAGTCAGGTTCATCTGCTTCGCCATCTGTCGGTAGATATTGGCATTCTCTTTCCATGCCTCGTTCAGCGCAAACAGACGTGTGCTTAACGCTTTCATCACAATGCTCCTTTTTAATTTGTCCGAAATCGGACAGTATCGATTATAGTCCGATTTCGGACATTTGTCAAGAAACTTTTGCCGAAAAAATAACGGAGTGTGTGTAACCGCTTGAACAATTTTTGAACTTTTTTGCCCTATGTCTTGTTATCTCCCTGACTTTCCGATAACGTTTTCTGAAATGCAGTCTGTTTCCTTGACGGATGTTGAAATTGGGCGTATAATGACAGATGCGCAATTGCGCCATATAATAGGAAACGCCGCCTCAGAAATCCGAATGTGCCTGTGCCGCCCTGTGATGAACGAAAAGAAAGAGTTATCGATATGAACAGTGAGCAGATCCGGAAGTTTTTCGCTGATTATCAGGTTGTCCTCAAGCGGGTGGAGCAGCTCGAAGCTGCCATGCGCATCAAGTCCGACTGGGATACATGGTGCGCCGCTCTTCGGGAGCGCGCGGACTTTTTCCGCACGGAGTATGCGCGCATGAATGCCCTGATGCGCAGCGTGATGCTGGAGTTCGCGAAGGAAGAGCCTGATTTAGACGATGACGCATGGAAACAGCTGCAAATTTCGATGATGGAGTTCTATTGCGCGGATACGCATGACTTGGCGCTCCTGATGGAACTTGCAAAGATCCTCCAGAAGCACTATGGGCACAGCAACAACCTTGCCGCGATGACGGATGTGGACTTGACATTGGCATACACGAATCTGGAATTCTCCCGCATCCTGCGTGAACCATATGGCACACGCGCAAAGGACTATTACCGCAAGATTTCGGTTTTATCGCGGAATTTCGGCGCAATCAAGGAGCACAGCGTCCATCAGGCGATTGTGGTGGCCTACGCGAGCCTTGTGATGAGCTGCTGCGTGTTAGGCACGGTCACGATGGAAGAAGCGTTTGCCATATGGGAGGAAATGAAGGAACTGCAGGCGTCGGATGCGCTGGCGGCGACGCGCGAAAGCGAGCCGGACGTAGGCAGGCTGCTGGATATTTTCACCGAGCGCTTCCGCACGGACGCTTACGCGCTGGCGAAATCGTTTGACCGCACCATTGAGGCGCACACCCGCTACGTGCCGCCGGAATTGATGAGTCGGATTGAGCAGATAACGGCAGAATATTACGAAAAGCTGGATAAGCCGGAGGAAAGCACCGCCGACATGTTCCAGGTTATCACCAGCCAATGTGACTTCGACTGCGAGACGGGCCGCCGCACGGCAGATGAGTGCTGGAAGGAGATTCACACTTTCTTCCGTAAGACAAAGCCGAAGGTGAAGCAGCTCGGTGAAGTGGACGTGCGCGAAATTGACGTTATTTCCTATTACATGACCTGTCTGGACGCGCTGATTTCCTTCCTCGTGGAAACGACGATGCCGATGGAGGATAAGAAACGCTATTTCCGCGAATATCAGCAGGATATCCGTGATTTCATTGCGGATTACGACACGCGCACCGGGCATGGCAACACGCTGAACAACGCACTGGAGGAGCTGGCGTTCTTTCCGAATGCCTATGCGCTGTTCGACACGGCGGAGGAGAAAATCGACTACATCTTCCGGCTCGTTGTCGCGCGGCACTGCACCGCGTTCCTGCATTCGCTGATGGTGTCCGCCTTTGCGGAAGCGATTCTCTCCGCCATCATCGACAAAGAACCGGCGCTGATGGTGGGGTATCACGGCGTGACGTCGCCGGAGGATGTGCAGGCGCACCGCGCGGAAATCCTGCAATTTGCGCATGACGCCGCCCTGCTGCACGATGTGGGCAAGAATTCCATGCTCGAGATTATCGAGACGCAGCACCGCCCGCTGACGGACGGGGAGTTCGGCATCATCCGCTCCCACCCGAACCGCGGCGGGCAGTACCTGAGCATCGACGAGGATTTGGCGCGCTATGTGGATATCGCCCGCGGCCACCACAAGTTCTACAACGGCAAGGGCGGCTATCCGAATGACTTTGATAACACCGCCTCGCCGGAGCGCTTCATGATTGACATCATCACCGTCTGCGACTGTCTTGATGCCGCGACTGATCAGTATGGCCGCAACTACCACCAAGCCAAGACGACGGACGAAGTGTTGGCGGAATTCAAGCGCGATGCGGGTGTCCGCTACAACCCGGACATTGTGCGCTTCATCCTGCAGGATTCCGTTCTTCGCGATACCCTGCGCGAAATTTCCGGCCCGCGCCGCCTGACGATTTACTACGACACCTACAAGCACTATTTTATGTAACACAAGGGAGTTCCAAGGGAATTCCTCCCTTGACCCTTTCGCGCGATTGGGTTGGTGACATTATCAGACAGTGCCCGCGTGTTTATCTGCCCTTTCAGTCAGCTAAAGGGATCCGCCATAGCGGACGGAGAGGGCTTGCTGCAATACAAGCTATACTATTTCCAGATGGCACAGTTAAATCTGGGAATAGTATTGATTCCTGAAAAAATGCAAATCAACAGACACAAAAAGAGCTGCTTCTACACAACAGAAGCAGCTCTTTTTCATATCCCCATCCCGCAATGCTCGCACTGCCGCGCAGCTCCTTCCACCACACTCGTGCGCCTCCCGCAGTGCGGACACGTCATAAACGACTGTACCACCCCATACGCCCGGAGGTTCGGCGCAGTCAGGTATACCATCGCCGTCAGCGGATCAATCTGAATGTTTCGCAGATAGTTCCCGCAGAGCAATAACCGCAGCGTCTCCATGTTCGGGCAGTCCGGCAGGAGCTTGGGCATATCCGACAGCGGAAACATGTGCAGCGAGAACGTCGCTAACTGCTGTGCAACGCCACGCGCCCGGCGCCGGATGATTTCCCCCTGAAGCAGGTGCATCCCGGCGTACAGCGCCGCCGTCGCAAGGCAAAGCAGCAGCAGCACCATGCGCGTGTCGCCGTGCTCACCCGCCTTGCAGGTGCGCCACAGCAGCAGCGCCGATAGGGCGAAGAACAGCGCCATCAGCGGATACACCCACCATCGGCGGTTCGCCCGCTGCGTCAAATAGGGATTCATGCGGATGCCTCCTGTTGCCGAATAACATTCATTTCACCTATACAATACCATACTTGCAGGATAATGTCAATCTTGACGCGAAAGAAAAACCGGGAAGCGGCTTCTGCCACCTTCCCGGCTGCCTGGCATTACGCCCCCAGATACGCCTTCCTGACTGCATCGTTGTGCAGCAGTTCCTGCGCGTCGCCGGACATGGAAATCTTGCCTGTTTCCAGCACATACGCGCGGTTCGCGACGGACAATGCCATTTGCGCGTTCTGCTCCACCAGCAGAATCGTCGTGCCGCTCTTGTGCAGCGCGCGGATGATGTCGAAAATCTGCTCGACCAGAATCGGCGCAAGGCCCATTGACGGCTCATCCAGCATCAGCAGGCGCGGCTTGGACATCAGCGCGCGCGCCATCGCCAGCATCTGCTGCTCGCCGCCGGAGAGCGTGCCGGCAATCTGCTTCTGGCGCTCCTTCAGGCGCGGGAACAGCTCGAACATCTGCTCAATGCTGCCCGGAATCTCCTTGTCGGGGCGCGTGAAGCCGCCCATTTCGAGGTTCTCCAGCACCGTCATCTGCTGGAAGATGCGCCGTCCTTCGGGGCAGAGCGCCATGCCGTGCTTCACCATATCCGACGCGTGGACGCGTGCCAGATCCTTGCCGCCGAAGTGGATGCTGCCTTCGCGCGGGCGGAGCAGTCCGGCGACGGTGTTCAGCGTCGTGGATTTGCCCGCGCCGTTTGCGCCAATCAGCGTGACGACCTCGCCCTCATCCACCGAGAAGGAAATGCCCTTGATTGCGTGAATCGCGCCGTAATAAACGTGGATGTCGTTGACCTCCAGCAGACTCATGCTTTCGCCTCCTTCTGCTTGCCCAGATACGCCTCAATGACGACCGGGTTGTTCTGGATTTCCTCTGCCGTGCCCTTGGCGATGATACGCCCATAGTTCAGCACGCAGATGCCTTCGCAGATGCCCATGACCAAATTCATGTCATGCTCAATGAGCAGGATAGCAATCTGGAACTGGTCTCGGATTTTGATGATGTTCTCCATCAGCTCCGCCGTTTCGTGCGGATTCATGCCCGCGGCGGGTTCGTCCAGCAGCAGAAGCGACGGATTCGTCGCCAGCGCGCGCACAATCTCCAAGCGCCGCTGTGCGCCGTAGGGGAGGGAACCTGCCTTGACATCGCCCATGTTTTCCATGCCGAAGATGCTCAGCAGATCCAGCGCCTTTTCGTGCTGCTTCTTCTCGCCTTGCCAATACTGCGGCAGACGGAAGATGCCGGAAAACATGCCATACTTAATCTGGTTGTGCAGGCCGATGCGGACGTTCTCTTCCACCGTCATGTTGTCGAACAGGCGGATGTTCTGGAACGTGCGGGCAATGCCGAGCTTGCTGGCCTGCACTGTGTTCATGCCTGCCGTGTCTTTGCCGTTGATGAGAACCGTGCCGGTTGTGGGCTGGTAGACCTTCGTCAGCAGGTTAAAGACCGTTGTCTTGCCCGCGCCATTCGGGCCGATAAGCCCGCAGATTTCTGTGCGCCCGATGGCAAGGTTCACGTCGTCCACTGCCTTCAGGCCGCCGAACTCAATGCCCAGATGGCTGGCTTCCAGCACGGGCGAATGATTCACGTCGCGTTCCGGAATGATGCTGCGCGACGGCACGGGAACCATCTTTGTATTGGGCTTAAAACGCTTCAGCGGTTCAGTCATGCCGCGTCACCTTCCTTCACAGCTTCCTTTTTCGCGGGGCGGATGCGCTCGAGCACCTGCCGCACCACCGGGGCATTGCCCAGCAGCATCACGGCAATCAGCACGATGGCGTAAATCAGCATACGATAGTCGCCAAATTCACGCAGCACCTCCGGCAGCACCGTCAGCAGCGCCGCCGCAATCACCGATCCGCGGATATTGCCGATGCCGCCCAGCACGACGAACACCAGCACGAGGATGGACGTGTCAAACTTGAACTTGTCCGGCGCGATGGAGGAGAAGTTCAGCCCAAACAGCGCGCCAGCCATGCCCGCCAGCGCCGCCGAGGTGACGAACGCCATCAGCTTGTACTTCGTCACGTTCACGCCCATGGCTTCAGCGGCAATGCGGTTGTCGCGGCTTGCCATAATCGCGCGGCCGGAACGGCTGTTGATGAGGTTCAGCACGACAAACAGCGTTAGCAGCACCAGCACGAAACCCGCCTCGAACGTCGCAATGCGCCCGACGCGCACCGCGCCCGCCGGCCCGTTGTACAGGAGCGTGCCATCAATGCGGGGATTGTTGAAGTTGACAATCAGCTTGCCGTCGCTGACCGCGAAATACAGGCAGTTCATGACGTTGCGGATGATTTCGCCGAACGCCAGCGTGACAATGGCAAGGTAGTCGCCGCGCAGACGCAGCACCGGGATGCCGATCAGCACACCCGCAATCGCCGCGCATACGCCGCCCGCCAGCATGGCCAGCACGAGGCGCATCGTCTCATTTTCCATCTGGAAGGCGTTCAGCAGCCAGCCGGACATGATGATGCCGGAGAACGCGCCGACGCTCATGAAGCCCGCGTGACCCAGCGACAGTTCGCCGGAGATGCCGACCGTCAGGTTCAGCGAAACCGCCATGACGATGTAGACGCAAATCGGGATGAGCTGCCCCTTCAGGGAGCGGCTGATGGTGACGCCCGGAATCATCTTGCTCAGCGCCATCTGCGTAAAGACGAACGCGATGATGACGATGGCGTAGGTGATCAAGTTGTTCAGAAAGCCCTTTGTTGACTTTTTCATCGTTTTCTTCATCCCGTTACACCTTCTCCCGCATCGGCTTGCCCAGCAGCCCCGTCGGCTTGACCAGCAGCACGATAATCAGCACGGCGAACACCAGCGCGTCGCCCAGCTCCATGGACACATACGCCTTGCCGAGAATCTCAATGATGCCCAGCAGCAGGCCGCCCAGCAGCGCGCCGGGAATTGATCCGATGCCGCCGAAAACAGCCGCCGTGAACGCCTTGATGCCCGGCATGGAACCCGTCGTGGGCATCAGCGTGTGGTAGGTGGAGCAGAGCAGCACGCCCGCAATCGCCGCCAGCGCGCTGCCGATGGCGAAGGTCAGGGAAATCGTCGCATTTACCTTGATGCCCATCAGTTCCGCCGCACTGCGGTCTTCGCTGACGGCGCGCATCGCCTTGCCCATCTTCGTGTGGGAGGTGAAGAACGTGAGCACCAGCATGATGATGATGTTCGCCAGCACAGTCACGATTGTTTCGCCGGTCAGAATCAGCTGCCCGTCAAACAGGCTGATGGACGGGATGCTGACGAAGGACGGAAACGACATGGGGTTCGGGCCGAACACCAGCAGCGCCAGGTTTTGCAGCAGGTAGCTCACGCCGATGGCGGTAATCAGCACGGCAAGGCTCGTTGCCTGACGCAGCGGCTTGTACGCCAGCCGCTCGATGACCATGCCCAGCACCGTGCAGACAATCATGGCAATCAGAACGCCAAGCAGGGGGGACATGCCCCAGTACTGCGTGGCGCAGAAGGCAATGTACGCGCCAATCATGATGACGTCGCCGTGCGCGAAGTTCAGCATCTTGGCAATGCCGTAGACCATCGAGTAGCCCAAGGCGATGATGGCATACACGCTGCCAAGGCTGATGCCGTTGATGAGGTAAGAGAAGAACTGAAGCATCCTGCCTGCACCTCCAAATGACTGAAATCTGTGGGAAAAGCACTTTCCCTTGAACGACAGCAAGGCAATCAGCAGCAGTCCGTGTGCACCCTTGCACCAACTGTTGCTGATTACCTTCTGTCTGCACCTGCTGGATACGCTCATGCCGGAGAAGGAAACTCCTCCTCCGGCATGAGGAAAACGTGTGGAATAGGGGGGGATTACTCCGCTGCAGCCGCCTCAGCGCCGACATACACGCCGTTCTTGATGATGACGGCCGTCGGGGTCTTGGTGACAGCGCCCGTCGCATCCCAGACCATCGTGCCGGTCAGACCGGTGACGGTCAGCTCCTGCATGGCGGCGATCATCGCGTCGCAGATATCTTCCGGCGCTTCGTCGCCCTTCACGCCAGCCTTTTCAGCGGCAGCCGCCAGCGCGTAGATGCCGTCGTACGCATCCGCCGCGAACTGGTTCGGCACCTCGCCGTACTTTTCCTGATACTTGCCGACGAAGCTCTTGGTCAGCTCGTCCGGCGCGTCCGCGGAGAAGGGGGTCAGCAGCATGACGTCTTCCGCCAGCGCAACATCGAAGCCAGGCATGGTCAGGATGCCGTCCATGCCGTCAACGCCGAAGAACACCGGCTTGTAGCCCATGGTGTTGGCAGCGTTGAGAATCTGGGAAGCAGGGGTGTAGTAGATGGGCAGGAACACAACGTCCGCACCGGCGTTCTTGGCCTCGGTCACCTGCACGGAGAAGTCCGTGGTGTCGTTGGTGAAGGTGGTCACGGAAACGATGTTCAGCCCCAGCTCGGCAGCCTTGCTCTCAAAGGTCTGATAGATACCGGTGGAATAGGTGTCGGCGTTGTTGTAGATGATGGCGACCTTCTCGCCGACCTTCTTGTTGAAGATGTATTCAGCGGACGCGGAACCCTGTGCCGGGTCCGTGAAGCAGACCTGATACGCATTGTCCTTGTTCGCGATGACTTCCAGCGAGGAGGCGGAGGGCGTGAGCATGAACACGCGCTCGTCATACGCCTGCGCGGAGACAGCAATGCAGGGGGTTGTCGTCACGCAGCCAAGGATGACCTGCGTGCCCTTGTCCAGCGTCGCGTTGTAAGCGTTGATGGACTTTTCAGCGTCGTTTTCATCGTCCTGCACATCCAGCACGATGTTCACCTTGCCGGCGGCGTTGATTTCTTCCACGGCGATTTCCGCGCCGCGCGCAACTGCCAGACCATATACGGCGGCAGCGCCGGTCATCGGGCCAATCACGCCGATGTGAATCGTCGTCGTTTCCTCTGCGGACGCGAAGGACGCCATGCTCAGCGCCATGGTCAGAGCAAGAACGAGACTAAAGAACTTCTTCATGAGAACCAACCTCCTTATCAGGTGGACGGGCGGAAGCATGTTCCGTTCGTCATGCAACAATTATACGCATCGGATGGTGTGCCGTAAAGGGTTTTTGTGGATTTTTCGTGTTCTTTTGCTGCACTCCCTGACGAAAATGTTCGCTTTCTGGCTAATACTATTTCCGGATTCACCTGCGCCATCTGCTTGCGCCTTTTCCCTTCTGGCGTCCGCTCATTCCACTTAGCGTAGCGCTGCTACGCTGCGTTTCATTCACGTTAGCCAGAATGAAAAATTCGCGGCGCATCTTGGCGCATTCTTATCTGGAAATAGTATAATTTCTGCATCACACGAAAAATTCCCCTGCGCATACGCTGATGCGGGGGAGGTGAGGCGGCGTGAGCAGCATGTGCTATCAGACGCTCAGTTTCGTGGAATGTCTGGAAATCCTGCGGCAGGCGAAGGCAGTCCGCGCGGCGTTCTTTGACGGTCACGCGCCGTATGTTGTGCCGATGGGGTTCGAGTGGTTTGTGAACGGGATGCAGCCGGTCGTTTGCCTGATGATGCCGAAGGAGGGCCGCAAGGCGGAGGCATTATCCGTCTGCACGCAGGTGTGTCTGGAGTTTGAAGCGCCGGATGCGGCGGCGATACAGGTTGTTCTGGCGGAAGGAAAAGCCGTCCCCCTGCACGAGGAGGACGGCGCGATGGTCTATGCGATTCCGGTGGAAACCATGTCGGGGCGGCGCTATTTTTTGCCTGATGACTGAGCCTGGAAAGTCAGCGTGATGGTCGTACCCTCGCCCAGCGCGCTCTGCATGGCAATCTGCGCGTGATGCACCTGCGCGCCGTGCTTGACGATGGACAGCCCCAGTCCCGTGCCGCCGGTCTGCTTGCTGCGGCTCTTGTCCACGCGGTAGAAGCGCTCGAATACGCGCTGCTGATCCTCCAGCGCAATACCTACGCCGTTGTCCGCGACAGTCACGACGGCGCGTCCGTCCGCCATTTCTGCCCGCGCCCGGACGTATCCGCCCGCGTGGTTGTACTTGATGCCATTTTCCAGCAGGTTCGTCAGCATCTCTTCCAGTAGGGCATGGTCGCCGGAAATCAGCACAGGGCCATTTCCGCTGGCGCTGATGCTTACCTGCGCATTCTGCGCGGCGGGCGTCAGCTTCTGGACGCAGTGCTGAATCAGCGCGGTCAAATCGACGGGGGTCACTTCGCCGCGCACACCCTCGTCAAGGCGCGACAGGCGGATGATGTCCTCAATCAGCGTCAGCAGACGGCGGCTTTCGGCGAGAATCTTCCGCCCGAATTCCGTCGCGTCCTCCGGCTTCTGCAGCATCCCGGAGGACAGCAGCTCCGCGTAGCCGCTGATGGTAGTCAGCGGGGTGCGCAGCTCGTGGCTGACGTTGGCGGAGAATTGCCGGCGGCTTGCTTCAGCGGCCTGTGCGGCGGTGACGTCCTGCATCAGCAGCGCCGTACCGCCGCCTTCGACATGGCTGCGGGAGAGGTGGATGGTCATGCCGTTCAATTGCATCGCGCATTCCGTACCCTGCCCGTCCAAAAGGCGGAGCAGCGCCTCGTCGCGGCTGACGGCAATCATCGGCTGTCCAACCGGGTCATTGGTGATGCAGAACATTGCCCGCGCCGCGTTGTTCATCGTCAGCACATGCCGCTTCTCGTCGAGGATGACGAAGCCCTCCTTCATGCCGCCGAGGACGGTATCCAGTTCATGCCGCTGGGCGGTCAAGGATGCCATCTGGTCGGCAATGCGGGCGTTCTGCTGTGCCATGCGGCGAAGCATGGGTGAAAGCTCTTCGTAAACGTCGCTTTCCAGCGGCTGGTCAAGGTTGACCTCGTTCATGGGGGCGGCAAGGCGCTTCGCCAGCGGGCGGGAAAACGCCATCGCCGCGCCGAAGCAAAGCACCGCGCCCAGCAGCAGATACCCCAGTAAATCGCGCACCTGCCGCAGCATTCCGCGCTGCGTGCCCGAAACGCGGATGACACGCCCGTCCGCCAGCCGTTTGGCGTAATACAGGCTCGTTTGCCCAAGGGTCGCGCTGCTGCGGGCGGTGAACGCCTCGCCGTTTTCGCGCGCCTGCTGAAATTCTTCGCGCCCGGCGTGGCTCTCCAAGCGGGACGCATCCACTTCGCTGTCATACAGCACCGTGCCGTCCGTATCCAGATACGTTACGCGCTGGGTGAATACGCTCCCGTGCAGCAGGGAAACCGGGTCATCCGACGCATCAAGGTAGGAGGACAACTGCACCGCCTGCTGCCGGAGCTGCTCGCGGTTGTCGGCGGTCGTCTGGAAGTACATGCCCGCGAATACCAGCGCGCACATCAGCAGAAGGGTCAGCAGGGTTACGCCCGACAGCGTCAGGCGCAGACGAGAAGAAAGGCGGTTTTTCATCAGTTTTCACCTGCTTCCGGATGTTCGTCCATGCGGTAGCCGACATTGCGGATGGTGGCAATCAGCCGCCCGCTGTCGCCGAGCTTCTGCCGCAGGGTGCGGACGTGAACGTCAATCGTACGCGTGTCGCCAGAGTAGGCGATGCCCCACACGTCGTCCAGCAGCACTTCGCGTGTGACAGCTTTGCCCGCGTGCGCCATCAGGAACGCCAGCAGCTCAAACTCCATGTGCGTCAGGGCGATTTCCTGTCCGCCCGCGGTGACGCGGTGGCTTTCGCGGTCAAGCGTCACGTCGCCCAGCGTCATGACGGCGGAGGGCGTCTCCTCCTGCGTCCGCCGCAGCAGCGCACGCACGCGCGCCAGCAGTTCCATCACGCCGAACGGCTTCGTCAGGTAATCGTCCGCGCCGCAGTCCAGTCCCTTTACCTTGTCCATTTCCGCGTCGCGCGCGGTGACGAGAATCACGGGCACGCGGCGGGTGCGTGCGTCGCGGCGCAGGAAGCGCAGCAGGGACAAGCCGTCCTCACCCGGCAGCATCACGTCCAGCAGCACGCAGTCCGGCACGGTCTTTTCCAGCGCCTGACGGAACGCGGCGGGGGTCTCGAACCCTTCCGCCTCATAGCCTGACTGACGCAGCGCGTACAGCTCCAACTCGCGAACGCCGTGATCGTCCTCGACAACGAAGATCATTTCAGCTCTTCTCCTTTATACAGCCCGGTGATGGCGTACACCACCCATTCAGCAATGTTGACCGCGTGGTCGCCGATGCGCTCCAGATACTTGGCAATCATCAGCAGGTCAAGGCACTCCTCCGTCCGGTCGGGATGCCCGCGAAGCCCGGCAATCAAGTCCGCCTTCACGTCGTTGAACAGCGCGTCCACAATGTCGTCGGACAATTCCACCTGCTGCGCCAGCTCAATATCTTTATGGACGTACGCGTCAATCGCGCGGTGCACCATCGAAATCGCCGCCTGCGCCATCGACGAGAAATGCTCCGGGCGCGGACTGCGAAGATGACCCATCGTCGCGATTTCGCAGATGTCGCTCGCCTGATCGCCGATGCGCTCCATGTCGGTAATCATTTTCAGCGCCGCGCTGATGGTGCGCAGGTCACGCGCGACGGGCTGCTGCTGGAGCAGCATGTGGATGCACATCGCTTCCACCTCGCGCTCCTTTTCGTCCACAACGTGGTCGCCGTCGCGAATTGCCGCCGCTTCCGCCATGTCGTCCGTCTGCAAGGCGCGAATTGCCCGCTCAATCGTGTTCTCCACCAGTGCGCCCATTGCCATCATTTGCTCGCCAAGCTGCGCAATCTGGTCATCAAAATGCTTTCTCATCGAAAGACCTTCTTTCTATGATAAACGGTGGTGAAACTCCTGAAAATGCTGATTTATGCGTTGATTTAGAAGTGCGGATTCCGAAAATCTGACGACTTCCGATAAAAATCCAGCCGGGTAGGGGAAACCGAAGGGGTGGAGGGGGCGATCGGAAAGCCCCCTCCTCGCCTCCGCAGAGGCGAAATCCCTGCGTTAGGGGAAAAGCAGCTATGGTCGCAAGACCAGCAATTCAGTCGCGCCCATTTGGCGCGACAATGTGCAAATGGTGGATAGAGCAGCTTGGGGGCGCTCCTGCGGGAGCGCAAAGTTACTGGCAGGGACGCTTCGCTGCCTGCACCCTTTGCTGGCGGCTTCCTTTGGAATGGTCGCCCGACCAGTAGTTGGGGCGTTGCCCCAAACCCCACCAGAGGCGCCGCCTCTGGACTCCGCAAGGGGCATTGCCCCTTGACCCTTTTTTGCGTCCCGGCTTGAGCGCGTTCCCCTGCTATCCTTTATCCCTAATCCGCCTATCCTTTCCCCTGCATTATAGCAAAAAATCCTTCCACTAACAACCCTTAGCCGAAGCGCCCTGTGATATAATCCTCCGTCCGCTTATCCCGCGGCATCGAAAACAGCTGATCCGTCGCCCCAACTTCCACCATATCCCCTAACAGGAAGAACGCCGTTGTGTCCGCAATGCGCAAAGCCTGCTGCATGTTGTGCGTCACAATCACAATGGTGTACTTCCCCTTCAGCTCCATGCACAATTCTTCAATCTTGCTCGTCGAAATCGGGTCAAGCGCCGAGGTGGGTTCGTCCATCAGCAGCACCTCCGGTTCAACCGCCAGCGCGCGCGCAATGCAAAGCCGCTGCTGCTGACCGCCGGAAAGCCCCAAAGCGCTCTTGTTCAGACGGTCTTTCAGCTCGTCCCAAATGGCGGCGTTCCGCAGGCTGCTTTCCACAATTTCGTCCAGCTGTGCCTTGCGGTGGATGCCATGCGTGCGCGGGCCATAGGCAATGTTGTCGTAGACGCTCATGGGGAAGGGGTTGGGCTTCTGGAACACCATGCCGACGCGCTTGCGCAGCAGGTTCACGTCCATGCTGCCGTAAATGTCCTCGCCGTCCAGCGTGATGCTGCCCTCGACGCGGCAGTCGGGGATGAGGTCGTTCATGCGGTTGAGCGTTTTCAGCAGCGTCGATTTGCCGCAGCCGGACGGCCCGATGAACGCGGTGATTTTGCCGCGCTCAATGTCGAGGTTGATGCCGTGCAGGGCGTGGAATGCGCCGTAGTAGAGGTTCAAATCCTTGATGGCAATCTTTACGTCCGCGGGCGTATCATCCGGATGTGCGGTTTTGTTCTTGATGGCTTCCTGCATGTCGATAATCATGATGCTTTTCCTCCGATTTTGCGGGAAATCAGGCTGGACAGGCTGTTCAGCCCCAGCACGAGCAGCAGCAGCACCACGCCCGTGGCGTATGCTTGGCCGTAATGCAGCCCCTCCAGCGACAGCTGATACATATGCACCGCCAGCGTGCGCCCGGACGAGAGCAGAAAATGCTTGGGCATGTCCGCGACCGTGCCGGCGGTAAACAGCAGCGCGGCGGTTTCACCCACGATGCGGCCAATCGCCAGCACCACGCCGGAGAGAATGCCCGGCATGGCGGGCGGCAGCACGATTTTGATGACCGTGCGCAGTTTGCCCGCGCCTAAGCCGAAGCTGCCCTCGCGGTAGCTGTCCGGGATGGAGAGCAGCGCTTCTTCGGTCGTGCGCAGTATCAGCGGCAGCACCATAAGGGAAAGCGTCAGCGCACCGGAGAGCAAAGTCAGGTTGATGCGCAGGACGGTGAAAAACACCATGCCGAACAAGCCGTAGATGATGGAGGGGATGCCCTGCAGGGTTTCGGCGGTCAGGCGGATGGTGCGCACCAGCGGCGAGTTGCGTTTGGCGTACTCCGCCAGATAAATCGCCCCGCCCACGCCAATCGGGATAGCGACAAGCAGCGCAACCAGCGCAATCAGCAGCGTGTTGATGATGGCGGGCAGCATCGACTGATTTTCCGTCGTGTACTTCAGGCTGAACAGCTCCGGCGTCAGGTGCGGAATGCCCTTGACAAGCAGGTCAATGACGATGGCAAGCAGGGCGAAAATCGTAATCAGCACCGACAGGCGGCACAGCAGCCGCAGCAGCGCGCTGGCTGGATGACGCCGCCAGCGGTTGCCTTCATTGCGGAAGAAATTCCTGATGGGATGCGCGCGGTACGCGGGGGCGTTCATCATTGCTGTTCCCTCCTTTTCAGCACGGAGAAGGAAGCGTTAATCAGCAGAATAAAGACGAACAGCACGATGCCGGCGGCAATCAGCGCTTCGCGGTGCAGCCCTTCGGCGTAGCCCATCTCGATGACGATGCCGGAGGTGAGTGTGCGGATGCCGCTGAGCAAATCGGAGGTCAGGCGCGGCTGATTGCCGATGACCATCTTGACCGCCATTGCCTCGCCGATGGCGCGGCCAATCGCCAGCACAACCGACGCCAGAATGCCGGATTTTGCCGCCGGGACAGTCGCGCGGAACACGCTGCGTTCATCTGTCGCGCCCAGCGCCAGTGAACCCTCGTAGTAGGAGTTCGGCACGGCTTTGACGGCGGCGGAGGTCAGCTGGATGATGGTCGGCAGAATCATGATGCCCAGCAGCAGCGACGCTGTCAGGATGCACTGCCCGCGCCCGCGGCCGCCGAACATTTCGCGGATGAGCGGCACGAGCGTCGTCAGCCCAAAAAAGCCGTAGACAATCGACGGCACGCCCGCCATCAGCCCAATCATCGGTTCGATGATTTTGCGCAGGCGAACCGGGCAGAAGCGCGCCAGATAAATTCCCGCGAGGATGCCGACCGGCGCGCCGAAGAGCAATGCGCCGCCCGTGACGTAGAGCGAGCCGACAATCATCGGCAGGATGCCGAAAATATTGTTCGCGGGCTTCCACGTCGTCCCGGACAGGAACGCGCCCAAATCATATTTCGTGAAGAACGGCAGTCCGTTCAGAAACAGAAAAACGCAGATCAGCGCGACGGCCGCGATGGAGAACGCCGCTGTCGCCGCAAAGACCCAGCGCATGACCTGCTCCTTGACTTTCATGTCGATTGATTCCTTCTTTCTTCATGCTTTCCCGCTATTTAGGATAGCACGGGAATGTAAAATGCGCGGGCGGGGAAATGTAAAGAGCGTGTAAAATTACGAGCATAAAGCGCCGCTGAGTTGTGCGGTGGCGCCTTATGCTCGCTGAGATGATCGAAAAAGCAGTGCAGTCAGGCGATGCTGAAACTGCACTGCGTATAGCTGGTTTGTTGAAGCGTAATGCGAGATCGTTAGTCCTGAGCCAGGATTTCGGTTGAATCATCCATTATAATGGTAGAAAACTCCAAGTTGTCGATGCATCGACTCTTTAGAAGATCATCCATTGAAGCAAAGGATTCAATCCTGCTGAATTCATCATGGCCCACAGTGTTCCTCTGGATACCATACAAGCTAAACATGACTTCATGACCGTCCTTCGTAACGACAGGATCATCTTCATGTATAGTCCCTGTATGGAGACGGTAATCTTTTCCGTTATATCGGAATTCTAAGCCAAACCAATGATCATCAGAAGGTCCCCAAACCCCAATATACTGATTGGTAAACTCGGAAAGGGAGGTGTATTCATTAAGTCTCATTGTAACCCAAACTCCTTTTTGATGCGATTAATCACTGCCATTTCTGCCGCAGTAGGAGGTACGCCAGGGTCATTCTTGCCGTGACTCAAGTATTCATGACGATGGGGTCGAACACCTTTGTGGTCATGTTGCAAATCGATACCGATAGACTGTTTGTGGTTTGCGTCGTAGTAAGCAACATGTTTCAGTTTCCCATCCTGAATAATGGCGTAGACCCGATTCGCAGTATGGGAGTATTCAGGAGCTTTGACAGCACCTTTTGTTTGTACAAGCACCTTGACATCGCCTGAGAGGCCGATAGACTGATAAAGTTGTCCACCTGCCTTGAATGTGAAATCATTCATATTAACGTCGACGAACGCACCGCGAGAACCCATTTACGCCACCTCCCTGATTGTGATGATTTGAGATACAATATCCATTCGCAACTGCCGATTCTTTGAAGCAAAGGCATCGCAGTATCTAAAGTGAATAAATGTACCAGTCATGCCTTCAATCATATCACCAAACACAATGATGATAGGCGGATCAATGCGTGATTTTAACTCCTTGAAACCAGAGAGAAAAGCGTCGGCATTATCCTTGCAACCGAGCGTCGATAGTATGACGGGTGTATTTTTCTCGAGACCGCTGAAACAGATGTCATATGTTCTTTGACCTGCCCAGCCGACTGTAGGAATAACCTGACATCCATAATTTTGCCAAGTACAACCAAGCCAGCGCGACATATAAACATTATGACGTATCTCGTTCATGTTCATTGACTCATACACGCTAAAGTCAGGGGTTGCTATAGCAGCGCACGTTTGAAACAACGGAATCCTCTTAAGGGGATTGTTCCAGAGGGGCATGAGAACCTTATCATAATAGAACATATGTGCTAGGGTAGAAGAATTATCTCGTTTTGAGGAAAGATTCTTGAACCCAGTTATCTGTAAGTTTTCCCAGTTGACTGCATCTGTGGAGACTTTGCGGATAACAGGCATATCGTATCCATCAAAATCACAACTGCCAATCAGGGGACGGATTACGCGGTATTTTTCGATTTCTGTGAGACCTTTGATCATATCAATCCTTTCTTCCTGCATGCAGGATAACCAACTTTCTTTATAACATTGTAATTGCGTTGGGTGAAAGGACGTGCTATAATAAACCTGCAACGGATGTGCATAGCACGTCGATGAGAAGCGCTTTGCCAAGACTGCTGGTAACAGTTTTAGCAGGCGCTTCTTTTGTTAAGGCGGGTGCAAGAGCCGCAAATGGATCACCTCCTTCAAACGGCAAAGCCGAACAGCTCGCATGTACGGATTTCATAATCCTTATAGTAGTTGCCTCCAAAACGCAGCCACTTATTGTAGTAGTCTAGGGCATTGCATGCAGCCCCATAGCTAATATCAAAATGGTTCATGATGCCACCAACATCGCGAATACCTAGTTTGTGAATTAGGACGGGGGGACATTGCGCGAACTTAGCAAAGAAGTCAGCTTCTTTGTCAGCGTAATCGCTGTCCTCTGTATGATTGAGAACAATGTGTCCTAACTCATGCAAAATGGTAAAATTGACTCTACCGTATGGTCTGGACTGCTCATCATTATAAGCGATACGCCATCCACCATTATCATAACCAGAGCAGCCATCTTCGCTATGCTGCATGAACAGATTGCGCTTTGAGGGAGGAAATGCTGAGTACGGGATCACACTGATACCCATACGATTAGCTATTTCGAAGCCGCTAATGGGTGTACTACATACATTGTAGTCCTCGAACAGCCGAACAACAATTTGCTTGATTGCCTCGTACCGATTATCACTCAGTCGCATGTGTTGGCATTACTCCTTTGCAAACAGAGCATTAATAAGCTCGGTTTTTTGATCGGCAGTCATGCTGGACGCGTTGCGAGCGATTAGACGCTTGACGGTTGTGAAGTCGAATTCCGCATCGTGTTCTGTATCTCTGCCAAGTAGGTAGTCCGATGTTGTTTGTAGCGCAGTTGCGATATTTGCCACAGTATTCATGCGTGGCATACGCTCACCTTTGACATAACGGGACATGGCCGCTTCAGTAACATCGACCATTGCTGCAAGCTGACGCTGGGTGACATGGCGCAGGGCCATCAGCTCTTGTAGTCTTGTGCTAAATACGTTCATACGGTTGCCTCCTCTTTTTGAACTTACCATTATTTTAACACAAACTTACCAAAATAGCAAGCAGAAATGGATGATTTTTTTCAATGCCAGCGGCAATTTGAATAACAATGGAGGAAAAGCCATGACTGAGCGATTGACCCAAAAGCAGATTGAGGAGTATAAGCGTTTGTGCTCTGACAGAGACAATGGGCGTATGCTTACGCCAGCTGGCTTGCGCTTCAGAGCCTTTGTTCATGAGAAAATGTTTTGACATAATTCATACAATCCGACGAAACATTTGTGTGGTGGTGCTTTAACACAATCTTAACCTAATCCACCTTTCTGTCTTTACATTCCCGCGGTATCATACAGGCGTACCCAAGGAAAAAGACAAGGGCAACAGGACATCAGGAAGGTGTCCCAGACAGAAAGGAAGGTTTTTCTGCAATGAAGAAGTTTGCTGCTATCCTGCTTTCGCTCGTGCTGACGCTCACCGTCGCGCTGGCGGACTCCATCTACGTTGTTTCCCGTGAGGACGGCTCCGGCACGCGCGCCGCGTTCATCGAACTGACGGGCGTTGAGCAGAAGGACACTGACGGCAACAAGGTCGACATGACCACCGTCGAAGCGGCTGTGTACTCCGGCACGTCCGAAGTCAAGACCACGGTTTCGCAGGACATCGCCGCCATCGGCTACATCTCCCTCGGCTCGATGGATGCATCCGTGAAGGCGCTGAAGGTGGCGCGCAACCCCGAAGATGGTGCGGAAGCCGTCTACGTCGAAGCGACCCCCGAAAACGTCGCCAGCGGTGATTACGCCATCGCGCGTCCCTTCAACATCGCTTACAAGGCGGACAACCTCTCCGCGACTGCGCAGGACTTCATCAACTGGATTCTCTCTGTCGAAGGTCAGGCGATTGTGACCGCGCAGAAGTACGTCGCCAAAGAGCCGGCTGAATATCAGGCGGCGCCCGTGGCAGGCAAGATTGTCATCGGCGGTTCTTCCTCCGTTGGCCCGCTGATGCAGAAGCTCGAAGAAGCCTACGAAGCGCTCCACCCGGAAGTGGACATCGAAGTGCAGATTTCTGACTCCTCCACCGGTATGCGCGGCGCTGCGGACGGCTCGTTCGACATCGGCATGGCTTCCCGCGAAGTCAAGGCGTCCGAGCTGGAAGCGGGTCTGACCCCTGTGACCATCTGCATGGACGGCATTGCGGTCATCGTGAATAACGGCAACGCGGTCGAAGGTCTGACGCTTGCGCAGATTCGCGACATCTTCACGGGCGAAATCGTCGACTGGGACGAAGTCAAGTAATACTAATTCTCATCTAAAGCATGTCATTCGCACAGCATCTTTTCCGCCCCGGCTTTGCATCGTTCCGCTCGCGCGTACCTCCAGTACGCCTCGCTTCACTCAGCTTTGCCGGAACGAAAAATCTGCTATGCTCGATGCCATGTTTTAGAATCGAATTAGTATAATCAGCCAAGGACAAATCAAACGCCGAGCAGGTCGAAAGACTTGCCCGGCGCTTTTCAAATACCAAGTGCAATAAAAAACAGGTTCTTCACGGAATCTTGGGGGAAGAGCAGCTTGGGGGCGCGTCTGCGGACGCGCAAAGTTACTGGCAGGGACGCTTCGCTGCCTGCACCTTTGTTGGCGGCTTCCTTGGGAGTAGTCACCCGCGAAACAGTTGGGGCGTTGCCCCAAACCCCACAAGGGACGCTGTCCCTTGACCCTGCAAGGGGCAGACGAAAAGGGACGAAGTCCCCCCTTGACCCCTTTTCGCGATTGAGTTGGTCGCGCTTTCATGCTCCTTCCGCGTGCAGCTTTTTGGTGCTTCGCCTAAGCCTTTGTTTGCTTCCCCAACTTTCCGTGAAGAACCAATAAAAAACAGGCTATGACCCATTCGCCATAGCCTGTCTTGCCTGTACCCCTTATTCCGCCGCCAGCTTCATCAGCGCCGCGGCATAAATCTTCATTGCCTTGACCATCTGCGACACGCGGATGTACTCGTTCGCCTGATGCGCCAAGTCTTCATCCTCCGGGAATGCTGCGCCGTACGCAACGCCCTGCTTGAGCACCTTCGCGTACGTTCCGCCGCCAGTAGCGTGCGGCGCGGCGGGTTCGCCCGTCACCTCGGTGTAGGAGTCCAGCAGCGAACGCACCAGCTTGCTGTCTGCCGGAACGTGATGCGGTTCCTTGATTTCCAGCGAATCGACATTAAAGCCGGGCAGGTGCGCGCGAATCGCGTTCGTCAGCGCGGACAAATCCGCCGCCACAGGGCAGCGCAGGTCGAGCGACGCCGTCACCTTGCCGTCCTTAACATGCAGGATGCCCATGTTGCACGTCAGCGCGCCGGAAATTTCGTCCGAGCACGCGCAGCCCAGCGACGCGCCGTCGTGCTCCATGCCGACCGCGTCCGCCAGCGTCTTCAGCGCGCCGGTCACGCCCATCTCGCGCAGGAGCACCAGCATCATGCCGATGGCGTTGCGGCGTCCTTCGGGATACGCGCTGTGGCCGGGGATGCCCTCCGCCGTCACCCACACGCCATCCGCGGTCACCTCCGCCGTGTAGGGAAGCCCGGTCTTTTCGGCATAGGCCGCCACCTTGTCGGCAACCTCCTGACCGCCCGCGATGAGCGCCTTGGATTCGCCGGGAATGACGTTCACGCGCTCACCCGTCCAGAGCTGCTTGACCTGCACGCCGTCCTCCGCGAGTTTGCCCGTGAAGAAGCCGTGAATCATGCCCTTTTCGGTGTTGATGATAGGGAAGGAAGCGTCCGGGGAGAAGCCGACTTCCGGCATTTCCGTGTGCGCGCAGTAATACGCCATGTCCTCCCAGTCGGATTCCTCGTCGCAGCCAAGAATCAGGCGGATGGACTTCTTCAGCGGAATGCCCGCTGCCTTGATGGCGTTCATCGCGTACAGCGCCGCCAGCGCCGGCCCCTTGTCGTCGCTCGTGCCGCGCGCGAAAATCTGGTCGCCCACGCGCGTCGCGGTGAACGGCGGGGTCGCCCAGTTGTCGCCCGCCGGAACAACGTCGAGGTGTCCCAGCACGGCGATGGCTTCTTCCGATTCGCCCGGTAGGGTGATATCGCACGCATAGCCGTCGAAATCACGGGTTTCATAGCCGAACGCCTTTGCGTCCGCCATGGCCACATCCAGCATCCGGCGCACATCCTTGCCAAACGGCGCATCGGGCGTGGCTTCGCCCTTCACCGACGACACTTCCACCCAGCGGCACAGCTGAGCGGCATAGTCCTCCGCGTGCGCATCCAGATAAGCAAATACTTTTTCGTACATGGGAAAATTCCTCCTTATGCTGAAATCATGGGGTCGAGAATGATATTTCGCGGTTGCAGGCGAAAATTCCTGCTCGATGGAAGATAAAAAAGTTAAGAAGGGCTAACCGTGCGCTTAGCCCTTTCTCTTCTTTTAGTCGCCGTAGTCCGGGAGCGGGGGGAAATCCCGCCCAGACAGCTGCATCAATTCACCCACCGTCACCGGGCGCAATCCCTTCACATTGATCCAATTATCAAGCGCCTTATCCAGCACCTCCGCTGTATGATACCCATTGATATGGAACTGCACCACGCACCCGCTCGTCACCCGGTCGCTCGTCACGCGGTACACCATCTGATACACCTTATCCTTATACGCGTCCGACCAGTCGCACGCGTCGATTGCAAACAGGCAGTCCTCTACGCCTTCCGCGCGGGCAATGGCGGTGACGATGCTGTTCGTCGCGCCCAAATGCGCACAGAACAACCGCGGCCGTACGCCGAAAGTCTCTTCGCACAGGTCGTTCAGCTCGCGGATGTTCTCCTGCACACGCGCGTAGGAGACTTCGGTCATGTTGATGAGGTTGTTGCCGTGGCTGCCAAGCTCGTGGCCCGCATCAATGATGCGCTGGATGCGCTCCGGGTTGCGGCGCACGAAATCGCCCGTGACGTAGAATGTCCCCTTCACGCCGTATTTGTCCAGCGTGTTCAGCATGTCAGTCAGCTGCTTTTCTGATGCGCCGCTGCACACAATCATCACGCCGACAGCAGGCTCAGAGGGGGTCAGGCGGGTGACGCGCGGCAGGCTGATGTCCGAGAACGCGGCGAAGGAATCCGTTTCGTTCACTTTCTCGCCGTCCAGCCAGACGGACAGCTTGTTGCCGCCCAGCATGTCCTCCGTCACATAGACCGAGAAGGTCAGGTCGTAGCGCGGATTGCGCCAGAACGCGCGCTCCAGCACTTCGCCGCGGTGATTGCGCAGCTCCAGATACTTCTCCGGCACGGTTGCGCTGTTTTTGTTCTTGCACGATACGGTGATTTTGATTTCGCGGTCGAGATACCCGACGTAGAATCCGCTCTTGAACGTGACAATCGGCGCAACGACGGGGGCCGTGTCCTCTTCGTTCTCCTCCGCGAACGCAGCGCCGCCCAGCAGCATCAGCACCATCAGCAGCAAACTCAGCAGTTTCTTCATTTTGTTACTCCTTTTTATCCAACTTTCGTCCGTGGAAACTATGTTTGCAAATGGAAAGTTACCCTAAACCTGCGGGCGCACAACCACCTGTGCGCCTTCCGGCACCAGCGTCGGTTCAACCACAAACCACGCCGGGACGGACAAAATCCGCAGACTGTCCATGTCCTCCAGAATCCGCTGATTGAACTTCGTCACGCGGCAGCCCTCGATGAACGCGGGGATGACAAGCTCCGTATCCGAACCGATGTACTCAATGACCGAGTAGGTGCTGCCCTTCTCTGCCTGTCCCAGATACGAGCCGACGATGAGCGTATCGCCCTCTGTCATCAGCCCCAGCCCGACGCGCAGGTCACGCGCATAGGCGCTGAAGGGGGCGGGGAGAGTCAGCGCGTTCAGCCGGGAACAGCCCGTCAGCGCGTCATGCCCGATTTCACGCACGGATGCGGGAATGGCGAGTGCCGTCAGGTGTGTGCAGCCGCGCAGGGCTTCGTGGTCGATGCGGGTCAGGGTGTCCGGGAGATTCAAGAATTCCAGCGACGTGCAGTTCATCAGCGCCTGCATGGGCAGGACGGTCAGTGCGTTCGGCAGGTGGACGCTATTCAGCGCGGTGCAGCCTGAAAGGACAGCGCCGCCGACGGTTGTCACTGAGTCGGGGAACACGACTTCACTCAGCGCGGTGCAGGACGCGAACGCGCGGTACTCGATGGTTTCCAGCCCGTCATTCAGCGTGATGCTTGTCAGCGCCGAGCAGCCCTCGAAGGCACTGCCGCCGATGTGGCGGAGCGTTTTAGGGAGCGTGACGGCGGTCAGGTCGGTGCGCATGATGAACGCGCACAGCCCGACGCTCACAACGGGAAGGCTGTCGAGCGTTTCCGGGAGGTTGATTTCGCCGCCTTGCCCGTAGTATTCCATGATTTCCGCGCCGGTGTCGATGGCGCGGTAGGTGTAGTCACCGCATTGCATGGTGTGTACTTCCTTCATTATAATAATATAATTGTGGAGCGTGGCTGCCGGAGTTGGCTGCTTTTCCAATATAGGTCTTTTATGCAGCAACCAGAGGGCAATGAAAACAGACGAAGTCTGCGGTCGCCCTCTGGACTCCTTCGGATGCACTCCCATGTTTCTTGACTTTTATCGAAACATTTTTAGTTACTGCGCAGGGACGCTTCGCTGCCTGCGACCAAGGTGTCGGGCTTGACTTTTCCTTTGGAATGGTCACACGCCCAACAGTTGGGGCGTTGCCCCAAGCCCCACAAGGGACGCTGTCCCTTGCCCCTGCAAGGGGGATCCCCCCTTGACCCTTTTTTTGCGCCCCGGCTTGGTCGCGTTTCCTTTATGGTTAATTTTCGCGGCTGAGTGCCGCCAGAACAGCGTTGCGCATCTGTCGAACCACCCGCGTCGTACCGGAATCAACCGTGTTCTGCATCGACAGAATCGTCATCTGCTGCCCGGGGAAGTTGGCAAAGTATGTTCCCAGCCAGCCATCCCAGCCGTATTCGCCCTCGCAAGCTAATCCGGCGATGCGCCCCGGTTCAGCGCAAATGCGCATCAAGTGCCCGTAGCTGTACCCGTCCAGCGAATCCCACATATCGCGGCGAACCGCGTCTTTCAGCTGCGCCTGCGTCATGCAGGCGACTGTCGCGGGCGAGAGAATCCGCCGCCCCTCGTAAGTGCCGCCCGCCAGCAGCATATCGGCAAAGTGGCTGTAATCTTCCAGCGTCGAAACAAGCCCCGCGCCGCCGGATTCAAAGGCGGGTTCGCGGTCGTAAACACCGACGGCAAGGTGGGTGCTTGTCCACGGCACAAGTCCGTTTTCCGTGCGCTTGTAGGCGGTCACAAGGCGATTCCGCTTGCTTTCGGGAACGTAGAAGCCGGTATCCACCATGTCCAGCGGCTCAAAGAACTCCTTGCGGAGGAACTCGCCGAAGCGCATTCCGCTGACGACCTCCACCACCGCACCGAGGATGTCCGCGCAGGTGGAGTAGCGCCAGTGCGTGCCCGGCTGGAAGGACAGCGGCTGCTGCCCCAAGCGGTTGCAGAACTCCACCGTCGGCACGCCGCCGCCCGCAAGGATTTCCTGCGTTGCTTCGTCGAACACCTTTGCGGCGTACTGCCCCGCCGGGTCGCTGTCGGGGTAGCAGACGCCCGCCGTCATGCCGAGCAGCTCCATCAGCCACGGCGCGCGGGTCGCGGGGCGAATCGTGCCCTGCTTATCGACGACGCGCGCATTCCGGAAGCCCGGCAGATAGCGATCTACGCCGTCCATCAGGTCAATCTGCCCGCGCTCCGCCAGCAGCATCACGGCGGCGGCCGTAATCGGCTTGGACTGGCTGTACAGGCGGAAGATGCTGTCGCGGTGAATCAGCCGCCCCGACGCAATGTCGGACATGCCCGCCTGCGTATAGAGCATTTCCTCTCCGCAGCGCCGCACCAGTACGCTGATACCTGCGCATTCCTGCGCTTCGACAGCGGAGGCGAGAATATCGGTGACTTGTTCGTGAAGGGTCATGAGAATAACCTCCTTGCATGTTCTTCAGCAATCATTCGTCGCTTTCGATGAAATCCGGCAGCTGATGCAGCGTCACAAAGCTGCTATCCCGATAAATCACCCGCAGCGACTCCGGCGTGTTCCCCTTGCTGCTGTCCGTCAGCCAGCTGGTGTGCCACACCATGAAGTACGCCCACGGGGCATTCGCCGCGTCCATTTCCGCGCGGGTCGGAATCTGTCCGCACTCGTGGAACACAATCGGCATCCCTGTCGGGGCAAGCGCGGCACATCGCCGGTATAAATCCCCCTGCGCACCGCCCTTGTAGCTGTCGCCGCCGAGAATATCCACCACGTCGTCCCCTGGATACCACGGGCGCAAATCCTCCGTCGCGTCAGAGAAGCCCAGCACCCAAATTAGATTCCGCAGACCGTGAACATGCGTGTAGCGGTCGTGCATTAGCCGCCACAAGCGCACAAAATTCGCCGCGCCGCCGCGACCCCACCAGAACCAGCCGCCGTCCATCTCGTGGAAAGGTCGCCAGAGAACGGGAACGCCATCTGACTGCAAGCGCTTGAGGTAGGGGACAGCGTGGTCAAGCCCAGCCAGCAGACGGCGGTTCGCTTCCGTGCCGTCCACAAAAGCGGAAGCCCAGTCCAGTTCGCTTTCGCGGCATTCGGGGTAACCGGAGAAGAAATCCGCGCCCGTGTGCCAGCAGATGGTGGGAATGCCGCCGCGCGCCCACCAGTCCTTCGCGCGCTGCGTCACGCCCAGATAGTCGTTATCCATGAAATCCAGCCCTCGAATGGCAGGCTGACGACCGGTGACATCGGTCAGATAGCTGATTTCATGCTCAGTCGAGCGGCACCATTGGCTTTCCATCTGCCCGGTCAGGCACTTGCCGGAAAGCGATTGCAGGTATTCATAGACGCGCCGAGCGGCGGGCAGCGGATTTTCCGCGCAGAGGGGACGGAACATAATGCTTCTCCTTTGCTTTGCAGGAATCTGCTTGCAGTATAGCAGGAAATGCCCGCCTTTGCAACGGGGTGAAAGAAATTCGTCTTGTTCCGGACGGCTGTTTGTGCTATACTTATTATGGGTGTTTATTGGAATACCCATGAGCCAGCGGGCATCCCCCGCTATGGGAGTTAATAAATGAAGCTGAAAAAATTGGAGCTGTATGGCTTCAAATCCTTTGCCCAGCGGACGGAAATCGTCTTTGATGAGGGCATAACGGGCATCGTCGGGCCGAACGGGTCGGGCAAGAGCAACATCGGCGACGCGGTGCGCTGGGTGCTGGGCGAGCAGAGCGCGAAAACCCTGCGCGGCGCGAGCATGTCCGACGTGATTTTCAACGGCACGCAGAAGCGCAAGCCGCTGTCGTACTGCGAAGTATCGCTGGTGTTTGACAACGATGACCATGCGCTGGCGATGGAAGCTGCCGAGGTTATGGTCACGCGCCGCGTCTACCGAAACGGCGAATCCGAATACTACTTAAACCGCACCGCCTGCCGCTTGAAGGACGTGGTTGACCTCTTCCGCGATACGGGCATCGGCAAAGAGGGATACTCCATCATTGGGCAGGGGCGCATTGACGAAATCCTCTCCCGCAAGAGCGAGGATCGCCGGCAAGTGTTCGAGGAAGCGGCGGGCATCGTTAAGTTCAAGGCGCGCAAGGAAGAAGCGGACAAGAAATTGCAGCGGACGCTGGAAAATCTGGAGCGCGTCGATGATATTCTGGATGAGCTGACGAAGCGCTTGAAGCCGCTGGAAGAGCAGAGCCGCAACGCCCGCGTGTATCTGGAGCTGTCCACCGAACTGAAGGATTTGGACTTGAACCTCTTCCTGATTCGCTCCGACCGGGCGCGGGCGCGCTTGTCCGAACTGGAAAGCGAACTGCTGACCGTCCAGACGATTCTGGCGGACACGGAAAGCAACCTGACCGACAAGACCACCCGCCGCGATGAGACGCAGAACCGCATCGATCAGCTGGAAGAAGCCATCACGAAGGCGCGCACCGAACTGATGGAATGCGCCGAGCATGTGCACGAATCGCAGAAGAAGCTCTCCGCCCTGCAAAGCCGCCGCGAGACGCGCAGCGAGAACCGCCAGCGCATCGTCCGCGAGCAGGAGGAAGCACAGGAGCGGCTGGCGGAAATCGAGAAGGATCATGCACGGATTCAGGCGGACGTGGAGAAGCAGCACAGCCTGATTGCCGACGCGGAGCAAATCCTCCGGGCGACGCAGGAAGCCGCCGAAAAGGCGCAGGCGAAGGAAAAGGAAGCGGACGCAGCGCTGGAAGCGCAGAAAGCCGCTGTCATTGACCAAATGAATCGCCTGTCCGATGTGCGCAACGACAAGACGCGCCTGAACACGATGCAGGCGCAGATGGAAACGCGTTTGACGGAGATTGAAGAATCCAGCGGGGCACTGCAGGAGCAGGAAGCTGCCCTGCGGGAAGCCTTGATTGCCGTCGAAAAGCAGATGGAAACAGAAAATCAGCATCAGCAGCAGTGTCAGGAGAAGCTGGCGCAGGCGCGGCAAGCGTCGGATGAGGCGGATACCGCGTATGCCAATTTGCGCGCGGATGTCGAAAAGCAATCCGCCGATATGCAGGCGGCGGCGAGCCGTCATAACGTCCTGACCGAAATGACGCGCGACATGGAAGGCTACAACATGGCGGTTCGCCGCGCGATGACGTACGCCAAGCAGCGCGGCTTGACGGGCGTCAAGGGCGTACTGGCGCAGCTGATGACCGTTCCGCAGGCGTACGAAACGGCGATTGATATGGCGCTTGGCGCGGCGCAGCAGAACATTGTCACCGACACCGAAGAGACGGCGAAGGAGCTGATTAACTACCTGCGCCAGAATCGGCTGGGGCGCGCGACGTTCCTGCCGATGAGCGCCATCCGCGGCAAAACGCTCTATGGCAATGAGCGCAATGCGTTGAAGCTGCCGGGCTGCCTCGGCGTGGCGAGTGAACTGGTGCAGTGCGCGCCGGAATATCGCGGCATTGTGGAAAATCTGCTGGGGCGCACGGTGATTGCCGACAACCTCGACCACGGCATTCCGATTATGCGCGCGGGCAATCACGCGTTCCGCTTGGTGACGCTGGAAGGCGACGTGATGCACTCCGGCGGCTCGATGACGGGCGGTTCGGCGCAGTCGAAGGTGTCCAACCTGCTCAGCCGCGAGCGCGAACTGAAGGAATTGACCGCGAAGCTGCAAACCGGGCGCGCGGAACTGGACAAGTGCCGTCAGGAACTGACGCAGCGTCAGCAGACGGCGCAGGAAAAGCGGCAGAAGGTCAGCGACGCGGTGAACGCATTGCATCAGCAGGAGATTGCCGTCGCCCGCGAACAGGCGCGCCGCGAAAGCGTATCCGCCGACCTGAACACCCATTTACAGCGGATGCAGGAGACTGAGCAGGCGCGCGTGCAGCTGCATCAGTCGCTGGAGGACATTCGCCAGCAGCTGGAGACCATTGAACATCAGCGCACGGGCGCGCAGGGCGACCAGAGCGCGATGGAGCAAAAGACCATTGAAATGCAGAATGCGCTGGTCAAGGCGCGCGCGGAAGCCAGCGCGGAAAACGACCGCCTGATGGTGCGCACGCTGCAATTGTCCGACCTGCGCCACGGCTTAAGCGACTTGGAGCGCGACGAAGCCCACGCGCAGCAGGATCAGGCGCAAATCCTCCGCGAACAGGAGCGCCGCGAACAGCTGCTGCACGAGATGGACGAACTGGACGCCATTGACGAGAACGACATGAAGCGCGAGGAAGCCGAATCCGCCCGCCGCCAGAAGGAACAGCTGCGGCAGGAGAGCGCCGCGCAGGCCATCGAGCAGCGACGTTCACAGGCGCAAAGTGACCTGCGCGACATCCTCAGCGACATGGAGAACCTGCACGAAGCCTACAACCGTGACAGCGAGAAGCTGCACAAGACCGAGCTGGCGAAGGCGCGCATCGAGGGCGACCAGAAGAATCTGCAAAACCGCATCTGGGACACCTACAAGCTGACCTACGCCGGGGCAGAGGAGTTCCGCCGCACGCCCTTCGACGAGAAGGAAAGCGACCGCCGCGCCGCCGAGCTGCAAGGGCAGATTCGCGCGCTGGGGACGGTCAACGTTGGGGCGGTGGAGGAATACGCCGAAACCAAGGCGCGTGTGGACGACCTGACCGCCCAGCAGCAGGACTTGAAGCGCGCGGAAATGGACTTGCGCGAACTCATCGAGCGGCTGCTGATTCAGATGCGTTCTACATTCGTCGAGAACTTCTCGAAGATGCAGGGGTATTTCGCCGAGACGTTCACGCGGCTGTTCGGCGGCGGTCACGCGGAACTGAAGCTGATGGATCCGGACGACCCGCTGAACTGCGGCATCGAGGTCAACGCCCAGCCGCCGGGAAAGAAATTGCAGCTCTTGTCGCTGCTCTCCGGCGGCGAACGCGCGCTGACGGCGATTGCGATTCTGTTCGCGATGCTGAAATTGAAGCCCACTCCGTTCTGCATTCTGGACGAGATTGAAGCCGCGCTGGATGACGCGAATATCGGGTATTACGCGGATTATTTGAAGGAATACTCGAAGGGTACGCAGTTCATTGTGGTGACGCACCGCAAGGGGACGATGGAGCGCTGCAACAGCCTGTTCGGGGTGGCGATGGAGGAACAGGGCGTGAGCCGGATGGTGTCGGTGTCGCTGCAGGACTATCAGGAGTAAGGGAAAACTGAAAGGGGTATCACGGCGGACAAATCCGCCTGATGAAAAAGGAGGTTTTTCGCATGAGTGAGAACGAAAACAATCAGTATCGACTGCTGTCGCCGTGGGCGTATGTGGGCTATGGCATCCTGTTCACGCTTCCGGTCATTGGCTGGATTCTCGCCATCGTCTTTGCGCTGAATGACGACAACCTGAATCGCCGCAACTTTGCGCGCGGTTACTGGTGCGGCGTGCTGGTGGCGGTCATCGTGGTGGTTATCCTGTCGATTGCTGGAATGGTGATGGGCGTGTCGATCATGGATGGGTTCAGCAGCTATCAGTATAACTACCGATATTGATGAAGGGCTTATCAGAAGCAAGGCTGCCTGCCGAGTGCGGGCAGTCTTTTTTGCTGCCCGGATGGCGCAAGCAGCGGAATCCTCTTGTGAGGTTCCACAACAATTTGGGATGCTTTTGTTAGGAATGCCAAAATTATATTATTCAAAAAGAGAGCGCTTGAGTTTTTTTGAGGGGAGGGTAGAATGAAAGTAAGGAATCACGAGGAAAGGAAATGACGTGGAAATTCAAAGAAAAGGGCTGAATCGGGCATTTATCATGCCGGCGGTGGTGCTTCGGCTGCTGGGCTTGATTCACGGGGCTCTTCGGCGTTGACCGCTTCTACCTCGGCTACACCGTTTCGGGCATCATTAAGCTGCTCACTGCGGGCGGTCTTGGCATTTGGGCGCTGATTGACTTCATCCGAATCGGCGTTGATTCGCTCCGCCCGGCGGATGGTTCGCCGTGGGTGGAGGAAACGCGCGACGAGAACATCCACAGCATCGCCGCGAATATGCAGGCCATCGCCGAAAAGCTGGAGAAGCTGCAAGCACAGAGCGTTCCGGCAGAAGCACCCAAGCCGGAAGCGGACGGCGAAAATCAGGAGACACACAAGGTGTCGCTGAAAAAATAACTTCCTAATGGCAATAACCGCAGGGCTGTCAGGCGCAGGACGCTTGGCAGCCTTTTGCGTGGGGAAAAATCCGCTTGCAAACTGCGCGAAAAACCAGTACAATAGAATCGTATCCCTGAATATCAGCATGAACGAGGTGCTTTTGATGCCTTTGTGGAAACGAACGCTGGCGGCGCTCCTGCTGGCGGTGATGATGATACTGCCCTTCGCATCGGCGGAGGACGCGGGGGAGGCCGTGCCGGATGACAGCGTGGAGTGGACGGAGGGCGCGGCGAACATCACGCGCGATTTGACCCTGAATGATGAGGGCGACGACGTGTCCGCCCTGCAAACCGCGCTGACGGATTTGTGCTATTACAGCGGCGACGTAACCGGGCGCTACGGCGAGGCGACCAGAACCGCGGTGGAGGATTTCCAGCGAGATTTTGCCCTTGCGGTGACGGGCATGGCGGACAAAGCGACGCAGGAAGCCATCTATGCGGCGGATTATCGCCCGCTGCGGCTGGGATGCGTCGGCGAGGACGTGCGGCAGGCGCAGATTCGCCTGATGGCGCTGGGCTACTACACGGGCAAGATTTCCGGGCGCTATCTGCCCGCGACACAGGAAGCCATCCGCCTGTTCCAGACGGCGAATGCCCTGCCGATTACGGGCGAAGCGGATGTGCAGACGCTGGAACGCCTGTTCAGCGGCGATGCCATCAGCCGGGATTCGTCCGCCGCGGCGACGCCCACCCCGTCGCCCACGCCCGGAATGCACCTCTCGGATGAAACCACCACCCCGACGCCAGCGCCGACGGTGGCGTTCGTCAAGAAGCTGCAATACAACAAGTCCAAGGGCGAAGAAGTCAAGCTCGTGCAGACCCGCCTGACGGAACTGGGGTACTATTCCGGCAACATCAGCGGCAATTTTCTGGGGCACACGCGCAACGCGGTGAAGGCATTCCAGCAGCAGAACGCGCTGAGCGTGGATGGCATCGTGGGCGAAAACACATGGAACGCGCTGTTCAACGACCCGGATGTGCGTGCCGCGACCGATGATCCGAAGCCTACGCCCGAACCGACGCCTGTCCCATTTGCCATCACGGTGGATGTCAACAATCAGGTGACGACCGTCTACGGGCGCGACGAAAACGGCGATTACACCGTTGTTGTGCGGCAGATGCTCTGCTCCACCGGCACGCGCAAGAATCCGTCGGATATCGGCACATTCACACTCAACGGGCGCACGGCGCGCTGGTGCTACTTCCCGGAGTGGGGCAGCCACGCGCAGTACTGGACGCGCATCAACTCGTCCATTGCGTTCCATTCCGTCATTTACAACACGGTCAACACCATGGATTTATCGGTCAAGTCCTACAAGAACCTCGGCAAGCGCGCGTCGCACGGGTGCATTCGCCTGACCGTTGCGGATGCGAAGTGGATTTACAACAACTGCGGGGCAGGGACGGTCGTCACGATTCGCGCCGATATGCCCGCTGACCCGGAACTCCGCGCCGCGCTGAAGCTGCCCTCGCTGAACACGAAGAACATGCTGCCCTACGTCACACCGCAGCCGACCGCCGAGCCGGATTATCGCGCCGGGACGATGCCGCCGCAGCCCTTCCGGACGCTGAAAGTGAACAGCTCCGGCGAGGATGTGTACTGGATGCAGCGGAAGCTGACGGATCTTGGCTACTATTCGGGCAAATGCTCCGGCACATTCCTGGCAGGCACGCAGAACGCGGTGAAGGCGTTCCAGAAGGCGAACAGTTTGTCTGCGACGGGGACGGCGGATGTCAAGACGCTGAATCTGCTGTATGCGGAGGAACTGTCGGCGACGCCCACGCCGGAGGTCACGGCGGATGACCGCACGCCGGAGCCGCTGCCGACGCCGGCGGCGGGGCAGTGAGATTCCCTGCGGGCGTGAAATCCTGCGCCGCGAATTTGAAATATAGTATAAAAATAGAACGCGCTCGTCAGCGGAAAGGCTGGCGGGCGCGTTTGCATTTGCGCACAATGGACGATGCTTGAAAATTGTGCTATATTCCCCGGCTTGGCGCGGAAATCGGCCGTTTTCTTGCTGTCGTGAACGCCGGGGGATGGCTGTCATTTTGCGTATGGCTGACCGCAGTATGTGCAGCGTGGCGCGCTGCCGCGTCGGCCGCTGTTCTTCGCGCCGCAGCCGGGGCAGATCCACTGCACGAATGTGCCCTCCGGCGTGTACAGCGCAACCGTGCGCGTCGCAGCGTTAATCTGCAGGTTTTGCAGGTATCCCGTGCCGATGAGCGATCGGAGCTGCTCAAGGGCTTTGCTGGAGGAGAGAACCGTGCCCAGCTGGTCAAAGGTCAGGCTTTCTTCGGTCAGCGGGAGGAGCGCGCCTGCGATACGGCGCGCGCAGGCTCTGCGGTATGCATGGCGAAGAATGCGAAAGACAGGCGTTATGAGCGCAGCGAATAGGAAAATACCCATCACGCCGGACAGCGTTTTCCCCTGCGAAAACATCGTTATCGTCGCGGAGACAGTCGCTGCCGCAAAAATGGCACAGACCAGCACAACGGGAATATCCGTTTTTTTCTTGGCGACAGCCTTTGCGCTCAAGTATGGATTGGTGATGTTTGTCATTGCGCGTCTACCGCCGCCTGACAGGTTTCAAATGCTTCGTAGGGATCGCCGCCGCTTAGTACCGCCACGATGCCGTCGCCGTAGTCTTCCATATAGCTGTGCGGCATGGCGAACAGGTAGAACAGCTCGTTCTCACCGGGGAGAACATCCTCCACCAGGTTGCAGGAGCGGCAGGAGATATAGAACTCGTCTCCATCCAGATCGAGGCGGAACTGCGCATAGTAGATCTCGTTGTTGACCAGCGTGGTGAACACGGCCATCTTTTCAAAGACTTCCCGGGTTCCGTGAATCGGCGCGTCCACGGACACGGACAGCATATCATCGTAGATATAAACGGTTATAAAGGCGTACTCCATCGAGTTATCGACGGAAAAGGGCACGGTGAAGGTATAGTCGTCATATTCATAGGGAAATTCATTTTCTTCCAGAAAATTCTTTACCAGACTGGCCATTTGATCCTCTTTGCTCATCGGAACAGAATCGGCGAAGGCCACGGAAAACATCAGCAGTGCGGTCAACAGGAAAACGATTATTTTCTTCATGGGGGAAAATCCTCCTCTTTTTGTTTGATCAATGAAAAAGAAATGACGGTCGCTCGTTCCGCGTAGCACAGCGCAGTGCTTCATTCGGAAACGGCATTATTTTGCGGATTCTTCCGGCGCAAAATGGATCAGCATAGAGCCGAAATAGTCCATATCGCAGCCTTTCTCCGTGGGCACGATGTACAGCGCCTGTGTGTAATAGTTGATGACAATGCCGTCGACCTCACCCGCTTCCGTGGGCGCTTTGCCAAAGACCCATGTGAGACCGGGAATATCCGCGCCTGCGATGACCAATTTGACGGTGCCGTCCTCATGGAAGAGAAGGGAATACTCATAATTGCCCAGCTGCGCGGCGGTCATGTTGTAGCCGCTTACATCCGCGTCAGTCATGACGTACTTCTTTTCCAGCATAATTTCGGCGCCGGCGGCGGGTTCGGGCGTGACGGCGGGATTGAATTCCGCAGTTGGTTCGGCGGCCGCTTCGGGGGCATCGCCGGTACGCTCGTACCACAGGGTGAGGTCGCTCATTTCAAGGCTGAGCGTTCCATCCTCGCGCAGCGTGACGGCAGCCTCGCCGTTCAGGATGGAGATGAGCAGCGTGAAATTGTCCATGCGGCAGGACAGACCGTCCAGCATCGTACCATGCAGGGTCAGGTCACAGGTAGTGCCGTAAATGACCAGCGTATCCCCCGCCATTTCAGCGGCTTCAGCGGGCAGTGTGATGCCGTCCGCTGTGACGCGCGCAAGCGTCCAGAAGCCCCTGAAATCGTCGATAATGGCGCTTTCGTTGATGCTCGGGACGGCCGCGCTTGAGGCTTCCGGCTTCTCGCGGCTGAACGTCATGGTCACGCCGTCCATGGAAACCGTGAGGAGCGCGTCCTGCAGCGTGAACGATATGCCGTCCGCCATGAGCACGCCGCTCTGCATGACGCAATGGATGCTGTCCACGTCGCCGTTCGTGTTCATTTCAGCCATGCCGTCCGCGCCGAGGGTGAAGGTCACATCCAGCCCCATGTCAGCCAGCGGATAGGGTGTACCCCCTATCTCCATGCGCACGCCGTACCACACGCCCAGATATTCATCGGGAATGCCAGCGTTCTGCGCGACAGGTTCGGGAATGGGGCTGGGTTCAGGCGCAACTTCGGGTTCAGCCGCGTCTAACGTGCCGGACTGCGCGGGCGCGGCAGTTTCCACGCTCGCATCCAGCTTCAGGGTGGGGAGCAGCGCAGGCAAATCGGGCAGCGCGGGCTGCGCGTGGGTGCATGGCTCGGTGATTACGGTAACCTCGCTGCGGTTTTCGCTCCAGCTCTGGCAATTCTGAGCGTGCCTGAGGTTTTCTTCACTCATGCTTTCGGGTACGCGCACGGTCAGCTTGGGCGCGACGTTCATCATCAGTCCCATGGGGGACGCGGTCAAATCGCAGCCGTCGAAGCAGATTTCGGCAAGGTTCGGGCAGTTGACGATGCAGTTTTCGCCGAAGTCCTTCATCTTGCTGGTGAAGTGCAGGCTGGTCAGGTTCTTGCATTCAGTAAACGCGCCGTATTCCACACGCTCCGCGTCGGCGACGAAGGAACTGAGGCCGGCAAAATTGAACGCCTGCTGGCCGATCCTTATGAGATGCTCGCCAAAGTACAGGTTGCCCAGCGGACCCGCGCTGTCAAAGGCGTAATTGTCGATTTCACGCACGCCGTTGACGAAGATTACGTTGTTCAGGCTACGGCAGAGCATAAACTGATTGCCGCCGGTGCTCTCCAGGGGCGCGTAGCAGACGAAGGTCTCCAACTGCTGGCAGTAGGCGAGCATCATGTCCGGCAGCTCTTTGATTGTTTCGGGCAGCACCAGCGTGCGCAGGCGCACCCATTCGGTGCGGTCACTCGTCACAGAGGAATCTGTATAGTCATGGCACGCGTCAAAGGCGTTGTAGTTTTTGAAGCCTACCACGGTTACGCCGTTGATTTCGCGCGGCACGACCACATCCACGTCGGTTCCGATGTAGGCAGAGATCAGACCGGTATCCGGATCAAACTCAAAGTTCTCGGCGGGAGTTGGCTCGAAGGGCATCTTTACGAATTTGCTTACTTCGCCCTCGCGCAGCATGGGGTCGTACCATGGGCGCTGGAGCGTCTCGTTCCACGCGGCAAGCTGCTCATCGGTCGCGTCGGCGGGCAGACGCAGCTCGGCGCTCGTGCCCTCGACGGCGGAAAGCGGGAAACTGCCGGCGGTGGGGATGACCATCTTCGTCAGCTTTGTGTTCGCGAAGGCTCTCTCGCCCACGGAAGCGGCAGCGTTCAGGCGCACGCGCTCCAGCGCGGAGCCTTCAAACGCACCTGCGCCAATGGCGGTCACGTTCTGTATTTCGGCGGTTGTCAGCGCAGTATTGGCAAACGCGCCCGCGCCAATGGCGGTCACGTTCTGCATTTCGGCACTTGTCAGCGCTGTATTGGCAAACGCGCTGTCGCCGATTTCGGTCACGCCCGCGCCCAGCGTGAGCACGGTCACGCCGCTGCCTTCAAACATATGCGCCGGAATTGCGCCGAATTCGACGGTCACGTCGCTCAAAGCGGGCAGATTTGCAAACACGCCTGCGGGGATGATTGCCGGATCGCACTGAATCACCAGCTTTTTCAGCCCTGTCAGGCCGTCGAGCGCGCCTTCGCCGATGGTGGTCAGCGAGTTGGGCAGGGTCAGGGCTTCCAGCTGCGTGCAGCCCGCGAACGCCCGCGCACCGATGGTGGTCACGGAGTCGAACAGATCCACGTTCCGGAGGGAACTGTTCATGAAGGCCTCCGCGCCGATGGTGGTGAATTCATCGTTGTGGGCGACGGAAAAGTATTCGATGGTCTGGTTGCCCTTGAACACACCGTCGCCCAGACCGACCACCGCCTCCTTTGAAACGGTGAGATGGGGGTGAATGCGCGTCTTTGTGCCGGTGTATTCGGTCAACACGCGGTTTTCGTACCGATACGCGCCCTTCTCAGGCGATTGGGCAGTCGGGTCCTGCGCGCGCCACACGCGGCAGGGAAGCCCCAGCGCATCCACATACGCCTGCCACTGCTGCATCTCCTGACGCGTACCGTGTGCGTTCAGGTCGATGTCGTACAGATAATCGCAGCCCGCGAAGACGTCCTCGCCCAGCGTGGGCGCGGTCAGGCTTTCCAGAACGATGTACTGAATGTTGTAGTCGCCCTTGAAGGCGCGGGAGCCAATCGACTCAAGCGTCGAGGGCAGATAGAGATTGCCACCCATGTTGCTGCAGGATTCAAACGCGCTTTCGCCGATGGTTTTAAGCCCCTCGGGCAGCGTCAGAAAGCCTTTGATGCCGGCAAAATAGAAGGCGTATGCGCCGATATGTTCCAGCCCCTCAGGCAGCTCCAGAATGCTGCTCTTGTAGGCGTTGTAAAACGCGCTGTCGCCGATGAACTTCAGCGTGGAGGGGAAGTGAACGCGGGCCAGCGTTTCGCAGTTATAAAACGCACGATCGCCGATGGTTTCCAGTCCTTCAGGCAGTTCCAGCAGCGCCAGATAGGTGTGGTGCGCGAACGCCTCGGGACCGATGGCCTTTACCGGCGCGCCGCCGATGGTTTCGGGGATGGCCAGATAAGTGGCGTAGCCGTTGTAGGAGGTAATCGTGCCGGTGGAAGCGTCGAAATCGAACTCCGATTCCACATAGCCGTTGTTCTCCACAATCACGGCGTTTTTGCCGCTGGGCTGGACGTTTACTTCACTGCCGGCATTTTCAAACGCCGCTATATAGGCGTCCAGCTGGTCGTCCGGGACGTAAGCCGTCGCGTCCTCGGGCAGAAGGCTGAAGCAGTCAATGTCGATTGCAGGGCATACACCCTCAAAGGTAATCTTGCGCAGCGAGTCGCAGTATCTGAATGAAGTGTCGCCGATATAGCGCACGCCTGCGGGAATGGTAACTTCCGTCAGCGCCGTGCAGCTGAAGAAGTTCATGCGGTTGATGACCACAAGGCTCTGGGGCAGGGAAACGCGGGTCAGGTTGTCGCATGTGCTGATGGCGTTGCTTCGAAGCTCCAGCACGGTTTCGGGCAATGTCAGCGAGGTGATGGTTTCCCCGCGGAACACGCTGACACCGATCACATCCACCGTGAAACCGTCCAATTCGCCGGGCACAACCACGTCGCCGCCCGCGCCGTTATAGCCGCGGAGTATGCCGTAGTTCGCGTCATAATTCCAGTCGGCAGCTTCGCCCGACGCCGTGACGCAGGTCACCAGCATCAGCAGGAAAAGAACCAAGCATAGCCTTCTTTTCATGAATTGATTCCTCCGTTTCTTCATCATAGTATTAGAGGACAAACGTGTTAAGGCACCACCGCACAATTCGGCGGCGCGTCTGGCGATGTCTTTTCCGCCATC
>OGYN01000337.1_pt1 | contig 44298 bp, 36 predicted proteins | sample 1576551 | NCBI WGS metagenome assembly OGYN01 (sample SAMEA3541589, study PRJEB24748) | human gut metagenome | biome: human gut; feature: human-associated habitat; material: faeces | place: China | collected 2012 | reverse complement strand
ATTCACAAATCTTATATCAGTTTTTAACGTTTACACAAAACTTGAAACGGTCTCTTAATTTCTATGCAACACGCCGTCTTCGGCATTGCTATATAAGGCATCTTTAAATTCCTGAGAATATGCAGCATATATGCACTGCTTTTCCGGATCTAGTTTGTAAACAACAGAGTACTCATAACCACCCAAAAGCTGCATTCCATCTCCAGGTTGATCGATATAGTTTTCTTTAAAGTATGCTGTCACACACATGCCGTCAGCTGAAACTTCATAGGTTCCATGATCCTCATTCCTCCAGCCTATTTGCAGTACCGTACCATCCGGATTAAAGATGGTCCTGTAACTGCTTGCCCATGCATCGACTTCATCATACTCTTCGCTATACCATGTCCCGGTTATGTCAAATTGCCTATCTAAATCGTTTGCTGATTTGTCTCCTTCTATTACATTTATGGGAACCGAATTTCCTGCACATACCAGTATCTTATCAAATACCCAATAACCATCTATATATTCAAGATGAACATCATATGGATTTTCCCATAATTCGTCACCAAAATACTCATAAACGGTAATTGTATATCTTATATCATTTTCCTTGACAATTTTGATATCATAGTAATCCGCTTCCGGGCCACCAAGACCATCCGGCTCTGACACATATATTTTATTATTCTGTTCATGCCAATCCTTTTGAGAAATTAATTCCTCCGCAACTTCCTCGGTAAAGTAATGTTTCGTCAAATCAAGTACATCATCTAAACTACTTATCCCTTCATAAGTCACTCTCTTATATTCCCATGGATTTCCATTTTCATCATATTCAACATAAGTATCGTATTCATCTACATGCTCTCTGTCACTAATCCAAAACCAGTTATATGCAAATTCAGACGCCTTATGTATTGCACCAATGATTTCTTCATCAGATAATGCACTCTCTTTTTCTGTTACTTCTTCTTGCTGATTTTCTAAATTCGATGTAAAATCTTTCTTCTTACTCTCTGCATCTTCTTTTTCTTTCTGAATCTTTTCTATCAAAGAATTCAGCTTATCTGATGCTTCCTGGTATCCTGAATTGTCTTTTATTGCCTCATTTTTTGTCAATTCTTCAATGGCCTCCTGAAGGATTGCCTCTTTCTCACTCATCTGTACCAGAAAGCTTTCAACTTCCTCAGAGCTGGAAATATTCACAAGTAAAATCGTGACCTTGCTATTGGCATACGCTTCCTCAGCTTCCACTAAGCCAGCTAAAAGTTCCCGATCCTTTGGATCGATCGCAAGAGCATTTTTAAAAGTAGCAATCGCTTCCTCATACTCTAAAGAGGTCAGCTGCTTTTTCCCCAGTTCCAGCTGTCTTGCTATCTCTTCTCTCTGAGAAGCTTTTTTCGAAATATTGACTGCCACTACGCCTACTATGACTAACAAGATCAATGCTATGCCGGCAACAATCATCCTTTTTTTATTTTTCATATCGTAATCTCCATTCCGCAGGCGCTTTGCGCCGAAGGAACCGCAAGACGAACATCCAGTTCGTCTCTGCGATCCTAGCTACTTTGTGTCGCCTGCGGCACAAATAGCTGTGTGAAAAATAAGCGATCATGCTTATTTTTCACAATATACTTCCTCTCCTATGTTTTCCCGTAGTCTGACACCGGTTGCTTTTTGGTTTAATACACTTTTTGTACTGGTTAAGATCAAGAGTGGGCTTATCAATACTTTGTGCTTTATACCATCCTATCTTTTTATTCTATTTATTCGAACATCATTGGAATATATTTTTCCAGTCTGCCTCCATAAATACCACTCGCTGTTTTACCTTGCGCACGGTAATCAATAATAATATTTGCTCCATAGTTATTTATAATTGCGACCTCTTCATCTTCCGGAAAATCCGTTTCCTGCCTAACTGCGAAGAAAATTCTAGCAGTCCCATAGGGCGTTTCAACGCTTGCTTTTTCCTCTATTTTAACTTCTCCCCGTCCTCCAAAGAAATAATTATAATAGCAGGGGTTATGTGTAATTAGAATCTCACCATGGTCATCATCTCCCCAGTCCATATTTTCCATCTTGAAAGCTTCAAAATCTCCGTTCGGATCCGTTAATAGAGGAGTACAATCCCATTCTCCGGAACCAATTGTATCAAAAGAGTTGAACCCTAATATATATTTAACGGCTGTCTCTCCCTGATATACGCCGCCCTTCATATAGGTATTGTACTTATTATCGATTGATATTTCGTTTTTTTCTGCAACTATTTTTTTGCTTTCATCAATTTCAATTGGTGTAAAAAGGACAGGCAACATCTTTTCCAGAATTCCCTTATACTGCTTATCGTTTCCTGATTCTCCATAGCTTACAAATACCCTGTCATCTCCAACCTTCAATGCAGCATATTCCCAATCTTCGATGTAATATAATTGAGCAGTTCCATATATGGTTTCCACACTTCCTCTTTCTTCTTTTCCTATTATTTCCTCACATCCTCCTGACCAAATAGAAATATAAGAGTTACAACCATATATTTGGGAGTCTATTTCTTTCGCATAATCCGTCACAAACCTATATTCCGATGGAGCTGCTTTATTATATATAAAACAATCCGATCTGTAAGGATAATTAAATCCCAAAATCAATTGATTATCTGATTCGCTATATAACAGATAATCATATCCATTTCTATACTCCATTTCCAACATGACAGGACTCTTCTTCGTCATTTCTGCATCTTCTTTTTCTTTCTGAATCTCTTCTATTAAAGAATTCAGCTTATCTGATGCTTCCTGGTATCCTGGATTGTCTTTTATTGCCTCATTTTTTGTCAATTCTTCAATGGCCTCCTGAAGGATTGCCTCTTTCTCACTCATCTGAACCAGATAGCTTTCTGCTTCCTCAGAGCTGGAAATATCCGCAAGTAAAATCGTGACCTTGCTATTGGCATACGCTTCCTCAGCTTCCACTAAACCAGCCAAAAGCTCCCGATCCTTTGGGTCGATCGCAAGGGCATTTTTAAAAGTAGCAATCGCCTCTTCATACTCTAAAGAGGTCAGTTGCTTTTTCCCCAGTTCCAGCTGTCTTGCTATCTCTTCTCTCTGAGAATCTTTTTTCGAAATATTGACTGCCACCACGCCTACTAGGACTAACAAAATCAATGCTATGCCGGCAACAATCATCCTTTTTTTATTTTTCATATCGTAATCTCCATTCCGCAGGCGCTTTGCGCCGAAGGAACCGCAAGACGAACATCCAGTTCGTCTCTGCGATCCTAGCTACTTTGTGTCGCCTGCGGCACAAATAGCTGTGTGAAAAATAAGCGATCACGCTTATTTTTCACAATATACTTCCTCCCATGTTTTCCCGTAGTCAGACCCCAGTTGCTTTTTGAATTAATACACTCTTTTATACTGGTCAAGATCAAGAGTGGGCTTATCAATGCTTTGTCCTTTATACCATGCATCTGTAACTTCGATAGAATCCTTTGATGGATCCGTCTTCATCGTCAAGAAAAAGTAAGAATCATACAAATGGAATACCTTATATCCTACAATCGCATAATAATACTCGTCTTTCTTTCCCTCATAATAGAACTTGGCATATTCAGCGGACTGCAACAACTCTGCATCTTCCTTTGCAAGTAAAGTATTCAGCTCTTCTACCTCTTTCGATACGATTTCTTTCTCTGCGTTATATTCTTCACGCAGCTCATCCGTAATTTCTATATGAAAAACGGTTCCTACCGGTACCTCAGGTTTCCCATTGGGCCACAATTCCCCGCTTTTCCCATCGTAATACTCGAATGAGCTCAGTGTCCATTCGTCCCCATCAATCTCAAATTTATACACAAGAGTGTCATTATAAGCAGTATTCTCCGTAAGAACATATTGTGTATGGTCCTCCGTATACCCTCCACCCGGGGGATAGGATCCAATCAGTCCCTCTCTCCAAATCAGCCATTCCCGGATATCCCAGTCTTCTTCCTCTTTTCGTTTTGCTTCTTCCGCTTCTGCCTGTTTTCTCTGTTCTTCCTCCGCTTCTTCCTGCTTCCGCTTCTCTTCTTCCAGCAGCTCTTCCTTTTTACCCTCTGCGTCTTCTTTTTCTTTCTGAATTTCCTCGATCAAAGAGTCCAGCTTGTCTGATGCTTCCGTGTATCCGGGGTTGTCCTTTATCGCTTCGTTTTTGTTTAATTCTTCAATTGCCTCCTGGATAATCGCTTCTTTCTCACTCACCTGTACCAGAAAGCTTTCAACTTTCTCAGAGCTGGAGATATTCGCAAGCAACATCGTGACCTTGCTATTGGCATATGCTTCCTCAGCTTCCACTAAACCAGCCAAAAGCTCCTGATCCTTTGGATAGATCGCAAGGGCATTTTTAAAAGTAGCAATCGCCTCTTCATACTCTAAAGAAGTCAGCTGCTTTTTCCCCAGTTCCAGCTGTCTTGCAATATCTTCCCTCCGGGAAGCTTTTTTCGAAATATTGACTGCCACCACGCCTACGATTACCAGCAATATCAATGCTATGCCGACAAAAATCATTTTTTTCTTATTCTTCATATGCTATACTTCCTCCCGTATAATTTTCTCCGTAGTCTGGAAGAATGTCTGCATTCTCCCAACTTTTAAATATCGTACTCCTTATGAAGCACTTCCCGTATCTTCTTTCCTTCTGTCTTTCGATACACCAGACTTGCTATCCACAAAACAACTGCTGCAGCGATGCATCCAATTCCAATCTTGACCAATACGATTCCACTCATTTTGTATCCTCCTGCGATCACCATCCCCCGTTTATTACATCATCCATCAGTTTTTCCAACACCTGCATCTCAGTATCTTCACTGTTGTCATAAAGCTTCCTGCAAAGTTCGTAGTATTCCTTCATTTTGGAATAATCCCTGTCTTTGCTCGCTTTATTTTGCTGTATATCTGCTTCCAGAAAGGCCAGCCGCTTATAAGGGACATAGCTGTTGGGATAATCCGAAACCATCTTTTCCAAAACATGTTCGGCTTCTTCAAAATCCTGCATATTCTCATACAAAATTGCCATATTCTCGTACAATCGAAAGGTCATAAATCCGCTGTCAGCTATCTCCCGGAACAATCCAACCGCTTTCTCATATTGACTGTTATCCTTTGTAGCTTCTGCCAAACGCATATACGCATCCGCCAGGGTTTCTTTCAGGACAATATTAAAGCCTGTATCAAAATGGTCTTTATATTGCTCCAGCAGCTCAATCTCCTTTTCAAGCCCCTGCGTCCCCATTGCCTTATCATTCTCTGCGGCAAGCATCACTGCACGCCTTAATACCTGATCCGAGCTTGCAGATGCGATTGCTGTCTCAAAACACTTCTCAGCCCCTGTCTTATCTCCTGATGCACTTAACAGCTCTCCCTGCGCCAGCTGAAAAGAATCCTTTGGAAGCCCCAGTTTATTGCCTGCATCCAACATTTCCTGCGCCCTTTCGAACTGACCAAGCTTTGCCAACGTAATCGTATAGTCCTGATAAATCATTGGATTGTCCTGATGATTTTTCAGCGCTTCCTCGAAATAATCTGCAGCACTTACATAGTCCTCTTTCTCATAGTAGGAATTGGCGATCAGAAAATAGATATTCCCCAAAAGCTCCTTATCTGCCTCTGCATCTGTCGCAACAGGAACCGAATTCAAAAAGTCTTCTCCTTTACTGATACATTCCGTATATTGCTGTTGGTTATAAAGGATCTCCAGTTCCAGTTCATATGCGTCAATCCGCAAAACATCTTCCTTTTGCAGTTCTCGGACAATACTCTCTGCACCGGTGTAGTCCTGTTGGCTCATACACAACTGTGCCTGTGCTATCTGGTCATAATAGGTTTTATTTCCCTGTACCTTCTGGAGAAACAAGCCGCCAATGATACAAAGAGCACCTGCAAACAGTGCTCCCAGCGCACCTGCCTGAAAAACATATTCCACACCGTGCATCCTCTTATAACGATGATCAAATTTATGGATATTTCTTACCGCATTCAGAAATTCTCCGCCATTTTGATATCGTTCATCCGGGTTCGGCAACGTCATTTTTTTCAAAATAACGGACAATCCCTCATTCTCTGAGAAAAGAAATGCATCGATTTCCTGATTCACCTTCGGATCCATTCCATATGTCCTACCTGCAAGCAAAAACACCAACGTAGCTCCCAGACTGTAGATATCAGACTTCTCATTGATTCCCTTTCCCACATATTGGAGATAGTTTGTCAACACTTCTGTAGTTTCCGTTGCAGAGCTAACAGGAGCCGAATGCCTTTCCTCCACGAGTAATTGAGTCTGTTCTGAATCTGCCTCCTCTGCCAGTAATTCCGTACCATCCGATTGTTCCTTTGTCTGTTCCAGAAGTTCCGTCTCTTCAATTTCTTCCGTTTCTTCAGCCTTTGCTTTATTTTTTTCTGCTGTTTTTGCTGCATTTTGAGCTGAAATAAGGGATTGGTTAAAAACCTTGAGAAACAATGCAGGATCCGCATATTGCTCCGGAGGGGAATATCCTGCACTGATGCCTACTGCAGACTCCATGGTATTGCCAAGCGCCAGAGAAATATTGAAATCAATCAGACAAACATCTCCATTTTCCGTAAGCATTATATTGGCAGGCTTGATATCACTGTGAATAATAGGCGGATTCTGACTATGCAAATAAGCAACCGCTTCTCCCAGCTGTTCTGTCCATTTAAGCACCTGCTTTGGTTCAAACGTTCCATGCTCCTTCACAGCATCCTGCAGATTCGTTCCCCTGATATAGTCCATTACTGTATAGACTGCATCTTCTGTCTCGATAAAATCATAAACCCTTGGCAGATAGGGATGCTTCAGTCTTTTCAAGATATCTGCTTCCTGACGATTGTTTACACGATTGACAATCTCATCCTTTATTTTTTTAACCACTACATCCGTATTCAGCCGAGTGTGTCTTGCTCTGTATACAACACCTCCGCCGCCGGAACCAATCTCCTCCAGTATTTCATATGTATTGGCTAATACCATTCCTTTTTCCATAGACTTTCCCATTTTACCACCGGTTTTTGATACCTTTTCCTCATATGAATTGATCCCCCATTTTCAGGAGGATCAATTCTGTTTTTATTTCTTTAAAGCTTCGGCAAAATAATGGTCTGTCCCGCATAAATACGGTTCGGATTCGTAATCGCACTGTTTGCATTCCAAATCTTCTTCCAGTATCTGCGTTTCCCATAGTGCTTTCTGGCAATGCTCCAGAGCGTATCGCCCTTCTGCACAACATAATACGTTACATCTTCCGCTCCGCTGATTTCAGCACTGGTCAAGGTTGTCATCTGAATCACGATTTCCTGACCGGCATAGATTTTGTTCGGATTGCTGATTCTATCTTTATTATCCTGATAAATCTTTTCCCAGTACATTCCGGTTCCATAAAATTTCTCCGAAATTTTCCACAGCGTATCACCGGACTGAATCGTATAATACATGTTCAGCGGTGTGGAACCTGCTGTTGCAGACTGTGCAGCCTCCGTTCCATTCCCTGTTCCCTGGTTTAAGCCTGACAGATTCACCTTTCCAGAAGCTGCAGACTGTCCATTCTGTGTATTGCCGGAATTTCCGCTATTTCCACTATTATCGGAATTGCCGTTATTTCCAGAGTTTCCGTTATTGCCGGAATTTCCATTATTTCCGCTGTTTCCATTTCCAGATACAATATAGTTCTGTGCCGCACGTCTCAGTTCATCATCCTGAGCTGTTCTGAACTCTATACCAAGCGTATGTGTTCCGACCACGTTGGAAGCTTTCAACGTCTGGCTCCGGATCGTAAGTCTGGTGCTTCCGGATTCTGCAGTATAATCTACGTCTTTGGTTAATTTCACACCGTCCAGATACAGATCAACGAATTCTCCCAACACACCCTGAGAAACCATCAGCTGATCCTCGTTCGAGCTGTTCAGGTCAACATTCTGAACTCTTTCTGTCAGATCGTATCCCTGATCTGTTGCTCCGTCTACATTGGGATCTGTATTCTCAAGCACTCTTAAGGTGTATGTTTTTGTACTGCTGCTGAGATAATGCTTCCAATTATTCTGCATCTCTACCGTAAAGGTAAACTCTCCGCTTTCCTTCGGAACACCATAAATCTCGCCATTTTCCCGGATTACCATACCCTCAGGAAGCTTTCCATCCAGCAGGCTATATTTTGGATGATTATCTGAATATTTATTGCTGTTCTGGATCATCGTTCCATACGGAACATATTTTACAGCTTCCGGGATGTCTTTGGTTGTAATACAGGGATCTCCAACGGAACCGGTTAAAGTCAATACCATCAAAGTCCGGCTGCCGTCCTTAATCGTCAGGGTACCGGAAATCTCTGTTCCGTTCGCAACCCCGTCCTTTACTTTCAGGCGCACTTTTGCCAGATTTGAATTCTCAAACTCGCCGCTTTTCACACTTGTCTGACCAGCCAGATCATGCTTCCCGCTTAATGTCCAATATCGATCCAGCTCCAGCGTATCTGAGGACAGCTCCGCCGCAAGATTTGAAATCGTTTCCGTTCCTCTATTTACCACTAAAATATCGTGGATACTCTTATGGTAACTGTCGACCATCACTTCACGTTCGGAATAAATCGTTCCATTTTCTGTTCTGGTCGAAGCATCCGGATCCGATAAGCTGTTGATATAAAGCTCTCCTGCACCCTCTTTCGCTTTTACAACATTCAGCCAGTAGTTCTGCGACTTGCTTCCGTCCCCGGAAGAAACCGTATATTCAATGCAGCCGTTGGAAAAATCATGTAAACTTTTTCCGCTGACTTCTGCTGTACTGCTGCCTTCCGCATACATTGTACTTCCTGAGTCAAGATTGAATACAGGAGCCAGCGCTGTAATATCCGTATCTTTATCCACAAGAATTGTTAAATAGTTGAATTCGGAATAGGAATCTTCCTTGGAATCCACCATATAACAGGTAACTGCATTTCCGTTCCTGTCCTTCAGTCCATAGAAATAAGCACTGGAACCGTAATAAGTTCCTCCCTTCTCCTGATCACCTTCCACTGCTTTTACCTGATAATAAAAGACCCTCTGGAAACCATCTTCTTCGACAAATATAGAAAACGTTACACCTGCGCCAAAATCTGCCTGATAACCGTCTGTACCATAGGAATTTTCAAACAACAAATCCCGGATATTTTGCTTTCCTGCTGCCTCTGCAGCATCCTTTGTCTCATATTCTCCGACGTAAGCGGCTACGACCTTTTTATTATTCCGATTCGAACTGCTATCATAATAATCAAGATCCAACCGATATGGATCATTCGTTGTATAGCCTTTCCATAATTTCAATGTTTCAGAAATTTTATTTTGGCTTATACGCACTGTCTTTGTATAATCTACATTTTCTTCATATCCTTCTGAAGTTTTCTTATATAAATGTCCGGATATGCTATTATAGGAATTCAAAAACTCAAGATCCATGGAAAGACAGCCGATCGTATTCCCTGACACATCTTTTGCAACAAGTGTTACTGCTCCCCGACTGTTCGTATATCCCGCATCTTTCACAGACATATCTGAACAGAATAGCTGATCGGTAATATCTGTTCCGGTTTCTGCTTCTGCCGCCGAGGTGTAGCTGCCTGCATATGCCCTTATCTCATCGACCTTCGTATTTTCAAAAATGGATTTATTCAGCTTAAGGGACATAAAGCTAAAACTTTGCCGGCTCTGATCAAATTCAGACCGATCTGCACCAACCTTTAACTCTCTGTCTTTTGTCCCATCAGTATATAGACTATCTGAATAATTTGCTGAAGCACTGTGGTAAGCATTTCTGTTTCCGGCACTGTCCTGAGCATACACAGACGGTACCAACCATTCCGCAGACTTCGTCAGATACACTCCAACGCTATAACGGATGTTGCTTTGTGCCAGCTGATCTGCTTCGCCCGTGATTATTTCCCATGACCTGTAGGTACTGTCCTTCATACCGTATGCAAGGTCAAGATATCCGTTTGCTTCACTGATTTTATATTCATAGCTCTTAGAATCATATCTCCAGATAAGCTTATCCGTATCCTTCAGTTCATTTTTTCCTGTAAAGATACTCTTCACAGAAACCATCGACAGCTCCAGCGGCGTGTATCCTCTCATATCTACAGATAAGTATCTCTCTTCCAGCGGCAGCAATGACATCGGCGCTGCACCGTCCCCTTCTGTAAATTCCTTTTCTTCCGGATACACAACGACTTCCTGTCCGCCGACTTCCAGGGTCATCTGAGTGATAACCGTTCCGTCAAAATATGCGGATACCGTGAATCTATGACCACCAAGCGTAAAACTGTCCTCCGGGTTCATAAACCAGTGACAAATCGTCTCTCCCTCATAGGTAAACTGTACCTGGTAGGGAAAGAAGGGATTTTCTTCCGGAATCTGAATGGTATAGTTGCCCGCTTCATCAAAGCAGTCATCCCCGAGTTCATTTTCTTCAAAATCCTTTTTTCCTACAACATGACAGGCAAAGCTGCCGGTATTGACAATAACCAGTTCTTCCGGCTCTGTTGCCTTTTCTTTTTTTTCGGAAGACTCTTTTGTTTCTTCCTCAGTCTCTTCGGTTTCTGTTTCTGTTTCTTCTGTTTCCGTTACAGTCTCAGAAGTCTCCGTTTCTTCAAAAGCTTCCGAAGTGCTTTCTTTGGTCTCCGCTGTCGTTTCCTTCTTCCCATCAGATTCTTTCGTCTCTGAGACTTCTGAAGAGACTTCTGAAGATTCTTCTACAGCGCTTTCTTTTTCTGCCGGACGCTCTTCTTTTACAGTCTGCTTTGTTTCTTCCGTTTCAACGGTTTCTACAACTGCAGATTTTTCCGTTGTTTTTCCGGCCGCGATCGTCGGTACAGATGGAATCAGCATGAGTGCTGCAAGAAGTACAGCCAGGCCTTTTTTCGCCCTTTTCATAGCAATTTCTTTTCTCCTTCCTTCTATGATTCTATGGACTCTCCGAGCGCGATCAGCTCTCGGAGGGAATATAAGCGGCTTTGCCGCAAATTCCCGGATTCATCATCAAAAATCAGCATTTCTCCCAACAGATCACAAAATCCCGGCAGATACGCCAGCTTTTCCAGGTTCTGATTGAGTAAATATCCAAACTTTCTGCCATCCGCACTTACATACTGCATGATCAGATATTCCCCTACTTCATTTACATAAGTGAGATAGGCATCTTCTTCCAGTGTGCCCTTATATTTTCCAGTTTTTGCATCATACACTTTTGCCGCTTCATGAAGAGAAGAATGAATCCGATACGCTTTTGTCTCAAACTCCTCTTCCAGATCCCGATCCGGTGCATCCTTTTTTTCTTCTGACAGCAGCGTTCCATCTGCAGCACTGTAACACCGAACAGTGCCGTCATACCAGGTCACTTCCAAAAGCGACACGTCCTGATTTTTTCGAAACTGTTGGTCATAAATTTTTTCTGCATCCGGCAAAACCGTTTCATTCCGCAGTTCACCGGAAGCCAAATCGTAAATCCGGAACCCCAAATACCCGAATAACATCGTCGTTTTCTGATCCTGACTGATCCTTGCCTCGTCATGCATGTATCCCGCATCATAGGAAAAAAGCTGCGCCTCCGGATGCTGTTCCAGTTTCAAAATCCTGATAAAATTCTCATCTCTGTTTGCTATCGCAGCATATTCCCCTCGAAGCTCTGCAAAATTCTGGTTTTGATTTTCTTCCCACTCCGAAGTTTTTACAGCTGCAGCATTATAAATCGAAAACCTCTGGTCATCTGTCACGACAAGAGCCGTTTTGCCATCCACCGAAAACTCTGTAATTCCCGCGGAATCTGTATAGGCGTATTCCCTTTCTGTACCATCAGAAAGATCCAGCTCTTCTAACATTTCTCCATCGGACAGATATACTTTCTCCTCTCCGACCCGGACATGAATTTTATTTGCGGAGCTGTATCCTTTCAGACAATCATAGGAATCCGGCTCTGCCAAATAGAGGCTGCTTCCTCCTTTTTTCCCTGCCGCAAACACGAAATTATTCCTGCAAAATCCGCCCTCAAACCACATGCTTTCCGGATTCCGGTAGACGCAATGTTCTCCTTCTGAATCAAAAAAACGAAGCGACCCATCTGAAAAACTGACCGCCAGAATACTTCCATCCTGATTGAGAGAAAAAACAGTATCTCTGGGATCTGCAAAAATTGTATTTTCTGTTTCCTGCATTCTTCGTCCGTCAAAGGAATATTCTGCAACCTTTTCTCCATCTAAAGTCCGGTAGATGCATGCACTGTTTCCGGCTTCCGAAACAACAGCGACCAGGCTTTCATCCTCTGAAACAGCGATTCTGCTCCCTTTATCCACTGTCCATTCCGATTTTTTGGTTGCAAGATTTACGCAGGTCACTCCGTTTTCTCCTGCATAAATCATCCGGTCTTCACCAAGAAAAACTGCATCTGCCAATGCAGAATGTATCAACGGTAATTCTATGATTTTATCCTGTGTCCCTGTATCAAACACTGTCAGTTCCCATGCGTATAAAGCTGCCAGCCTGTTTCCCTGCTGCGATAACACCATGTCCAACGGAGCCGCCGGAAGTTCGATCGCGTCTAAATCTTGAAAGCCATCTGCAAGCTGATACACGCCCAAGGCTTCTGTCAATGCATACTGTGCCTGCGCAATAGCTGTTTCTGCAAACAGACTGTTATTCGATACAGCCTGCAGTGCCAGCGTCACTGCCTCTGACACTTTCCCCTGCCGCAGTGCATTTTCCGAATATTCCGAAAGCGCCAACGCCTCCTGAACCATTCCGATCTGTTTCGAACCAACTAGCGCCGCTGCTCCGGAAATCAAAAATAAAGTAACAAAAACTGCTCCGGTAATTTTTTGCGCTCTCCGATACCGAATGGTTCTCGGATCCTTTTCTCCGAGTGTCTGAAACGCTTCCAGCATTTCCTGTGCACTCTGATACCTGTTTCCAGGATCCGGTTCCATTGCTTTTTGGATAATTGCTGCAACAGCCCTGCTGCATACATCCGGCGTCAGGGGCACAACCTTATCTGCCTCGGGTTCCGGTCTTTTCCCGGAAATCAGATGGTACAGCGTAGCACCCAGACTATAAATATCGGATCTGGCATCCAACAGCCTGCCGCTGCTTTGTGAACTGCTTCCCGAATTGCTTCCAGCGCTGCCTGACATGCTGAGGGTCTTTGTACACTCCAAGGCTTCTGTTGCATCCGGTGTTTTCTCTGTACATACGGTTTCTGTTGATGGTGTTTTGCTTTTTCCCTTTCTTTCCGAAACAGCACTGCCTGGCTCCGGTATGGCTTCCGCATACTGCTCCGGTGAAGCATACCCTCTGCTCGATCCGGCTTTTACCGCTCCGTTTTCTCCCAATGCCAGCGCAATATTAAAGTCAATCAGACAAATTCTATCATCCGGTCTCAACATAATATTCGCCGGTTTGATATCTCCATGAAGGATTCCATACGGCGGTCTGCTATGCAGATAACATAACGCTTCCAGAAGCTCACACGCCCATCTGATCACACGCGGCTGTTCAAACCTTTCCCCACGTTTCAACGGTTTATCCAGGCTTTCCCCTGCTATGTAATCCATAACCGTATAGACCACACCATTTTCTTCCACAAAGTCATACACCTGTGGAATATATGTATGACTCAGGCTTTTGAGCAGATCAACTTCCCTGCGCAGCGACTCCGGTTTTGCCGCAAGCGTCCGTCGGTCTGCTTTCAGTACTACCTGCTTGTTCAAACGCAGATGCCATCCAAGATATGCGGTTCCGACACCACCGGCTCCGATCGGTCGGTCTATTTCATAAATTCCGGCAATTACCTGTGACATGGCTCTCCGTATTCCTCCTCCAATGTCTTTTTCAGTTTTTTACCTTTGCTCCAAAACAGAATTACTGCAATTACTGCGCCCAAAAGTACAACAGCCATCCCTGCCAGGCCTCCGTAAAAAAGTAATTCACTTCCTGTCAAACCAGACATGTCAATTCCTCTTTTCTCCCACCAGCTGCATTCGTCTGCCTCATTTTCGAATTAGCTGCACCCGCATCTGAACGTGTCCCATTTTCAGAATATCGCTGGAATGGATCTGGATATCCCGTTCTACTTTCACACTGTTTACCTGCGTTATATTCACATTGCTGAGATTTTCCACAAAAATACGATCTCCCTTTGCATAAACTCTGCACTGCCGTCCGGATACTGAACGGTCATAATCCAGTACAATCTGGTTTGCTTCCGCCGTTCTGCCTATAAATACGTTTCCCGCAACCGGATATTGGAAAACACGCTCCGGATGATCCATATCCTGCAGTCGGAGTAATAAGATTTCATCCTTCCAGCTGCCTGCATTGGTCCCATCCATAAACAGGGTTTCTCCACCATCCTCCATCAGACAGGTTTCGTCACTGTCTTGCTTTTCCATTGGTATCACGTTTTGCCTTGCATTCTCGTTTACCGGCATTTCCGGAAGCTTTAATTCCAGCTCTTTTTCCTTTGCTTTCTTTTCTTTTTTTGTTTTGGGAGCCTTTTCCTTTTTTCCGTCTTTCCCGTCTTTCCATTTTCTGACAATCAGAAAGCAGACTCCGGCAATAACTGCAAGGATCGCGACTACTGTTACCGGATCAAAGGCCTTCTCCGTATTCTGCTGGTTTTCTGCTTCACTTTCGCTTTCTTCTACCAAAACAGTTTCTTTTTCTGTTGTTTTCGGTTCCTCTACTGTCGTCTCCGCTTCCTCAGGCTCAGAAGCCACTGTGTTTTCCGTATTCTCCGCATTTACTGCCTCTGCAGCCTCTCCAAACGGCATTCTCGCCTGTGTACGAACTTCCGTTTCCCCATCAGAATCCTGTAACTTGATCTGTACAGCTTTCTCACTTCCATCCTGAAGTGCCTCCGGAATGGTTGCCGTAATACAGGAAATGTTGCTGTCTTCCAGCAGCTTAGCTGCAATATCGTTTTCATCGGAGATATCATCTAATAAAAAAGCAGCTCCCGCCGTTTTTCTGGAAAGCGCAAAAAACTGTTCCAATGCATTCTGATTTTGTTTGTAAACACATCCAACTGCATACATCGGAACGCCTGTGCTTCCCAGTAAATCTGCAAATTCTTCCTTTGTATAGCCAATGGTTTTCTCGTCTACACCATCCGAAATAATCATCACTCTTGTATAAACTGCATCGTTCTCATGCGTCTTTAGCACATCATAAACAGCGTCGATCAACCAGGAATTCTGATCGGTATATTCTACTGTTTCAAGCGCCTGCTTTACTTCTTCTCCATCAGCAGAATTTTCTATAACCGGCTTTGCTTCTTCTCCAAACAGGTACAGGCTCACTTCATCATTCTGATATTTTTCATCCAGATAGGTATTCAGAAATTTCTTTATTTTTCCACGGTTGCCTTCTGTTATGGAGAGAGAATTATCCAGAAAAATAAGCGTCTGTATTTTTTTCTGCTCTTCCTGCAAATCAACGATCTGAACATCCTCACAGGAGTCTCTCCCGATCTGAACAGAGACAGTTTCAGACAGTTCAGGAGCTTTTGCATAAATTTCCAGCTGCTTCTGATTTGTAATCGTCTGCATAATCTGAATCTCTTCTTTTGCATATACAGTCCCTGCCAAAAGTCCTGCCGCCGCAACGACTGCGCCTAATACTCTGCTTAGTTTCATGTGTCTTTTACACCTTTCTGTTTATTTCTCCAGTAAAAATAAAAATTCCTGATTTGCAAATCGAATCACCGTTTTATCCTTCAATAAAACCGGTGTACCTGCTTCCAATTCTGTGCCGTTTAAATAGGTTCCATTTTTAGAGCCAAGATCCTCCAGATAGTATTGCTCCTGTTCGCAGCTGATGCGGGCATGCCTTCTGCTTACTACACGACATTCATCCAGACAGATATCCGCATTTCCTTTTGACGTTCCGATTACTGTCACTCTCGGTGCCAGCGTATAAATCTGCCCGTTCTGACGGTTTTGAAGCTGTGCTGTTTTTTCTGTCCTCTCTACAACATCCTCCACAAAAACCGTATCCGATGTATCCCGTTCCACATATGCACTGGTCTCTTTCTTCGGAGTAACAGGCATTACAATATCCGGCTGCTCTTCCTTTTCTCTTTTGCGATTGCCAAAAGAAAATACCGGACGTTTTGGGCTCCCCTTTTCCTCTGCCTTCGGTTCAGGCATGACGACATTTTCCGGTACAGCAAAACCTTCCGGAAGACTCAGCTCTCCCGGAAGCGGAAGCTCCTTTCCTTTCTCTGCCTTTCCTTTTTCCGGCTTTTCCTTTTCTTTTTTATCTGCCTTATGGAAAAAAGATTTTTTCCCGGAATCCTTCTGCTGATCTTGTGCCATTTCTTTCTGTGCAGTGCTGCACTGTACTGCAGCTGCCAAATCCGAAACCTGCTTGATGCTTTCCTGCTGGTTATGTTCCGAAATTGCAGAAGCAATTTCCTCGGAATCTTTCCTACAGTGGTTCAGCTTCTCTGTCACCCACCTCAACAAATCTTCTTCCGTCCGGATCACGCTGCGGCTATAGGCATTCATCATATCAAACAGAACTGTGGAATTTGCCATTCTGCTATATGGGATCATCTCGATCCATTCTTTTAAAAGATTTTTCAATCCCGTCTCTGTACTGCCCTTTACCGGTAAATAAACAGCTTTGCAGACAGGCGCTGTCTTTTCGACAAAAACGGTCTCCATCGTCAGACACAGTTTCTCTGAATCCAGCAACCAGCTTTCTGTTTCTATACAGGCCTCTGCAATAGATTTCCAGACGTCAAGAATTTCATTTTCAGAATGAAATCCTTCCTTCCATTCTGAAAGCGATATCTCATTTTCAACAGAATACAGAAAGGTTTTCTGATGATTTTCCTGCTCCATTCGAAAAGGAAGTAACCCTGGAATCGCATTCTGTTCCAGAATTTCTACCTCAAATTCCTCCGTCTCTTCTTCCTCAATATTGGGAAAGCTTAAATAATTGCTCCCGTTTATCTGTTCCAGTTTCATATGTTCTCCTATTCCCACAGGCCGCATAGTGCGTGGGACTGCAACGTGATCTTTTCAAATCCAAACAGTGGAAAAAGAAGCTCTATATCGTACTTCGCATATATTTCCAAATCCGTTCCACTCTTTGCAGTTCCACTAAAATCAATGGAGCTAAGACCGCCTTTTATCCCCATGTGTTTTAATTCTTCATCCGCCTTTGCATCCGAACCCGCCAGCATACTTCCAAAAGACCGTCTTACAGCCTCTTGATAATTCTCGTCAATCCACAAGCCTCTGATCTGAGAACGGTCTGTACCGATTCCAAGCCAATTGTTCAACAGATCCGCTGCCATTTTAAAATTATTCTCATTGGCATATTCATAGCTTTTAAATGCCAGCGCCTTTCCTGTCTGCAAAACGCCATGCGCCATATAATTCTCTGCCCGATATACCTGACCCATATTCATCAGAAACAACATGGCGAACATAAAAATTGTCAGCACAATCGTAGCTTCCACAGTCAGATACCCGTCTGAACTCTTCCATCGTTTCTTTAAAGTTTTCATTTTTAATACCCGCTGTACTGCAATACCCGCATTTCAATTTTTTTGCTGTTTAATCCCGGAATAACAGGGATCGGCATCAAAGGTTCATAAGCCCCTGTTGCATCTACCCGGATGCAGGTAGCCATTTCCTTTAGCGCAAATCCATCTGTCCCCTTCAGTTTTCTCATCTGCAATTCAATCAAATCTGCGCATCTGGACAGTATCACATCGCTCGGTTTTGTTATGAGCATCATGTAAAACAAATAGTCTTTATAATCCCATTCCAGAAGTCCTTTTGCCCATTTTTCAACGGAGTTCTCTTTCGGTTTATCCTTCGCCTTCAGCGTATCTTTCACAACCTGCTGTCTGGACCTTATATCTTGTATTTTTAAAATATCCTGAAGTTTCTTAATCAGCTCGTCAGCTCCTTCTTTGGACATATATCCTTCTGTTTTAATGATCGGTACACTTCCTCCATTTATCAGCAACAGTTTATCTAACAGTGCCTCCAATGCACATACTGCGAAAAACAGGATCACTCCGACAACTGCTCCAATACCGGTTCCCATCAGGCTGTTTACCAGTTCCATGACCTCCTGGTTTGTCAGTACTGCCGGAATATTGCTCAGCATCCGAATGCAGACGATCCACAATACAACACTCTTCAAATTTGCTTTTTCAAAGGGATCCCCTCCGAAAATATATTCCGCATTGGCAACGTCAAAACAGTCCGTTCCAATATCAATATTTGAGAAATTAAAATAACTGCTGCCATTCAGCCTCGTATCGCCTCCGAGATCTGTTGTGAAATTACTAAACATCTCACAGGCATAGGTTGCTGCATACAGCCTTTGATAAATGTAAGTTGCCAGACTTCCGTCCCGCATCGCCCGGCTCATTACCTGACATAGCTGAATCAGGCTCGCCACAAACGTGATCGCACATACAACAAAACTGATAATATTCAGGATTGTACTCCATACCGTGAGTACGCTGATGATCAGTCCGGCTCCTGATACAACCAAAGCAGTAGAAGCAGCAACAAATTTCGTAAATTCGCCATAAAAATAATTCAGGGAATTCTGAAGAGTATAATTTTCCGCATCTGTTCTCCCCTGATTTAAGCTTCCCACATCAAATCCAACCATTCCCGCTACTTTGGAAGCGTCCTGGATTCTACTGCTTGCCAGGCTTCCGTCCACATCTGCAAAAACATTATGGACTCCCCACATTGCGCCTTGATTGGCATGTCCGGAAAGCTGAGTTAAAAGAGAAGGGTCTAAAATATTATTTCCATAAATAGGATCGTCTTCCTGCCATGCCATTTCAAGTGCGTTAATGAATCGTGCTATACTCTGAAGCCCCTCCGCAATCTGTTTTACAAACTGGACTGCCGTTTCCGCAACGGTAAGTGCCATTCCAACTGCCATAGAAAAAGCAGTTGATCCCGCTATGCTCGAAATTTTTTCATCTGTTTCAAGCTGTTCTGCTTCCTTTCCAAGGCGAATCCTCTGCTGTTCCATCTCTTCAATCGCAGCATCTACCTTAATCTCCCGGCTGATACGCAGCTGTTTGCTGAGTGTATCCCCAACCTGCTTCGTTTTCTGATATCCTTCATTAAAATTATCAACGATCTTGTTCTGTTCTGATTCCCACGCAGCAGCTATTTTTTCCGATCCCCCGTTTTCAACCGAGGAAGCATTTTCCTTCGCGTTCTCCCACTTTGAGGTACTTACTTCTACTTTTACCAGTTTCGATCCCAGACTTTCAAAGCTGTCCAGAAAACTGGATGCCTTTTCGTCAAAATTTCTGGTTTTTTCTTTCAATTCTTCGAGGGTTGAACGGGTAACATTTGCCTTATTTTTTACTTCGTCATTCAGTGCCTTTAGCTGCGTCTGATACTCTTCTTCGCTGATGGCTCCCTCCTCCGGTTCGCCATGTTCTTCTTCATAACTTTTTTGTGCTTCATACGCTGCAGTATACGCATTTCTTTGCTCTACCGCTTTATTAAATGCTTCCAGATCATTTTCATATTCATTCTGAGTATTTTTATACTCTCTTCCCGCATCACTTACTTTTCCCATCTGATCCCAGATTTTTAATGTCGTATCCGCAACTCCCAGAATGGACGAAATTGTATTTAAAAACGGCAGATTATCCTCTACATTTTTAATCAGGGATTGCAGAGTTGCTTCAATATTCAGTCCATTGTTTACAAGAGAATAGGGCGCACGGTAAGCGCAAAATTCCATAATCTGTGTCCGCAGCACTTCTTTTTGCCCAAGATCATACAGTTTATCCACCAAAACGTCTTCTGTCAGGCTTTCCCGTTTATTGTTCAGATTCTTATTCAGATAATTGACCAGCTGCTCTTCTCCAACCGTATTGGAAATCGCCAGAAGCCCGAAATTTTCATATAAATCCCTGTCATACTGGGAAAGCACGGAAAATGCGGCATTTTCTTCCGCTTCCTTAAACACTCTTTCCATACTGCGATATTTTGCGATTTCAATTAAGGTAGAGCTCATCGATAAAACGGCAATTAACAGTGCCGATATCATGATTGTAATAGATCCTTTTCTGTTCCTGATAAACCATGAAAACATATGGATTTCTCCTTTGCATCTGTTCACTATATGTTCAAATCATTTTTTCAGATTCACGATTTTCTGTATAATGCCAAGGGCTTTATCCAAAATTCCGGCAATCTTAGACATTCCAATCGCCTTATTCTTCAACTCATTGGAAAATGCAACCCCATTCATCTCGTGAATCGGATCATAACACACAGCCGTTCCAACAGCGGTTGCAGAATACTGCGGATCCAGACCAAAAAAGGACATCGGATTGAGTACAAATACCGGATAAGTTGTCTGAATCGAAACGGTTACCGTATCCAGTCCCATGTCATTTCTTCCATACTTTACCGTAACATCAGAAAAGTCCGTTCTTTTTTTCGTATTCCATTCATCCCTGGCAAGCGAATAGCTGGCATACCATTTTCCCTTTTTCTCTGCACTGTTCTGCAGCTTTTTCGAATTCAGATATCGATATGGATCTGCTTTACTGTAATCCTCCGGCGCAATATAGGAATAGAATGGTTCTCTGCCGGGAGCACCATAGTTATTCGCTATGCTCGCCGCGGCTTCATCTGCAACCGCCGTTACAACCATTCTGTTATAGTACATCACTCCGGCATTCATCAAAAAAACGATCATCAAAAGTGCTACGACAACCACATAGGTCGCCTCAATTACAACAACACCTTCCTCTGACCGCTTTTTTCCTCCCCGCATCTTCATATTGCCTCCAACATCAGTTCCAAATACAAACTACCTTTTTTATCCTGCAAATGCACATACCAGGTACATTCCTGCAAAAATAAACGGAGCGAAGGCCATTTTGTGCTGCTTTTTCGCTTTTTTCAGCAACAACAGCGCCCCGCCGTACCCGGCTGCAAATAATGCCGCATAAAATAAAATTCCATATGCATAGCGAAGTCCTGCCAAATATCCGATCACGGCAAATAGCTTCACGTCCCCATACCCGATTCCATGCTTTGTCAGCAGTGCTAATATCCACATAAAAATCAGGCTTCCGATCAGACCTGCCAGAGATCCCAAGGCAATCTCCGGACGATTTCCCGGATTTTCAATTAACTGTACGATCAGCACAGCCGTTCCTCCGATCAGACCGATTCCGATCAGACTGTTCGGAATTTTCTGACTCACATGGTCAATCCCGGCTGCCGCAAAGGTAATCGCATACATCAATGCAAACCTTAAAAGCGCTATCCATTCCGGCTCCTGCTTCATGAAAAAGCCGTAAAACAAACAGCTCAGGATCAGAACAACTACTGCAATGATTCCATTCTTTTTGGAAATCTTCCTGCTTTTATCCTGTTCTCCGGATTCTGTTATTTCCCCTTTATCAGGAAAGGTAATTACCTGATATTTCCAGAAAAAGGACAAAACAAACAGCGTGGATAAAAGATTCAAAACAATCTGTAGCCACATAGCAAATCCTCTTATGATTGGTAATAAAGCTGATATAAAATCAGATAATCCCAGTAACCGTCCGCATTCTTTACATAGGCAATTCCTTCCTTCCGTACAGACTGTGCCTCTACAAACTGCGGTTCTACGATCATTTCCCCAGTCAGATCAATATAGCCCCATAAGCCGTTCTGTTTTACCGCCGCATATCCATTGACAAACGGTTCTGCATTTTCATACTCCGGCTCCAGCACACAGGTTCCATCCTGTGCAAGAAATCCCCATTTTTCCCCTTTTTTAAAGGCTGTCGGCTGTTCGCTTTCAAACGCTTTTATCTCATCATAATGCTGTTCACCAACCGGATTTAAATCCTGATCCAGCATTAAATACCCCTGTCCGTCTGCCGCCACAATGCGCCCTGCCGTCATCACATAATCATATCGATTTCTGGCAACATCCACATAAGGATAGTTTTCGACTCCCTGCCAGTTTGTTGCTGTAACAATCGCCCATTTTCCATCCTTGCAAACCGCATTGATTCCATTCGAAAAGGTTGCGGCATCATCCCATTCCATCTCTCCCATTTTTAATTTCGAATTGACAAAATGATACTTTCCATCCAGAACTGCTGTTGCAATATTTTCTGCAGATAAGCTTCCGATTTTCTCATACGCTCTGTCTTCTCTTTTAGCAAGAAGCTGATTCGACAGATTTACATTTGTCCATGTGCCATCCTGATCACATACCATTGCAGAATAACCGTCCTGCGAAACCGCCACATCCCGATATCCATAATCAAATATGCTGTTTCCGGCATTATCTGTAATCACACAATCCAGTTCTTCTTCCTCATTGTCACCCTGTATTGCCTTATACAGTTTCAAAGAAGTATCCGTCGCATACGCTACATCATAGTAGCCTCTTTGCACCAGTTCCCATGTATGGGCGAGATCTTCCGATACTGTCCTGAGCACTTCGCTCTCCGGAAATAACCCAAGATATTCCGGAAGCTCCTTTATCAGGCTTTTGTAATTGGCAGTATCCCAATCATACCGGGCTATCTTTTCATAATTGGATACATCCTCCGGATGACTCTGGATCAGCTGCCTGCAAAGCGTAGTATATCCGTTGGAATTTCCCATCTGCTGATAAGTATCCCGTTTCAGACATTCCAGTTCATAAGTATCTTCTATTTTTTCTGCTTCTTCCAGCCAGTTTAACGTTTCCACATAATATCCCTGTTCAAAGGCTTCCCTGGCTTTCGCATAGTTATTTTCGTATTCATTCGGAACTGCTATATTTCGATATGCAATGCTTCCCCATGCACCGACCATGCAAAGGATCAATGCAGCTGCAAGTAACTTTTTCATCTGTAGTCCTCATTTCAAAAACTGATTTTCCACAGGGAAGATGTGATATCTTCCCTGTGTGGATGTGGAGCTAATTTGTAATCTCAACACCTGTTAATTTCCCTTGATTCTCAGTAATATTATCCCATAAGTCCTGAACAAAACTCGTAATATTCTTTCTAAATGCAGCAGCAAGTCCTAACACGATCATCAACACAACAACAATCGAAATCATATTTGTATCTCCGTTTTCATCTGTAAGGAATTCTCTGATTCCTTTCATTGCCGCAGCTTTGGCTCTCTGCCAGGCAAGCATTGCTTTTACTTCATAATCCAGCATTTTTCTTCCTCCTTTTTCTCACCATACATTTTATTTCTGGTACCGTTTTTATCTATCTTATCCGGACATCTCCAAACCGGTTAAGATCAAAAATTCAACCCACGGAGCATCGGAACAGCAACCATCATTAATATTCCGCCAAAAATCATAAAAATCGGAATCAGCAGTTTTGCGGAAGCTTTTTCTCCCTCTTCCCGGACGCTGTTTACCCGCATTCTCCATACTTCAGACGAAAGATCCATCAACGCATAGGCCAGTTCCGAGCTGCCCTTCTTCATATTCTGGATCATAATACTGGAAAATTTTCTCACTTCCGAAATTCCACAACGATCTGCAAATTTCTGCAGCGCCTCATAATCCGGTACACCGTTTTTCATATCCTCCAGCAGCAGGCGGATTTCTTCAAAAAAGACACTTTCTCCTCTGGCGGCAACAGATTCTATCGCTTCCCTCAGCGGCATTCCCGCATTGATCAGCAGGGATAGCTGCGACAGTACATGGGGAAAATCCCTCCGGATGCTCTGATGCCGCTTTTCTAATCTGCTGTCCTCATCGGCTTCCACATAAATCACCAACACTACACCCAGAAGCACTGCCAGCAACAGAATCGAAGCATTTCCCATCCACACGGCTAACAGGCTTCCAAAGGATACTACTGTCAAAACATATGTGACCTGCGCCGCCAGATCTGCCTGTACATAAAACGGTGCATTCCGTTTTCCCTTCAGCTCAGATAAGCATCTCTGCCTTTTGCGGAAATGGGCGGTATTCATATCCACCGGAAAGCGTTCCAGCGCATAGTACCCGATTCCGAAAAGTTCTTTCATAAAATATTCAGAGCCATCCAAGACGCGGATATATGCGGCATATCTCCTGCTTCCCTTTATCATCAGATAAAGCCAGAACATTCCAAGAATTGTTCCGACACCTGCCAATATGATGTCTGTCATTTTCCCCTCACCTCTGTCTTTCCAAATGATCGAACCGTATTCTTTTACGCTTCGATCTTCATAAGCCTTTTTCCGATTATATAGGCAAGCACGAACATCCCCAGTGCCACCAGACGGACAATGAAATTAAAAAGCATATCGCCGGTTGTATCCGACGCCTGCATGGATTTTACCTGTGTCACTACAATCAGAGGCAAGACCATCATAATGTTTAATTCGTTTTTCTTTCCGCTGATCAGTGTCTGAATTTCCTGTTCCACATTGATCTTGTCATTGATTACATTTTTCGTTTCATACACAATTTGCCGGATGTTTCCGCCCGTTCGATTGGCTACCGAAAACACGTCCGCAAAATTCTGAATATTTTCATTATGGCTTCTTTTCGCAAAATCCTTTAACAGCACTTCTGCCGTCACATTACTTTCCAGACCGCTCAGTATAATGTCCAGCTCTTTTACTATATCCGTCTGTTCTCCATACTGATTTTTCATATCTGACCGTGCGTCTGAAAACGCCTGTGTTGTGTTCTTACCGCTGCCCAACGATGTGCTGATTGATTCCAGCATGTCCCGGAATTCCAGAAGCAGTAATGCGTTTCTCTTTTTATGAAGAATGCTCTTATAAGCCAGAATCCCTACTATTCCACATCCTGCTGCCGCAAGGATACTGAATATCCACAGTCCAAAAAAGATCTGGAACACAACAGCTCCTGCGATCATTCCGACCACAAACCCAAGGATCCTCTGCTGTGCTGTCATATGGTAAATTCCATAATCATCCGCGTTATGAAACAGACCTGTGTACTCTTCTTTTTTCTCTTTCCGTTTCATTCCTCTCTCCCCATTTCCTGTATCCGACAGGCATTCCTCATTTTGGTTAAATTTCAAGATTGATTCCTGCTATCCTCAACTTGAGCTGATTCACAAGCGGATTTTTTGTACGTTTTAGTTTTCCGCTTACCCGTTCGAGGGTGCTGTTTTCATCTTCTTCAAACACATACAACGGATTTAGCTGAATCTGTCCGTTTTCATATCCTGTCACTTCCGTGATCTCCATCGTTTTTCTGCTTCTGTCACGCAATCTGGACAGATGGATAATAATATCAATCGCTGATGCGATCTGCTGACGTACCGCATCCAACGGCAATCCCTCCGCACCGGTCAGCACCATCGTTTCCAAACGGCTCAGCATATCCTTCGTGGAATTGGCGTGACCGGTAGACAGGGAACCGTCATGACCGGTATTCATTGCCTGAAGCATATCCAGCGCCTCTGCTCCTCGTACTTCTCCGACGACGATCCGCTCCGGTCTCATACGCAGAGAAGAACGGATCAGATCCCGGATTGTCACAGCTCCGACTCCGGCGGTATTCGCATTTCTTGTTTCCAGGCTTACCAGGTTATCCAGACCTTCTATCTGCAGCTCTGCAGAGTCCTCAATCGTAATAATTCGCTCATCCTTTGGAATAAAATGAGAGACGGCATTTAAAAAGGTCGTTTTTCCGGAACCAGTTCCTCCGCAAATAAAAATGTTGTATTTCGCCTTTACCAGAATTTCCAGAACGTCTGCAATCTCCTGCGTGATGGACCCATATTCGATCAGCTTTGCAATCGTCATCGGTTCCTTTGAAAACTTTCGTATTGTTACAATGGCCCCCTTTAACGAAATCGGCGGAAGAACCACATTTACACGGGAACCATCGGGAAGTCTGGTATCTACGATCGGATTTGCCTGATTGACTTCACGCCCCGCCATTCCAACAACACGCTGAATAATATCCTCTAATTTCTGCTCGTTTTCAAAGGTATCTGAAATTCTGCGCACCTTGCCATTTTGTTCAATAAACACATGATCCGGTCCGTTGATCATTACTTCCGTAATTGTATCGTCATGAATGATACTGTCCAAAATTCCAAGTCCGCGGATAGCGCTGTATACCTGATCTGTAATGTCCGCTTTTTCTTCCATCGGTATATATACGTCCTGAAACATTTCTTCCAGCATTTGGAGAATCGTATCTTCCAAGTCTGTTTCCGACATTACCGCAAAGTTTGTAGCTTCAAGAATTTTTTTTCTTATCTCTTCAACAATTTTGCTTTTTTCTTCTCTAGTCATTTTTCATCCATCCACACGCTTTTAGATATTGCTGAAATCAGCAGTGGCTTCCATCGTATATATAATATCTTTCTGCTCCGCTTCCTTATATTTCACTGCAAATCCGCACACATCGACTTCGCTTCCATATTTTGCCGGACGGACAGACGACTGAAATTTGTTCAAAAAAACTGCCATCTTGGAAATAATTTCCTGCTTTTCAAGCTGCTGCAGCGCTAAAATCGCCTGATATAATCTCTGAAATTTATTGGCACATTCTCTGCTTTCATCTGCAACGCAGACAATTCGGTCTGCACAGCACAATATTTCCCGCTCTTTTTCTCCAAGGATCCCATCCATATCAATAATGATTGTGTTATAATCTCCTGATTCTTCAATAGCTTTCAAAAGCTGTCTCATTTCTTCACGGGAAACATGCAATAAATCAATCGGATTCTCACAAATACCAAATGTTGCCACCCCACCTTCTGAAATTCTTACATCAGCCTCCAGCTTCAACGTCAGAATATATCTCCTGCTTTTTAACGCAAATAAAATATCATCCAGCTTTTTTACCGATGTTTCCATTCCGCTGCAAAACTGCAGATCAAGCTTTAATACTTTCCCCTGCTTCGCACATCTTCTGGCAAAAGCTTCTGATACTGTCGATGCACCACGTCCCCCTCCAGCAGATAAAAATACATAGGTTCTGCATTCTTTTTCCTTTTTTGCAGAAACATTTACTTCTTTTTTTATCTGTCCGGAGTTTGCATACTCCCGGATTACTTCCTTATAGAGCTCATCTCCACGTTGATACATCCTGATCAAAGCGGGAACTTCCTGTTTTTGTTCCAGATAGTATTCCTGCTTTGTTAAAAGAGCATATGGAGGACACTCTTCCAGGGATTCAACCTTTTCTTTCCACAATTCTTCAAGCAATACAAAATCAGCAGAATACTTTTTCAGATACTCTGCCATATACTCAAAATCCGAAAATACGCTGACCTCTAATTTATCTCTATAATTTTTGTCCCAATATTTTTTTAGTCTATCTGCGTAAGTTTTATTCTGAACGCATATTGCTATTCTCAAACTCATCTGCTTCCCCCTCAGACTCCGATTCCCTTTATATCATTCATCTTTATCTTGATTTTAGTTCTCTTTTCGCGTTCTGTCAATTCGTTTCGCGTCCATTTGTTTCTATTTATAGCCGTTTTGTTACAATCAATTTGAAACTGGACTATATAATAACTTTAAAACACCATATCGAGGATCATGCATGACATCATTTGGAGAACGCCTGAAACAACTCATGGAAGATCAGTCTATTTCCCAGCGTGATCTGGCTGCTGCCCTGAACATTTCCAAGTCAACTGTCAGTGGATATGTCAACAGCTACAGAGAACCCGACTTCAAATCCCTTTTGGAAATTGCTTCTATCTTTCATGTAACAACAGACTATCTGCTTGGAAATTCCGATATTCCGTCTCTTCCCACCTCTGCCCATAACAATCAATCCATTCTTTTGCTTTCCTACTTTGAACAGCTCAGTCCTGAAGTACAGAATATCGTCTTAAAAGAAGTAAAAGCACTTACCAAACCGTAATTTACAAAAAAGGCAGCGATACCCACTTTTCATGGGATCACTGCCTCATTCAACTCCACTTCTTATTTTATTGCTTTCTTTCAGAGAATCGTAAGCTGCATCATTCTTCCGCCAGTTTTTTGTTACAGGTTTCCTTTTACACCTTATATTCCTAGGCTTTCATCCCGTACTTTGCCGCCATTTGCTCAAATACTTCCGGCTCCATCAACCTTGCGATATACTCTGTGTCCCCATTCTGCGACATTTGGGCAACCAGCTTCAGCGTATTTTCCCGTTCCTGTTTCATTCCTTTTTGAATTCCCATTTTCATTCCACGAGCTTCACCACGCTCTTCTCCCTGTTCCGTAGCATAATTCATCGCGTTGATCCAGTCCCTCTCTGCCTTCTCCTGCCTCATACACTCAATTCTGACTCTTTCGTCCTCTGTCAATGTAATCATCGTCTCCACTGCCTCCTTTATTTTTTCATTTTTCTCTGACAATTCCTGTAGTTCTTCCCAGGTTTCTGCAGTCAACGCTTTTGCCCAGTCGTACAAGCCCGACTGTCGCTCTCTTTCTTCCGCTTTTTCTGCCTGCCGTAAAGACAGTACACAAAGCTTCATCTTATTTGTAAAAACACGGTCATGCTCCGTGTTCCACAGCTCGTATACCTGATAAAACGGATTCTTTCCGGATTTCCACAAATCGAAATCAAGAATTCCAATCTGTACCGTTGTTTTCAGGTTTTTATAATCTTCTCCCTTTTTCAGATCCAACAGATTCTCTGCCAGATAATACACTCCACGCTCATTCCAATTTCCCTCATCCAAAACCTGCATCTCCAGATTTACACGGATATTTCCGTTCAAAAGAACCAGAATATCCATAATACAGCTTTTGTGGTCAATATCCTGCCCCGGCAGAATTGGATTCAGGATTTCCAGCGACACGATCTCTTTCAGCTCAATCCGAAGCAGTGCCGCTATCAAATCTTTCAATGTTTCCTGATTTTTCTGAAACACAGTTGCAAACAGATACGCATTCATAAAACGATATCTGATTTTTCCATGCTTCTCCATCAGCTTTTCCGATAATTTTATTTTCTTTTGCAAGCGTTATTTCCTTATAATGTACTTTCTCAATTACTCCATTCCGTATTTGTCCATCATCCTCCGATATACTTCCGGCTCCAACAGTCTTGCAATATACTCTGTGTCCCCATTCTCTGACATTTTGGCAACCAGTTTCAGCATACTTTCTTTCGCCTTTTGCATTCCACGCAGTTCGCCCTCTTTCATTCCCTCTTTTATTCCAGCACTTTTTCCCTCTTCTCTCAGTTCCTCTGCCCATTCTTCCATCGCTTTACACATATCAATGCTCCCCTTTCCATTTTTCAGATATTTTTCTTTCTTGTCCTGTAGTTCTTTCAGATTTAACATCACGCAGATCATATCGTAAGTCGCTACGTCCATTCTGCTGATCCGATTTAAATACTCTACACCGGTTTTTAATTTTCCCTCCCTTTTCAGCCGGATATAGCGAAGCTGTCTGGCATATTCTGCCAGATCATATTCCATACAGCGAAACGGCATCGTCAAATGCGGCTGATTCTGCGCTTCTGCTGCCAGCAAAACATAACTTTTTTCGTTCCAAAATGCCCGAATCGCATCCCGCTCCCGCCTTCTGGCAGTTGGTCTTTTCACGCGCTCTGACAATCCTTGTTGATAAAACTGCTGTACCTCACACAGGTTGCCTGCCTGCACGACCTTCTCTCCCTGATATAGGCAACCATTGTACAGATCCGCCAACACCTCGGCACGTCCTAAATACGCCGTAAAAGCATCGTTTTGTTTCCCCATTCATGCCTCCTGCTTTTTACTTTATTCCCTTTTCAGATTGAAGCAACAGAAATACACGCCTTGCAAACCTTCTATTGCCATAAATTGAAATCTGCAGCACCTGCTGCCTGATGAAAACACAGCCCATCTATGCTGTGTTCGATAGAAAAGATAGATTGTCCGATTCGGAAAGAGTGTTCCCGGACAGTTTTTATTTGCGAGTACACACTGACGCCCCTGCGCCTGCTTTGCAGGTGACCCGCCCCTTAGTGGACACGTAAAAACAATAGAATGCACACTCTGCGAGCATTCTATTGTCATGAATCAAATGCCCCTTCAGCGCCCTTGTTTTCCCTTCGTGTCCACTACAGTTTACCACATTTTCGCAGGAGTTTAAATAGTGAAAAATACGGTACTACTCCTTCTTCATTTTCAGCTCCTGCATAATCCCCATAAAAATGTTCCACGCCACCCGTTCCTGATAAACGCTGTCTGTCAGCAGCGCTTCCTCCTGCGGATTGCTCAAAAATCCGCACTCCACAATGACGATAGGGCATGCTGTTTTTTTCAAAAGATAGTAGCTGTCATTCGCCTTTGCCTGCCGGTGGTTCTGCGGGTCAAGTCCTTTTACCAGGCGCTCCTGCAGGCGTTTTGCAAGCTGCTTTCCCTCGACACTCGAGGTATAATAAAAAACCTGTGCCCCTTTGATCGCCGGATCGGGATAGCTGTTCTGGTGAATACTGACCGCAAGATCCGCCTTTGCCTCTTCCATCATCGACACTCTCCGCTTCATATCCTGCACTTTTTTCCCGGACGCATTTTCATCATACAGACCGTTACTGTCCGTTCTCGTCATTACAACCGCAACATCCGCCTGCTTTAACAATGCTTCCAACCGCTTCGCAATCGCCAGATTGATTTCTTTTTCCAGAGTTCCGGCTGTGCCGATTTTCCCCGGATCGTCTCCGCCATGTCCCGCATCAACTACAACGCAGTATTTCGTCCGGCTCTGTCTACTCTGCTCCCTCTCTACCCGAAACTTTCCGGTCAGCACAGCGGCCTGTCTGCCTGTAAAAAAAGCGGCAGTAAAAAATACTGCCGCCGTTATCAGAGAAAAAAGACTCTGCATTTCTTTTCGTCCCATACCTGAAAAAGCCTCACCCGCTTTTTTCTATTGTATGGCATCTTCCGCTTCTCTATGTCTGTTTACCGCGCAAGGGCCCCGTCAGTCTGCATAGCACCTCAGTGCATAACACTTCGGTGCGCGGCATCCCCCGCCGTATTCCTTATTCTATTTTCCGGTTTACTCTGCCGCAAATCCACTGATAACGCCCCAGATATTTTTGCGTCCATCATCAAAGCCCAGCTTCCATGCTGCAATGCCGCCCAGGTTGTGCTCCTTCATCACGTTGACTTTGGCTTCCAGGGACTGCTCGTCCTCCAGCCAGATCTGCACGGTTCCGTCGCTCGTCTCAAACTCTACATAGTTCTGTCCAACGCTGTTGTCCCAGGTCGCAGCCGCCTGATTTTTATTCATGTAATCATAAGCAGTCTGAATCCCGACTGCACGGCTCGTCACCGCACCGTCCTCTGCAGTCGTCCAGATTCTTGTATACAGCGGAACTGCGTTGATGACTTTCTCCGAAGGAACCTCCTGCGTCATCCGCTCAATTCCTTCGGTCACATAGCCAAGGGAAGCTACGGAACCGGCAACCTCTGAACCACCCCAGTGCTCGTCATAGCCCATGATAATCACATAGTCTGCCATCACGCCCTGCTCCGCCCATTTATAATGTGCGTTATAGTTGTGGGGCACATAGTTATCGACGGAAAGCACAAGCCCCTTCTGTCTGCACGCTACGGACAGCTCCCGGATAAACTGGATATAATCCTGGCTTCCGTCCTCGGTCACCTTTTCAAAATCCACATTGATTCCATCAAAGCCGCAGCGATCTGCCTCACTCATCAGAACCTCGATAATCGCAGTCCGCTTACTCGTATAAGATAGAATTTCCTGCGGGTCAACGCCGTTATCCTCACGATGCGTAAAATCATCAATCAGCGCCCACACCTCCAGACCGAGGGCGTGTGCCTGCTGCACATAGGAGGGGCTGGCAATCCCATCCACAACGCCCGTATTATCGTAAAGAGAATACCAGGTCGGAGAAATTACATTAACGCCTGTCACACCGCTCATAACGCCCGGAAACGTGGAATTTGCCGACTCTACGGTCACCTGATGCCACGCCAGATCGATTTTATGGTCCCGCAGATTGCCGGTATAATCCGGCTCCACATATCCGGTGTCCTTCACCGGAGTTTCCTCTGCCGGATCTGTCAAGTGCTTTTTCTGGACATAGCCGATATAGCCATCCTGCGTCTGCACCTGATCCCAGTTTTCCATCTCCTCCAAAACAGTGACCTTCGTCCCTTTTTCCAGATTCTGCAGAACCTCACTCTTGACGCCGCCCCTGACACGAAGTGCTGTGTTCTTCTTCAGCTCTGCGCTCTGAAGCGTATCCCAATTGGTCGTCAAAACAACCCGGTTGGGCTCTGTATACAATGCATAATTAAAATCCGAATACTGCTTTACATAATCCAGCGCAAGCCAGACGTCCCCGTCCTGCTCCACAGCCGCTGTATATCCGTCTGCAGTCTGCTCCCCGATTTCAATCTGTACCGTTTCCTCCGGGAGGGTATACAAAAGCAGCTTTTCATTATGATCCACATAAAACCGCTCATTAAGCATCTCGTGAACCGTATCCAGCTTCAGATAGCAGCGTTCATCCTGCAGCAGTCCCTTTTCCTCTGTCAGCTCCTGATTCCAGACAATCGCGACCTCCTGTGAACCGTTCAGCCCGAAATATGCGTTTAAATCCGCTTCTTCCTTCGAACCGGAATATCTCTGGAACAAAAAAACGCCCGCAGCGCCTGCCAGAATCAGAACAATCAGCAACAGTCCGATTAACACCGGTATTACTTTCCTTTTCATTTGTCTGTATCTCCTGTGTTTTCTCTTTTTCACCCACACACGTTATAGTGTAACACACCTTCCAGACAGCGTCATTACAAATTTGTCGGATTTTCAGAGGATCTGCCGTAATCTGTCCCTGTCCGGACCGCCTGAAAATACGACAACCGACAAAACGTCCATCTCTTTTTGTACACTCTCTGTTTCGAACGAACCGCAGAATACTGTCCGGCATTCCGAACAGTATTCCCGATCCGCTAAAGGTCCGGCTACGATCCACAGACCGCCTGTAAACCGCAGCTTCTCCAATATCGGCTTTCTGCAGCATCTATGGAAATGGGGTTCCTTTTTCTACGCTTTTCCAAACCGATATCAGTACCTCCAACCATTCATGACATTCCTATCTGTTTACCATTTTGTCACTTCATCGTACCGGACTTCGCAGAGCTTTCCTTCCTCATCCATGACAAAATCCGGCATGTATACCGCCTTTTCCCGCATGCAGCAGGTTCTGATAATTTCCCTCGGCGCAGTTTTTTTCCCATTCAGATAAAATCCGACGCCTTCCTGTTCCATCTGCTCCAGCATCCGTTCCCAGGTATCCGTTTTTAATCTTCCCATGGCAGTTCTCCTTTGCCAATGCGCTTTTGTCCCAAAAAGGAGCCGCGTGATATATATTCCTGTTCAGATCTGACACAAAAGCGAAAACGATAACGAGATGGATAGACTGTGTCCTGACACCTATACAAGCACCAAATAAATAGTCGTAAAAATGTTAAAAAATACTTCATCGTTATGATAATTGGTAAATTTTGAATTTTTGAATTTCCGATAGAGTCACATAACTCTACGAGACTGCTACATACTATAAAGAATGATGAGAACAACTTTGCCGCTGATGTTCTCTCATAAGAATGCAGCCATATCAGCATGGCTGTCCCTGATGATTGGTATAAAATCGGTATCCCGCAAACCTCCGCTCCGACACGGACTGTCCGGAACCATCTCTGGCTTGTATTATAACGGATTCCGACCCTACAATCAAGCAATTTCTAAAAAAACAAGAAACTGTTTCCCCATGCGCTTGACTTTTGCACTTTCTTGTGTATATGATAACTCTCACAGGAACGCAAATTTTTCGTTTCTGTGCGTCACACCGGCAGGATTCCGTAAGTATTTTATAAAGTAAGGATGTGATTATATGAAAATAGAAAAAGTGAATGACCATCAGATCCGCTGTACCCTGACCAAAGCCGATCTGGCTGACCGGGAGCTCAAAATCAGCGAGCTGGCATACGGCACTGAGAAAGCCAAAAGCCTGTTCCGCGACATGATGCAGCAGGCCTCCGCCAAATTCGGATTTGAAGCGGATGACATTCCTCTTATGATAGAAGCGATCCCGCTCAATGCCGACTGCATCGTTTTAGTAATCACCAAAGTGGAAGATCCGGAGGAGCTCGACACGCGCTTTTCTAAATTTGCTCCCGCAATGGAGGATGACGACGAGATTGATCCCGACGATTTTTCCGATAGCAGCTCTGACAACACCGACAGTATTTTCGACCTGTTCCGTCAGATCCAGGAAAGCCGTCATGCACAGGCTGCAGGCACTCCGACAGCCCCTGCTTCCAAAGAAGGCAAAACCACAGCTACAGCAGAGGTAAAACAGCCTCAGGAGGCACGGATTTTCTCCTTCCCTTCCATGCACACGCTGCTTCGCCTTTCCCATGTGGTGAACGATTTTTACACCGGTCACAATACCCTTTACAGAAACCGTAAAAACGACTCTTATCTACTGATCCTCAAAATGGATCAGACTTCCGTAAAGGATTTCAACCGGATCTGCAACATTGCTTCCGAATACGGTCGTCTCGAGCGCTCTGCTGCCGGCAGCGAAGCATATTTTAAAGAACACTATGAACTTGTGACGGAAAACAACGCACTGCAGACGCTCGCCGCAATTTAAAGGTTACAAAAAGCTCCGGCAGGACTTCCTGCCGGAGCTTTTTTACAGCGCGCGTTTCCTTTATTATCTGCGCACCGCCTCTTTTTTATTTTTTAAATTCCAGAATCTTCTTCGCATTCTGAATTCTGTCCTCTGTCGGAGGTTCTACCCCCTCCAGCTTATAGGGAATTCCAAGCTCTTTCCATTTGTATGCGCCAAGTGTATGGTACGGAAGCACCTCAACCTTGGTAACCGTTTTCAACGTATCAATAAACTCTCTTGTACGAATCAGATACTCATCTTTATCCGTGATGCCGGGAACCAGTACGTGACGGATCCACATCTTGATACCCTGATCGGAAAGATATCTTGCACAATCCAGAATATTTTTATTCGTATGACCGGTCAGTTTTTTGTGCTCTTCATCATCAATATGCTTGATGTCCAGCATAACCAGATCGGTGTACTTCAACAGCTCGTTAAATTTGGAGAAAAACGGCTCTTCTCTTGTAAACGGTTGTGCGGAAGTATCCAGCGTCGTATTGATGCCGCGCTCATGCGCTTTTCGGAACAGATCAATCAGAAAATCAATCTGCAAAAGCGCCTCACCGCCGCTGACGGTAATGCCGCCTTCTTTGCCCCAGTAGCTGCGGAAACGTTCTGCCTTGTCCAACAGTTCATCTGCCGTCATCAGGTTATCCGTCTCCGGATTCCAGGTATCTACGTTGTGGCAATACTGGCAGCGCATATTACATCCCTTTAAGAAAATCAGATAACGGATTCCGGGACCATCTACTGCCCCAAAAGACTCCAACGAGTGAATTCTGCCTTTAATCATATCGTCCTTTCCCTGCCTTGCAGGCATTCACTGCGGATATGCGTCAGACATCGCTGCAGTCATCCCCTGCGGGCAGCACGAGGTATTCCTTTTGCTGTATTTTACTATCCATTATTCCACATAACGGATGTTTTATGCTCGACCAGGGATCTGGTCGAACACGGAGGGCTTTTCTCGACCAGATCCCTGGTCGAGAAAAGGAGCCGGGCAAGCTGCCCGACTCCTTTAAAATACACCTGTTAAAAACTGTAGTTAAATTACAGAGACTTATGGCAGGTTCTTGCGATAACGTCATCCTGCTGTTCCTTGGTCAGGCTGATGAACTTAACAGCGTAACCAGATACACGGATGGTGAAGTTAGCGTACTCAGGCTTCTCAGGATGAGCCTGTGCGTCTAACAGCTTCTCTGTACCGAATACGTTTACGTTCAGATGATGAGCACCACGATCGAAGTAACCGTCCATAACTCTTACCAGAGTGGTCTTCTGCTCATCCAGGTCGTGACCCAGAGCGCTGGGAGCCATGGTCTGAGTATTGGAGATACCATCCAGAGCGTACTCGTAAGGCAGCTTAGCAACAGAGTTCAGGGAAGCCAGCAGGCCGCTCTTCTCTGCACCGTAAGACGGTGAAGCACCAGGAGCGAAAGGTGTGTATGCCGGTCTGCCATCCGGAAGAGCGCCGGTAGCCTTACCATATACTACGTTAGAAGTAATGGTCAGTACGGAAGTTGTAGGCTCGGAGTTTCTGTAGGTCTTGTTCTTCTTGATCTTCTCCATGAAGGTCTTCAGAAGCCATACAGCAAATTCGTCTGCTCTCGGATCATCGTTACCGTATTTCGGGAAGTCGCCTTCGGTCTGGAAGTCAACAGCACAGCCCTGCTCGTCACGGATAACTTTAACCTTTGCATATTTGATAGCGGACAGAGAGTCAGCTACATGGGACAGACCTGCAATACCGGTAGCGAAGGTTCTTCTTACATCGGTATCGATCAGAGCCATCTCAGCTGCTTCATAGTAATATTTGTCATGCATGTAATGAATCAGGTTCAGGATGTTTACATACAGAGATGCACACCAGTCAAGCATGATATCATATTTATGCATAACTTCATCGAAATCAAGGTACTCGGAAGTAATAGGAGCGATTTCCGGACCACACTGCATATGTTTGCCGTTCTTGTCCAGATGCTTCTCATCCTTACCACCGTTGATCGCGTACAGTAAGCACTTAGCCAGGTTTGCACGAGCGCCGAAGAACTGGATTTCCTTACCGGTCTGAGTAGCGGATACGCAGCAGCAGATGCTGTAGTCATCGCCCCAGATAGGCTTCATAACATCATCGTTCTCATACTGGATGGAAGATGTGTTAACGGAAATCTTAGCTGCATACTTCTTGAAGTTTTCAGGAAGCGCGCTGGAGTACAGAACTGTCAGGTTCGGCTCCGGGCTGGGTCCCATGTTCTCCAGAGTATGAAGGAAACGATAGTCGTTCTTTGTAACCATGTGACGGCCATCCATGCCGATACCGCCAACTTCCAGAGTAGCCCATACAGGGTCACCGGAGAACAGCTGGTTGTAAGAAGGAATACGAGCGAACTTAACCATACGGAACTTCATGGTCATATGGTCGATCAGCTCCTGAGCTTCTTTCTCGGTCAGGGTGCCTTCCTTTAAGTCTCTCTCAATATAGATGTCCAGGAAAGTAGAGATACGTCCAACGGACATAGCTGCACCGTTCTGGGTCTTGATTGCTGCAAGGTAACCGAAGTATAACCACTGTACGGCTTCCTTAGCGGTTGTAGCCGGGCCGGAGATATCGTAGCCGTAAACAGCTGCCATCTTCTTCATGCCCTGCAGAGCTTTGATCTGTTCAGCGATCTCTTCTCTCAGACGAATGGTCTCTTCATCCATAACGCCTACGCCGCAGTTCTTCTTATCTTCCTGTTTCTTCTGGATCAGGAAATCGATACCGTACAGAGCAACTCTTCTGTAGTCGCCTACGATACGGCCACGGCCGTAAGTATCCGGCAGACCTGTAACGATATGGGTATGACGAGCAACCTTCATCTCATCTGTATAAGCATCAAATACAGCCTGGTTATGAGTCTTATGATACTCATTGAAGATCTTGTCATATTTCGGGTTTACTTCAAAGCCGTATGTGCTTGCAGCCTGCTGAGCCATTTTGATACCGCCATAAGGCATGAATGCTCTCTTTAAAGGCTTGTCTGTCTGCAGACCAACGATCTGCTCCAGATCTTTCATAGACTCATCGATATAGCCAGGGCCATAAGCGGTCAGACCGGATACAACCTCAGTTTCGCAATCCAGAACGCCGTTGTGCTCACGCTCTTCCTTCTGCAGCTCCTGCAGTCTGCCCCAAAGCTTATCTGTAGCTTCGGTAGGACCTTCCAGGAAGCTCTCATCTCCATCATAGGGAGTGTAGTTGGTCTGGATAAAGTTACGTACGTTGACGTCTACATCCCAGTGGCCATCTTTTTTAAAGCCTCTCCATGCTTCTGCCATGAAAATTTACCTCCTTTTGGTAACATGAAAAAAAATGATAAATAATATCAACAAGGAATCCCTCTTTTATGATTCCCATGCTGTTCTTTATGTACCAATTCTACTTCCCAACGCGAAAAGTGTCAACAGTTTTGCGCAATGTACATTGTTTTATACATTTTCTTTTTTCTTCCTTGCACATTGCCAAAAAACAACAGGAGGAACTGTGCACAAGTCCTGCGTCAGTCCCTCTGAAAAAACATATTATTGTTTAAAATAGCTGCATTTTTGAATGCTTTACAGCTCATCCAGCATTTCCATCAGATTCTCGATCGGAATCCCATGCACCATAGCAGCCTCTTCCAGTGTCTCACCCTGAGAAGCAGGACAGCCAAGGCAGTGCATACCGATTTCCATCAGGACAGATGCGGCATTCATATCGATGCGCAGTACTTCACCAATTGTCATATCCTTATTGAATTTACTCATCCGGCAAACCTCCTTTTTTCTTCCGTCGGCAGTTTTCTGCCGCTTTATCAGCTTTACCAGTATAATACATTCCCATTCATCTGGCAACCGGTCGCTCCATTTTTCTTCCGTTCTGCCTCTGTTTTTTCCCGTCCCGGAAGCAGTTGTTCATCTCTTACTTGAGTTCGTTTCAGCTTACTGTTTTCCCAGTATTTATGCGGGTTTGCGGGTTTTTAAATTTCCGTTTTGTACCCCATTTGGTACTTGTCTATTTTGTCTTTTTGAGCTAAAATAAGAAAAAGAAATTTCAAAGGAGGATTTATATCATGGCATACGTAATTGGTGATTCCTGTATCTCATGTGGTTCTTGTGAAGGCCAGTGTCCTGTTGGCGCTATCTCTATGGGAGAAGGCAAGTTCGAAATCGACGCTGCTAAATGCGTTGACTGCGGTTCCTGCGCAGGTCAGTGTCCTGTTGGCGCTATCTCTGAGGGCTGAGTCTAAGCCACACGAATCAAACATGTAAAATAAGCGGAAGTTGATTTTCATCGGCTTCCGCTTATTTTTTTGCGTCTTCCCATTTTCGCGCACGCTCTTTGCGCATACCGGGTTTGTGTCAAGTGTGCGCAGACACAAATCTTTCCCGTCCTTCTACCGTCTCCGTCTGCCCTTTCTTCTTCCTTTCTGGCAAAGCAGCTCGTCCAGCTTCCGATAATGCTCCTCTTCCCGCTCCATCCGCTTCTGTTCCCGCTCCTGCGCATTTTCTTCCATCTGCCGAAACCGGTAATCCAGCTCTTTTAACACCATCTCATTGCTCTCCTGTACTGCGCGGGAAACGAGATTTTCCAGAAGATACTGAAGTTTTGCAGCCTTGCTGCTGCGTTCATCCAGAAGGATGTTCTCCACCGTATCGGCACCGCCCGTTGGGAGCGCATGCTGCAAATGCAGCGTATCCGGACTGTCTGATGTAAACGCACACTGTGCATGTTCCTGCTGCACCGCTGCAGCGCCTGCATCCCCCTTTTCCAGCATCGACTGCGCCTCCCGCACGATTTCCTGCGGAACGGAAAGTCTGCCATTTTCCGACAGCATCAGGCGGATCGCTTTGAGCTGCATTCCCTTCTCCTTCCACTGGCGAATCCGTTCAAGCAGCTCCATATCCTCCTCGCTGTACTGTCGGTAGCCCTGATCGTTCCTGCTGATTGAAAGCCCCAGCTCTTCCTCCCAGTAGCGCAGCGCATGCGCCTCGACATGAACCTTTTTTGCCGCTTCTTTAATTGTATACATTCCCTCTGCCGTCATCTTAACCTCCATTCCCTGCTTGACAAACAACTGTGAAAAAGAATGTGCCTTGGCACATTCTCGCGCCGAGGCGCGGTTGCTTCGGCAACCATCTACCCCTGCGCCGAGTGCGCATCCCCGTAGCGCGTTTTTATTTCATAGGACGCATTTTCCTATGAAATAAAAACGAATCCTACTCTACAGGATTCTCCGCCTGCGGCGGGTCGCGTAAGCGACATTCTACCATTTCGCCGCTTATGCGTCCTCGCGGAGCGTTTTTATCGTATAGAAATGAAGTTTCCTATACGATAAAAAAAGAACAGACGCGGATAAAATTTTTTCCGCTTTCTGTTCTCTTTCGTCGTTCTGATTTTAAAACGTACCGCCGCACTGCTTAAGCAGTGTGCGCACGTCTGTTTACTTTTGTAAATTGGCAAATTTTGTATAATCCGGCAGCCATACCAGCTCTATCGTACCGATCGGGCCGTTTCTCTGTTTTGCGATAATGACTTCTGCGATGCCTTTTTTCTCCGTGTCCGGATTGTAATAATCGTCGCGGTACAAAAACATTACGACGTCGGCATCCTGCTCGATGGCTCCCGATTCACGCAGGTCGGACAGCATCGGTCTGTGCTCCGGACGCTGCTCTACCGCACGGGACAGCTGGGAAAGGGCGATAACCGGAACCTGCAGTTCTCTCGCAAGCGCCTTTAAGGAACGGGAAATATCGGAAATCTCCTGCTGTCGGGAATCCGAAGACCGTCCGCCGCTGCCGCTCATCAGCTGTAAATAGTCGATGATGATCAGCTTCAAATCATATTCCAGCTTATATTTCCGGCATTTGGAACGTAACTCTGCAATCGTGATGCCCGGCGTGTCATCAATGATCAGATTGGATTTTCCGATCACGCCGGCACTTTCGATCAGGCTCTCCCATTCTGCATCGGTCAGGTTACCGGTACGCAGATGCTGGGAGTCCACCTTGGATTCGAGGGAGAACAGTCGGTTCACGAACTGTTCCTTACTCATTTCCAGGCTGAACATTGCTACCGTCATTCCCTGCTTGAACGCCACATTCTGTGCGATATTCAGGACAAACGCGGTTTTGCCCATGGAAGGACGCGCCGCAATCAGAATCAGGTCGGAGGGCTGCAGTCCCGCTGTCTTATAGTCCAGGTCAATAAAACCTGTCGGGATTCCCGTTACGTTTCCTTTATTGCGGGAAGCCTTTTCGATTCGATCCATCGCGTTCATAACGACCTGACGGATCGGGACAAAATCACCCGTGTTTCGGCGCTGAACCAGATCAAAGACCTTTTTCTCCGTCGTCTCAAGGATTTCTTCCAGACCCTCCTTGCCTGCATAGCAGGTGTTCGCGATTTCCTCATTCAGTCGAATCAGCTTGCGCAGTGTGGATTTTTCCGCAACGATCCCGGCATAATATTTTACATTGGCAGAAGTCGGCACCGCCGTAATCAGGTCGCGGATAAACTCCAGACTTGAAATTTCAGGCGGCACATCTTTTTCCCGGAGCTTGTCCTGCAGCGTGACCAGATCCACCGGTCTGCCACTGTCGTTTAGCTCCACCATCGTTTCAAACAGCACGCCATACTGCCGGTTATAAAAATCCTCTCCCGTAATAATTTCGGACGCAACCACAATCGCTTCCCGGTCCATAATCATCGAACCGATGACAGACTGCTCCGCCTCAATGCTGTGGGGGAGTACCCTTTTTAAAATCGCCTCATCTGCTGCTGCCATGTTTTCCGCTCATTTCTGCGCACGCTTTTTGCGCATGTCAAGTTTGTGTCAAGTGCGCGCAGACACAAATCCCGCAATTGAAAAATTTTATTTTTCAATCTTTACGCTTCCACTACTTTCACATGAAGCTTTCCGGTTACCTGCGGATGCAATTTTACGGGCACTTCATGCATGCCGAAGGTCTTGATCGACTCCGGAAGCTGAATTTTCTTTTTATCAATTTCCATATTGCACTGCTCCTTGTAGGCAGCTGCGATTTCCTTGCTGGATACGGAGCCGAATGCCTTTCCGCCCTCGCCAGCCTTGATCGACAGGGTTACGGATTTTTCTTCCAGCAAAGCCGCCTGCTCTTTTGCAGCGTCGAGCTGCTGCTGCGCAACCTTTTCGTCTCTCGCTTTCTGGAGTTTCAAATCGTTCATGTTAGCGCCGGTCGCTTCCAGACCGAGCTTTTTTTTCAGAATAAAGTTCTTTGCGTATCCGTCGGATACCTCTACAACCTGTCCCTTTTTGCCAAGTGCTTTGACATCTTCCAGTAAAATTACTTTCATGATATTTCACCTTCCTCAATCATTTTATCCAGCGTCCGCTTCAGTACAATAATGCCTTCCTCCACGGACGTATTTTCCAGCTGACAGCCTGCGATGTTCAAATGTCCGCCGCCGCCCATCCGCTCCATGATGACCTGTACGTTGACTTCGTCGATGGAGCGTGCTGAGAAAAACAGTTTATTCTGATATTCCGTCAGGACAAAGCTTGCCTTGACGCCCCTGATATCCAGAAGCTCGTTTGCAGCCTGCGCGCCCACAACAGTCGGGCTCGCAATTCCCTCGGAATGACAGATCGAAATTGCATAGGCATTGCGGTAAATTTCCGCCTGGCTGACAGCGTCTGCCTTTGCCTTATATTCTGCCGCATTTTCCCGGAAAAGCTTGCGGACACGGGTTACGTCCGCGCCGTTTCTGCGCAAAAATGCAGCTGCTTCAAACGTACGCACGCCGGTTTTTGTCATAAAGTTCTGCGTGTCTACCACCATGCCGGCATACATGCTGTCCGCTTCTTCGCTCTTGATCCGGATTCCATCGCTCGTATACTGCAGGATTTCCGATACCATTTCGCAGGCGGACGACGCATAGGTTTCCACATAGGAAAGGGTCGCGTTTTCAATCGTCTCCGTTCCGGCTCTGTGATGATCCAGAACGACGATGGATTTACAGATTTTTAAGAGTTCCGGGCATTCCGTCAGTGACGGACGGTTGACATCCACAACCACCAGAACGGTATTGGGCCCCGCACATTCCAACGCCTGAGCGCTCGTCAGCAGCATGTCGTTTTCATATTCCGGATTGTTCAAAAACAGATCGACCATCGGGCGAAGCGAAGTCGTCACATCGTTCAACACGATCTGTGCACGCCGCTCCAGTGTCCGCGCGATCCGATAAATTCCCACTGCCGCACCGAAGCTGTCCACGTCGCCGATCTTATGCCCCATAATCAGGACATTGTCCTTGCTCGTGATGATTTCACGCAATGCATGGGCTTTGACCCGGGCCTTGACACGTGTATTTTTTTCTACCTGCTGGCTCTTGCCGCCGTAATAATTGATCTTGTCGGGCATCTTGACTACCGCCTGGTCACCGCCGCGTCCCAGTGCAAAGTCGATCGCCGTGCGGGCAAATTCGTAATTCTGTGCATAAACCAGACCGTCCAGACCAATACCAATGCTCAGTGTCACCGCCATCTCATTGCCAATGTTGACCGTCTTTACATCCTCAAGCAGTTCAAAGCGCTGCTCCTGCATCTGCATTACGGATTTTTTCTTCAAAATAACCAGATATTTATCCTTTTCGATATTCTGGCAAATTCCGTCGAAGCTGGAAATATATTTGTTTACTTTTCGGTCAATCAGCGCCTTTAACAGGGATCGCCGTACTTCTTCCACACTCGCAAGTGCCTCTTCGTAGTTATCCAGGTAAATCAGACCGACTGCCAGCGACTGTGCGTCGTTTTCCCGAAGCGCAAGCTTTAATGCCGTCTCATCATACAGGTACATCGCATACAGGCAGCTGTCATAATCCTCGTCATCTAAAACGTCGCTGTCTTCCGATATCATCCCCCGCAGCGATACCCGCGTAATATGCGCGATATAATCGCTCTCTTCAAAGGAGATCTCGATTTCCGCCTCCTGCTCGCCCTGCGGCAGCCGTTCCCGCGTGATTGCCGGAAATACATAGGTAATCGACTTATGAAAGCCCTTTTCGCTGTGGATTGCAGCACGGAAGGCATCGTTGCACCAGATGACCCGTCCGGTTTCATCCAAAAGCGCATAGGGAATCGCCATATCCCGAAGCAGCGTCTTCTGTACCTGCCCGTACTGCGTTGCAAAGCTGATCAGCTCGTTCAAAATGATCGGTCTGTTATAGAACATCAGCAAAATGATCATTCCAAAATAAAACAGCAGAAAGCAGGTCAGCAGAAAGCCTGCACGGACATCCAGAAAATACGTTCCGATATCCACGATCAGGAGTAAAATCCCCATATAAAGGGAGGTCTGCATATAGATACGCAGCCTGCCTTTCAGCCTAATTCTCTTTTTTGTTCTCATAAACACACCTATGCCCTGTCAGAAAGACAGGCACCTTTATCATTTCTGTGTATGATTGCAGTAAAAATGCCCCGTTTTGGAAGCATGCATTCAGTATACCATTTCTTTTTGGAAAATTCCATAAAAATAACTGGCATCTGCGCGCAGGGTACGACAAAAAGGTACAGTTGTAGAGACCGTTTCAAGTTTTGTGTAAACGTTAAAAACTGATATAAGATTTGTGAAT
>OGYN01000324.1_pt1 | contig 45170 bp, 41 predicted proteins | sample 1576551 | NCBI WGS metagenome assembly OGYN01 (sample SAMEA3541589, study PRJEB24748) | human gut metagenome | biome: human gut; feature: human-associated habitat; material: faeces | place: China | collected 2012 | reverse complement strand
CCGCACTTCTGTCCACCTTGGTGCAGTCCTTGCCGGAGAATGCTCCGCCGCCGTGACGTGCATATCCACCGTAGGTGTCTACGATGATCTTACGGCCGGTCAGTCCGCTGTCGCCGTTAGGTCCGCCGATTACGAAACGTCCGGTAGGATTGATGAAGAACTTGGTGTCTGCATCGATCATGTCTGCGGGCAAAACAGGATCGAATACATACTTCTTGATGTCCTCATGGATCTGCTCCTGAGATACATGTTCGTCATGCTGGGTAGACAGAACGACTGCCTCCAGACGAAAAGGCTTGCCATTCTCATCATACTCTACGGATACCTGACTCTTTCCGTCGGGTCTTAAATAGGAAAGTGTACCATCCTTACGAACCTTGGTCAGCTGTCTGGTCAGCTTGTGTGCCAGAGAGATGGGATACGGCATATATTCCGGAGTCTCATCCGTAGCATAGCCGAACATCATACCCTGATCTCCGGCACCGATGGCATCCAGCTGTTCATCGGTCATGTGGCTTTCTTTTGCTTCCAGGGCCTTGTCTACGCCCATGGCGATATCAGTGGACTGCTTGTCCAGAGATACCATAACAGCACAGGTGTTGCCGTCGAATCCCTTTTCGGAAGAATCATAGCCGATCTCGGTCACGGTCTTACGAACAATAGCGGGAATATCAATATTTGCCTTGGTGGTGATCTCACCCATTACCAGTACGAAACCGGTATTGGTGCAGGTCTCACATGCTACACGGCTGAACGGATCCTGCTCCATCAGCGCATCCAGTACCGCATCAGATACGGCATCACAGATTTTGTCGGGATGTCCTTCGGTTACGGACTCCGATGTAAATAAACGTTTTTCCATTTGTCCTCCATTCTGCTTCCTTGCGGGAAGAGGGTCTAGTGTATGAGTTGCTAAAGTCCTGTCATTCAGAGCCTCATTCGCAAAATCAAATTTTCAATGCCGACAGCTCTGAATGATGCAAAAAAGTCCGCTTTCATAAGCGGACTGATTTATTGTGCGATCAAATCCTCTTATTGTTCGACAGTTATTCGCTCAGGTGGGCACCTTCCGCATTCTGCGGGGTTGCCGTGGCTTCATCGATCCTATGTATCTCCACCACTCTGAATAAGGGAAAGTCTATATGAACTTTTCTACGCTAATTAACTTACTATGAGTTACCTGTTTTGTCAACAGACATTTTTTTCAAAATGTCATTCTGTTGTGGTTTATGAGAAATCCACTCATTAACCGATCTTCAGCTTGAACTTCTGCAGGTCCCGCTCCGTCTCGACCAACTCGATCTGGGCTCCCAGTCCCTGTAATTTCAGGTGGAAATCCTCATAACCTCTCTCAATATAGCGGATATCATCCACAGTAGAGAATCCTTCTGCAGACATGGCAGCCAGTACCAGTGCTGCTCCCGCCCGCAGATCCGGTGCGGAAATATTGGCTCCGGTATATCTGGATACACCGTCGATGATAGCGGTGTTGCCTTCTACTTTGATGCTGGCGCCCATACGGGTCAGCTCATCCACATATTTGAAACGGTTCTCGAAAATACTCTCCGTCACGATGCTGGTTCCTTTGGAAAGTCCCAGCGCCACTGTGATCTGGGGCTGCATATCCGTAGGAAATCCGGGATAAGGCAGGGTCTTCACCTGGGTATGCTGCAGAGGCTTGGACGCTACCACACGGATACAGTCATCCGCTTCCTCTACTTCACAGCCAATCTCCAGAAGTTTTGCCGTAATAGACTCCAGGTGCTTCGGAATCACATTTTTCACCGTCACATCGCCCTTGGTCACTGCCGCTGCGAACATAAACGTACCGGCTTCGATCTGATCGGGAATCACGGCATACTCTGTGCCATGCAGATGGGAAACACCCTTGATACGGATCACATCCGTACCGGCACCCTTGATATTGGCTCCCATGCTGTTCAGGAAGTTCGCCAGATCCACCACATGAGGCTCCTTGGCAGAGTTCTCGATAATCGTGGTGCCTTCCGCCATTACCGCAGCCATCATGATATTGATGGTAGCGCCGACACTGACCACATCCATATAAATATGGCTGCCGCGCAGATGCTCCGCCTGTGTCTTGATCAGGCCATGCTCGATCTTCACGTCCGCGCCCAGAGCACGGAAGCCCTTAATATGCTGGTCGATGGCACGGCAGCCGATATCACATCCACCGGGAAGTGCCACTTCCGCATGCTTGTATTTACCTAACAAAGCACCGATCAGATAGTAGGACGCCCTGATCTTCTTGATATTTTCATCTTCTACTACAAGTTCACTGATGTTGGACGCATTGAGAGTCACTTTGTGACGGTCGGTCCTCTTTACGATCACGCCGATGTTCTCCATGGCGCTCAAAAGGACATTCGTATCTCTTACATCCGGCATATTTTCTATATAAACAGTCTCATCCGTCATCACGGAAGCAGCAAGAATAGGAAGTGCCGCATTCTTGGCACCTCCTATTTCAACTTCACCGACTAATGGATTACCGCCTTTAATTGCGTATTGTTCCATTGTTTCTTACCTCTGTCATTCTCAGATCAGAAAAACCTTCTTATGCACTTATACCACATTTTCGCACATTTGTAAATACAACGCCCTAATTCAGGTACTTCAACGGGTTTACCTGGCTGCCATTAATGAGGATCTCAAAGTGAAGATGAGGTCCCGTACTTACGCCGGTATTACCGCTCAGTGCAATACGTTCTCCCTGTTTTACCGTCTGGCCGACCTTGACGAGCACCTTGCTCAGATGTCCGTATCGGGTCTGTCTGCCGTCTTCATGGTTGATATAGACACAATAACCGTATCCACTTCCCCATCCGGCTCTGGCCACTGTACCGCCGCAGGATGCAAATACCGCAGTTCCGGTAGGAACCGACCAGTCCACACCCTTATGGTAGCTGCTGGCACCCTTGGTAGGTGACTTTCTGCGTCCGAAATTGGAACTCAGACGTCCACCGGAAATAGGCTTGATATAGGTCGGAGGAATCTTGGTGCCTCGTTCCACAATCTTGGGAACTGCCTCCATGACCACTTCTTCCTTCAGAATATCCCTGGTGACCTCTCTGTCATTCAGATAAGATACATCCGCCACTACCCGACGGAAACCGGCGGAGGGCTGCTGCAAAATCTTGGTCTGGGTCGTATACCAGGAATCGTTGTCCACATAAATTACATCTGCATCATAGATTTCTTCATAATAATTCTGCTCCATGCGCTCCACGGACAGCTCCGGCTGCGGCACGGTAATGATCAGCTTGTCCCCTACGCGGATCGTAGAATTTTCATCGGTCAGTGTCTCGCTGTTCATGGCGATGATCTGATCCATCGGAATATTTACTTTAATCGAAATCTCCGACAGGGTATCTCCGCTGACTACTTCATATTCTCCGGGGGTCTCCTGATCCTTGATCACATCCTCGATTGCCTGATCCAGCGGAGTCAGCATGCTTTCCGGAAGATAGGTCTCTACGATTTCCACCTTTTCCGCAAAGTCCATGGTCATCAGCCCAAGATCATAGTCTTCGAAATCTTTTTCCCCCTGCTGGTCTGCCTGGGAGCCCGCCTGATCCAGTACGGACTGTACACCGCCTGCATAGATGGATTCTTCCTTCTGTTCTTCCTGAGCGGTCAGTTCCTGTTTATTGACTACCTCGGTGGTAAGAACATTGAATTCCTTCTGTGCATCGTGAGTCAGTTCCACGCTGAATTTGTCTTCACTGTCGTATTTGTCCACTGCTGCCTGCAGCAGAGACTCCACATCCTCCACGCTGGACAGGTTGACCATATATTCATTTACTTTCATTGTATAGGATCTGTGGGAAGTCTCACGGATACTGCTCTCCAGTTCCCGTTCCATGGCTGCCAGCAGATTGTCCTCATTGTCCAGTGTTCCCCACAGCACTTCTTCACCGACCAGCTTTAAATCTGCGTCCATAAAGATCATATCATCACTCTGGGAAGCGATATTCCTTCTGGCTTCCTGCAGAAGCTGCTCCGCTCTGTCTGCTTCGCCCACCGTTCCGATCTCATTGCCGTTCAAGAACACGTGGAAGTAATTCTCTCCGGTCTTTTCAAACGCTGCATACCCTTTGAGGAAAAAGAGGCTCACAAAAAGAGTGGCCAGCGTTGTTTTCACATATGTATATTTTACTCTTTTCGAGTAAGATGTCAGTTTCTTCATGAATTCCTTCTCGATCTATCGTATCTGAAAACAGTATGCCCCCTTCGGGCATTCTGTATACCTGTCTTACTGTAATAACTTTGTAACATATAGATTCTATCAGCATTTATATGCCTTGTAAAGAAAGAATGTCTGTTCGATTTTTTTGTTTTCTCCCGAACCGATCTATGCTATACTGGAGGTAAATAAAACGGTCTGATCCGGAAAGGAGACGCCATGAGGGAACCGGTCATTTTTCATATTGATGTCAATTCCGCTTTTTTAAGCTGGACGGCGCTGGCCCGTCTGGAACAGGGGGATCCTGTGGATCTGCGCACGATCCCTTCCATCGTAGGCGGTGACACCTCCACCAGACACGGGGTGGTGCTGGCCAAATCCATTCCCGCCAAGGCTTTCGGCATCACTACCGGTGAACCGGTGGTCAATGCCCTGCGCAAATGTCCGCATCTGGTCATGGCTTCTCCGGATCATAATATGTACCGTCTGAAAAGCCAGATGCTTATGGAACATCTGGCGGGTATCTGCCCCGACATCGAACAGGTCAGCATCGATGAATGTTATATGGACTATACGCCCATTGCGGGGAACTACGCCTCTCCCGAGGAAGCCGCTGCTTTCATTCGTCACTCTGTTTTTGAAAAATTTAAATTTACGGTAAATGTGGGAATTTCGGATCGAAAGGTTCTGGCTAAGATGGCCTCTGATTTTGAGAAACCGGATAAGACTCACACCTTGTATCAGCGGGAAATAGCGCAGAAAATGTGGCCGCTGCCTGTTTCCGCCCTGTTCACCTGCGGACATTCCAGTGCGGAGACTCTCCACAAATTAGGTATTCTCACGATCGGGGATCTGGCAAAGACGGATCCTGCGATCCTGGAAGCACATTTAAAAAGTCACGGTCGTTGTCTGTGGCAGTATGCCAACGGCATCGACGATTCCACAGTAGTCCTGTCTCCTTCCAAGGCAAAAGGGATCGGCAACTCCACCACTTTAAGCAGCGATGCCACCACCAAAGAGGAAGCCTGTAAAGTATTGCTGTCTCTGTGTGAATCCGTGGGCAGGCGTCTACGGGCCTCCCACCAGTTGGCAGGACAGATCTGCACGGAGATCCGGTACAGTGATTTCCGGAACGTTTCTCACCAAATGCCGATAGACATTCCCACGGCTTCCGTGAATCTCCTGTACGAAGATGCCTGTGCATTATTCGACGAATTATGGGATTCCACTCCCATACGGCTTCTGGGGATCCGCACTTCCAAGCTGGTGCCGGAAGACGAACCGGTTCAGCTCAGCCTGTTTGATTTTCCGGCTCCCCGTTCCGAGAAACAGCAGAAGCTGGATGCCGCACTGGATAATATCCGGGCAAAATATGGCAAGGATGCCATCAAGCGGGGGCGTTTTCTCTAACGCTGCGTGGTAATGATCATGTTGAGTACCGCCTTGGTCTCACCCACATTGTGATAGACATGTTTCCTGTCACAGGCAAAATAGAGAGAACCACCTGTCTTCACCAGAAAACTGGAATCTTCCAGAATCAGTTCGACCTCCCCGGATACCACCGTCAGGTATTCCCAGGTCTGCTCCCCGTGGGATTCGCTTTCCATCCGGGCATTTCTGGTCAGCTCGCCCTGATAGATCTCGAAATTTCTTCCGGCATCGTAGGGCAGCATCACATAGATCCGGTATTCCCCTTCCTTTGCCTTGCATACCGGAGCCTCTTCCGGAGACGGCACCACCATGATTTCTTTCCTATTATAAATCAACTGTTCAAAAGGTACCTTCAATCCCTCCACGATCTTCCCGATAGTGGACACCGTGGGATTGGATTCTCCTCTCTCGATCTGTCCCAGCATGCTTTTGCTGACACCGGTACGCTCCGCCAGCATATCCAGACTCATATTTTTGGATTTGCGGATTCTTTTCAGATTGAATGCTATGTTTTTATCGATCTGTGTCATATGCTTCACCCGGACTTTCCCATGATTGCGGTACCCGGCAGATATTTTCCCGCCACCGCATAAAAAAAGCATCAGACTCCCGTCTGATGCTACTTCTTCGTAGTAAAATTTACCATGTTCTTATTTATGACTTATGATACCGAAACGGAAGGCAAACGTCAAGTAATTTTTTACCTGTGTTACTCATCGCTTCTTTACACTATATCCGAAGGTTCCCAGCAATTCGCCACAGCCGAAATAGGAACCGTGGGAATAGATGATGGGTTCCGCCTGCTCCAGGTGGAATTTGTGCTTCTCATCCATATATTTTTCATCGGCGTGTACTGCCACCACATCCGCCAGGAACATATCATGGGATCCCAGCGGCAGGATCTGTCGCACCTTACATTCAATGTTCACCGGACTCTCTTTTATCATCGGTGCTTTCACCTCAGATGCCGGAATGGGAGTCAGTCCCATTTCTTTGAATTTATCCACGTCCCGTCCGCTTTTCACGCCACAGTAATCTGTGGCAAATGCCAGCTCCTTCGTGGTCAGATTGATCACGAATTCTCCGGTCTCCTTCAGGATCGGATAGGAATATCTCTCGGGGCGTACGGAGATCGACACCATGGGCGGATTGGTACATACGGTTCCTACCCAGGCCAGCGTGATAATATTGGGGCGGCCGTCCCGGTCAGCCAGGCTCACCATGACCACCGGCAGGGGATACAGCATATTTCCCGGCTTCCAAAGTTGTTTTCCCATTTCCGTAAAACCTCATTTCCGTTACTTTCTTATCAATTTCAGCATTCTTAAATGAATACTTTATCTGCCTTTTCAGAAAATGTGCAAAATGCTCAATACATGAAGAACAATATCCGCAACCGTCAGAACTACTGCCGCAATGGATACTCCCAGCACACCGTTCAATTTACCGCCAAGGTTTTCCTTTACTTTTGCTGCGATGGCTTCGGTCTGCTTCTCGTTCTCTTCTACCACAACCGCCTGTACATTACGGTATACCTTTACGCATTCCTTATGTACATTCTCTTCCGTAGTGCTCAGTTTCTCATCCACATGCTTCTGAAGCTCGTCCAACACCTCGGTACTCTGCTGCAGTTCTTCCAGTTTGGCAGTATACTGCTGTCCCAGAGCTTCCAGTTTCTCTGTGTTCTCCTGCTGCAGCTTCTGCAGGGCAGCCACGCCTTCCTCGGAAAGCTTCGTCACTTCCGGAGCAATGGTCTCGGACATCAGCTTCTCCATCTCCTGATTGATCGCTTTCAGTTCCTTATTGACCTGCTGCATCTGTGCCAGGCACTCGTCGTATTCCCGCAGCTGGCTTTTCAGCTGATCCATCTCTTCGGCATCAGCCGCGGAATTCGCCTTGATCATTTCCTGGGCATTCAGCTTTTGTGCAAGTTTATCCATAAAAGTATCCATCCATCTTCCTCCAAACATATTTCGTCCCTCATGTGAACAGTTTCCCTTTTCAACTGTCCCTATTTTACCATGTTTATTCCCCGGTTACAACCAAAACCCCATGAATACTGTGTTTTCATGGTTTGCGCATTTTTATGCAATTTGTACAGTTTCTTTTTTGGTTTCTGTACTTTTTCGTAAAATTCACCAAGTTTTCACATCATGTTCATAATTTGTTCATAATTGGTTGGTATACTTTAAATACAGTCAAGGAAGAGATAAGACTTCCGGATAACAAAGCATATAAGATAAATTTTTTCATAATAGCCCAGGCGCCGAAAGGTGTCTGGGCACTCCTCATTTTATGGGGATTTTCCTGTCATCCCATTACTGTTTTGACCATAAAAAAGAATCTCGCTTGCGAGATTCTCCGCCTGCGACGGGTCGCTTTTGCGACATATTTCATAACCGCCGCAGTGCGATCCCTGCGGAGCATTTTTAATTCATAGGAAGAAATTTCCTATGAATTAAAAAAGCTTCTGTCGTTTGTATTACACCGGCAGAAGCTTTTGGATTATTTGGATGTTACGCTATTTAATTGTTTTTCCTCTTCTCTCTTTTGGCTGATGGCTAGTATCTCTTCGTTCAGAGACAGCATCCTCGCATCCAGATCAGACACCATTCTCGCACACTCCACCAGTTCATTTTTAATGCTCTCCGGAGCATCGCCCTCGAACTTGTAATGGATCTTATGCTCCAGGCTGGCCCAGAAGTCCATGGCAACCGTCCGGATCTGTATCTCCACCTTCGTATCCACCGTGCGGTCCGACAGATAGACCGGAATACTGACGATCATATGATAGCTTTTATAGCCACTGGCTTTGGGATACGTAATGTAATCCTTCACCGCGATCACCTGAATATCCTTCTGATCCCGGATCATATCCGCAATGCGGTAAATGTCCGATGTAAAGGAACAGATGATGCGGATGCCAGCAATATCGTTTATGTATTTTACCATGTTATCTATGGTGGATTCCTGCCCGTAGCGTTTGAGCTTTTTCACAATGCTTTCCGGGGTCTTGATCCGTGCCTTGATGTGTTCGATGGGATTGTACTGGTGTACATGCTGAAACTCGTCGTTCAGAATCTGCATCTTTGTCTCCATCTGACGCAGTGCGGCGCTGTATACCAGCGTGACCTCCTTCCAGCTGTCGATTCCATCCCCGTTTTCTACCTTAAACTCCATATTACCTCTCAATCTCTTCTGTCACAGAAGGCTCTGCGACCATTTTTCATATTTGTTACTTCCGTAGACGCTTTTTCGTTACGGAAATTCTGCATTCGTACGCTGTATTTATGATAATTATAGCATACCTCCTTTTAAAAATGTATAATTTTAACAAAACCTTTATTATTTTTTAAGATTGATTGGGCAGTTTTATAGTACGCTTTCGCAAACGTGCCGATTCGGCGGACGAAAGCTATCCCATATACAATATAAGATGGATCTGATGGTTGTGTGACTTTTTTGCTTGCAGGGGAAACCTCTTCCTATTATAATTTATTATTAACGACCAATATGTCTGATTTTTTGCGTAAGGAGATTTTCTATGTTCCGTATGTGGGCCAAAATTTTTAAAAATAATCATATGCTGAAAGACACCTGCATCGAGGACGGCAGTGACGATACCCGTACCCATAAAGTTTTTCACTCTCTGGACGAAGTCTGCCATCAGTTTGATCTCGGTACGCCCATCTGGCTGGATATGAATATTGCAGACTTTAAACGTCACAACAAGACCCGTTTTACCCAGGACAGTTTTGTAGAGTCCATCGATTTTGACTATCTGGAGATCCAGATCATTGAGGAGGATTAAGATGAACAGCAATTATTCCGCACAAGAGAAAAATTTTGCAACCGCATTGCTGCATAATCTGTGGAAATATCTGTTGCTTGCCGCATCTATAGTTGCTACCGTCAAGATTATTTTCTTCGGATTCGACATTGACGAGCAGTATGCCGTATCTATGGCTTACCGTCTGGTACAGGGAGACAGAATGTTTCTGGAAATGTGGGAGCCTCATCAGACTTCCGCGTTCTTTTCTGCTGCCTTTTTATGGCTGTATATGCAGTTGTTTCACACCTTAAAATACTCCGTCTCTTTCTGCGAATCGTAGGTGTCGTTACACAGTTGCTCATCAGTATTCTGACCTACCGGACTTTCCGTAAGTTTGTAACTGAGAATACTGCTTTTGTCATTGCTGTTTTTTACTACAATATCATTCCCAAGAACAGTACCGTTCCCGATTTTTCCAATATGCTTCTGTGGTTCAGTACTCTGGTCTTCTTAAGCTTTCTGGAATTTAGTCTGAATCGCGGTACCTCCGCACGCCGCCCTGCCTTTTTCCTGATTGCCGCCGGAGTAAGCACTTCCCTTCTTGTGCTTTCTTATCCCACCTGTATTTTCGTGGTACTTCCCGGATGTATCGGTATCTGGCTGTTATCTGCTGCCGGAAACCGTCTGAAAAATCTTCTGATTTATCTCGGGACCTGTGGTGTCTGCGGTCTGGGTTGGTTGGCTTACTTTTTGTGTCATATGTCTTTCCGGCAGTTTCTGGATGGCTTGTCAGAAATGCTGACCGACGGCTCCCACGATGTCGGACTGCTTGGGAAATTAAAAGATAACCTTTCCTGCCTCGGCGAAACCTTTCCTTATCTGCTGGTCGCTCTGGTGATTGCTTTGGTATTCTGGTGTTTTTTCCGATTCATATGCCGGAAAAACTACCGTTTCTTCCTGTTGTTGATTATTTCCCTGATTCTGGAACAGCTTTTTGTATGGTATCGGTTGCAAAAGCATATCGAGTATCCCGGGTTCGTCTATCTTCGGTTCCCGCTGTGGGGCATTTATTGTTATTTCCACTGTAAAAAGTCTTCTGGCGAATTGGCCCCTGTTTATAAGGCATTGTTCTGGTTTGGAAGTATTACTTCTCTGTTTTTGCTCCTTGCCGCTTTTACAGCCAGCAATACAATGCTCTACGAGTCTGCCGATTATATGGCTATCGGTATGTTGGTTTCTTTATGCTATGCAGAGCGGGAAACATCGGAATCTCCCGTTTTCTGGAAAACTTTTGTCCTGCTGTTTGTGGGACTTGCCGTCATTCACAAAGGATTTCTGTTGTATAATATTTACGGTCACGACACCATTTTCGTCACACGGCAGAAAGCGGAAGAGGGCCCCATGGCAGGAATCTACGGCCGGTATTCCGATGGCTACGAGTATAATATCCGAGGACGTCTGTTAGACGAATTCATTCCCCGGGGCAGCAAAGCACTGATTGCCAGCCATAAGAGCATTATGTATCTTCAGGAGGATTACGTGATCTGCAACTATTCCACCATCAGCACTCCGACCATCGATGAGCGCTTATTCCAATACTGGACGCTCTATCCGGACAAAGTGCCTGAATATATTGTATAGGATAAAGGTTCTGAAGGCTACATTGCAACAAATCCGGAAGTAAATGCCCGTCTGGTAGAGAATGCGGAGTTACTGGTTGATGATGAAGGGCTGTTGATCTACAGACTTCCTGCCAATCCTTATTGATACTTTTCTCCCAAATATCTGAATGACTATTGACTTTTCCTTTTTTGTGCGGTAGTATTTGCATTGTCAGATGTAGTTTTGAAAACTATATATAAAAGTATTTCAGAATACGTGTTGTTATTTTGAATAGTAAATACTATTGTCGGATAAAATGATCTTAAATAGATTCGATTTGCAGACGGCAGCTGCTGTCGGGAAAAGGAGGAGTTATTATGCAGATTACCATAAGAGAGCCGGGAAGTGCCATTACCCATTTCATTGCCATGATGATGGCAGTGTTCGCAGCTGTGCCACTGTTAGTGAAAGCCGGTGTACAGTCCGGGCAGGAGAATTTCCTGGCCATGGCCATTTTCATGGGCAGCATGATCCTGTTATACGGTGCCAGCGCCACTTATCATTCCGTGGACCTCACCGGTAAAAGTCTCCGGGTCTTCCGGAAGCTGGATCATATGATGATCTTTGTATTAATCGCTGGTTCTTACACACCGGTGTGTCTCATTGTGTTGGGCGGTAAGCTGGGATATACACTGCTGGCTCTTGTCTGGGGCATTGCCGCTGTCGGCATGATCGTAAAAGCCTGCTGGATCACCTGTCCCAAGTGGTTTTCCTCTGTGATCTACATTGCCATGGGCTGGGTATGTGTCCTGGTATTCGGGCCTCTGCTGAAAACTCTGTCCACGCCCGCTTTTCTCTGGCTGTTGGCCGGCGGCATCATCTACACCGTGGGCGGTGTCATCTATGCCCTGAAGCTGCCGATCTTCAATGCGAAACATAAGTTCTTCGGCTCCCACGAAGTGTTCCACCTCTTCGTCATGGGCGGAAGCGTATGTCATTTCATTTTTATGTATTTATATGTAGCATAGCTACGAGCCATGCAAAAATAGAGTGGAACACCTCGATGGGCGCTTGCGCACAAGCGAGGCTGGTTCACTCTATTTTTATACCGTGCGTCCCGCCTTATCGGACGCACTCCCAGAGCGGCAGAAGGCCCTCAGGCAGATATCGGTCTCCGAGTGTGAATTTTCTAAACCCGTGGATCAAGTATTTCTCATCCAAACGGGCACGGCTCCAGGCGACATCCATGTCGCCGACCGCCTGTCGCAAACATCGTGTTTGTTCCACCCTGACTTTTTACCACAGGTTAAGAAAATATCAACACTCTCCGACAGACATCTGCCTGAGGGCGTTCTGTTTGTATTCAAAACGCCAATTTCTAAGAAAAAAATACAAAAACATAAGATTTTGCTATGTAAAAAGTCTCTATTTTCGCTACACAAGCAAAATAAAGAAATTCCGTACAAAAAATCCTGATTTCGGAACTTTTTTGTACGGAATTCGTTGTTTTGGGGCTTTTTACACCAAACTTTCTATTTACCGAAACTTCCCCGCCCAATATTCGTCTTATTATAATGTGATCACCATAACACTTCACGATTTTGGGAGGGTATCTTTATGAAGAAGGCTATTTTACTATCAACACTGACAACGATTCTTACGCTTTCCTTGGCGGGATGTGGTTCTACCGGGGGCCTGAAGGATTCTGTAGGGGGGCAAAATTCCACGGCCCCCACCGGGCCAATCGCCCCGGTCATCGCGGAAAGCCTCGTTCCTACAGAATGCCCGGAAAACGGGCCTGCCGACGATCTGGCAATATCCATGGGGAATGAAGCTATCTGTGATCTGGGACCGGTGCAGTTCTCCCTGTCCCTTCCGGAGACCTGGGACTATGAGATCCGCAATTTAACTTTCGCAGGTACCACCACGACCGATGCTATCATCTTCTGGAACATCGCATACCCGGAGGATACCTTTACGCTTGTCTATGCTCCCGTCCCGGGAATCTGCGGCACCGGCGTCACCAGCGAGGAGATCACTCTGCCCGACAGCAACTTAAACGGCTGGAAAAATACCGAGATCTACCAGACAGAACAAAAATACTGGATTTACATTACATTATCCAATCCCGATGTCCCTTTACAGGGAAATACCCTACAGCTGGAAGCCACTATTCCGTTAACAGACTGGTACACTCTGGAAACAGATTTCAACCGCATCCTCGAAACCATCCAGCTTCAATATACAAGTTTCGAAGCTCCTGTGACGCAGGATATTCTGATCTTACCGGAAGAAACGCAGTCAACGACTCCAGACATTCTGCCCTTGCCAGAAGAAACGCAGTTCGCTCCCCAAGACAAGTTACCCTTGTTAGAAGAAAGACAGTCCAACTGTATCGAGCTGGATACGGATTTCGGTGCACCTGTGACTCAGGATATTCTGATCCTGCCAGAACAAACTCAACCTGCAACTCAGGAGAAACTGCCCCTGTTGGAACAAAGGCAGTCCAACTGTATTGAGCTGGATGCAGATTTCAGAGCCCCCGCATCGTAGGATACTCTAATCTTACCGAAAGAATCACATCCTTGTCTCACGACAGCCGCCATCCTTGACCGCCAGATAAGGGAATCTCCACAGATTGCCCACACCCACCGCGCTTCCGGCCGCCGCCAGCACGAAACCGATCTGCCCGGAGAAATTACTTGTTCTATTTTCCATATGATTCACGCTCCTTAAAACACTTGTGACATGAGGATAGCCTATGCTATACTATCAGTAAAACGAATGTTTTTATTGGTATGCATAAGTTTTTGTAATGTGATGAGTCTCAAGAGAAAATAAGTGGCTGCAAAGCAGACATTTGTTTTTTGGACTCATCAGCTCACGAATATCCTGCTTCGCAGGATATTCGTGAGCTTATACTATAATGAGTACAAGAAAGCCAATCTGCTCGCATAATTGGTGAACGATGAATTTGAAATTCATAAATTTACGGGGTGAAGATCATGAAAGAACAAAAAGACCGTTACGAGATATTTTTAAAAGTATGTGAAACGGGAAGCTTCTCCAAGGCGGCGGAAGCACTGAATTATACCCAGTCCGGCATCAGCCAGATGATGGCGGGACTGGAGGAAGAACTGGGTGTGCAGCTTTTTGCCCGGGTTAAACGGGGTGTCAGCCTCACTGACAACGGTGCCCGCCTCATCCCTTACATTCAGGAAATGGTCAACCAGAAAGACAAGCTGCGCCAGGCCGCCTTCAATATCAACAATAAGATTGAGGGGAAACTGCGGGTCGGTAGTTTTTCCAGCATCACTGCTCTGTGGATGCCGGATGTGGTTCATTTTTTCCGGGAAAATTATCCGAAAGTGGATGTAGAAATTTTTGACGGCAATTATGATGAGATCCGGGACTGGATCATTCACGGGCAGGTGGATTGTGGATTTTTATCCTCCATCGTGGCGGATGATCTGACCTTTTATCCACTGTTGAATGATCCGCTGTGCGCTGTTTTCCCCGAGGGACATCCGCTGGCTGCCAAAAACAGCGTCACCCTGCCGGAACTGTTCGAATATCCTCTGATCATCGAGACCCCCGGCTGTGACAACGACATCCAGCATCTGCTGACCAAATGCCCTGTCCGCCCAAAGATCTCTTACAGCTTCCGGGACGATACCCTGATCATGTCCTTCGTCCGGAACGGTCTCGGTGTCACCATCTCTCAGGAACTGGTATTAAAAGCTTTCGCACGGGGTGTGGTCTCCAGACCCTTATCTCCCAGTTGTCACCGTACGCTGGGACTGGCTTTCTCCAAGACCGCCAACTCCGTGGTGTCACAGACGATGCTGCGGTATTTGCAGGAAACGATCCACTGATCCACCCCAGCTCAACTATTCTGCTATTCTACATTATGATAGCTTCCGCAATACGGGCAGCGTCCGGTATATCCTGCTGCCGCCTGATAGGAAGCACCGCAGTTCGGACACTGCACGGCGGTCATGCGAAGCTTGGAAGGATCCACGGGCTTATCGTCCATCAGTTCCTGCTCTCCCGGCAGAATCTCATCCCGGACGGAATCCGGATCCCAGCCGTATTTTCCCTGATATTCGTAGATATCCATGGTCATACCGATGGGATAGGTCGAAGCGCCCTTTTCAAACGCGGTGGGAATCACTGCCTCCCGCTCGATCTGATTCTTGTCAAAATAATGCACGATCACATTCACCGGGAATCTGCCGTTTACCATATACGCCGTATTCTCCACGTAACCGTAGATCTTGGCGGCATATCTGATTCCGTTTTTTACGATGAGTGACTTTTTATGCTGCCCGAATAATACTGCTGCGATAAAACAAATGCCCAGTATCAGGAAAAACAGCGGCAATGCCAGAAATGCCCTCATGGGCCGGAACACCATGCCGATGCTTCCGAATATCATTGTCAGCACTGCGCCGATCCCCGCAAATGCGCCTCCTATGATCAGTAAAATTTTCTGAGCCATGTTCATTTTCATGTCAGTTTCCCGCCCTTCTCCTATTTTTCATGCCAATCTCCATCCAGCAGCCTTCGGCTGGCGGCACAAATAGTAATTTATACCATCTGGACCACCCAGACATTACTCTTCACCATGAGGTAACCAATGATCACCTTGATCAGTTCCGTACCCTGCACCAGAAAATAGATGCTCACGATCCCCAGGCCGGTGAAATGCGCCAGCAGATATGCCGCCGGCACCACGATCACCCAGGTAAATACGGAATCAAACAGGAAAGTCACCACCGTCTTACCACCGGAACGCAGGGTAAAATACGACGCATGGCTGAAGGCGCAGAAGGGCATGATGATGGCCGATACCGCAATAAAACTGGTAGCCAGTTCCCTGATCTCCTCCGTGGTATTGTAAATGCCGGGGAAAAATCCTCCTACCACGAACATTAACACTGCCATGATCACACAGCAGAAGACACTGAATACGATCATCTTATTGTCCGCATCTTTGGCATCCTCCAATTTACCTGCACCCAGATACTGTCCCACCACAATACTGATACAGGAACCCAGCTGAAGATAGACAATATTGAACAGATTCGTGATGGTGGAGGCAATGTTCAGTCCCGCCACCACGTCCAGACCTCTGACAGAATAGCACTGGGTCACCGTTGTCATGCCCGCTGCCCACAGCACCTCGTTCATCATCAGCGGAAATCCCTTGATCAGGATCGCCTTCAATTCCGCAAGCGGAATACCAAAGCTGGTGTAAGCTCCCTCCAGATAGCGGTTTTTTCCCCGATGGATGTGTGCCCAGATCACCACGATCAGTGCCTCAATGTAACGGGCAATAACGGTAGCCAGCGCCGCCCCCTGCACTCCCAGCTCCGGGAAAGGACCGATGCCGAAGATCATCAGATAGTCCAGAATCGCATTAGTACCCACCGCCACAAAGCTGGCCAGCATCGGGATAAAGGTCTGCCCGGTCTCTTTTATATTTGTCGCGTAGGACTGGTTCACCGCAAAAGGGATCAGTCCCACCATCATGATGGCCAGATATTCCAGTCCGTACTGCAGTGCCAAGTCCGTGGCCCCGTTCCCCACCGTATCCGTCAGATACAGGGAGATCAGTGCGGAACCTTTCGTCAGGAACAGAAGGATCGCTCCGCCTGTCACCAACAGCGTGGCATACAGCTTAAACCGAAAGGAATACATATGTCCCTTATGATTGCCCTTTCCGAAATACTGGGCACCGAAGATGCTGGCAGCTGACACAGCTCCGAAAATTGCCAGATTGTATACAAAGATCAGCTGATTCACAATGGCAACGCCGGACATCTGCTCCGTTCCCAGCTGTCCCACCATGATGTTATCCAGAAAGCTTACCAGATTGGTAATGGCATTCTGCAGGATCATGGGAATAGCCAGTAAAAGATACTTCTGGTAAAAATCCCAGTCTCCAATATATTTTTTCTTAAATTTTGCTAACATAATTTCCCTCAATTTTCTAAATAATCCCTACCTACGCTCGATCATCCCGGGACTTTCACTCCCGAAAACCGACCGCTTATAACGGTTCTTCCTGCGGCATGGTGCTGTGTACTTTCTTTCTGACAAAATAGAAACATACCGCCTGCAGCAGGATCGTTGCCAGCCAGGAGGCCGGATAAGATAAAAACAGTACCATCAACGACCGGTGCATTGGGAATACTCCGTAGATCCAGAAGATTCTCGTTCCCACCGTACCGATAATGGACAATATCATAGGTACCGCCGAATGTCCCATGCCCCGCAAGGCTCCCGGAATCAGATCCATGATGCCGCATAAAAAGTAAGTCAACGTCGTATACAGCAGAATCTCCGTTCCACAGGCAATAACGTCCGCATCCGTTGTGTAAATGTGAAGCAGCTGCGGACCGAAGAGATTGGCGCTTCCGCCCAGCGTTACCGCTACGATCACCGACAGGATCATACAATCGATCAGTACCCTGTCCATACGTTTTTTCTTCCCGGCACCGTAGTTCTGACTGGTGAAGCTCATACACGCCTGGGTAATGGAATTCACCGACACGAACAGGAATCCAAAGATATTATTGGCCGCCGTATAGCCTGCCATGGCGATGGAGCCAAAGGAATTCACCGAGGACTGCAGCAGAACATTGGAGAAATTGATGACTACGCTCTGGATCCCCGCCGGAACCCCCACCTGAAAGATCTGCAGCAGGTACTCCCCTTTTATTCCCAGCTTTGAAATCTGCAGCCGGTAACAGCTGTCCGTAGTAAACAGGCACCATAATACCAGCACACAGGAGATCACCTGAGAGATCACTGTAGCAATGGCTACCCCCGCCACACCCATGGAAAAAGCAATGACCAGAAACAGGTTCAATACCGCATTGATGGCTCCGGATATGATCAGGAACAACAGCGGACGCTTCGTGTCTCCCACTGCCCGCAGAACTGCAGCTCCGTAATTGTACAGCATGAAAAAGGGCATGCTGCAGAAATAAATTTTCATATATAATGCCGCCTGATCAATAACATCCGCCGGGGTATCCATCAATTCCAACGCCCCCCGGGTGCAGAACAGCCCTACGAATACCATGACAATACCGCTGATCAATGCAAAGGTCATAGCTGTATGTACTGTCTCGCTCATCTCCCGCTCTTTCCCGGCAGCATAGAATCTGGCGGACAATACATTGGCTCCCAGAGAAACGCCGATAAACAGATTGACGAACATATTGATCAATGCCGTGGTGGAACCTACAGCCGCCAGCGCCTGACTTCCGGTGAACCGTCCCACCACAATGATATCCACTGCATTGAACAGCAGCTGCAAAATGCTGGACACCATCAGGGGCAGTGCAAAGGAGATCAGCTTGTCCATAATCGTGCCGTTGCACATATCTATTTCATATTTGTTTTTCTTCTGTGTTGCTTCCATAATTTCATTTCCTGCAATTCTCTTCCAAATCCCGTTATTTTCCCGCACCGCTCATCCGCATCTGCAGAAGAACCGCTATAACTTATGATTTTATCACATATTTTGCTATATTTCTATTCCCCATTTTAGCTGAAAATATGATATACTATATTTTGAATGTTTTTGGGGGTTCAAAATGAGTATACATCCCACAAATCCTTACAAGAGAACAAAGAGAAAGGAAACTTATCCCTATGAAATATGACGTAATCATTATCGGTGCCGGTCCCGGCGGTATCTTCTCCGCTTATGAACTGGTGCAACAGAATCCCGACCTGAAAATTGCCGTTTTCGAATCCGGTCACCCTCTGGAGAAGCGCCACTGTCCTATCGACGGTGACAAGATCAAGAGTTGCATCAACTGTAAGAGCTGTTCCATCATGAGCGGTTTCGGTGGTGCCGGTGCTTTTTCCGATGGAAAATACAATATCACCAACGCTTTCGGTGGCACTCTCTACGAGTATATCGGCAAGAGTCAGGCCATCGACCTGATGAAATATGTGGATGACATCAACATGAAGTTCGGCGGTGAAGGCACGAAGCTGTATTCCACTGCTGGCACCTCTTTCAAAAAAATCTGCATGCAGAACAAGCTGAACCTGTTAGACGCTTCCGTACGTCACCTGGGTACAGATATCAACTTCATCGTGCTGGAAAATCTGTACGCAGAACTGAAGGATAAAGTGACTTTCTATTTCGATACCCCGGTGAAAACGGTGGAGACCGTTGGTGACGGTTACCGTATCTGCTGCGAAAACGCTTCTTACGACTGCGACAAGTGCATTATTTCCGTAGGCCGCAGCGGCAGCAAATGGATGGAGCAGATCTGTAAAGATCTGGACATCAACACCAAGTCCAACCGCGTGGATATCGGCGTCCGGGTGGAACTGCCCGCAGTCATCTTCTCTCATCTGACCGATGAACTCTATGAGAGCAAGATCGTATACCGCACTGAAAAATTCGAGGATTCCGTGCGTACCTTCTGTATGAATCCCCACGGTATCGTCGTAAATGAGAACACCAACGGCATCGTCACCGTAAACGGCCACAGCTACGAAGGAGCCGACAAGCAGACAGAGAACACCAACTTTGCCCTGCTGGTAGCGAAGCATTTCTCCGAGCCCTTCAAGGACAGCAACGGCTACGGTGAAAGTATCGCCCGTCTCTCCAACATGCTGGGCGGCGGTGTTATCGTACAGCGTTTCGGCGATCTGGTGAGAGGACGCCGCAGTAATGCGAAGCGTATTGCCGAGGGCATGGTAGAGCCTACCCTGTCCGCAACTCCCGGTGATTTAAGCCTGGTACTGCCCAAGCGTATCTTAGACGGTATCATCGAAATGATCTACGCACTGGACAAGATCGCACCCGGTACCGCCAATGACGATACCCTGCTCTACGGTGTGGAAGTCAAATTCTATAATATGGAAGTGGAACTGGACGAACATCTGGAAAGCTGTCACAAGGGCCTGTACATCATCGGTGACGGCAGCGGTGTGACTCATTCCCTGTCCCATGCATCCGCCAGCGGTGTCTATGTCGCAAGGCAGATCGCCAAAGGGGAATAATTACTAATAAAAAGGAAGGTAGATTCTATGGCACAGACAGTTAAGCTCATCTCTGACAGTACCTGTGATCTGTCAAAGGAATTAGTGGAAAAGTATGACATTACCATCCTGCCTCTGCACATTCTGCTGGGCGAGGATGAATACCGCGATGGCGTGGATATTACGCCGGAAGAAATTTTCCGGTGGTCCGATGAAAACAAGACCACGCCCAAGACCTCTGCTCCTTCTCTGACCGAGGCCATGGAAGTCATGCAGCCTTTTGTGGAAGAAGGCCGGGAGATCATCTGTTTCTCCATCTCCGACAGCATGTCCACCTCCGGCAACGTTATGCGGCTTGCTGCAGAAGAACTGGAAGCTTCCGACAAAGTCACCGTCATCAACTCCGCAAACCTGTCCACCGGCATCGGTCTGCAGGTAATACAGGCTGCCATTCTGGCTTCTGAAGGGAAAACAGCCGCAGAGATCACTACTGCCATCGAAGCCATCCGTCCCAAAGTCCGGGCCAGCTTCGTCGTAGATACCCTGACCTACCTTCACCGCGGTGGCAGATGCAGCGCGGTAGCGGCTCTGGCCGGTGGTATGTTAAAGCTTCATCCCCGGATCGTCGTGGTGGATGGTGCCATGGATGCCTCCAAAAAATACCGTGGAAAACTGGGTTCCGTCATCCTCTCCTACACAAAGGATATGGAAGAGGATCTGAAGAATGCCGTTCCCGACAGAGTCTTCATCACCCACTCCGGCTGCGACCGGGAGATTGTGGAAGCGGTTCGTTCCTATCTGGAAAGTCTGGGAATCTTTGACGAGATTCTGGAAACCAGAGCAGGCGGTGTAGTCTCCAGCCATTGTGGTCCCGGCACGTTAGGCGTACTTTTCATTGCTAAATAAAAAATCCGAAGGAGTTTCGTGTGAAAAATTAATTTTTCACACGCAAATTTGTGCCTGCACAAGGTGCCAAGGCACCTGAAAGTTTGCAGGTTACTGAAAGGCATTGGTATTATTATGATCCGTTTTATATTCGTCGTATTATTTGTAGTATTATTCCTGATCCTGTCCACGCCGTTAATGCTGGTGGAATGGATCATCGGCAAATTTAACCCCGGTCTTAAGGACCGCAGTTCCCTGGCCATTGTAAACTGGGCCTTCCGCTGGGTCATCCGTCTTTCCGGCACGAAAGTCATTGCCATCGGGGAAGAGAACATTCCCACCGACACTGCTGTGCTGTACGTCGGCAATCATCGCAGCTTTTTCGATGTGGTGCTGACCTATGTCCGTGTTCCCAGACCTACCGGTTATATTGCGAAAAAAGAAATGTTAAAATGGCCCCTGCTTAACATCTGGATGAAAAATCTTCACTGTCTCTTTCTGGATCGCCAGGACATCAAGGCAGGACTGAAAACCATTCTGCAGGCCATTGAGAAAGCCAAAAACGGGATTTCCATCTGCATCTTCCCGGAGGGCACCCGCAACAAGACCCAGGATACCTTCCTTCCCTTCCACGAGGGCAGTTTCAAGATCGCAGAGAAAGCAAATGTTCCCATTATCCCCATGACTATTGTGAATTCCGCTGCGGTATTTGAAGATCATTTCCCGAAAATAAAAAAGGCCACCGTAGTCATTGAATACGGTAAGCCTATTTATCCGAAGGAACTGGACAAGGAGACCCGCAAGAGCATGGGCACCTATGTACAGAATATTATCTCCGAAACTTATTTCAAAAACAAAGAACTGATCTGATCTTTCTAATGTCTATCCGCGAGGGAGACCTGCTGGGCTATCAGTAACAGATAATCCGCAGCGTCTCCCTCTTCGGGATAATAACTCACCGAATCCCGGTTCCGTCCCATCAGGTAATGCAGAAAATCCTCTAAAATCTCCGTGTACTGATAACTATATAACACATAATTAGCACAGGACAATTCTTCTGCCCGCTTCAGCAGATCCTCGGTTCCATTGTTGACATTCATTACGGCATCGATCATGTTATGGGAACGTTTGGCCAGCTCCTCGCCCCGATTCCGGATGCTTTCCATGAATACAGTGCACAGGTCCACATCCACCGGCTGTCTGGTGGCCAGATACGTCATGGAGCCATACAGATAGGCCGTTTCTTCCAGATAACTGGTATTGTCCTCGAAAAAGTCCTTATACTCCAGGATCTGATTGCGGTAAGTGTAGAGTCCCGCCGCCCGGTAAAGCTCCGTCAGCGCCATGAATTTCTCCGCATCTCTGCCGGATGTCGACATCAGCTTGGTGTACACCGACGACGCATGCTGCAGACATTGTGTGGCATATTGCACATCATATTTCTGGTACAGATAACTGAATTTTGCCATCACCGCCACGTAACACATGTTCTCCGGTTCCGGCTTTTCTGTGTCGTTGGCCGTTTTTTCCAGCCAGTCGGCAATAGATTCCAGCAGATCCGGGATATCATTGCCATTATCATCCGCAAGCACCTGCGGATACCACTCACAGGCCTCCAGCAAAGTGATGATCTCATCCTCGGTAATACTGCGATCCTGACACCTGTCATGAACATCCGTGCACAACGCTTCCAACAGTTCCTGATAGTGGTCTTCTTTCAGAGAAAATGTCAGGGATCTTCCCACATTGTCACACTCCAGATAGAACTCACCTTCCCCGGTATAGTCCGTGAAATCCGCTGTTCCGATGTACAGAGACAGCTCCCCGTTGTAATCTGTCTGCTTTACCGTGCCTTCATAGACCGTCTCTCCGGTCTCCCGGTCCACCAGACGGAAAGTCTCTACCGGCTGTCTGCCCTTCACCACTGCCTGTTTTTCACCGACCGCGGCATACCCCTGCTGATCCACCAGCACATTGGGTGTCAGCGTAGGCACTGTATAGTTGATGACCGGTGTGTTTTCCATGCCGGTCATACTTATGCTTACATGCCCTGTCTCTGCCGTTGCCTGCCCGCAGGCGTTCATACCTATACTGTTAAATAGTAATAGCAGGGACAGGATCCCTGCACTTTTCCTGCTGTATCTCAAAATATTCCTCCGGTCATTCCCTGGGGACATTGCAGTACACGATCTCCCCGTTGATAATAGTATAAAGGGTTCGGGTGAAAATTTCCATAGGATTTCCGTCGAAAATGGCAATGTCTGCATCTTTCCCCACTTCCAGGCTGCCAATGCGGTCTGCCACGCCACAGATTTTCGCAGGATAAATGGTGATGGCCCGGAAACCTTCCTCCATGGGAAGTCCCGCTTTTACCGCAAGTCCGGCACACAACGGCAGTGTCTGGATCTGTGACACCGGATGATCCGTGGTGATGGCGACCATCACACCGGCCCGGTTCAGCACTCCGGCGGTCTTAAAAGACATGTTCTGCACCTCGATCTTGTTCCGGCTGGTAAGATCCGGTCCCACAATGGCCGGAAATCCTTCCTTCGCCAGTTCTTCCGCCACCAGATGACCTTCCGAGCAATGATCCATCGTCATTTTTATACCGAATTCTTTTGCAATGCGGATTGCTGTGAAAATATCGTCCACCCGGTGGACATGGGCTTTTAACGGGATGTCTCCCCGCAGTACCGGAAGATAGCACTCTTTTTCAAAATCCGGTGCAAAATACGCTCCCTTCTCCGCCGCTTCCTGCTTTTGCCGCAGATATTCTCTGCTCTCCCAGAGTTCCCTGCGCAGCATGGCGGCGATGGCCATGCGGGTGACAGGACTTTTGTTCTGCCCGGAATAATTGACCTTGGGGTTCTCTCCAAAGGCCACCTTCATGGCCGCCGGTGATTTCAGGATCAGGTCGTCGATCCGGCGCCCCTTAGTCTTTACCATGGCAAACTGGCCGCCCACCACATTAGAGCTTCCGGGTCCGATCATGGCTGCAGTAATTCCGGCCCGCACCGCATCATCAAAGGCTGCATCCATGGGATTAATACCATCGATAGCCCGCAGAGACGGTGTCAGGGGATCCACTGTCTCATTACAGTCATCCCCTTCCGTGCTCTTTTTTTCTTCCATGATACCCATATGGCAGTGTGCCTCAATGATGCCCGGCATGATCAGCGCATTTTTCGCGATCACTACCTGCTCTCCTTCTTCCGGCTGTAACTTCACCTCACCTCTGGCACCTACCTGTGCAATTTTCCCGTTTCTTATCTGCAGGATCCCTTCGGGGATCTCTCTGCCCGCCATGGTCAGGATCCTGCCTCCTACAATATACATCAGCGGAACAATGCCTCCCCGTTCACCGGTTCCCCGTTGTGGGTCAGAGCAAAGTATACGTTGCTTCCTTCGGCGCTGTAGTATTTCGTGGGCGCTGCCACACTGCCGATGGTGTCGCCGGGATTCACATAGGAGTTCTCTTTCACTGTGATCTCCGTCAGCTGTCCATAAGTGGCCTCATAGCCGTCACCCAGATCCAGGGTCACCGCCTTGCCGATCTCCTCATTTTCGAAGATCGAAGTCACTTTTCCCTGCGCACAGGCGGTCACTGCCGTACCTTCTTCCGCGGAAAAAATGGTGGCGGGATTGTATTTATACTGATCCAGTGTAGCAAAATAAGTGCTCTTGTCCATAGAGTAATGCATCAGAATATCACTCTGCACCGGTTGCTGTAATCCGTCGCTTTCTGCAAAGTGCAGTGTCTTCTCAACGACCACATCCCCGCCTGCTGTCTGCTTTCCCCCGGTCTCTTCCTTTTGCCGGTCGGCATCGGAATTCTGCTGCTCTTTCTGTGCGGCCTCCAGCAGGGTCTCCTGATCCGTCAGCCCCGGAATCTCTACGTTGCCGGAGCCTACCTCCTGGGGCATATAGTCCAGATCATCCTCGGTGACAGGAGTTCCCGCGATCTCATTTCCCGCTGTATTATTTGCCGTCAGTCCGGGGATGTTCTCGTCCTCCTTCAGAAGATGTTCGTCGTTATTCTCCGTGATCTCCTGTAATTTGTCATCCGCATTGTTGGGAAGCGCAGTGAAGTCCAAGGTATAACCATCATCCCTGGACTCCACATTCTGCCCCTTCATATAGACCCCTGTCATGGTCAATGCTGCCAGTACAAAGGCTGAAGAGGCTAACATTATAATACGTTCTTTGTTAATACCGCTCTTTTTATTTCTTCTCATATCCTATCCGCATCCTTCCTGTTCCCTGAGTCAACTGCCTGCTATACAATCGTTTCAACCACTTTCCCTGGTTTATCCTATAGTCTTGCCCGATTCATGGGTTTTATTCAGAATGTCTTCGATATGAAATTTGCATTTATTTGGAACTATTCAGAGCCATGTAAATAGCGTCGAATGTTTGCATTCGTAAGAACATTTGATGCTATTTATAGGGCGAAGTAACTGAATAGTTATATTTATTCTATGCCTGTGCGGCATAGGCAGCCATATCCACGTGCTGTACCGTACCCACATTTCCGTTTTCGTATAAGAAAATACCGGTCTTGCGGACCACAGCATTGGTCGCATTGGCATTGGTAGTGCCGTCCTGAGCCTTACGGTCTCCCTGCAGGGTAAAATCCGTAGAAGCGTTTTGCAGACAGATAGCACCGACACCCTTGTCAGAAAGTTTGTACAGTACGTCGTTGCCGTTTTCATCCTTGCACCAGATTTTTAATTTTGACCAGATGGAATCGTTCTCATCGATCCAGCCATTGCCATCCTCATCATACTGCGCCAGATCTGCAAAGCCATCCCCATTCCGGGTGCCGAACAGCTCACTGCCGTCGTTGATAGTGCCGTCACCGTTCTTGTCCAGTGCCAGATAGCCGCTGCCATTCAGCACGGAGATCTCTTCTTCCTTGCCATCGGCATCCAGATCAAAATAAAAGGTCTGATCCGACACTTCTGCCACATCAGTATCCAGGTTGATCACCAGCGGATCATGGAGCGTGAATTCTGCTACATTGAGTTGCTCTTTGTAGTATTCCTCGCATCTGCGGCTCATATTTACATTTACATTAAAATTGATCTCTCTGCCATCCTTGGTCCGTACGCTTCCCACGGTGGAAAAACTGGTATCCTCCTGTTCTATGTTCCAGGTCTCGCTCACATAGTTCAATATTTTCACACGGGACGTGACCAGATTGAACACGTCTGACGCAGGTGTTGCGGTTCCCTGTGTGCTGCCGGAATTCGTCTGGGTATTATTTACGCTATTCCCTGTATTCCAGCTGTTTCCGGTCTGATTACCGCTGCTCCATCCGTTTTCCTGCATCCAGTCCCGCAAAGTGCTGTTCCTGGACGGGAATAATAAATCAAAAATATAACGCACCGTATATTCCCGGATGGTAGACAATGTCTGTTCACTGGCACTGCTTCGCATATCCCATCTGGCAGAAGATACCAGCAAACGACTCTGCCAGTCTTTGGCTGTCATCGTGGTGTTCTCTGCAGTGTTCTCCTGTTCCTCCGTGTTCTGTGTGGTATCCTCACCATTCGGTGTCTTCTGTCCCTTAGTGGATACATCTGTCAGACCTGCCTGATAATCCGTTATCTCAAATCGTCTGACGCTTGTCTTAGAAGCGTGATAGCTTCTGGCGGAATCCATTCCTATGCTTGCGGAATCAATTCTCAAATCTGTAATTTTCTCCTTTCCCCGACCTCACCACGAACCAACAGGGCGCGCTTCCTGTAACGCTTAACAGTTCACCGCCGCATGTATTCATAAAAGCGCCTGCTCCGCAGTCGACGCCGCTAAGCGGCTCATCTTTTATTTCATACATGCGGCGCTCCGCTCATGCAATATCATATGTTCTGCTTTGTGTGCCAGCACCCACGCAGAACATATGATATTGCATGGCTGAACTGTTAAACTAAAAAAAATGGTAAAGAAACAGAATACATATAATATGCCTCTGTCTGGTTACCATCCGTGGTGTCATTATCAAACTGTAAAAAATAAGTAGCAGGAAGTGACTGGCCATGTCACCTCTCTGCTACTTATATCGTCCGCTATGGACATTTTATTTAGTGTTAATTTACTGCTGTTTGGGCTGAGTGGGAGCACCAGGGGTTCCGGGTGCGGGAGGCACCGGTCTGCCGGCTGCTTTCAGCTTTGCTGCGATCATGCTGGCTACCATTTCTCTGGTCACCACGATGTTGCCACCGAAGGGATTGATCACGAATCCCAGCGCCGGGCTGATATTGCCCTGTGCATCTTTGCGCAGCAGCATTCCTGCATAATCGTCAAAGTTCATGGCGAAAGTCTGCTGATTCTCCTCATCTCTCCACCTTTTTAGCTCTGTCCAGTCAGTGAACGCCATGAAGAACTTCCGACCGTCCTCGGTGGACAGCATCGGGAACTGTACTTTGGCATCTCTTGCGATGGTCACCCGGCCGTTTTCATCGGGCACAGGCACCGGATCGATCACGACCGGAGACAGGAACTTTGCTTTCTGCAGTTCATCCAGGAACATCTGTCTGTGTTCCGGGGTGTCCTCTGCTTTTAATAATTCAATGGATCCCACCATCATGGGGTTGGATACCGGTTTGTTAAATTCCATATTTTTTCTCCTTACTTCTCATTGTAACTATTCAGCCTCTCTTCGCAAAACGCATCTGCGCTGGTTAGTCACATGTCTCTGAATAGTTACACTCGGTTATAGTTGATCAGGCATCCCTTCAGGATGATCTGACGTTCTTCGTCGGTCAGCTCTCCCAGCTTCAGGGTGAATTCCTTCATGCCTTCTCCGGTTGTTACCACATATGCCTTAATTTCCTCGGCCTTGTCTTCCACGGCTATCTTAATACCGGGAATGAACAGGTAATCCAGATTCTTGAAAGGCAGGTCTCCGGGCTGGATCAGGAAAGGAAGCATGCCCCAGTTGATCAGGTTGGAACGATAACGCTTGGTGGCATACTCGTTGGCAATATTTGCCCAGCCGCCTAATACCTTCTGGCAGGAAGCAGCCTGCTCACGGGCAGAACCGTCTCCGGGCTTCACTGCGAAAATAGTGGAACCGAATCCGGTGTTCTCACGACTTGCATCGGGATACTGTTTCTTTACTTCACCCATAACATCCTTCAGTACCGGAACTGCCTGACAGGGATGTCCGCCGTTCATACGCTCTTTCTCTGCCTTCTGGATCTCCTTGGCACGTCCTACATACTGCGGATCCTTACGGCTTAAAGTGAACTCTGCCAGTCCCAGAGGATTGGAGCGGTAGGAAGAGGTCTCACCGGAGGGAATCAGCTCATCGGTAGTGGTTACGGGATCGTGGATCTCGGATACTACCTGCAGTACCAGATTCTCAGGCAGGGCACCCATAGCGGGCCAGTCCTTGATATTGGGACCGAACTGGATCTCTACGCTCTCGTCTGCCACACCGTGGGAATCGAAGACACGGTTCTTGTAAATATTGCTATCGAAATGATATTTGTATTTTCCGAAATCTCCATCGAAGTCCGTTGCGGGAGTCAGCACACCCTTGTTGGCTGCAGTGGCTGCGATGGAACGGGCATCCATCAGAGCTACGGAAGCGATCTGGCCGTTCTGCAGCTTGGAGCCTTCACGGTTCGGGAAATTTCTGGTAGAGTGACGGATACTGAATGCGTTATTGGCAGGCGTATCACCGGCACCGAAGCAGGGACCACAGAACGCAGTCTTCATGACTGCACCGGTCTCTAAGATGGTAGCCGCACAGCCGTTGCGGATCAGCTCCATGTATACGGGCATGGATGCGGGATATACGCTTAAAGTAAACTCATCCGCACCGATGTATCTGCCCTTCAGGATGTCGGCAGCCGCACAGATATTCTCGAATCCGCCGCCGGCACAGCCTGCGATGATACCCTGATCTACAATGAACTTGCCGTTCTTTACTTTATTCTTCAAAGTAAAGTCTACGGCACCGTCCAGACTTACTTTCGCACGCTTCTCCGTCTCATCCAGAATATCCATCAGGTTCGCATTCAGCTCTTCGATGGTGTAAGTATTGCTGGGATGGAACGGCATGGCGATCATAGGACGGATCTTGTCCAGATCCACCTCGATCAGTCCGTCGTAGTATGCTACCTGGCCGGGATTCAGTTCCTTATAGTCTTCGGTACGTCCGTGGATCTCATAGAACTCACGGATCTGGTCATCGGTCTTCCAGATGGAGGACAGACAGGTGGTCTCTGTGGTCATTACATCAATGCCGATACGGAAATCAGCACTCAGGGAAGCCACACCGGGGCCTACGAATTCCATTACTTTATTTTTTACATAGCCGTTCTTGAATACTGCGCCAATGATAGCCAGTGCCACGTCCTGAGGACCTACACCCTTCACGGGAGCACCCTTTAAGTATACGGCTACCACGCCGGGCATGTTGATATCATAGGTCTGGTTCAACAGCTGTTTTACCAGCTCGGGACCACCCTCGCCCATAGCCATGGTACCCAGTGCACCGTAACGGGTATGGGAATCGGAACCCAGGATCATCTTGCCACCGCCGGCTAACATCTCTCTGGCAAACTGATGGATAACTGCCTGATGAGGGGGTACATAGACTCCGCCGTATTTTTTCGCACAGGTCAGACCAAACATGTGGTCATCCTCGTTGATGGTACCGCCTACGGCACACAGAGAGTTATGACAGTTGGTCAGTACATAGGGCATGGGGAACTTCTGCAGTCCGGATGCTCTCGCAGTCTGGATAATACCTACAAAGGTAATATCATGGCTGGTAAGCTTGTCGAAACGGATCTTCAGCTTGTCCATATTGCCGGAGGTATTATGCTCCTGCAGAATACCATATGCCATGGTGTTTTTCGCTGCTTCTTCTTTGGAGATCGTAATGCCGGTCTTCGCCTGTATCTGACTGGCTGCTTCCGGGGTATCCGCTACGATGTCCGTACCGTTTACCAGGTAAGCGCCGCCCTGTGTTAACTGAATCATGCTCGTCCTCCTGTTATTCCACTTCTTATGCGTAATGTGCATCTAAATGTGCACTCCTTTCATTATACTGGATTGTTTTCTCAGATGCAATGATCTTATAGGATGTTTTTGCCACTGTACCACGCTAAATTTTATTTTTCTCCGGGAACCATTCCTCTTTTGTTCCGGTGTTGCTATAATATCCTCAGAAATTATGCCATTTTCCGAAAATCTATACGAAAACGACAGTTGTCGGCCGAATTCCGGCGGCAGCTGAAAGGAAGCTTATGAATGTAGTAATAGCTATCGATTCCTTCAAAGGAAGTATGACCTCCATGCAGGCGGGTTTGAGCGCCGCCACGGGGATCAAACGTGTTTATAAAGATGCACATATTACCGTCCGTCCTCTGGCGGACGGCGGGGAGGGCACCGTCGATGCTCTGGTAAACGGCTGTGACGGCCGTATGACACAGGTGCAGGTCACAGGCCCTTCCGGTCACCCCGTTGTCTGTCCTTACGGCATTGTCGACGAGACCCATACCGCAATCATTGAAATGTCCGGTGCTGCCGGGATTACCCAGGTCAGCGGAGAGGAAAAGAATCCTCTGAACACCACCACTTACGGTGTAGGCGAAGTCATCAAAGATGCAATCCAGAACGGCTGCCGGCATTTTATTGTCGGTATCGGTGGCAGTGCCACCAATGACGGCGGTGTCGGAATGCTGCAGGCACTTGGCTTTGGCTTTCTGGATAAAAACGGAAATCAGATCCGCTTCGGAGCCAAAGGACTGGAGGATCTGGAATCCATCACTACGGATCATGTGCTTCCCGAACTCAAGGAATGTACTTTCCGCATAGCCTGCGATGTCTCCAACCCGCTCTGCGGAGGGCAGGGATGTTCCGCCATCTACGGACCGCAAAAGGGCGCTACTTCCACTATGATCCTGCAGATGGACAAATGGCTGGCTTATTATGCCGCTCTGGCCAGAGAACAGTTTCCTCATGCCGATGCCAAATATCCCGGTGCCGGTGCTGCCGGCGGTATGGGATTTGCTTTTCTTACCTTCTGCAATGCCACACTGGAATCCGGTATTAAGATCATTCTGGAAGAGACCCATCTGGAAAAATATATCCGGGATGCAGATGTCGTGATCACCGGGGAAGGCCGCCTTGACGGTCAGACGGTTATGGGAAAAGCTCCCATCGGTGTTGCCAAGATTGCCAAAAAATATGAAAAACCGGTACTTGCTTTTTCCGGCTGCGTGGCCAAAGAGGCCGTTGCCTGCAACGCAGAGGGCATTGATGCCTTTTTCCCGATTCTGCGGAACGTGGTATCCCTGGATGAGGCTATGCATACCGACAATGCCATGACCAATATGGCGGATACCGCAGAGCAGGTATTCCGGGCGCTTCAGATTTTTCACCGTTAAGAATCACAAAAGGACATGACCCACCGGCCATGTCCCTTTGTATGTTTCAATATTGTTTTATTATTCTTCATATCCATTCGGATTGTTCTTCTGCCATCTCCAGGAGTCTTCGCACATCTCTTTGATGCCGTTCTCAGCCTTCCAGCCAAGTTCCTTCTCTGCCAGAGAAGCATCGGAATAGCAGGTGGCGATATCGCCTGCACGGCGGGGTTTGATCACGTAAGGAATCTTCACGCCGGTAGCTGCTTCGAAGTTCTTCACGATGTCCAGAACACTGTAGCCCACACCAGTTCCCAGATTGTAGATCTTCAGTCCTGCATTCTCCTCAATCTTCTTCAGAGCCTTTACGTGGCCCTTTGCCAGATCAACGACATGGATGTAGTCACGTACACCGGTTCCGTCGGGGGTATCGTAATCATCACCGAAGACACCCAGCTCTTTCAGCTTGCCGACTGCTACCTGTGTGATATAAGGCATCAGGTTGTTGGGGATACCGTTGGGATTCTCGCCAATGGTACCGCTCTTGTGAGCTCCGATCGGGTTGAAGTAACGAAGCAGGATCACATTCCATTCGGAATCTGCCTTCTGGATATCCGTCAGGATCTGCTCCAGCATAGATTTCGTCCAGCCGTAAGGGTTGGTGCACTGTCCCTTGGGGCATTCCTCCGTAATGGGAACAAATGCGGGGTTGCCGTATACGGTAGCGCTGGAAGAGAAGATAATGCTCTTCACACCATGTTTTCTCATGACATCTACCAGGGTCAGGGTACCGGCAATATTGTTCTCATAATATTCCCAGGGCTTCTGTACGGACTCACCGACTGCCTTCAGTCCTGCAAAATGAATGACTGCGTCGATCTGTTCCTTGCTGAAGATCTCTTCCAGAGCTTCACGGTCCAGAATGTCTGCCTTATAGAAAGGAACCTTCTTGCCTGTGATGGCTTCTACTCTGGGGATCACTTTCTCACTTGCATTGCAGAGATTATCCAATACGACTACATCATAGCCTGCCTGCTGTAATTCCACTACGGTATGACTGCCGATGAATCCGGCACCACCTGTTACCAAAATTCTCATACACTCTCTCCTATCCGCCGTGCATAGGACAATACTATTTGTTCACTATGGCGGCTGCACAATCTCTCATCTGTCAGAGCCGGATGAAATTTTTTCTTCGTTTCTTACAGTATCAGATTACTGTAATTCTATCGATTCCTCAATAACCTTATGTTGTGAAAATCTGTCGAAATGTTTACAGCACCACACCATTCTCGGTGAGCAGTTCTCTGGCACTTTCCACAGAGTCCACACCGATCTTGTTCTTGATCGGCGCAAATTCTTTTCTTCTGACTACCTCAAAAGGCAGGCAGCTGTCCATCTGATGGATCATATCCAGCACCAGACTCTCGAATTTATAACCATTGGGAGTATCCGGCTTTACCAACTCTCCTGCAGCATCCAGATAAGGGATCTTCTTCTCTACGATATGCAGCGGCATCTTCTCTGCCATGATCTTTTCCAGATCCTGTACCTTGAACAGATAATTCAGGATCACACCATAATTATATGCGGGTTCTCCCTTCTCATCCTTAGCATTCATCAGTTCATCGGTCAGTTCATAATATTCTACGATAGAAGGTCTGCCATCCTCTAAGCACATAACGCCTACCTTCTCATCCGGTGCATTCTTGCGGACCACCTTGGAGCCTACCACACAATTTTTCTGAATAGTAGCTCCGATGAAGCAGGGATCTGCGATTCGCTGCAATACATTATCCACGGCAAATACATTGATCCACTCAATGCCTTCTCTGTGTACAATGTCCAGCATGCCATTGTTTTTCATGGAAATGAACCAGCCGCCATTACCATTGGGGGAAGTGGACAGCTTTCCCTTTTCCTCCAGATAGATCTTACCTTCATAATCGGTAGCCGCAGCCATCTCCTGTTTAAAGAAATGCACATATTCCGCATTATATCCGAAGAAATCATGCTCCTTTAAAAAGGCTATGGTCGCATCGTTGTTCTTATCACTGGTCATTACGAACAGATGGATCCAGCTGTCTGCCTGATGTACGACTTCCATCAGATTATTGATCAGGCATTCAAAAATATACAGTTCATGAGTCAGTCCCACATTGTACATTCCCTTGGGATTGTCAGATCCCAGTCTGGTGCCCATACCACCGGCCAGAAGGACCGCTGCTACCTTGCCCTGTCGGATCGCTTCGATACCGGTTGCGGTAAATTCCTCCCTGTTTGCTTCGATTTCGTCTAACTGCATGGCAGCCAACGGTGTGATCACTCCTTTTTTTGCCAGATCTTCTTTATGCTTGCAAGCTTCCAGAATGCTCATATCCGTAGTTTCGATCTGATCCAGAATCCCCTGCTTCTCTTCCTCGTTGAGCTCCCCGTAATACTTCAGAACATGTTCCTGACCATACTTGGCAAGCTTCTCCTTAGCCTGTTCCAGTGTCATACTCATATTCCTACCTCCGTTTTATTTTCTCCGACTATTCCACCCCGGGTAACAGTCAATTTTCTCTATTATACTTGATATTTCCTGCGATTGCAAACCTTACTCCCGGGATCGTTCCCGCCCTGTTAAGATTCTGTAAATGTGCTGCAAAGATTCTGTAAATAACCCGACAAAATAGTGTTAAGGGTCTGGCAAAACTATTCACCAAAAAGATCCTGTTTACTATAATATGGCATGTGGAGTTGGAATGTGCAATACTTCACAGAACAACAGAAAGTCGAGGAATCCAATATGAATATCGGAATTATGATCATTGCAATTGTAGGCGGTGCTACCGGACTTTTATCTACAGCTTATCTGGCAGTCAGTTTCCCTGCCGTGATCCTGTGGAAACTCTATCGCAGAGTAGTTCACAGAATTCCTGTCACCCAATAGTAATCAGTCAGCTACAAACACTTTCCCTCTAAAAAGGACCCGGAAGCTTTTGCCCGGGTCCCTTGTCGTATTCACTATTCTGTTTTACTCCTGCACCGGTTCCCAATTTTCATCCACCAAGGTCGCAGTTACTGTAATTCCCTCCGGTGCATTTTCTGCGCAGATCACAAGATAGAACATTCCTTCTTCCGAATCCACGGCATATTCTGACGGATCCTCCGGCAAAAAGACAGAAAATCCCTCCGGGTACTGCTGCATCTCCAGAAATCCCTTTTCCAGCAGTGCAGTTTTGTAGGCTTCTTTTACTGCATCCCGGTCCCCACAGGAGTACACCTTTATTGAAGTAAAAGTTCCATCTTCGCTGTCTGTCTCCGTACAATCTGAAATCACAGCATCGGGATAGATAATATCCTGCTGCACCGCTTTCAGATATTCCGTTGACATCCGGACACTCTGTAAGATCTCAAAAGTATCTTTTCCATCCTCGGAATGCGCCATGAGTACCAGACTCAAAAGCAAAATGATCAGATAACTTCCCAGTGCTCCCGCCAGTATTTTCGCAAAAGGATTCTCTGGCTGCCCCAGATTTGTATAAGAAGTGATGATCCAGCCAAAATTCCGGTAGTCCACTGCGGTATTACAGTATTCGCAGGCTCCGCCGCCCAAAATGTCCACACTGCCTCCGCAGTTGGGGCATTTGTATTCCCGGAGTGCCCTGCTGTGCTGCGTTACCACATCCTGTCTGCCTTCCAGTTCCAGCCGGATCTCCTCATAACGGTTCCGGATCTTCTTTCCTGTATCCAGTGTCAATCGGGTCCTCACTTCCACGCTGATTCTGTAAGACTCTCCCCGTGTCTCCGCCTCCAAAAAACGCACACCGCAAATGCAACAGTCCACCACATTCTGATACCGCGCCACCACCGTATCCAGATCACAGGATGCGAAAAAGCGTACCTGCTCTGCCGTATCCGCCAGATGGATCATTCGCAGCTGGTATTCCAGATTCTGAAGAAAATTACCCGTGGAGAATTCCGGGATTGCGGCCTTTACTTTCGATTCGTCTTGAATTCTCGGCTTTCTGCGAGTCTCCATCACGATCAACATTACAATAAATGTAATGAGCATGTAAAACAACGACCGGAAAAATACCGGAGCCAGACCAATTCCCAGCATCATGGCTGCGGCTGCCTTTACCGCATTGTATCCGTTCCTGCCCAACGCCAACAGCAAAAACATAATGCCGCCCGCACAGATGGCCAGTACTGCAAGAGAAATCGCTGTAATTCCCACCACAGCACCGGCTTTCATAAAGTTAGAAATACTTTTCTGTCTTGCGTCCTCCTCCAGAGAAAATCCGGATACCTTTGTTTCAAAATCACTGACGAGAAACTTTGCCCCGCAGGCATCACAGCCATCGATATAGCTGGTCAGTTTTCCCTCATGTCCACAGTTAGGGCAGATAACCATATCTCCCTGCACATCCGCTTTCAAAAAGCTTGCCGCTGCAATCTCCGGTGTCTTTAGGAACGCAATCTTTTTTCCCTTGCGGTAATAAGTCCGTCTCATTTTTACCGGCTGGGTACGGCGGCAGCTATAATCATAACCATCCTTCCAGGGACCATCATAGTCCGCCAGTCGTGCCGGCTCCTGCATCTCCATATCCACCGTCAGTTCCCGCTGCTGCAGTCTTTTTCTGCTCAGGCGCAGACTTTGCCAGAAAGGCTGGGTTGTCTGCTCCATCAGGTTCTGTTCCGCTTCCCCGTTGCCCTGATAGAATGCTTTTAATTCCCCGTAGAAGTCTTCTGTCCGTCCCTCGATCTCTTTCCGTGCATCATTCAGAAACTCTGTTGCCATTTCGTTTTTCTCTCCTCATAAGTGATCCTGCCGCGTAAAGGTCCTGATGTCTTTTGTATCTTATGTCCCAACTACTTTGTCCCATATAGCTATGTATCCATTATATAAGTTGGTACCCGGTATTTCAAGACACTTTCCCGTATAGAATGATTTGCCTCATCGAATATCTAGTGCTGGTGCAGATACTTCTCTCTGGTAGCCAGTCCGCCGCGGATATGACGCTCGGATTTATTCACATCCAATACCTTCCGCGCCTGCTTTGCCAACGCCGGATTCACCTGGGCCAGCCGCTCCGTCACGTCCTTATGTACTGTAGTTACGATTTGGAACTGTTTGTTCGTTTGATGATGATACTGTCTCATCGGTTTGATCTTCTATCAATACGGATTCCTCTAATCCTAAATCTCCCAGCAGGCGAAGGTAGATATCTACATTTCCGTCCTGATCTATCTCGATCTTTTTGATCAGACGCTTAAGCTGGGCATTTGTCATTTGGTGAACATCTGTAATATCTTCGATTTCTTTGAAGGTGCGTTGAAGTAGGCTTTCCAGTTGTTCACCCTTGGTTATATGATAGGAAACCATCTTTAACTCATTTTCTAACCGCTCCATCTCTTTCCTCATGCCGCCGATTTTCTTATTTAGTTCCTCACGGGAAATTAGGTCATCGGCATACATATCCATGTATTTCTGTCTAGTTTTCGTCAGCTTTGCAAGCTGGGCATTCAGTTCCTTTTCATAATTCAGATTTTCATCCTTTGCCTTATAGACACGCTGAAATTCACCTACCACATGATGGATCACATTCTTCTTTGCCTTTAATACTTGTCCAAAATATTCCTGCAATACATCAATCAGTTCTTCTTCATCCACTGTGACAGCATTAGGGCAGCTATCCGCACCTCTGCCATTATGACCGGAACATACCCAACGTACATAGGTATTTTTGTAGGTGCGAACCGTTCTGCGGAAAGACCAGCCACATTCCTTACATTTGATAAGGGTAGAGAATAGGTATTTGCTACTTTGACGTTCTTTATTCAAGTTGAATGCTTTGTTACGAGACTGCAAAATCTGTTGTGCTTGTTCAAATTCTTCTGGCTCAATAATCTTTAGATCAGGCCTTTCTACAACCATCCATTCTGATTCATCCTTATCCTTACGCTGACCGGTAAGAAAATCCGAAACTTCCTGCTTTCCATTGATGATTTTTCCAGTATAAAGTTCATTGGTTAAGATTCTGCAAACTGCATTCTGACTCCACTGACAGTTACGCTTTGTTTTTAAGCCTCGCTCATTAAGGAAAATAGAAATCCTGGCAGCACCGTATCCTTCATTGATATACCACTTAAAAATCTGACGAATCACTTCTGCTTCCTCTTGATTGATTTCCAAATTAAAATAATCGCCAATCATTTTGTCATAACCATAGACAAGGTTAGGGACACGCCCTTTTTCTGCATTCATCTTCTTACCAAACTTGACACGCTTGGACGTATTCGCACTTTCCTCCTGTGCTAAAGCACCAAAGATTGTCAGCACAAATTCACTGTTTCCCATACTGGTCATATTGGCAGTCAGGAACACCGTCTCAATGCCAAGCGACTTGAGCTTACGAACATTTTGTAAAAGATCCACGGTATTTCTGGCAAAACGAGAGATATCCTTCACAACGACCAGATCAAAGAATCCTCGCTCCGCATCTGCCATCATCCGCAGAAATTCCTTACGATTCTTAATTTTGGTTCCGGAAATACCTTCGTCAGCATATAATCTGACAAGGGTATCTCCTGTTCGTTTGGTATATTCAGTAAAGAATTCTTTCTGTGCTTCCAAGCTGTTTAACTGGTCAGCCTTATCAGTGGAAACACGGCAATAGGCAGCGATGTTCATAGGGGGTACCTCTCTGTTAGATTTGTTGCGTTCTGTTACGACTATTATATAATAAAAACTCCCAGATTCAACTGGAAGTTTTTATTATATTATAAGCTACTTACATATGTAATTAATATTTTAATATGTTATGTTGAAGGATATATAACTTTATACAGTTCTTCTAATATCCATTTTCCAGCATCAAAATAGTCTTTCACATCACTAATGGATGCTGTAATAGAAGCCCCATGTGCGAAGCTGTTTCTAAGATCAACTAGGGAATTTAATTGACCTTTTTGAGTGCTTCCTTTTATCAGATCCTCAAATGTTACTCTCCAGTCTGGATTCATTTTCTCCAGTACTTTATACATTTGTCCAGGAGTTGGATTATATGATGCATCTAAAGTACTTTTACTTAAAAACAGCTTTGCTTCATTATTTGCTCCATTTTCAAGATAATCATATATCATCTGTTTAAAAACATATTCGACTGTGCCACTAGCTTTAATAACTGCATACAATGTAAGAAATCTTACATTCGAGTCTAATCGATGTCCTTCAATCCAACACTTGATGCTATTTAATTCGATTTCACAATCCCTGAGTACACTTTCGTAATTACCATTCATATTTAACCCCATATAGTATTTCAGTCGCTAATTCTATACGTATCCTAATTTTATCTATATTAGTGGTTCTTTTTGAAATTGCATCTTGATAAGTCTTATTCAAAATAAGTTTATCATATCTGTTTAACAGCAAATCTGTGTTTATAAGATTTAAATCTTTTTTTGTTCTAGCGAATTGTGTGGACGAATAAATCGAATCCAAAATAGCTGGATTTATTTTCTTTACATAGGTTACTTTTTCTCCTTCCAACTTTCCATTTCTGAAAATTCTTTTTCCAAAATTATCAAACAAAAATTTCATAATTTCTGTAAATTCACTCGTCAATTCATCTTTGCCTATAGTTTCGAGTGATGAATTTCTCTTCATAAATTGATTTAGATACTTTACTAAGTTAATCTGATTAAGAGATGCTTCTTTCTGCGATTTAAGATATGCAAATGCAAACATTCTCAAAATTAATTCTATATCAGACATTCTTGTATCTTGCTTTGCATCATCGTAGATAGCTCGCCAATACATGTCTTTGTTAAGTTCTATAAGTAATTTGTTAAATTCTCCATGATACACACAATTTCTTATTTCTTGTGGTTTTAAAGTCCTTCCACTTGTATTAATACGTTCAAAAATTTGATACATTCCTGTATCATCCTTAGGTTCTTTTTGTTCAAATACAATTGCATGAATTGGTGAATTACGAATCTTCCTTTGTTCATCTGGTTGCAATTCCTGAAAAGTCTTTCCCCGCCACCTTTCATTTATATTTTCTGAATTAGATAATGCAAACGACTTTCCATCACCGCCGAAAATTCCTCTCTTTACATAATCGTACACAGTCATGATTCTTTGATACCCATCTACAATTAATCTTTTTTCATCTTCAGTTTTTGCTAAAAAAATGCTTGGCACTGGCAATCCTAATAGTATAGAATCAATAAAGCGACTTGCTTCGTTTTTACCCCACACATAATTTCGCTGCATTTCCGGCTTTTCAAGATCTCCTTCTTCATACATTGTGATTAATTCTCTAAAGGACATATCTGTACCAAATGAAGTAATATTAAATAGAGAATCGTCCGAATAGCTTGTCATTTCTTCTCTTATTTCATCTACCATATTTTTCTCTTCTGATCGTCTCATTTTCGTTCTTCCCTTTCTCTTTCTTTTATATCTGCATAAAAGATCGTTTTGAGTTAATTCTGCATTAAGCCTATCTATAACATATCCTCTAATCAATTCATTACTACGGCACTTATAGCTATATGCCTTCAAAGTATATAATGCTATGTTATCAATAACAACTACTTCTCCAAAATTATTCGCCCTTAAACCGTAATATTGCCTTAAATCTTTTGTTGAAAAATATTGGATATAATAATTCATTCTTACACCTTCTGCTCTATATTTTTTTAAGCTTTAGTGTGTCAACCGTGTTTTACGATTATCATTTGAATTATATGTACCAACCAACTATTCACTATAAAACAACTGCTTGGGACTCTTTGGTTTCTCAGGATTTGTCATTTTTAGTTTTCCAGTTTCTACCAAGGGCATAACATGCCTTTGAATCGCATAAGTAACAGACGTTAATCCCAAATAATCACATATTTCTTTTCTAGTTCTTGGAGTTTTGCAAAATAGTAAGAGATTATACTCGTCTGCAATTTCTGATTCGATAGCAGTATTCTGAACTTCTTTGTAAAATGTCACAATAAAACTACCTCTTTCATCAGCAAACTGAGGCTCCGGCAAATTATATTTTTCCATTTCTCTACGAATTGTTGGTATTCCGGAATATCTGTTTTCTGTAACATGCATTGTTTCTAGCGCAAGAGCCATTACAGGGTTTCTTGTGTCAGGTTGCATTTTTCCTAATTGATCAACTTTAATTCTTCCATAGATACCACCTGGATTTTTAATCTCCATCCTATCTTCATACATAATAATCTGGATTGGCATTCCTTCAGTATGGATACTATAATCTCGGTGCACCAATGCATTGATTATAGCCTCTCTAACCGCTGTAATAGGGTAATCCGTCTTATCCTCACGAGCACCTGTCTTAGCATCAATAATGGTTTTTGTTCGCATATTTCTTTTCACAAATCGAATTGCTTCATCTAACATTTCTGGAATATTTCCTTCGATTCTCTGGTTATCTAAAAATCGTTCGCCAGAATCTCCCAAGTTTCCTATTTCAGTTCCTGGAACCGAAATAGCAGTAATACACAACTGAGGAAAATATGCCTGTGGATACAAGCTAAAAATCATCGTAGCACTTAATGTAACCACATGATTTCTTGTTACGCTCATCAATTCGTAGATAGTATCATTATCCATATTAGAAAGATTAGGTTTCCCATTTTTTAACAACGTAATGTAGTTATCTAACTGTTCTTGATTCAAAGCGGATAGCGAAGCTCTTTGCACCTCTCGAATATCATCCTGATACTTCTTTCTGTATGCTTCGTAGCTATAAACCTCATATTCCGTCATTGGCTCATCGCTATCACCAACACGCGTATAGGAACCTTTTAACCGACCTCTTCCTTTGTAAAACACAGGTCTTTCGGCTAGATCAACACCTGGAATTTCGGCTGATACAAAATATTTTCCATCTTTTTCAGCTACCGTTAATAAAGGTCGAACAATTGGTTCCATCTGAAGGCATTGCTCATTTATCTTTTTTTGTATATCTTGGGAATCGTATACTCCAACTTCTTTAAAATTCTGTTTTTCGTCTACTCCGAAAATAATGATTCCACCCTCATCTTGATTTGAGAAACTTGAAAAAGAATCATACAAATGTTGAGGGCATCCTTTTTCCGCAGCTTTTAATTCGAGAGTATTTGTCTCTGCTCGCATTTCTTGAACCATTTTAAGTTTTGTTAATAGTTCTTGTTCCGTCATTTGAGTTCCTCCACCTTTTCATTTCAATTCTATCACTTTCTTTATTTATATGCAACAAACTTAAATTTTATGAACGAACTAAAATAACAAACTCTAATTTTTAGTTCATTATTTTAGTTCGTTTGCTTTTATAGACATAATCTGAAATACAAGTTCAAATCTCAAATTGGGTTTACGATTTGATACAAAAAGAAGGACAAGGCTCACGCCTTGCCCTTCTCACCTTCCTTACGCAACGTCTACCGTATGTACTGCATTTTCATCCCACACTTCAATTTGTGCCTTATTCTCACATTGCATTGCCGCCTCTTTCATTGCCTGTTCCACCTTATTTGTATTCGCTTCAATTAGTAACTCACACAGAAAATCAGCTGTCTCTTTCTCTGAATTTGGATTATGAAATCGGTAATTTAACTTACGCTTTTTCATAACGGAGTTCTTGCCTCCCGGATTACTTCTTGCTCTTTTTCCAAGTCTATGAGAGACAAGCTGTGAATAGTACAGAATACGATTTTTCAACGTTCAAATCCTCGTTTCTGTGATTTCTTTGATAATTCTAATTCTGCTTTCAAATCCGGTGGTAGGTTATTGATCAGCTGCTGCATATTTTCCAGTTCGCTTTTTAGTTTTGCTCGTTCCAGTGTATCTTTCATCTTCCCAGTTTCACTTGCCTTAGCTCTAGCTTCTAAGTTCTCATTTTCTTCCAAGAGATCTTCAATCGTGACTTTATATTTTTTAAGCTGTCCGGTGAAATTCTCCATTTGTGGGAACCACTTTTTCAACATCTCAAGCGCCTCATCCTTTTTCTTACCTGCATTCAAAGGATTAATGCTTGATAATACTGTTTCAATGGCTTTTGCCTGCTTTGATAAGGAAACTGCTTGCTTAAATAACCTGGTAGGAATGTGCTTTCTACCTGTTACACTTGCGCTTTCTCCTCGTTCCAAATCTGGATATTTTTCAACCATATGAGCAAAGAAATCATCCTGCCATTTGGTAAGGCTTGCCCGATTTCCAAGAATCTCTTTTGCACATAACCGATTATCTTCTGTTAGAGGAACAAATGTCAGGTGCATATGAGGTGTTTTTTCATCCATATGAACCACTGCCGATATGATATTTTCTCTTCCAACTTGATCGATTATAAATTCAGCCGCCCTCTTGAAATATCCGTGTACTTCCTTTGGTGTTTTCCCCTGAAAGAACTCCGGACTAGCTGTAATTAGAGTATCTACAAAACGGGTACTGTCTTTCCTTGTTCGGCATCCTGCTTGTTCAATTCTCTTTTGGATGAAATGATAATATCTGCCCTCCGGTTTCACGATATGAAAATTGTACTTACTGCGTTCCGCATCAATATCAGGATTACTCGCGTACTTTTCCTTCTGTCTTTCATGGTGAGCTTCCAATGGCTTTGCTGGATTGCCCTTGTGTTTTTCAAATCTTAAAATTGCATATTGTGGCATAATCGTCTACTCCTTTTCTTATCGGTGCCGCTTTGTTTGAAAAGTGTTCCTGCCCCGGACCTTATGGAATCCCCGCAGCGTAGCTCTTCTTTGGTATGCAAATGCATTACTTAGCCAGAAGATTTATGTCTTTTCATACAGTCATGAAGTTTTAAAGGTGTAATCCATCGATGAATTTGATATAAGTGTAGACTTTTTTCTTGTTGTATGCCGTATATCCGAAAGGTAGGATTTATTGTGAGGAAATCATATTTTCCATGCTTTTGGAAATATGATAGAATAGAAACAGTACTATTAATCAGTAAAGGAAAATGATTTTATAGCATTAACGATTCAAGAACGCCTAAAAGATTTACGCATAGAGAACAAACTTACATTAGAGCAGCTTGCCGAGCAGACCGGAATATCTAAGTCCGCATTAGGAAGCTATGAGTCTGATGATTACAAAGATATCAGCCATACCGCACTTATAAAATTGGCTGACTTTTATAATGTAACAACCGACTACCTACTTGCACGAACAGAAACAAGAATGCATTCCAATGATTCTACTTCCAGTTTGCATTTAAGTGACCAAGTGATAGATTTATTAAAAAGTGAGCAGATTGATATTGCTTTATTCTGTGAACTAGCAGTTCACAAAGATTTTGTAAAATTACTTGTGGACATTCAGATTTATATTGAGGGCATCGCTACTCAGCAGATTCATAACCTTAATGCGTGGGTAAATGTTGCAAGGAATGAAATTATAGAAAAATATCAACCAAGTGAGCATGATAAAACCACCTACCTTCTTCAAGCTTCACACATACAAGAAGGAGAGTATTTCAGCAAACGAATTCATGATGATATTGATAGTATCATTGAAGATATCCGACAGTCTCACATTGGGCGAAGGGACAGTGCACCAAAAGAATCTGCTATTGATGAACTAAAACGTGATTTAGAAGAAATTGCCAACTTTGAAGGAAGTAGAGCAGAGCAGCTGTTATTGCTCTTTTGCAAACAGACAAAGCTTAAATATAGCAAGCTTTCCGAAGAAGAAAAGCAGTGGCTCACACGGATTGTTCAGAAGTCGGAATTGGCAAAAGGATTTACTTCGCAAAGAGGGAAATAATCGGTCGATATTTTCGATGAGATTTAAAATATCTGCTCAGATAGAAATGAAAGGACACATATAAAATGAAAATTACAGAAGAATTGCTATCCGTATTAGAATGTATTGAAAATTCACCAGAATTGAAGCAGGGTTATTATCAACAAGGTATTAATATTACTGCAAACACGAACATAACTATATACAGTGCCCACTGGGGGCTTTCACGCGTATTTGGTGCAACATGGTGGGTCAATATATATACTTCATATTTTTTTATTTACAAGGGAAGCTTTTATTGGATTGCCAGATTTGACCCTATGTGTCTAGCGCCTTTTGAAAACTTTAAATTTAGCCTTATGGCAGATTCTTGTAATACTTATGCAATTTCAGACACAAATTCTATGCTAACCAAAACATTACGGCATCCAGTTTTTAAAAGCAATCATATATTATGCGCAAAAATTCCCAATGAATTTATTGGTCATCAATGTTCTGTAAAATTTGAGAAACAAAATGGGATGAAAGCTAAAGGAAATTTGATTGTATTTAATAGAACTGATATTGAATTCGAAGAATATGACTCTGATTTTCAAGAACTAAGAGTATTATTAAATCAATTTGACAATATTTCAGTTGAACAAGAACTAAACTACTTCCAAGCATGCCCTCAATATATCAAAGTAGTGATAGACTGTTTAAATCGACTCTCAAACAATGAAAGTCCTTTGCATGATTTAAAAAAGTATTTGCATTTCAAAATTCCTACAACATATGATAAAAAATACTATTGTGCTGCCAAAATAGCTGATTCTGCACAAGATATTAGTGTATCAAGCGACGGGCAAACATTCTATGTCTCATTCACCAACACACAGCTTGAAGAAATTGAGTTAACAAGATTTCTAATTGCAGAAACTAATACTCAGGATGATTCAGATATAAGAAATTATTTAATGGGAAGAAGCAGAACTTATCAAATAATTTATTCTATTCAAGAATATATAAATAGTTATAATGAGCAACACGGTTATTCTTCAGAAATATCAAATGTAAGCGCCAAATAATCCGGCGGTACCTATAAATTTACCCCAACCTATTTTCGGT
>OGYN01000264.1_pt1 | contig 49736 bp, 49 predicted proteins | sample 1576551 | NCBI WGS metagenome assembly OGYN01 (sample SAMEA3541589, study PRJEB24748) | human gut metagenome | biome: human gut; feature: human-associated habitat; material: faeces | place: China | collected 2012 | reverse complement strand
CGGGAGTAAATTCCACCACCAAATGTGGTGGTGGAATTTAAAATTTCATTTTTGGTAAATGTTATTTTGGAGGAAGCCTCCTGTTCTTTTGAGATTAAATAGAGTATAATGATGTTGAAGAAAAAATGAGCATTTAAGGAGACAAGCCATGAAAAACGATATTACAATTAAAAATAGTAGTATGGATGTTTATGATTATTGCGAAAAGAATGGAATTAGTTTAGCAAAAATAGAAGAAAATGAATTTGTTGCTGTGCCGGCTTCTTATGAACAAGGTCATTTTTTTGCACAAGAAACAATAGATTTTTTGAAATTTTGCAGAGAAAATGACAGCGATCATAAATATGACATTCTTTCTGATGGTGATATTACAGTTAGATCACTTCACTCTTTTGATATTTGGATGCCAATCATATTTATTGCTCAAAGTGTATTACTTCCTTTTGCCATCAATATGGTTAGCAATTATATATGGGAGAAAATGAAAGGACGAGAGACGGAGAATGCAGAGGTTGATATGACCTTTATTGTAAAAAATGGTAAGAAAGAAAAGTCTATTCATTATAAGGGGGATGCAAAAACATTTAAGGAATCTTTTGAAAAAATAGATCTTAATAAGATGTGGGAGGAATAATGCTAAAAAGTTTTGAAAGTCATTGCGAATTAGAAGAAGTAAGAATAGTATGCAATAAATTATGTTCTTTAAAGAAAAGGATTGAGAAAGGAAATTTTAGTGATCCATTTAAAGAATATAAGGATTGCGATAATATTTTTGATAGTATAAAGGCGAAAGCCATAGACATAGGGGATGAATCATTAGCTAATGCCCAAATGATTTATAGACATTATTTCAAATTCTTTTCGACATTCGCCAGCTATCATTTGAATTTAATAGAAAACAGATACAAAAACTCATGGGATATTTTGCAAGACTGTTTAGATGAAGCAAAGATAGTAGGAGAATTTGTTGATATTAAAGACAGAAAAGAAATTCCGGAAATTGTTGCTATATTACTGCAATACGAAAAATTATATCCATACAGAGTTTTTGCGAGTAGCGAATATATTGTTTCCAAATCGCATTGTAGTATATGTGGTAAGTCAATGCAGAGCTTGTCTTGTCCCCATAGAAAAGGAAAACTATATTGGGGCGATTTTGCAATAGAAATGATTGATGAAATTAAAGAATTGCAAGCGGTTTGCCTGGTTAGCCATCCAGAAGATAAAAGATGTATTATTGAGCTACAAGAGGATAGGGATATACCAGAGAAAGAAAAGTTCAAGAAATTGGACGAATTTGTAAAATTAAAAATAAATCCACTTCAAAATTTTGAAATAGAAACGAAAATTGAGCAACGAAGGGATACAAAAATTCAGAAAGCAAACAGAAATGATTTATGTCCCTGTGGGAGTGGAAAAAAGTTTAAGAGGTGTTGCATAAATAGAATGTATTATAACCATGAGAGAAATATTATTTCGCCTTTATGTAAAGTTCAACTAATAATACAAGATAGTAAAAATGAATAATTATAAGACTGTGTATGAACCAACAGCAGCGACAGCGGTAGAAAATAAAAGTATACAGGCAAGTAAGTAGGAGGTAGCAGATGAGTATCGTAAAGAAAGTAGAAATTGATGGTAAGCGGGTACCATTTAAGGCATCTGCTGCGATTCCAAGAATCTATCGTTTGAAATTTCAGCGAGATATTTATAAGGATTTATCAGTGCTGGAAAAGAGTATCAACCAGGCCAATCCGGATGATTCCAATCTGGACTTGTTTTCGCTTGAGATGTTTGAGAATATCGCGTTTGTTATGGCAAAGCATGCAGATCCGAACATTCCGGATACACCAGAGGAGTGGCTGGATCAATTCAATACGTTTTCTATTTATCAGGTGTTACCACAGCTCATGGAGCTTTGGGGACTGAATGTCAAAACTGATGTTGAGGCTAAAAAAACTTCGCCCGACAGAGCGTGAAATGACAACACCCTTGTTTTTGCTTCGCTGTGTGCAGTTAGGTCTTTCGATGGCAGACTTGGAGTTGCTGTCGATTGGCCTTGCTAACGATATGTATACAGAAAGCAGGAACGATGACTGCAAGTATGCGGAACTTGCAACCCAGGGGGACTTCGATAGGTTTTAATTAGCGCTTAATTATTTTATATTTGACGTTTACTATGCAACGTGATACAATCAAGAAAAAATAAACGCTAAGTAAGCGTTGATTAAAAGGAGGGACAGATATGTTCTATGAAATAATTGCACAATTTGCAAAAGCTAATGCACCGTCTTTTAAGACACCTGGGTATGAAGCATATCTTTCAGAAGCACAAGATTATTTTAATATGAAGTCAAGAGTTGCAACGAATCCCAAAGAGATAACGGAACTTCATGTTATTGATGAAAAAACAATTCGAATTATTTTAAGAAGTCAGGATCAGCTTCAAGTTTCGCAGGTTTCACGTAGTCTTAGAGTGTTTAGCATGTATTTAATTGATGAAAGCCATCCATTGAATTTTGGAGAATTGGTTTCAGGAAAAAGGTTATTTAGAATGTCTGCTTCAGAATTTGGTATAAACACAAATACAGATTTAGCAATAAACGAAGATGAAAATAATGATGATTTAAAAATATTAAAATCGATGATTTTACTTCTTGATGATGCTAAAGTTAATAATAGAGCACAGGAAGCGAAAAATGAAATTTTAGGTGTGTTAACACAATATAAGGAGGAAAGATAAGATGCCTTATAAGTACTGTTTTGATGCCTATTTTATTTGTAAACGTTTTAATAGTAATGTTTTAATACCTGCAGTGGCAAATGCAGAAAAGACATTTAACACACTGCCGAGAAAAAATAGAAAGCAAATATCTGTAAAAGTTAATTCTACGAAGAAATGTCTTGAAATAGAAATGTTATCAGCTATTCCAATTAATAGAATAAATTGGCTAAGATCAATACAATATTTCAGCAAGGCCTTGTCAATGGAAAATGGCATGGGGGCATATATCGCATGGAATGAAAGATTACTTGTAAGTTAAATAGTATAGGCATCAGCTTTGCATGGTTGATGCCTACATTTATGGAGCAGAGATCCAAAACAGATGTATTCCTTCGTTAAAGATATAAAGTTTATGGAACAACTCAAAGAGGCGGGATTCGATGGAGCATACTGTGTGACACTTGTGCAGGATAAGAATTTCTATTCTGGAAATAAGGTTGATGGTGTGTATTCATATTTTAGAAATGGAAATACAATTCATGGGACTATTATAAAGCCAACTGGTAAAAAGGATGAAAGTATAGATGTTCATGGAGAGTATCAGGTTGAGTGGAAATCCATAAACAACTGGAAATATTATATTGTGGATATGTGATGTGCATTAAGAAAAGAGGTGGGGTTTTATAGAAACAATTGGACTGAGGAAAGATATCAATAAATTATTAAAGAAGGCGAGAGAAACTGCAAAACCAGATAAATGTATCCTATGTGGAAAAACACAAACAAGTTTTTGTAATTCGCATTCTATTCCACACATGATCTTAAAAACAATAGCATGTGAAGGAAAAGTTTTAGAACCAGGGGTGTTAATGGATGAAATTGATGTGGTAGATTTAGAATCGGGAATAAAAAAGTCTGGAACTTTCCATTTTATATGCAGAGAATGTGATGCTTTATATTTTCAAGACTATGAAAATAAAGAGGCATTGCTTAATGATCCCACAGATAAAATGCTTGCGGAAATTGCATTAAAAAGCATGTTACAAATGCTATCGAAAAGAAATGAGGAAATAGCTCTTTTTGATATTTTTCAAAAAAGGTCAGGTGCGATAATAAACAAAGAGCGGTTAGATGAAGATAAGTTATTAGATATAAATGATTATATGTTTGATATGGATGTTTACAAACGAATTATCCAAAATAATGAAAAAGATGGGTTTAAAATTGTATTTTGGGAGAAATTACCTTACGTTACTCCGATAGCTGTTCAGACGCCAATTACACTATATAAGGATATCGAAGGGACTGTGATTAACGATATCTATAATCCGGATCCAAATCTTCATATGCAAACAATGTACATGTGTGTATTCCCTATTGAACATGAAACGGTAGTTGGAGTATTTTATCATAAGAAGGATAGAAATTATAGAAGCTTTCTACATCAGATGAATTGTATGTCTGCGAGTAAGAAGCTGCAATATATAAATTATTTGATTTTTGCGAATACTGAGAACTATTATTTTTCAAAAACGATAGAAGATATTGTCAGGGATAATGAAAAATTAAAATTATTGGGACAGGAGAATAATGGGGAGCCGCATTTAGGAATGCTTAGACCATTAGAACAGTTACTGGAATATAAGCAGATCAAACCAGATGAAATTCCTAATTTTTTAATGCCGGAGTATAAGATAAATAGTTAGACAGAAGTATAGTTAAAAATTTTGGGTGTTAAAAGTTGAGTTTTTTCACAAGGGTGTTAATTTGTAAGAAAGTACAGGTGTCCGCGCATGATAATGCGGTGTTAGCTTCCCCCCGCATGTCGAAACGGTAGTAATGCTTTCCCACAAAAAACCTGATAGCGTAATCAACGTAAAAGTCGAGTTTGGCGAGGGTGAGGGCAAAGTGCCGCTTGATAATATTGCCAAGAGAGCCGAAGCGTACAAGCCGAAAGAGCGAGTGACATATAAGAGGATTAAGGAGTACATAGAAGCAAAATACGGCTTCAAAGTACGGCTTCAAAGTACGGCTTCAAAGTACATACCGCATACATCGCAGAAGTAAAGCGGGATTTAGGCTTGCCGATGTATGATGCCCCTAATGCGGTGGAATAATTAAAGCAGCCGAGGAAACATTCGACACCAGAGAAAGTGGAAGCTATAAAGGACGCGTTGAAGCATTTTGAACTAATCTAAATATAAAATCGGATACCATTATAGCCGTTTGTTCAGTTTTTGAGTAGGCGGCTATTTGGCTATCTGGATTTTTAGAACTATCGAATAAGCAGAAAAGGTTGTATAATATACGTGGACAAAGTGAAAATGTGTAAAAAAGCTATCTTGATTATATAGAGGAGAATAGTAAAATAAGTATGGGATTTTCTAAAAATGATTTTGACAAAGTAGATTTGCGGATTAAAAATATAACAGAACAGACTGTTGAACAAATAGAAGTAGATTCAGAATTGCCTCCAACAATAGAGCAATTAGAAGATAATAATAAAACCTATTCCATTATGGCAGCCATACTATTTATCGATATTCGTAAGTCAACACACTTAACGGAAAATAGTCAAGCAAAAAGTATGGTTAAAATATATCGTTCATTTATGAGAATGGCAGTTGATTGTGTTAGAAAAAATGGAGGAGTTACAAGACAATTTCTGGGTGACAGAATTATGGGCGTCTTTATTGACTCCATTGATAAAAACGGGAGTATAGTGGATAGTGCAGCAGATAAAGCAATTAATGCGGCAAGAAGTTTACAGACTGTGATTGATTATAGCTTAAATAAATATTTGAAAACTAATGTTAATGGGAAAGTTATTGAATGTGGTATTGGTATTGATTATGGAAAGGTTCTTGTCACTCAAGTTGGTATGTATGGCCTAGAAAGTGATGAAAATAGAGAGAACGAAGTGGATTGTGTATGGGTTGGCAATACAACAAATTATGCAAGCAAATATTCAGATATAGCATCTGGCGGAGAAATATTTATTTCAAATAATGTTTTCAAGCAAATGTCAGATGAGTACAGGGAAGTTTTTGTAAAATCAGCAAAATATAAAGGAAGAAAATTATTCCAAGGCTATGTGGCAAATGATTATTATTTGGAGTTTTCAGAGGATTTAGGAAAACCAATCAAAATAGAAGAAGATACAACAGTAGAATCGGATACATTTGAAGGATTGGCAGATGGCATTAGAGAAATCGAGAGATTGCAAGATAAACTTATACAAAGAGAAAAGCAACTTGCTGTCTTAGAGGATAAAATAAAAAGAGAAAATCAGGATTACGAAGATAAATATAATAATGAAAATGTAGCAAAATTAAGGGCTTTTGATGAAAGAGATACTGCTAAAAAAGAATTGCAAGAAATACTAAAAGATTATTATGTAGATATTAAGAGCATTCTTTCTAAAGTACACTACCGTGAATATCAGTACATGGATAAGGTGGGAAAAAAGGATTTGATTTTGATGATAGAAAAGGAATATGAATTAGGAAGATTACTAGGGAAAACATCAAAAGAAGTGTCATTAGAATTAGGTTGTTATTTAATAGGAATTTATGATTACTTTCAAGAATATTCCAAATCATTTGATGTGATGCTTGTTATGGCGGAATTATCAGATTATTGGGTAGACTTAGAAACTGCAACATTAAATTGGGCGAATAAGGAACATATCTTGTATAAGCTTTATAATGAAATAGAAAGAGCACTGGTTAATTATAGAGTAAAGAATGAAAGAAGAAAAAACTTTGAAGGGTATTTACAAACAATAAAGAAAATAAGGGGGTACTAACCATGGAAAACAATAATAATCTAACGCAAGAAAATAGAGCGTTTAAAAAAGAAGATGCTTATGAAACGTTAGGTATCATAAATACATGGATAGGAAATATGGATACAAAAGTTTCATTTGCATTAGCATTAGCAGGGGTTCTAATAGGTGTTATATTCGAAAAGGGCCTGCCCCGTGCGTTTCATAGAATAACGGAGGTTTCAAGGCTGGCAGAATTATCTGGCGGTGAAATCATAGCGACTATTCTAGTGGCATTACTATATTTAGCAAGCTTTATTTCTATTTTGTGTTTTATGTTATCTATTATTGCAAGAGTGAAAAATCTTAATAATTCACCGTCTATTTTTTTCTTTGGCTCTATTGGAAGCATGACATTAGAGAATTATAAGAATGCTGTAAAAGATATGAATGAAAGAGAAATTGTAGACGATTTAGAAGAACAGATACATACAAATTCTAAAATATGCAGTTTAAAAGCGAAATGGTATAGCAAGGGAATAAAATTTTTATTAGCGACAGTTATTCTGTGGTTTGTGTGTATGATATTTCAGTTGATATAAAAGGACGTGCATACTATGGCAACAAAAACTGCAAATGTAACAGCGCGAATTCAACCGAATATAAAAGAGCAGGCAGAGGCAATTCTTGACAGACTTGGAATTCCTGTATCTGTATTCATAGATATGACTTACAGACAGGTTATTATGCGTGATGGAGTACCATTTTCACTTGATATTCCGGATAAACTTGTTACAAGAGATTCTATAACACAAGCTGAATTTGATACGATGATGCAGACCGGGCTTACACAGGCAAAAAAGAACGATTCTGTATCTGTTGATGAGGCTTTTAATCAATTAAAGTCGGAGATATAGTGCATGAATGAATATGAGGTAAGGGTAACAAGGCAGGCATTAGAGCAGATGAAAGATATAGTTCATTATATTTCAAATGATCTAATGGCACCAGATGCAGCAGGCAATCTGCTTGACAAGATGAAAGCAGAGATTACTAAGTTGTCGAGTTTTCCGAAAAAACATGCCTTGATTGATGAAGAGCCATGGAGGACTGAGGGAGTACGCAAGATTGTTGTTAAAAAACTTCCTGATTTATTATTGGGTTGATGATGAAAATAACTGTCAGCAGGACGATCCGTGGACCATATGCTTTAATTCACGTTGAAGCAGATTATCTGCGACACTGCTGGTTTTAATGGCTTTTGCCATCCGCCTGTAAGGATTAGGACCTCTATAAGGGCATGACAGATTGAATTTATCCATCAGATGCCGGATCTTTTTGAGATTCATAACCACGGGTGAATCCATGTGAAGAAGAGCCATATAGATGCCTTTTGCGCCTTTGGAATAACCATGCATTTTATATGCAAGGATTTGTTCAAAGTCCTCTCTGTCCTGCTGTTCCCGTTGCGCTCTTGCTGGGGCAGCATTCAGCCATGCGTATAACCGCTTCTGGAGACTCCGGCCATAGCACAAAGTGTTTTTATGGACATGGTGTTATGACTTTGTTGCATGGTATTGTAGATTATTTCAAAAATACAGGGAGAATCGTTCATGAGCAATGCACCTGCTTCCTTGTAGTTCTGATTGAGGAAATTTTTTAAGAACTCCATTTTCTGTTTTAGGTAATCTACTTCTTGTTGCAGTTGTTTGATCTTATCAGCATCAGAAGAGCTTTTTGAGTCAGAGTTGCTGAAAGTATTAGAGGATGGTACAGCACGAGATCTGTAGCCTTCGTGGAAGTTGCCGTACTTTTTAAATTCGATACGGATATAATTGGAAATGCTCCATACACGGCGTTCTCCGATAGTATCAATGTCAAAACCATGATCCTCAAGGATTTTTCTTGGAGAGATACCAGATTTATATTCTTTTAGAAATATCTCCTTGAATTCCTTAGTAAGATTGATCCCTGTATCCGTAACGCTGTAGATATAAGGGGTTTGACAGAGTAACTGTTGTTGTTTCCTCAGTAAAAATTTTCTGCTCATGAAATCCTCCATTTCTGTGATTAGAATATCACATTTGGAAGAGGGGGCCAAGAAAAAGGTGTTACTTATGGAGTGTGTTTATAAACAGGGATACAAATGGTTAGGGTGTCCTAAAAGTAGGTACTACACTATTTGCGTGTCCACTGTTATGGGTATATTATAATAGGTTATGTGCATAAAACGAACAATTTGCGATGAGAGAGGTACGAAATCAATGTTGAGCATTAAGTTGTTTCCAGCAGAATATGGAGATTGTATTCTGTTATCTATAGGAAAAGAAAAACAATATAATATATTAATAGATGGTGGATTATCAAAGACTTATCAAAAGCATATAAAATCAGAAATACATCATATAAAAAAGATGAAACAGAAAATTGGTTTAGTTGTATGCACACATATGGACAATGATCATATATGTGGACTTATTCAATTTTTAAAAGAAACAAGTTCAGATTTCGTCGAGAATATTTGGTATAATGGATTCCTTCAAATTGTTAATAGTCGATTTTACTCTCAAAAACACAATAGTTTTACAGATAGAGATAATAAAATTTTAGATGAAATTATTTCCCAAGGAATGATATCGGATACAGAGCAAGAAATTGGAATAAATGAGGGAATGTCTTTGGGGGTATTAATAGAAGAAAGCAAGATACCATTAAATCTAGTTGTTGAAGGACAAGCAATATGTTCGGAATTAGTTGAAAATAGACATGAAATTGCTCCGAATATATTTATTACAGTTTTAGGACCATCCCAAAATAATATCAGGGAATTGGAAGAACACTGGAAGAAGGATATGGTTTCTAGAAATTATATGTTTAGAGTATCTGACAAGATAAAATTAACAGAAGCATTTGAATACCAAATAGAACGTATTAAATCTATATATACAAATGAAAGCTTTAAAATTAGTGAGAATGAGGATTTAATGAAATATATTGGAGAATTAGCAGAAAGAGATGAATCTATAGCTAATAGAAGTTCGATTTCCTTTATTCTTGAGTATAATGATAGAAAGTACTTGTTTTTAGGTGATACAGTAATAGATAAAACAGTATTAAAAAATATTGAAAATGTGGTGGGATTTGAGTATCGTTTTTCAGCAATAAAATTACCACATCATGGAAGTCGTTATAATATTACGCATGATTTTATTGGGCGATATAGTGCTGATGAATATTACTGTTTAACAAATTCCGTAAAGTATGGTCACCCTGATTTGGAAGTACTTGCTACGATACTTTGTAGAGATTCAAAATTCAAAAAACTGATATTTAATTATCCTATAGATAAAGCATATTTTCTTAATAAAGAAGAATGGAAAGAAAAATATAATTATGAGGTTATCATTGGTGATGGAAAAACCATGGTGGAAAGGATGTTCGAATGAGAAAAATAGTTATAGGTCAAATAATACGAGATGGAAAAGTTATGGGAACAGGGTTTCTTGTAGAACCGGATATTGTAATGACGGTTAAACATAATGTTGTTACAGCTGATGAACTAATTACAGATGAATTCGAAGAAAAAGAAATTATGTTTCGTATGGAAGTTGGTGATGAAGTTGTTGGGAAAACAATTAATTTGCTAGAGGCGATAGAAAAAGGGATTGATTGTGTATTTATTAGATTGAATGAAGTACTATCCGAAACAGAGATGTATGAGTTGATTGATGTAAAAAATGAAATTGCAGGGGTTGGATGTCAGATAATAGGATTTCCTAAACTTGCATCCCAAAGGACAACTATGTTAGCTACTATATCAAATACACAAGAGGAACAACTGATAGTTAACATAAAAAAGGAAAACCAATTACAGAATTATGAGGGTGTTTCAGGATCTCCTGTAATAGCATTAGGAAATATTGTAGGTATTATCACAAAACAGAAAGATAGTGAGAGACTTGAGGCTTTACCTATAAAATATATTAATACAGTTTTGAAATGCGAAGAAATTTCAATTAAGAACAAGGAAATTCCTATTAATATTTCGGAGGAAACATTTAATTTAAAAAGCTTAACAGAAAAAGTGGAGCAAGTAATTTCAATGGTGGGTCCTAGATATAGCAAGGAGCTCAATGTAAAAACAGGAACATATAATAATTTGAGCTTCATGTTGAAAAAGGACGGAAGTGCAGAACGACTGCAAGATATTAGTTCTCAAATAAGAGATTGTACAAAGAAGTTAATTAAATTTGATTCATATAATCAAGATGAAGGGGATCTTGTTTTAGCAGAGAGCAGAAAAGGAATAACTGATATTGTTGAACAATTGCAAACCGATAGTTTTGTCTTAGATTCTGATTCATACGATGAAAGTGAACTTACACAGGTATTAAAAAATATAAAAGAATGCAAACAAAATTTAATAAAGATATTTGAAGTTGAAAAGAAGCGTTTTGAGAAAAAAAATGGAGCCGGAACATATAATAATAAAAGTTGGAGGGGATTTATGGCTTCATATATGTGTACTTTTCCGGCGCAATATTTAGATGAATTATGGGATGTGATTTCAACTCTCCCTTTAATTGCGAGGTTATTTGATATAAGTTTGATGAATAATGCAGGGAATCGTGCAATTTTAGTTACAGGGAAAGGGGGAATTGGTAAAACGCATTTACTATGTGATATTGTGCGTGATTTTGTTGATAAAGGTATTCCGGCAGTATTATTGTTGGGAGACATGTTTAAGGGAAAAGATACTGTTGATAATGTGATTATTAATTGGTTTCAAAAGGGAGAGACAATAGAGAACTTTTTTGCATGGTTAAATGAATATGGTAACCAAAATAATGTATATGTACCAATTTGTATAGATGCTATTAATGAGGTGGACGATAATTCATATTGGAATAGTAATCTTCCATTAATTATTGCAAAGGCTGAGGCGTATTCCAACATAAAGATAATTGTTAGTTGTAGAAGTATATATTTAGAGGAATATCTTGATGAGGAAAAAATAGGGGGAATGTTACAAGTTCCACATAGTGGTTTTGATGAAATGGAAGTTGAGGCTCTTGGCAGTTTCTGTGAGTATTATGGCGTGAATATTAATTATGATACGACATGTGTTCCAGAATTCATGAATCCACTTTTTCTTAAGATGCTTTGTGAAATTGCGATAGGAAAAGAAGATAAAACAGTTGTAGTAGAAGATATTCAAACATTAATGGGAGAATTTTTCGATGTAAAAAATAAAATAATATCTAAGTACTATGCGGAATATTTTTCTGTTAAAGATAAGGTGGTTTCATTAGCACTAAGTGCTGTAACCCAGTATATGGCTGAACATGATCGATATAGTATGACATGGTTTGAACTTAGAACAGTTATAGCTAAGGTATTAGCTGAATTTGGAATACAAGAAAAAACAGCAGGTTTTATTAAGTTGTTAATATCTGAAAATTTGTTAAGAGAGGCAGATGAAAAAGGAGCAGAAATTACATTTGCATATCAAAAATTTTATGAATATTTGTATGCTCAAAAGTATTTGGATGTAGAGGTTGAAATAATTGTAGAGGCGGTTGAGAATAAAAAAATAACTCTGGGAACACTTGAAATGATACAAATATTGTTTTTGCGAAATACAAAGGAAGAACTTATAAGTAGAATCGATAATAGAATACATGGTGAAGTAGTTGAAACTTTCATGAGTGGATTATATTGGAGAAATGTAAATGAGATTAATGAGAAAACGATTGCTGAGATTGAAAAATTATTATCTTCATCAAATGAATCTGATATGAGACGAGTAATACTGGGCTTAATAGCCATCGCTACAAAGAAGGATTGTGCTATTAATGCGTATTATGTACATAAAAAGTTAAGTAACATGTCTTCGTATCGGAGAGACTTTATTTTAAGTTTATTTCTTTTAAAACAGTATGATCAAGTGAAAATTATATCGGATACATGTGAAAGAGCAATTGTGTTAAAGCATCCCACGTTTGCAGAGGATAGTATTTTGCTATGGAAAATAATATTGTGTTGGGGAACAGGGAGTAATGATATTAAGTTAAGAGATAAGGCTAGTAAAGGCTTGACAAATTTATTTAGATTGTATCCTTTGGATATGTTGACAGTCATTAATATGTTTAAAGATATTGATGATGATTATATTCATGAAAGAATATGGCAAGCAGTGTATTCGTCTCTTATTGTATTAGCAGAACAAAAATATGTCATGCCAATTTTAGAGTATATAAAAAATAGTATCATTTTGGTTGGTATTTGGCCACAAAACGTTTTGCTGCGTGATTACCTAAGGAATATTTTTGAATATGCTTATTACAAAGGTTGGTGTACTGAGAAAGAAGTAATTTTGGTTAGACCACCATATAGAAGTAAAAAGCATAAGGTAAATAAAAAGTTTGCGTTGCAATTCAAAGATCGTTTTTCTAGTTTATTTTGGAATTGTCAGGAAAGTGATTTTGCAATATATACGATTCCTTCAGAAGTTGAGAATTATGGAGTTACAAAAAAAGATGTAGGTCTTATGATTTTTGAAGACATAGTGAAAAGCGGTTATAAGCCATGTATAAATTATGATAAAAGTATTGATTATACATATGGTTCATTGAGAAGCCGTGATGAGCAAGTGGAGAGGATAGGTAAGAAATATCAGAAAATATATCTATATAGGGAATTGGGTAATATTTATGATAATTATAAATATTCGCCGAGATTTAGATATAGTGATATCGAATTAGTATGTCCGGAACAAGGAAATTCTCTTAGAAATATAGATTTGACGGTGATGCCTCAATCTAATAATTTTATAGGAACAAAGCTTGTATATCCTTTTTATAGATATTGTAAATGGAATGATATAACTTGGTTTAAAAATAATGATGTCGAACGTTATATTCCAAATTTAATAGGATGTAATTATGAGGGCGAAGAGTACTATATGCTACAAGGATATTTGTCATCGAAAGAAGTAGGCAAAAAGGCATTTCGTGAGGTATGGATGCAAGTGAGAACTTATTTATACACCAAGGATAAGAAAAATGATTTGCTGAAATGGTTCGAAAAAAAAGATTTTGAAGGAAGATGGATGCCAGAGGGGTATGGACAATTATATGAATGTTGTATCGGAGAGTATCCATGGAGCCCTACTATGGTAAATTATTTGGGACAAGAGGAGGAACAAGATTTTCGACAAGAAAATCCAGCACCATGTTATTTGATTACGACAGCAAATGATTATACGGCTGAGAAGGATTCACCATTTTGCACTAATGAAGAAAGCTCATATATGTTCCCATCAAAGTTTTTAATGGAACAAATGAATTTAACGTGGGATGGTTCGTTTGGATATGCTGCAAATGGTAGTACAGTGATTGTTAATGGACAAAATAATGCTTTATTTATTAAGAAAAAATTCCTGCTTGAGTTTATAGAAGAAAATGAATTAGATGTTGTATGGACTGTGTTGGGAGAAAAGCAAAAAATAACTGGTGGGTTTGGTAGAGATTTCCCTGGAAGAGCTGAATTTAGTTACACATATTATATAAATGAAAAAGAAGAAGTAAGTCGAAATCACAAAGTGTATAACATTATGGAAGCAGGGAGATATTGATAAATAAATATTTTTTATATCGCATAATGTTTTCCCAGTTCTCTGTGAATCCCATCTCCTTAAACAATTGTTGACGGGTAAGATGCGGGCATTGTTTGAGAACCTTATTGATGAGTTTAGTTAAACCAGATTTAAATGCTTTAAAATCTTCATCACTAATAAGATAGCGTAAGGCTATCACGACGGCAAATAAGTCCTTTCAAGAATTGCGTATATAAAACGGATGACATTGATTCTATACATTGGTTCTTTGTTAAGGGCGTGTACCTCAGCAATATCAAGGTAGGCGGTGACAATCTTATTGAGCGAATCAAGCTCCTGTTCAGTAAGATAGTTCTTTGCTACTTCCACATCTGAACGACGGATTTCGTTATGCTTCCACGAGGTAAGCCCCATATTTTCTTTTTCTGCATCGGCATGCTCATAGATTACTTCGGCGGCGGTATGTTTGTGGGCAGCCCAGTGCATTTGGTTTTGAACCTGTTTGAAGAACAGAACAGAGCTTTCAGCATGGGAGCATAATCAATGCTGGTTGCATAGATTTCCAGAACCTTTCTCCAAAATGCTTTTTCTGAAGAACGGATATCTCTGATAAGTGCATGCAAATCCTTTTTTCAGATATTCCTTTATTCGGAGATTAATTATAAAACATTACTTTACAAGAAGAATAAAAAAGCATATAATTCTTTTATAATATATTTAATAAAAGAGGGTAAGAAAACGGAAAGTAAAGATAAAAAAAATATAACAAGAAAAAAAATAATTAATTATGTTCTAAACAATCATGTTACATCCAAGGCGGGAATCGCAAAAGAGTTAAACTTGAGTATGCCGACTGTATTAGCAAATGTGAATGACTTGTTAGAAAAAGGGGTGTTGGAAGAAACTGGGGAATATGCTTCAACCGGTGGAAGGAAGGCAAAAAGTATAGGGATTAATAAGTCATACTGTCATGCAATGGGAATTTTGATTACAGCGAATCATATAGAAATGGTATTAGTAAATCTTGGAGATGAGATTATAAAAAAAGATCGCATCCGCTTAAAATTTACGACAGAATTATCTTATTGTACAGAGGTGGCACAAAAGGTCAAAACTTTTCTTGAAGGCGAATTAGCGAAGGATACGCTGCTTGGGATTGGAGTGGCGATTCCGGGAATTATTGATCAGAAAGAACGGATCGTTTTAAAATCCCATGCTTTAGGTATAGAGAATTATAGTCTGCGCTTTTTAGAACAGGCTCTGGAACTTCCGGTATATTTTGAAAACGATGCTAATGCTGCAATGCTTGCAGAAAAAAAACAAAAGTATCCAAATGCGATATATCTGTCTTTGAACCACACCTTAGGAGGTGCATTCTGCATAGATGGAAAGCTGTTTCGAGGGCAGAACCAGAAAGCAGGGGAGTTTGGTCACATGATACTCGTTCCCGGTGGAAGAAAGTGTTATTGTGGTAAATCAGGATGTGCAGATGCATATTGTGCTGCAAGTGTACTGACACAAGATAACAGGCAGTCGCTGGATGCATTTATGGAAAAAATTGAAAGTGGTGATGAAAAAATTTTGCAGATATGGAATGAGTATCTGGATCATCTTGCTGTTTTGATATCAAATCTGCGGATGGCATATGATATGGATATCATACTAGGAGGTGACGTGGGAGGTGTATTGTCAGATTATATGATACCTCTGGGAGAAAAAGTGATGGCATATAATGGCTTTGAGCATGATGTTTCATACTTGAAAAATTGTTCGTATAAGAAAGAATCGTCAGCTGTTGGAGCCGCGAAATACTTTTTTACAAAACATATGGTAGAATTGTAGTAACTGTTCACAGGTTGCAAAGCGAATGCGGATGTCTGCTTTATATGTGAGAAAAACGAGAAGTTGTGTAAAATTAAAAAAAGAAATTATAGTAAAAAACGGAAAGAAAACAGTAACTACGGTTTCCTTTCCGTTTTTTTTGCGTATTAATTGTGAAAAATACACAAAAAATAGATTTTGAAATTATGAAATATATAGAAATATGAAAAAACATATTGACAAATTGTGTTTACAAGGTAATAATGTAATTACTTTAATAAAACAATTTATAAAACATAAAATAAAACAACATAAAAAGGAGGAAACAATTATGTTACAGCAGGTAATGACAAATCCGGGAGAAATTATTTTCAGAGAGGTTCCGGTTCCGGAGGTAAAGGAAAATCAGGTTTTGGTAAAGATTATGAATATTGGTGTTTGTGGATCAGATATTCATGTTTATCATGGAAAACATCCGTTTACAAAATATCCGGTAACACAAGGACATGAGGTTTCAGGTGAGATTACAGAACTTGGAAAAAATGTCACAGAGTTTCATGTGGGACAGAAGGTGACGATAGAGCCTCAGGTATATTGTGGACATTGCTATCCATGTCGTCATGGAAAGTATAATCTCTGTGAGGAATTAAAAGTAATGGGATTTCAGACGACAGGAACAGCATCTGAGTATTTTGCAGTGGATGCATCTAAAGTAACACCTATTCCAGAAGATATGTCCTATGAAGAAGGAGCTATGATCGAACCTCTTGCTGTGGCAGTTCATGGTGTAAAACAGATGGGCGATGTGGCTGGCATGAATATTGCAGTCCTTGGAGCAGGACCGATTGGAAATCTCGTGGCACAGGCAGCAAAAGGAATGGGGGCAGCGAAAGTGATGATCACAGATATCAGTGATCTTAGACTGGCAAAGGCAAAAGAATGTGGAATTGATGTTTGTGTGAATACCCTAAATAAAGACTTCGGTGAGGCAATGATCGAAGCATTTGGACCGGATAAGGCGGATGTGATCTACGACTGTGCCGGAAACAATATCACAATGGGACAGGCAATTAAATATGCAAGAAAAGGAAGCACGATTGTACTGGTGGCTGTTTTTGCAGGAATGGCAGAAGTAGATCTTGCAGTGGCAAATGATCACGAACTTGACATTAAGAGCACGATGATGTACCGCCATGATGATTACATAGATGGAATCAGACTGGTGAATGAGGGAAAAGTTCATTTGAAACCGCTCATCTCAAAGACATTTGCTTTTAAAGATTATCTGAAGGCATACCAGTATATTGATGATAACCGCGAGACAACGATGAAAGTAATTATCAACGTCAGTGAAAAGTAAGGAGTTCGTATGGAAAATAAATATGGAATTGTCGGAGTTGCCCATATCGGGCTTCCGACAAACGATTTACAGAAAACAGTTGAGTTTTATAAGAGTCTTGGATTCGAAGTAATTATGCAGACATATAATGAAAAAGCAGGGGAAAAAGTGGCATTTTTACAGATAAAAAATTACTGTATAGAAACTTTTGAAAATGGGCAGGCGGCAATGTCAGACGGTGCATACCAACATGTAGCACTTGATGTGGAAGACATTGAAAGTATGTATCAGAAAATCTGCAATGAAAAATATACAATTATTACAGACGGAATCGAAGAACTGCCATTTTGGGAAAAGGGTGTGAAGTTTTTTATGATTAAGGGACCAAATGAGGAAAGAATAGAGTTTTGTCAGAAACTCTGATAAAAATAGGAGGGATATATGAGTAGCGAAAACAAAAATGGAAAAGTACCGCTGATCAGTAAGATTGCATATGGGTTTGGTGATGTTGGATGTAATTTCAGCTGGATGTTTGTCAGTAATTTTCTGATGATATTTTATACAGACGTGTTCGGAATCAGTATGGCGGCTGTGTCAGCACTTATGCTTTTTTCAAGATTCTGGGATGCAATCAATGATCCAATTGTCGGTGGACTTACAGATAAAACAAAATCGAGATGGGGACGGTATCGTCCATGGCTGTTAGTAGCGGCACCAATCACAGCGATTCTTCTTGTTATGACATTCTGGGCAAGACCCGAATGGCCGCAGAATGGAAAGATCATTTATATGGTAATTACATATTGTCTGCTGGTTTTGGGGTATACCTGTGTGAATATTCCATATGGAACCTTGTGTGGTGCTATGACACAGGATATTGATGAACGTGCAAAAATAAATACATCCCGTTCGGTTGCAGCTATGATTGCAATTGGTGTGTTAAATATTATCACAGTTCCACTGCTCAGCAAATTCGGCAGTCACAGTGCAAAGACAGGATATCTGACGGTTGCGGTCATATATGGATGTATTTTTACAGCCTGTCATTTCTTCTGCTTTGCGAAGACGAAAGAGGCAGTGATTACTCCGGAAAAAGAAAAAATTTCTGTAAAGATACAGTTGAAAGCAGTCATGCAGAACAGACCATATCTTCTTGCGTTGGCAGGACAGATATTATTTGGATTTACATTATATGGTAGAAACGCAGATATTCTGTATTATTTTACATATGTGGAAGGGAATGCCTCCTACTACACAACTTATTCGATGTGCATCATTATTCCTTCTATCATAGGGGCAGCCTGTTTTCAACCATTATTCCGCAAGTTGAATAACAAAGGAAGAACAGCATCTCTCTTTGCTTTATTTACAGGAATTTCCATGTTGTCTATGTTTTTCTTTAATGCCAAAGAATCACCGGCTATTTTTTATGCATTATCTGGTCTCACACAGTTCTTTTTCTCTGGATTTAATACCGCAATCTATGCAATTATTCCAGACTGTGTGGAATATGGGGAGTGGAAAACAGGACTTAGAAATGACGGTTTTCAGTATGCATTTATTTCACTTGGAAATAAAATCGGAATGGCAGTTGGAACAGCACTTTTAGCAGGATTACTTGGAAAATGTGGTTATATTGCAAATCAGACACAAAATGCAACTGTACTTTCAATTATGAAACATGCATTTACGACGATTCCAGGTGCACTTTGGATTGTGACTGCGGTTGTATTATTTTTCTACCGGTTAAATAAAAAACGTTATAATGAGATTGTGGAGGAACTGAAAAATGGAAGAAAAAGTTGATATTGTGGCATTGGGGGAATTACTGATTGATTTTACGGAAGCGGGACACAGTCAGGGTGGGAGAAAACTGTTTGAACAGAATCCCGGCGGTGCTCCGGCAAATCTTCTGACAGTTGCAAGTCATTTTGGGTATCGCACCTCTTTTATTGGAAAAGTTGGAAACGATATGCATGGTAAATTTTTAAAGAGGACACTGCAAACGGAAGGAATCAATACAGATGCTATCGTCGAAGATACAGATTATTTTACAACACTGGCATTTGTGGAAATCGGTGAAAATGGAGAAAGAAATTTTTCTTTTGCAAGAAAACCGGGTGCAGATACACAGTTAAAAAAAGAAGAACTGGATCAGACATTAATTTCCGGATGTAGAATTTTTCATTTTGGATCATTATCGCTGACAGACGAGCCGGCAGAAAGCGCAACGATCGAAGCAGTAAAAATGGCAAAAGCAGCGGGTGTACTTATTTCATATGATCCAAATTACCGCCCGTCTCTTTGGAAGAGCAAAGAGTATGCAGTGAAAAAAATGAAGTCTGTTGTAGAACTGGTAGATGTCATGAAAGTATCGGATGAGGAGAGTATTCTCCTGACAGGGGCTAAAAGTTATGAGCAGGCTGCAGAAGAAATTCTTGCTATGGGACCAAAGCTGGTTGCCATTACATTGGGAGAACATGGCGTTCTTATGGCAACAAAAAGCAGAAAAGAAATCATAAAAGCGTTTAAGACCAATGCAGTTGATACGACCGGAGCGGGGGATTCTTTCTGGGGAGGCGTATTATGCAGTATTCTTTCTATAAATAAGCCCGTAGAAAAGATGGAATGGGAAGAAATCAGAAAGTGTGCTGTTTTGGGAAATGCAGTTGCAGGATTGTGTGTGCAAAAGCGAGGTGGAATACCTGCGATTCCGACGAAAGAGGCAGTGTTTGAATTTATGCAGAGAGCTTACAAATCAAAATAGCAAAATTGTTGATGTAAGGATCATGTAGAGATACATGGTCCTTTTGTTGTGCAAATATAACAAAAAACAAACACAGATTTTGTAACGGGTTATACGCTTAACCTTTGTAAAATCCATATTTCTGTTGTAACATATAATCAGAATATAAAAAAGAGGAGCTTGAACGCTCAGGATAATACCAAAGACAGAAAAGGCATACAGATTCCAAAGGATATTCAGATAATAGGGTTTGATGACAACATGGCAAGCAGGGAAAGTAATCCTGCGCTTACAACGATTCATCAGGAGGCGCCTCTTAGGGCCAAAACTGCAATCAAGTGCCTTGAGGCAATGCGCGATGGTGCGGAATGTGAGACAGAAATCGTGTTGCCGGTTGAGTTAATAAAAAGAGAAAGTACGAGGAAATTATAATGTCAAAGTTTATGAAATCATTGTGTAAAATTGCAATTCCGGTCACATTGCAAAGCATGCTGCAGGCATCCTTTTCAATTGTAGACCAGATTATGATAGGACAGCTGGGAGAGACTAATATATCGGCAGTTGGACTATGTGGAAATTTTTCTCTCATTTTTTCAGTGGTAATCGGTGCAGTGAGCACGGTTGCGGGTATACTGATCGCGCAGTTTATTGGTGCGGAGGATACAAAGGAGGCATGGTGCAGCTTTGATGTGAGTCTCATTTGTGGAATTATGATATCAGCTTTATTTCTGGTTGCAGCAGGAGTTTTTCCGTCGTTGATTCTTGGGCTGTACACAAAGGATGTGAGTATTGTAAATACCGGTGCGGTCTATTTCAGGATTGTAGCGTTTTCCTATATTCCAATGGCAGTCAGCAACATTTTATCCTCATGGCTTCGCTGTAAGGAGCATGCCACAATACCGTTTTTAGCAAGCTTTGTGGCAGTTGCAGTAAACACAGGCCTTAATTATCTGCTGATATTCGGAAAATTGGGATTGCCATGTATGGGAATAAAGGGAGCTGCGGTTGCAACACTTATTTCGCAGTTGTTTAACCTCGTATTTATTGTTATAGGATTTATTTTATGCATCAGAAAGGATGGAGATAAACCGGTATGGTCATTGCATTTCAGTAAAATTACTATCAAGGATTATCTGGTCATGATTATGCCGATTCTAATCAGTGAGTTTTTGTGGAGCCTCGGACAGAATGTAGAGTCTGCTGTCTATGGTCATCTAGGCACATCAAACCTGGCGGCGTACACACTTACCTGCCCGATACAGGGGCTTATCGTAGGAGCGCTTAGCGGATTGTCAGCGGCTGCCGGTGTGATGGTCGGCAAGAGGCTTGGCAGGAAAGAATACGATGAGGCTTACACAGAATCGAAGAAAATCATGTATGCAGGCTTAGCCGGAGCGGTAGCCGTGTCGACATTGCTCATTCTTCTGGCAGGAGTATATACCGGACTGTATCGTGTAGATGGCAGCGTAAAAGAGCTTGGAAAGATACTACTTATTGTGTTTGCCCTGTATGCACCAATCAAGGTGGAAAATATGATACTTGGCGGTGGAATTATAAGAAGCGGCGGTAATACCAAAATCATTATGGTGATTGATATTGTTGGCACATGGTGCATCGGAATCCCACTGTGTCTGCTTGCAGCGTATGTGTTTAAGTGGGGCATCGTTGGTGTGTATACATTGCTTACCACGGAAGAAATATTCAGGCTGGTTGTATCACTTGTTATTTTTAAGAGGCGCAAGTGGATGATTAGTTTATCATAGAGATTTTTTATTACCTTAAATAACTTATCAAGATTTTTATTTTGCTTTTTTGCAAGCTTCAGATCTTTTCTGTGTGGGAGATCGGAAACTCTTTTGGGATCGTGGGATTGATATTCGAAACAAAAATTCGATACTGCCGTAAAAAAAATACGGATAGACTTGAACTTTTTTACAGATAATCATATAATAAAGAAAAAGAAATGGAAGGTGATTATCATGTTAAAGAAATTTAGTGTCGAAAATTTCAAAGGATTTAAGGATAAAATCACATTTGATATAGGAACACCCAGTAATTACAGCTTTAATTCTGAAATAATAGAGAATGGCTGCATAACGAAGGGAATTATATATGGTATCAACAGTTGTGGAAAGTCGAATCTTGGTTTGGCTATCTTTGATATCATTACTCATCTGACTGAAAAGCAAAAACTCCTGGGAAGCTATGATTTTTATCTGAATATGAGTGGAAGGAAATCTTTTGCGGAGTTTGAGTACACATTCGTGTTCGATGGACATGAAGTTGTATATAAGTACAGTAAAATGGATGTGAATTCCTTAAAGAGTGAAAGTTTGTCCATTGATGGAAAAGAAGTCATTTTCTTTGATTTCCTGACAAGAGATGGATTTACTTTGCTTGAGGGATCAGATACTTTGAATGCATCAATAAGAAATGAAAGCCCGATCTCGAGAGTGAAATATGTAAATAGTAATTCAATTCTTTCAGATAATGTTCAGAATCAGGTATTTAAGAAGTTTATTGATTTTGTCGAGAGGATGCTTTTATTTTATTCACTTGATAGCCGTGGATATGAAGGTTTTATGAACGGATCAGAGAGCATTGCAGAAGGAATTGTTAATAGTGGCAAAGTTAAGGATTTCCAAGAATTTTTAAAAGAAAATGATATCGATTATGAATTATATGGATGCGAGGTCGATGGAAGAAAGGCTATATATTGTCATTTCGACAATAAAGATGCTGACTTCTTCAAGATTGCTTCAACAGGAACCAGATCCCTTGCATTATTCTATTACTGGTATATCCGTATGGAAAAAGCATCATTTGTATTCATTGATGAGTTTGATGCATTTTACCATTATGAATTATCAGAGTCAGTTCAGAAGAGACTTAGAAGAATTAGCGATGTGCAGGTATTTACAACTACACACAACACAGACCTTATGAGCAATGATTTACTCAGACCAGATTGCTATTTCCTCCTTGAGAATAATAGCATAAATGCAATTTCAGAGCTGACAGAAAAGGAGCTTCGTCAGGCTCATAATCTTCAGAAAATGTATAAGGCAGGTGCGTTTAATGGCAGATAAGGACTATAAGGCATTTATAGTTGAAGGAGAAGCCAGAGAACCACAGGTTATTGATAATATTTCAAAAGTGTTCTTTAAGTATGGAAATTTAAAAATTATTACGCTTCCGGCCGGAGAAAATATCTATATGCTTTGGAAGAAACTCAAGGCGGATGATTTCGACACAGATATTATTGAGGTCTTAAGGGAAAGTAATAAGAAAATCAGAGAACAATTGGAAGGATTATCAAGAGATGATTTTTCGGAGGTGTTTCTTTTCTTTGATTATGATGTACATCAGACAAATTTGGGAAAGGCAGATGACGGTGATGTGATAAACCAGATGCTTGAAAGCTTTGATAATGAAACTGAGAATGGAAAGTTATATATCAGTTATCCGATGGTTGAAGCATTGCGAGATTTTGAAGCAGATAAATGCGGAAATGGAGATAATTGCTTTGTAGAAATTAGTGATCTTGCTGAATATAAGAATATATCTTCGAGAAATTCACTGAATCCACATTTTAGAGATTACAATATAGATGTATGGAAAGAAATCATTAATGTTTTTTCAATGAGAATATCATGCCTGTTAGGAAATGCGGAAGTTATTTCTTATGAACAGTATTTAGATGAAGCAAATCCACATGATATCTTTATGTGTGAACAGGCTTTAGCAGGCAATAATAAAGTGTTTATTATCAGTGCTTTCCCGGAATTTCTTGTGGATTATTTTGGAATGAAACTTTGGAGAACATGTGTGAAGCATGCAAAGAATCAATTGGATATTTGTAATTGTAAATAAAGCAGGTGAATGATAATTATGAGCAAATATGATCCTTTATGGAAGTGGATCAATAAAAACAAGCCAGACGAATTTTTGGTGATGACAGGCATAGAGTATGGCAACAGCAGGTTGCTTTTCAGAACATGAATTTATCTGTATGATATGGTTATGGAGGTGACGACGATGGAGACAAAAAATATTATTTTGAAACTTCGTACTGAAAAAGGAATGTCACAGGACGAGCTGGCAGATAAAATTATGGTAACAAGGCAGGCAGTATCACGTTGGGAAAATGGAGATACCATTCCCAAGACGGATACACTTAAGCTATTATCGAAAGAATTTGATGTCTCGATCAATACGCTTTTGGGAGAACCCAGAAAGCTGATTTGCCAGTGAATAGGGAGGTATATGGATGAAAGATGTGTTTCTTGTATATGACAAGAGCTGTTTTTATGAAATCGTGATACTTAATTATTTTATGAGCTTTTCAAACTGCGACATGGTTTTCTGTTCATTGGACGGAAAGCCTGTTCGCACTATGGAAGGTTTTTCCGTCAATGTTGATATGCCTTTAGAAGCACTTGAAAAAGATCAAATCAGAAGTTTTATCCTTCCGGGCGGAAACATTGCTGAAATTGAAACTCCAGAGGTGAAGTCGTATCTGCAAGCCTTAATGAAACGAGAGATTTTGATTGCCGGGATTTGTGCAGGAGTCGATGTGCTGGATCACGCTGGAATTTTGTGCGATGTGAAATCAACCCATTCCTCAGATGAAGATTGGGTAACAGATAAAAATGTGATAACTGCACGAGCAAATGCATATGTCGATTTCGCAGTTGAAGTTGCGAAGAAGCTGGATCTGTTCGCCAGTGAAGATGATCTTCAGGAAACAATCAACTTCTGGAAACATTATCAAAGAGTGCAGTAGTACGGAGGTGGCAGTGGAATATCTAAGGCAAATTACAGAAGATAATTTTATGGAAGCATTTAATTTGAAACTTGCAAACGGACAGGAAAGCTTTGTTTCCCATCCAATTCGAAGCCTTGCATAGGCTTATGTTTACAGGAATCAATGTCAGCCGTTTGGAATCTATAAGGATGATACTGTGATTGGTTATGTCATGGTGATTTATGATTATGATATTCCGGAATACGATATATGGCATATAAGAAAAACGAGCTGACCTTTGCAATTATATGGATCGTGGTATACTGCGGTCTGCAATCACTGTATTGTGGAAGGACAGAGGACTGTTTGCCATGTTGGATGCAATGTTTGCTGAAACTGCAGGCAGTGTACCTTTGTTGCTGTGTGTGGTGCTTTGTGGTTTTGCGTCAATGAATTTCATGACAGCACCTTCTATATCCATGGAGGGTATAAGTCTATGGCTTCTCCAATCACTTCCTATAGATACCTGGAAAATTGATGATTCCGGCTTGACTTAATTTAATATCTCAAATATAATAATTGCATACATCAGAAAACGTTCACTCTTCACCGGATGAGTGGTTAAAGCGTCTGGGAGCAAATCGTAGGTGCAGTAATTTACACTGTAAGATTTGTTTCCGGGCGCTTATTTATTTTGGAGGATAGATGCAATATGAATAAGAAAAAAGAATTATTGGTACAGATTATGTGGGAGCTTGCGGGAAGCATCTTTTATGCAATAGGTATATATAACTTCGCCCTGCAGGCAGAGTTTCCTATGACAGGTTTTTCGGGTATTTCGATTATTTTATACAGGTTGTTTAATATTTCAATTGGTTTATCAACGGTCCTGCTTAATATTCCGGTTGCGATACTATGCTGCAAATTATTGGGCAGGAAATTTTTTGTCAGCTCAATACGATGCATGCTTTTGTCTTCTTTTATTGTTGACTATGTTGCACCGTTATTTCCCTTGTATCAGGGCGACAGGCTGCTTGCGGCATTGTGCACAGGTGTTTTTTGCGGAATAGGGTATGCCATGATTTATACAAGAAATTCTTCAACAGGAGGAGCTGATTTTATCATCATGGCTGTAAAAGCATTGAGGCCTCATTTATCGATGGGAAACATCTCTTTTCTTACTGATGTCGGAATTATTCTGGTGGGAGGACTTTTGTTTCGGGATATTGACGGAATGATTTACGGCATGATAGTGAATATACTGTCTGCGGTTGTTATTGATAAAATGATATATGGCATGAATTCAGGCAAAGTAGCCTTTATCGTCACAAAAAATGGAAAGAGAATATGCGATGTAATTGATGAATGCAGTCAGCGCGGAAGCACTATTCTTAAGGCGCAGGGAGGATATAAGCAGGACGATATTCAGGTGGTAATGTGTGCATGCAACAGTAAGGAAATGTACCAGGTGCGTAAATCCGTAAAAGATGCAGACCCGGACTCTTTTATTGTGGTTGTTGAGTCTCATGAGGTGCACGGAGAGGGCTTTAAAATGACAAATATTGGAGAAGTGGAGAACTGAAACATACCTGAAACAAATATAGTGTGAAGATTGTATTTTAGCCTGAAAAAAGCTATACTAATATAGTGATGTAGCGGTTTTATGGCTGAAATTATATATTTGGGAGGTAATTACATGTTAGAAAACTGGATTAAACCACAAATTCCGGAGGAGGAAGAGCTGGATGAGCGCCTGCATGCAGCACGCTCTAAGCTGTCTGTGCTTCAGATGCAGATTAAGGAGCATGGACTGCCTGTACTTGTGCTGTTTGAGGGCTGGGGTACTGCAGGAAAGGGCAGTGTGCTCGGTAAGGTAATCAAGAATATTGATCCGCGATTTTTCAAGGTCGCAACCATGGACGAGCCGACAGAGGAGGAAAGACGCAAGCCTTTTTTATATCGGTATTTTGTAAAGATTCCGGCAAAGGGGAAGTTTGAGTTTCTTGATTCGGGCTGGATGGATGAGGTAGTAAAGGATGTACTGCACGACAAGATAGGAGAGAAGGAGTACAAGAAGAAAATTGAAAGCGTGAAGCGCTTCGAGCGACAGCTGACTGACAATGGTTATCTTGTTATGAAATTTTTCTTCCAAATCAGTCGGAAGGAACAAAAAAAGCGTATTGAGGTATTAAAGGAGAATAAGGATACCAGATGGCGTGTCAGTGGAGATGAAGACTGGCAGAATAAGCATTATGACAAGTGTATGCATGTGTTTGACAGATATCTGAATGATACAAATTCGCCTGCAGATCCTTGGTATATAGTTGATGCAAAGAATAGAAAATGGGCTGAGCTTCAGGTGCTGGAGACGCTGGTTAGTGGAATAGAGACAGCACTTAAAAACAGTAATCTTGCTGTGCCGCTGTTACAGAATGTGTTCCCGCTTGAGAAGATTCCAAAGCTTTCTGAGATATCACTTGATAAGGAACTATCTGAGGAAGAATACAAAAAGGAGCTCAAAAATCTGCAGTCCAAGCTTAGCGAGCTGCATAACAAGCTATACAGGCGAAAGATTCCTGTTGTCATAGCATATGAGGGCTGGGATGCAGCAGGAAAGGGCGGAAATATAAAGAGAATCACAGGGGCGCTGGATCCGAGAGGCTTTGAGGTGCATCCGATTGCAAGTCCGCTGCCAAACGAGAAAGCCAGACACTATCTGTGGAGATTTTGGAATCGTCTTCCTAAGACCGGGCATATAGCTATTTTTGACAGGACATGGTATGGCAGGGTTATGGTAGAAAGACTGGAGGGCTTTTGCAGCGAGAATGAATGGCAGCGTGCTTACAATGAGATTAATGAATTTGAAAAGGAGCTGTCAGACTGGGGGGCTGTCATCATAAAGTTCTGGGTGCAGATTGATAAGGATACACAGCTGGCTCGATTTGAGGAACGCCAGAATACTCCGGAAAAGCAATGGAAGATTACCGATGAGGACTGGAGAAACAGAGAAAAATGGGATCTGTATGAGACTGCTGTAAATGAGATGCTAAAGAAAACTAATACCACTTACGCACCATGGCATGTGCTTGAGTCAAACGACAAGAAATATGCGAGAATCAAGGCTCTTAAGATTGTGATTGATGCGATTGAAGCTGCTTTGGATAATAAAACAGATAAAAAGTAAAAACAGATGTATATAAACAGAGATATGTAAAAAGAAGCCGGAATAAATCCGGCTTCTTTTAAAGTGTTGGTAAATTAATTTGGGTACAAAAAATGCGCCTCCAGGGGCTCGAACCCTGCACACCCTGATTAAGAGTCAGGTGCTCTACCAAATGAGCTAGAAGCGCAAACATCTGTGTGAATATCTGTGTCACACGGACAAATGATATTATACACAGGGTTTTACAAAAATGCAAGTACTTTTTTTGAAAAATTTAAAAAATTATAAAAAAGACTTTAAAACACTAAGTACTCCGTTTTCCCAGTAAGGCGCACAGGTGTGTTTTGCGGCTGCGATAACTTCCTGGCGGGCATTTGAGACGGCGTAGCTTATACCGGCATTTTGAAGCATCTCAATATCATTCAGATTGTCACCGAAACAGCATACTTCGTCCGGACGCAGGTCGAATCTGTCTATGAGGTATGAGAGTGCAGTCCATTTGCTGACACCCTTTGCGTTGCAGTCTACCCATTCCTTGCCGGCGGCTGCCAGGTGAGCTTTTTTATTCCATGCCGGAATGAAAACCGGTGTACACAGCTCTTCACATTTGTCGGGATGAAAGACAGTGAATTTGATGATGTCATTTCTGTCAAGCCTTGTGATGTCATCAACCTCACGCATCTCAAAGCCGTATGAATCACGAAGCAGGTGAAAGACTGGGCTGCCACCATCCTCTGCAAAGCAGAAATCAGGAGTAGCGGCAAAGTAATCGCATGCAGGCAGCTCATCACGGACCATCCGGCACATGCCCTTCCATATATCCTCGTCCATAGGATAGGTTTTCAGGATTTCCTTTGGAGTGCGCACGACTGTTCCTCCGTCTGTTATATACAAAAGCTTGTGCTTTATCGGAGCAAACAGCTTAAATTCGCTTGAAAACTGTCTGCCGGAACAGACTACAAATATTATTCCTTTGTCTATGAGCCTGTCGATGACAGACATGTACTCAGGATCTATGAGCAGTGAGCCGTCCTTTACAAGTGTTCCGTCTATATCTGTTGCTATTAGTTTTATCATTATTTATCTCCCCGGGCGTATATCTTTTGAATATTCAACTATATCATTATAAGAAATTATAATCTCATATGCAAGGGACTTATAGTGTATTTATTACTGTTTGTGAAAGAAAAAACAGAACAAAAAAACAGAATATATTGAAAGTTTCCTGCTCATATTGTATCATAGTAATACTGGCTTCATCTTTAATGCGTTGAAGCAATAAAAACTAAGGGGACGATATTTACTATGATAGTAGCACTTATTGAAAAAGTTTATTCTTTTTTGTGGGGAGATCTGATACACATTCCACTGCCCGGCGGTGGGAGCGTGGGAATCTCCCTGCTTATAATTCTTTTAATTCCGACAGGAATTTATTTTACTGTAAGGACAAGGCTTTTACCAATCAGAATGTTTCCAGACATGATAAAGGCACTGACAGGTAAAAAGGAAAACAAGGACAGCCTGTCCACGTTCCAGACACTCATTGTCTCTACGGCGACGAGAGTGGGCATGGGCAATCTGGTTGGTGTTGTGGCCGCCATATCGGTGGGAGGTGCAGGTGCGGTTTTCTGGATGTGGATAACAGCCATTATCGGTTCATCTACGGCTTTTGTGGAGGCTACACTGGCACAGCTTCACAAGGAGCCGGATCCTTTGTACGCAGGCTACCGTGGAGGTCCGGCATATTACATACACCACTACTTTGAGGATAAATCAGGCAAAAAGAAAAAACATGTTATTATAGCTGTTTTGTTTGCTATATCTGGACTAATCTGCTGGTGTGGCATAAGTCAGGTTATAAGCAATTCAGTTACATCGTCATTTGAAAATGCATTTGGCATACCACCTATTTACACTACCGTAATTTTAGTTGCAGTGGCTGCTGTAATAGTGCTTAGGAAAAATGCTACGGTAAAGGTGCTTGACATAGTTGTTCCTATCATGGCGGTGTGCTATTTTGCCATAACCATTTTTATCATAATTAAAAATATAGGCATGATGCCATCGGTTTTTTCAAGGATATTTGAGGAAGCCTTCGGTATCAGGCAGGTGGCTGCGGGAGGCTTTGGAGCGGTGCTCATGAATGGTGTAAAGAGAGGTCTTTTTTCAAATGAGGCAGGCTCAGGCTCAGCTCCATGCGCTGCAGCGGCGGCAGAGTGCGATACTCCTGTAAAGGCAGGACTGACGCAGGCGCTCGGTGTATTTATAGATACGATAGTGATTTGCAGCTGTACGGCAATGATCATGCTCACTGCACCGGAGAATATAGTGGCAGGGAAAGAGGGCATGGATTTATTACAGTCAGCTATGAGGTATCATCTTGGAGATTTTGGAGTTATTTTTATAGCAGTCACATTGTTTTTATTCAGCTTTTCCACCTTCCTTGGTATACTTTTTTATGCAAGGAGTAATGTTGCGTATCTGTTTGGGGATAACTGGATTTCACAGACAATGTACAAGGTGCTGGCTCTTGTTATGCTGTTTGTAGGCGGTATCGCGGCATACACATTTGTCTGGGATCTCGGAGATGTAGGAATCGGCCTTATGGCTATATTCAATACAGGTATTCTCTATCTGATGGGTGGACAGGCAATAAAGGAGCTGCGAGTCTTTGAGGAGAGTAATAAAGCACAAAGCAATAGTCAATGCTCACAGCAGGGTGATAACGTAACGCAATAACAATAGGAGATATATATATGAAAAGAGAATCATTTAAATCACGTCTGGGATTTATACTGGTAAGTGCAGGATGCGCTATAGGAATAGGCAATGTATGGCGTTTTCCGTATGTGACAGGGCAAAATGGTGGAGGCATTTTTGTGCTGTTTTATCTTATATTTTTGGTATGCATGGGGCTTCCGGTGCTTACCATGGAGCTTGCTGTAGGCCGAGCCAGCAGAAAAAGTGCTGTGATGAGCTACAAGGCACTTGAGAAGGAGGGCAGTAAATGGCATATTCACGGATGGATAGCCATGTTTGGCTGCTACATGCTCATGATGTATTACACAACAGTCTCAGGCTGGATGGTTGCGTATTTCTTTAAATTCCTAAAGGGAGATTTTACATCAGGCATGAATGCAGATGATGCGGCAGCTGTATTTGGAAGCCTCCTTGCAGATCCAAAGCAGATGGCTTTTTGGATGATAGTTACGGTAGTACTTGGCTTTTTGGTGTGCAGCCGTGGTCTGCAGAATGGACTTGAGAAAATCAGTAAATTTATGATGAGTGCTCTGCTTTTACTTATTATAGTCCTTGCAGTGCACAGTATCACGCTTTCAGGGGCATTGGAAGGAGTGAAATTTTATCTTGTTCCAAATCTGGATGCGGTTTCTGAGATTGGAATAAAGAATGTCATAACAGCAGCCATGAATCAGGCGTTTTTTACGCTGAGTCTGGGTGTAGCTGCGATGGAGATATTCGGCAGCTATATGGGAAAGGAACATACTCTTACAGGTGAGGGTGCCAAAATATGTGCTCTTGATACATTTGTGGCTATCATGTCAGGTCTTATCATTTTCCCGGCTTGCTTTAGCTATGGGGTGGAGGTAGGCGCAGGACCAAGCCTTATCTTTATCACTTTGCCAAATGTATTTGTAAATATGCAGGGAGGCCGCATATGGGGCTGTCTTTTCTTCATGTTTATGACCTTTGCCAGCTTTTCAACAGTCATAGCGGTATTTGAGAATATCATGTCGTTTGCCATTGATATGTTTGGCTGGTCCAGAAACAAGGCTGCGCTAATAAATGGTGTGATAATACTTATTGCAAGTATGCCTTGTGTACTTGGATACAATGTGTGGAGCAATCTGCACCTCATAGGAGGCAGGGATGTGCTTGACAGCGAGGATTTTATAGTTAGTAATCTGCTTCTCCCGATTGGCTCACTGGTTTATCTGCTTTTTTGTGTGACAAAGTGGGGCTGGGGCTTTGATAAGTATATAGATGAGGCAAATACAGGAGCAGGACTTAAGATTTCAAGGAAGCTTAAGCCATATTTTCAGTTCATACTGCCGCTTTTAATTTTGTTTATTTTTATCCAGGGATTGATATAGTTACGTATTTTTTGGAAATCAGACAGGAGAGTGTAAAATATGTTAGATCAGAATACCTTTATAGAGACAGTGCAGAGCGTGGCCGAGATTATCAGGACATCAGCGGAGCCGATAGGCAGAGATGAAATCATGTCTTATTTTAAGGATATGGAGCTTAATAAGGCGCAGGAGGATATGGTATTTGAATTTCTCATCACACCACATGAGCAGGAGAATGAGAGTACATGCGATTATGAGGATGAATCACATGAGGATGAATTACATGAGGATGAATTGTCTGAAAATGCTGCATCAAACAATGTAATATACTCAGAAGGAGATTCGATGGATGCCATAGCAGGTGGAAAGAATAATAAGGCCAAGCAGGATAATGAAGCTGAGCCTGATATAGACGAGGACAGCCTTATCCCGGATTCACCTATGTTTAGGATGTATCTTGAGGAGCTTGAAGAGATACCTGATTACACAAAGGCCGAGCAGGACGATATGTACAAAAAGCTGCTCGCAGGTGATGAGAGTGTGATACACACTATATCAAATTTCTGGCTCAAAAGTGTACTTGCCATGGCAAAGAAGCTTGCAGTTACATCAGAGGGCTTTGAGGACGTAGTACAGGAGGGAAACATGGGACTTTTCATGTGCCTTACTGAGCTCTGCGGCTGCGGGGATGAGATAGATGTGGAAAAAGAGCTTTTGGATGCCATAGAGGAGTCTATGAAAGAGTGTATCAGGGAGCAGACCGGTGAGGATGAGAGCGAGAATACTGTGGTAGGAAAGGTTTCATTAGTAAACCGTGCAGTGGAGAAACTAAAATCCGATAAGGGTTTCGAGCCGAGCCTTAGTGAGCTTTCGGGCTACACCGGCGTGGATGAGGAAGAGCTTGAAAAGCTTCTTGAGCTTATCAAAAAGGCTGATGTGGAGAAAAATAAACAGGACAGTAGATAATCTGTGGCATTTGTAGATTTGTGTCATATATTAAACCATACCTGAATATATGAAAGGATGGAAAATATATGGCACGATTTACTAATCAGGCACAGCTTCGTTATGGCAACAATGTAGCCAATTCAAATATAGCAGTCGGAGAAATACTGGAGGTGCTTTCTGCTACGAAAACAGCAGTCAAAAACACCTACAATCAAAACGATACAATAACTTATGTGGTGAGTATCGTAAACTCCGGAAATACCGCGATAAACGGTCTGACACTTTCTGACAATCTGGGTGCTTATACCTTTAACACCAACACTCTTGTACCATTAACCTATGTGAATAACACCGCAAAATACTATACAAACGGCACACTCCAGGCAGCGCCTGCAGTAACCCAGGGACCGCCTCTTAGCATAACAGGCATAAATGTCCCTGCAGGTGGCAATGCAACTGTCATCTATGAGGCAGCGTTAAATGAGTATGCTCCTCTTGGCACAGAGGCATCTGTCACAAACACCGCTACAGTCAGCGGTACCGGAATCACTCCGGTCACAGCAGCTGAGACAGTAAATGCCGAGGCCGCACCAAATCTTGCAATTACAAAGTCGGTAAGCCCTGTTCCTGTGACGGAAAACGGTACACTGACCTATACCTTCAGGATTCAAAACTACGGAAGCGTTGCGGCAACCAATACCACAGGCGTGGTTATAACAGACACATTTGCTCCGGTTTTGAACAATCTTACAGCCGCATTAAACGGCACAGCCTGGACTGCAGCTACAGATTACACTTACAATGAGGCGACAGGCACATTTTCGAGCACTGCAGGTGCAATCACTGTTCCGGCGGCAACCTACACACAGGATAGCACGACAGGAGCGTGGGTTGTCACACCGGGCGAGAGCACGCTTGTCATCACAGGAACCGTGTAGCAGAGGTGATTAATAAGGTTTAAGAATTGTTTAATTTGAGGGATAAAAGTTGAAATATTTATGCAAACTATGTAAAATAAATATAGCTGTTTATGGATAAGATGATGAAGATGATCATCGGCAGTTTAAAATGATTAACCGGGGGATAAGACAAATGAATAATGCACAGTTAGTGATAGACGAAGTAAAAAAGGCGGTAAAGGGCAAGGATGATTGTATCATCAAGGCATTTGCTGCCTTTTTGGCAGGTGGACATATACTGCTTGAGGATGTGCCGGGAGTGGGAAAGACTACGCTTGCAGTAGCTTTTTCAAGGGCGATGGCTCTTGTAAATCACAGAGTACAGTTCACTCCGGATGTGCTGCCTGCGGATATACTTGGCTTTTCGATGTATCAGAAGCAGACCGGAGAGTTTGTGTATCGCGAGGGCGCTGTGATGTGTAATCTGTTTCTGGCAGATGAGATTAACAGAACAAGTCCCAAAACACAGTCTGCGCTCTTGGAGGTTATGGAGGAGGGAAATGTCACTGTGGATGGAATAAGCAGGAAGGTCCCGGAGCCGTTTATAGTGATGGCCACTCAAAATCCAAAGGGCAGCGCCGGTACACAGCTGTTGCCGGAGTCACAGCTTGACAGGTTTATGATATGTATGAGCATGGGATATCCTTCACATGAGGCTGAGGTGGATATCGCAAAGGGCAAAAGTGTGAAGGCTGATGAGTATACGATAAAGCCTGTTATGAATGCACAGGGGCTTGTTGAGATGCAGAAAGAGGTCGAGCAGGTGTTTATCCATGATAATATTTACTCGTACATTGTGGATCTGGTTGATGCGACAAGGACAAGTCCGTACATTGAGCTTGGAGTGAGTCCGAGAGGTACGATTGCGTGTGTTAGGATGGCAAAGGCATATGCGTATCTGAGTGGGCGAAGCTACGCCATACCATCTGATGTGGTTTCTGTATTTGCGGATGTGACAAAGCACAGAATCGTGCTAAATACCAAGGCGAGAGTATCACATGTATCAGAGCTTTCAGTGATAGATGAGATACTAAAGGCTGTTAAACAGCCGACAACTTATGTGAAAAAGGCAGGTAATCGTGATTAGTTTTTTGATAGGAATAATTACTGCGGCAATAGTTTTTTATATGTCGATGATATACGGTAATGCTGCGCTGGCACTGCTTGGCTGCTTTATGTGTGTGTTTATGGTGCTGACATTTATAGCATTGCTTGTAAAGGTGCACCGGGCAGTGGCAGCTATAAACATTCCGATAGCTATCGCCACACAGGGAGAGAGTATCGGGGTGAGTCTTTCCTGCCGGCTGAAGGAGGCAGGCTTTGATGGTGTTAAATACCGTGTAACGGTGAAAAATAATTTATCCGGCGAAAAAAGTACAAAATGGCTGTCAGGAGGCAGTGATTTTTTGTACAGCGTGAACCTATGCGGCAATTATGAATTTGAGCTTGTAAGGATAAAGCTATATGATTTTTCAAGGCTTTTTTATGTCACGAAAAGAGTTAAAAAATATGCAAATGTTGAGGTGATGCCGCAGATTGATGAGATTCCTGTCAGGATAACGGACAGAGTAAGAAATTTCTTTGGGGATTCTGATATCTATGATGATATAAGACCGGGATATGATCCGTCGGAGGTGTTTGATGTCAGAGAATTTCAAAACGGTGACAGGTTGCAGAGTGTGCACTGGAAGCTTTCTGCAAGGACTGATGAGCTGATGGTAAAGGAGAACAGCCTGCCAAAGGCATGTGCGGTGGCCATAGTAGCAGATTTAAGGGGAATAAAGAAAGGCAGACAGGCGGATGCCTTTATGAAGCTTCTTGTCTCACTTTCCTTTTCACTTATGGATCAAAAATGCTCTCATTATGTGGCATGGTATGATACCTCAATAAACGATATTGTGAGAGCCAGAGTGGATGACGAGGAGGGCTTTTACATATTTTTGAACAGTTTTCTTAAAATAAAGCCGGATACAAAAAATGATGCACTTTTTTTGTATAAGGAAAAGTACCGGGCAGAAAAGCTTGTGTGTCTGCTTAGCGTGGACGGAAGACTTCAGATAAAAAGGGGAGAGGAGATAGTTGGCAGAGCGGATGAAAAAAACGAGATTGTCATTTAGGAAAAGCAGATGGCAGAGATCTGATACAAATGAGATAAAGCCTGATTATAATAATGCATTTACAGTGCTTGGAGTCCTGCTTACTGAACTTGCCAATGCAGCTGCAGCAGTACTTCTTACGGTGTGTGCAGTGTCTGTTGTGAATACGACCGTTTCACATGTGAGATGCCCATATTATGTGTATGTGTGGCTGTTTATTTTTTCGGTTATAAGCGGCTTTATAAACAGGCTTACATCGCTTGACACAAGAAAATGGGTGCGCCATGCGATAAATACGGGTCTGCTGCTTGTATTTTTGCTTGGAGTGTTTATTGCAAACTGGCAGGCTGCAGGGCATATAAAAGACGGCTTTTTGTATGTAAAGAGCAGGTATCTTGAGATAATAAATGTGTACTATGGCACTTCATTTGTCTGTCCAAATGGCGATAAAGCCTTTGCGGGGGCATTTGTTGGATTTGTATCGTTTATAGTGATGCTTTTTCTTGTGACACTGGCGGTTCAAATTAAAAGAAGACGCATGCTTACATTATTTCCAATGCTTATGCTTGCGGTGCAGCTGTGCGTAGGCAAAAGCCCGAGCGTCAGTGAGGTTGTTATGCTCACGCTGTGTACACTCTGGTGTTTTATCGCAGATGGCAACGCACGTACAGTGGCAGGATATGATGCAAATGGCAGTGCACAGGGCAATGAGACTTTAAGGATAGTGTCGTCTTTTTTATATATGGCAGCAGTGTCAGCAATACTTTTCATATGTGTATTTACATTTAAACCTCTTGCTGATACACTTGCCGACAAAAAGCCACAGATGCTTGCTTTTCAAAAGGACTTGGAGGGCAGCGTAAAGTCATTCTTCAGCACAGGAATGGATATGCAGGACGGCACAGTTAGCAATCACTATCCAAGCTACAGTGAAAAAACAGTGATGACGGTAGAAGCAAAGGCAGGAGTACCTTCTAATATTTATCTGAGAAGCTTCTACGGTGATACCTATGAGAATGGCAGATGGATTAAAAAGTCTGATTTTTCCGGGATGGAAAAAGAGTATCACGATGCTTCAAGGATGACAGCCTGGCAGACTACAATCGGATTAGCCACGCTGCTCGATGGCTATTATGATGATGAGACTAATCCGGCCACCGAAAAGTATACAATCACGATGGAGAAGCTTTCCACCAAATACACCTATTTGCCGTACTGTATCGACCCATACAGTATAGATGCCAAGGGTGATATAGATTTTGACGAAGACTTTTTTATTACAAAGGATAAAGCAACAAAGACTATCGAGGTATCGGCGTGTCCAGGCTTTTTCGATGGTAGTCTGGAAATGTCTATCCTTGAGCCTGAGCAGCCTCTTGAGGTCAACAGTGATTTCTATGCGGCATACAATAATTATGTAATGGAAAACTATACTGCAAAGCAGGGCAGTGACGGGATTGTTGCGGAGGATGCGAAGCTGCTTCTTAGGACAGGACAGCTCACAAGTAATATGATGTACACAGGCTATATAAGAGAAAATGATGCCAACAGGATTGCGGCAGCACAGCTGGTGCAGCAGTTTCTGACATCGAAGGCTTTTAAGTACAGCAAAAATCCTCCTTCCGCAGGCGGTAAGGATGTAGTTGAAAATTTTCTCTCAAATAGCAGGCAGGGTTTTTGTGTGCATTTTGCATCGGCGGGTACCATGATACTCAGACAGATGGGCGTTCCATGTCGCTATGTAAGCGGATACTGTGCAAAGGAGGACAGCTTCAAATCCGGTGAAAATGATGAGGATATATGCGAGGTGAAGGATTCGCAGTCGCATGCCTGGGTTGAAATATATCTGGATGATTTCGGATGGATTCCGGTGGAGATGACACCGGGATATTTTGAGTATGTGACAGGTGAGAATCCGTTTGACTATATTGATGTCAAAGGAAAGAAAACGAATGCCGGTGATGCTTTTAATGATACTGAGAATATGAATGATGCTGCGGTAAATGAAGATAATGCATATGAAGATGCAGCAGATCAAGATGCAGAAAATGAAGATACAGAAAATACAGATGTAAAAAATGATGGAAGTGAGAATGCTTATGGTTCACAGTCAGGTGCGGATAAGCGTACAGATGCTCAGAACTCAAAAGCAGGACTTCATATCCCACCGGTGATTTTAAAAACCTCACTCTGTGTGATTTTTCTGACTGCACTTACAGCCATCATAGTTTATATCAAAAGGCGAAAAAATATTTTGTGGGAAGCAAGACTTGCAAAAAGAGTGAAAAAAGGCCGCTACAGCAGGGCAGCAATAATGATAAACAACCGCATCTACAAAGGACTGGGACATCCTTCAAAAAACAGGACAGATGAGCTTTATCTGGCTAACCTTAAGGAAAAATACTGCGGACCGGATTATTGTGGAATCCACTGGGACGAGTACATGCGCATCATACAAAAGGCTGTGTATTCATCAGAGGGTATCACAGGTGAAGAATGCTTTATGGTAGTGGAGACATGGAGACGTCTGGAGAAAAAAGACATTAGACATAATTCACAAAAAAACATGTATAAAAAACAGCATGATTAACAAAAAATAAACTCGTAAGGAAAATTGTGTTGAAATAATAAGGCTTCTGTGATATAAACTTAAGCAGACGTGTTACTTTTAGGGAGGCATTTGTCGTACATAACTTTTAACAGGGTTAGTGTATGATAAGTGCCTCCTTTTTTGCCACTGGAGCAAAAAAGAACGATAGGTGCAAATCGGTACATACCCTGCATTTATAGGAGGAAAAGCTCATGAAAGACAAAATTTTTGGTGTCCTGCAGAGAGTAGGACGAAGCTTCATGCTTCCAATTGCAATCCTTCCGGTAGCAGGCTTGCTGTTAGGACTCGGAAGCTCATTCACCAACACAACAACAATTGAGACCTATGGTTTACAGTGGCTGCTAGGAGATAAGACTATACTTCATGCACTTCTTGTAATCATGAATGCGGTCGGAAGTGCTATATTCGATAACCTTCCACTCATTTTTGCGGTCGGAGTAGCAATCGGAATGGCAAAGAAGGAAAAAGAGGTGTCAGCACTTTCGGCAGTCATAGCATATTTTGTTATGAATGTATCAATCAATGCGATGCTCAAGATTTCCGGAAAAATCCTTGCAGACGGAAGCATTGCAAAGGATGTGCTCGATGGAACCATCACATCAGTATGCGGTATCCAGTCGCTGCAGATGGGCGTGTTTGGCGGAATTATCGTAGGACTTGGAGTGGCAGCACTGCACAACCGTTTCTACAAGATTGAGCTGCCGAATGCATTGTCATTTTTCGGTGGAACAAGATTTGTGCCTATCATATCAACAGTGGTATATCTTTTTGTAGGAATCTTAATGTATTTTATCTGGCCGACAGTGCAGAACGGAATCTATGCACTCGGCGGAGTGGTGACAGGAACAGGATATTTCGGAACACTTCTCTTTGGTATCATAAAGAGAGCACTTATTCCATTCGGACTGCACCATGTATTTTACATGCCGTTCTGGCAGACTGCAGTCGGTGGAACGATGGAGGTTGCAGGACATATGGTTGAGGGTGGACAGAACATCTTCTTCGCACAGCTTGCAGACTCTGCAAACATTGCACATTTCAGTGCCGATGCCACAAGATATTTCTCGGGAGAGTTCATTTTTATGATTTTCGGACTTCCGGGAGCAGCACTTGCAATGTTTAAATGTGCGAAGCCGGAAAAGAAAAAACAGGCAGGAAGCCTTTTACTTTCAGCAACACTTGCATGTATGTTTACAGGAATCACAGAGCCTCTTGAGTTCTCGTTCCTTTTCGTAGCACCTGCTCTCTTTGCAGTACAGGTAGTGCTCGCAGGAAGCGCATACATGATAGCACATATTTTAAACATTGCTGTAGGACTTACTTTCTCAGGCGGATTACTTGACTTCTTCCTGTTTGGTATATTACAGGGGAATGAAAAGACAAGCTGGATGCTCGTGATTCCGGTGGGAATAGTATATTTCTTACTGTATTACTTTATTTTCAGCTTCCTTATAAAGAAGTTTGATTTCAAGACTCCTGGCCGTGAGGATGATGATACAGAGACAAAGCTCTACACCAAGGCAGATGTAAACGCAAGAAAGGCTGCTAAGGACGTAAAGTCTTCTGACGGAAAAGAAGCAGCTGCAGCAGACGAACTCTCACAGACCATATCACGAGGTCTCGGTGGCAAAGCCAATATCTCAGATGTGGACTGCTGTGCGACAAGGCTTCGTATCACAGTAATTGACCCTGACAAGGTAAACGATGCGCTTCTTAAATCAACAGGAGCATCAGGAGTCGTGCACAAGGGACAGGGCGTACAGATTATCTATGGACCAAGAGTAACAGTGATAAAATCAGACCTGGAGGATTATCTTGCGAGTGTGACAGAGGAGCACTTCGAGGATGATGCGGCAGAAAATAATATAGCAGGCACAGCAGAAGCAAAGAACGAAAATGCAGCTTCGGCCACTGATTCAAACCCCGCTTCTGATAAAGCACAGGGTTCGAATGTTGAAAAAGAGCCGACAAGTACAGTTATCATCTCAAGTCCTATGACAGGAATAGCAGCTGACCTCTCAACAGCGCCGGATGAGGCATTTGCCAGCAAAATGATGGGTGACGGAGCGGTAGTCACACCTGAGGAGGGGGTAGTTGTAGCACCTGAGGATGGAACTGTCCTATTCGTTTTTGATACAAAGCATGCTTTGGGATTTACAACCGACTCAGGAATTGGTATGATAATCCATGTAGGAATTGATACGGTAAAGCTCGAGGGTAAAGGCTTTGATGTACAGGTTGAGGCAGGTCAGCATGTTAATAAGGGCGATGTGCTTATGAAGCTTGATCTGGATTACTTAAAAGCAAACGCACCATCAGTTACCACTCCTGTCATCTGCACAGAGCTAAAGGATAATCAGAAAATCCGCCTCATCACAGACGGAGCGATTAAGGTGGGAGAGCCTCTCTACGCAGTTGACACCTACGAGAAGTAATAAGATGTCAGGGGAACGATATGTACAGAATCACAAAGGTCTTAAATCACAATACAGTGCTTGCGGTAAAGGACAAGAGCGCAAGAGAATATCTTATAGTCGGAAAGGGTGTGGGTTTTGGAAAGAAAATTACACAGTCTGTCGAGCCAACGGAAGAGGATTCACTGTATGAGCTGACCCAGACAAGGGACAGAGGTCCGGCAAAGGACATAGTAAAATCCATCGAGCCGGAGTATCTTGAGATTGCAAACACACTGCTCGATAATGCAGAGCATGAGTTTGGACATATAGACAGAAGCATATTGTTTCCTATGGCAGATCATATAGCATTTGCTGTAAAGCGTATGGAAAACAAAGAACAGATCAGCAATCCTTTAAACGATGACATCCGTGTGATGTTTTATAGGGAGTACAAGATAGCTGAGAATATACGCCATATACTAAAGGATAAAAAACAAATTGATATAATTGATGATGAGATCGGCTACATTACTCTTCATATTCATACATCCTTAAACAATTCAAAGGTATCGGATGCCATGGAGATGGCGGCAGCAGTTCGAAAATGCGCCACATTTATAGAGGAAAAGATTGGAAAGCACATAGATGTCACTACTATGGCCTACAACCGCCTCATGAACCATATCCGCCACATGGTATCAAGAACCGCGACCGGAGAAAAATTAAAGGTTGATCTCAATCAGTTTATCGAGAAAAATTACCCGGAGTCATTCGCACTGGCCAGTGAGATATGTAAGGAGCTTGGAAAGGACCTAAATCATGAGTTTTTGGACAATGAAACAGGCTATCTTGCCATACATATCGAGCAGATTAAGTGCGATGAGATGGTAAGTGAATAATAAAATGTGAAAACCTTCCCGCACATCAGGTTATGTGAGGGGAGGTTTTTTCGTAAGATTATATACAAATCTTTTACAATGTGGTACACTACATAGTTGTATCAACAAACATCATATACACAAAATACATATGAAATCAATTTAAAGGAGATATATATACCATGAAACTCGGAATCGTCGGACTTCCGAACGTCGGAAAGTCTACATTATTCAACTCACTCACAAAGGCAGGAGCGCTTTCAGCAAACTATCCTTTTGCTACAATCGACCCAAACGTAGGTATTGTTTCAGTGCCTGACGAGAGAATCGTAAAGCTCGGAGAGCTCTATCACACAAAGAAGGTTACACCTGCAACAATCGAATTTGTTGATATCGCAGGTCTTGTGAAGGGAGCAAGCAAGGGGGAGGGACTTGGAAACCAGTTCCTTGCAAATATCCGTGAGGTAGATGCAATAGTACACGTAGTGCGTTGCTTTGAGGACACAAACATCATCCATGTAGATGGCTCTGTAGACCCTGCAAGAGATATCGAGACAATCAATCTTGAGCTTATTTTCTCGGATGTTGAGATTCTCGACAGGCGAATTGCAAAGATTGCAAAGCAGGCAAGAATGGACAAGACACTTGCAAAGGAGCTTGAGCTTGTTGAGGCAGTAAAGGCTCATCTTGAGGACGGAAAGATGGCCAGAACCTTTGAAGTGCCTGATGATGAGGATGCACAGCTTTGGTTCAAGGGCTATAATCTCCTTACAGCAAAGCCTACCATCTACGCTGCAAACGTATCAGAGGATGACCTCGCAGATGACGGCGCAAGCAATCCGCATGTTGCAAAGGTAAGAGAAATGGCAAAGGAAGAGGGCGCAGAGGTATTTGTTATCTGTGCACAGATTGAGCAGGAGCTTGCAGATCTCGATGAGGACGAAAAGAAGGAGTACCTTGAGGATTTAGGTGTTGAGTCAAGCGGTCTCGATAAGCTTGTGGCAGCCAGCTATTCACTTCTCGGACTGATTTCCTTCCTCACAGCAGGAGAGGATGAGTGCCGTGCATGGACCATAAAGAAGGGCACAAAGGCACCACAGGCAGCCGGCAAGATACATACTGACTTCGAGCGTGGCTTCATCAAGGCGGAGGTAGTCAATTATCAGGATCTTCTCGACAACGGAAGCCTTGCAGCCGCAAGAGAAAAGGGTATCGTAGGCATGGAAGGAAAAGAGTACGTTGTTAAGGACGGAGATGTAATTCTTTTCAGATTTAATGTATAATTTTATGAATAAAACGCTTTTATAAGCACAAAATCAAAAAGAAACGCATAAGATAGACCAAGGGAGGTCTGTTTTATGCGTTTTCTGGATTTATGCGAAAAAGAGGTTGTGAGCGTGGAGGAGGGCAGGTTCATAGGGCATGTGCGGGATTTGGAGTTTGACCCGGTCTGCGGCAAAATCTGTGCGATTATCGTGCCGGGACCGGGAAAATACATGGGAATATTTTGCAGGGATTACGAATATTGTATTCCATGGGTTAAGATTGTGAAGATTGGACCCGATATAATATTGGTAAATATATGTGAGTCTGATATGCGGCGCAAGCTGTTATGATTTTATAAATACAAAAAAATTATAAAAAAGTCAAAATCAGTACAAAACATATTGACAACGAAAATTAGTATATATATACTAAAATATGTATAGGTCTTTTTAAATACAGATGATGATTTGAAGTATTATAATGAGAAACAAAGATATTTTGCTTCTTCATACTATATGATACCTACGGAGGGTACAGCATGAAGTGTCCATTTTGCAGTAGTGACAACACAAGGGTAATAGACTCAAGACCGGCTGATGACAACAGCTCTATCAGGCGCAGAAGGCTGTGCGATGATTGCGGCAAGCGTTTCACTACATATGAGAAGGTGGAGACAATCCCGCTCATTGTTATAAAAAAGGATAACAACAGAGAGCAGTATGACCGCTCCAAGATTGAAAAGGGCGTGCTTCTTGCATGTCACAAGAGACCGATTTCAGCAGATACAATCTCAAAGCTTGTAGATGAGGTCGAGATAGAAATCTTTGCCAGAGAGGAAAAGGAAATCCCTACATCACTCATCGGAGAGCTGATTATGGACAGATTAAAGGACCTTGATGCGGTAGCATATGTGAGGTTTGCATCGGTTTACCGAGAGTTTAAGGATGTCAATACCTTTATGACAGAGCTTAAAAAGATGCTTGACACCAAATAGTGTTTAGGCAGCAGGATTTATTTAAAACAGGATGGGAAGGTGCGTATGAACATTTCCGGTATTCGCCCGAGCGAAGGCTTTTATTCATACAATTCCATAAGGTTAAATGAGCTTAGAAACAGCCAGATTATGAGTTCGAAGCAGGCAGTGGATGACACAGCTTCGCAGCAGGCTCCTGCTGATGATACGGCTGATTATGAGGCAGCAAGGGCAAGGCAGAGCTTTACCTCGCTTGATTATGCAAATACATATGATTCCAATGCGAGCTATGAGCTTAAGGGTGCTGACAGTGATATCAGCACACTTGATGTCACAAAGGCTGTATCCGATTTAGACAAGGATAAGGTATTGCAGCAGTATCAGCGTTTTGTTGGCAGTGCGGATGTCACCGTTATGCAGCAGGCAGCCTTGAATGAACAGATTAACAGGGAGACAGAGAATTTTATACTATGAGTTTTTTATACCCGGGAGAGTACATTGACTCGACATACAGCATAGATTTTGATAAATTATATAAGGAGGGCTACAGGGGCATTATTTTTGATATCGACAACACCCTTGTGACTCATGGTTCGCCTGCTGATGAGCGGGCGATTGCTTTGTTTAAGCACCTTAAGGAGCTTGGTTTTTCGTGCCTTGTGCTCTCAAACAACAAAGAGCCGCGTGTGAAGAGCTTTGCTAAGCAACTTGGGATAAAGTATATCTACAAGGCAGGAAAGCCCAAGCCATCAGGCTATCGTACAGCAATGGAGAGGCTTGGCACAGATACGAAAAACACTCTTTTTGTGGGAGATCAGATATTTACAGATATCATCGGAGCTAATCTTACGGGCATCAGATCAATACTTGTAGCACCTATTGACCCGCATGAGGAGATACAGATTGTGCTTAAGCGCTTTATTGAAAAGCCTGTAATTGCATGCTACAAGAGGCATTTAAAGAAAGTAAATAAATAATTTTTAACTAATAATTTAAAATTTGGAGGCATATATATTATGAAGATTGCAATCGGAAACGATCACGCAGCAGTTGAGCTTAAAAAGACAATTATGGAGTACGTTGAGAGCATGGGGCACGAGGTGACCAACTTCGGCACAGATTCAAGTGAGAGCTGCAATTACCCGGAGTATGGTGAGAAGGTGGCTAATGCAGTGGCATCAGGCGAGTTTGACTGCGGAATACTGATATGCGGTACCGGTGTAGGTATCTCAATAGCAGCCAATAAGGTCAACGGAATCCGTGCGGCAGTGTGCTCAGACACAGCCACAGCACGCCTTGTAAAACAGCACAACAATGCTAATATCATAGCCTTTGGTGAGAGAATTGTGGGTGTTGAGCTTGCAAAGGATATTGTAAAGGCTTATCTGACAGCCGAGTTTGAGGGCGGCAGACATGCAAAGAGAGTAGCTATGATATCAGATATCGAGGCAAGAAACTAATATAAAACAAATATAAAACCAATACAAATTCATACAATAGAAAATAAATACTTGAAATGTATTGCTTTTTATTGTAGAATGGACGAATGAGAGAGCTTAGGCTCGCACGATTTAAGGAGGAAGTAACTAATGATTTCAGCAGGAGATTTCAGAAACGGTGTTACTATCGAGTTCGAGGGAAACATCTATCAGATTATCGAATTTCAGCATGTTAAACCAGGAAAAGGTGCAGCATTTGTACGTACAAAGTTAAAGAATATCATCAGTGGTGGTGTTGTTGAGAAGACATTCCGTCCAACAGAGAAATGCCCTACAGCACACATTGACCGTAAGGATATGCAGTATCTTTATGCAGATGATGATTTCTATCATTTCATGGATGTTGAGACATATGACCAGATTGACTTACCAAAGGATGAGGTTGGTGATGCTCTCAAGTTTGTAAAAGAGAACGAGATGTGTAAGGTTTGCTCACACAAGGGCAATGTATTTGCAGTTGAGCCACCACTTTTCGTTGAGCTTACTGTTACAGAGACAGAGCCTGGCTTCAAGGGTGATACAGCAACAGGTGCTACAAAGCCTGCTACAGTTGAGACTGGTGCTACAGTTTATGTACCACTTTTTGTTGAGACAGATGATGTTATCAAGATTGATACAAGAACAGGTGAGTACCTTTCACGTGTATAATCTGTAGTTTTATGAGTCTGCACATATTCCGGTATGCCTGGAGTATGTGCAGGCTTTTTTTATTTGTGTGCTGTGTGGCAGGTGAGAATCCCGACAGCAAGTGTCATAAACACATGCGACACAAGCATAGCCCACAGATATGCGTCTATCCCATGGCGAGGGATGAGAAATACAATCATCAGGATTCTTATCGCACAGGTGAGCAGATTGACAAAAAGCACCTGCTTTGCTTTGCCCAGACCGTGCAGTATGCTGCAGAGCATTCCGCTTATGTGCATCAGTGGGCACAGAAAACACAGTCTTCTAAGGAAATATCCACAAAGCTTCGATGAGAAAAGAAAATCCCCTATAAAATCTGAAAGCAGATAGAATATACATGTAAAGATAAGACCGAAGCATAGTCCGAATAAGGCGCAGGAGTTTACGGTTTTAGTGATTTTTGTATCCTTTCCGGCGGCATTCGCTTCAGAAACAGATGGCAGAAGCATCACGCAGGCACAGCTGCAAAGTACACCGGGAAATAAAAGCACGGGAAGGGTGAGACCGGAAATGGTTCCAAATATGTCAAGGGCCAATGCCGGTGATAGTCCGTAGAGCTTAAGAGTTCTCGGGATAAGCACATTTTCGACAGAGGATGAAAAGCTTGCCAATATGTAGTTTAGTGATAAAGGAATGAAAAGCGCAGCCATGCCATAGGCTGTTGTTTTCAGGCTTTTGACGGATATTTTAAAGTATGAGAAATCTTTTTTTATTGTGATAACGGAAAAGACGGTTGCGCTCGCTTCGCCTGCCACGATGCCGTATATAGAGTATACAGGCTTAAAGCAGCTGCCACCGTCAGATAGTATTGCGTATATCAGATAGCAGGTGCCAATGCGTGCGGTCTGCTCAATTAATTGTGTGGCAGCTGGAACGGCTGCTTTTTTCAATCCATAATAGTATCCGTTTATGCAGGAATGGATAGCAGCGGGCAGAATGGAAAAGGACAGCACCTTGACAAGTTCTGTACAGCGCGGCTCACTTAAAATACAAAGGCTTATGTAGTTGGCATTGGAATACATAATAATTGTGAGTAAAAGAGCAATGGTGGCTGACATAATTATTGCGCAAATGAGTATAATCTGCCTGTTTTGAGGCTTTTCGGCAACAAGCTTTGATGTAGCGGTCTGAAAGCCGTTGCAGCAGAGTGACATGCATACGGACATGAGTGGAATTACAAGCTGATAGAGTCCTAGGCCTGTTGAGCCCATGACGTTATTAAGAAATATGCGAAAGAAAAAACCCATAAACCGACTGGTTGTACCGGCAAGTGTTAGGAAAATAGTTCCGGTTACAAGTGGATTGGATAAATATTTTTTTACAATCAAAAAATCACCTGTCATATGTTGTCTTAGAAGTATATGTGCTTCTTTGGATATATATGACAGTTATCGTTATATTAAATTTGTAAGATTAACCCATAAAGTGGCGGATAGCCTTGGCTACGCCGTCATTTTCGTTTGTGTCGGTGACGTAATCAGCCTGTGCCTTAAGCTCATCGGTTGCATTTCCCATGGCCACGCCGATGTGTGCGGCTTTTACGATAGCCATGTCGTTTTCGGTGTCACCGACAGCCATTGTCTCATCAGCTGCGATATTCAGGATTTGAGCCAGCTTATGAAGTGCCACACCTTTGTCAACGCCTGCTTTTGTGAATTCCAGATTGCCGTAGCCACCGCTTACGAGCGTGATTTCAGGGATTTTTTTCAGGTGCTCAAATACTTCGTCGCGGCAGTAGTAGTTATCATCTACATCCTTTGGAAAATTGATGGTCATTTTCTGCATATGGTAATTGTTTTCGCGCATCATTTCAGTGATATCGTTCACACGTTTTCTGGTTGTCATGATGTATTCCTTTATAGAAGGGGGCATTTTGAGATCCTTTGCATCCTCGAGACACTTGTACGGAGAATAGCCACAGCCGTTTATGAAGGCATCCATATGAACGCGCTTTGTCATCAGGTAATCAATTATTGAAAACGCTGTCTCATCAGAAAGGCAGTTTTCGTAAAGACATTTTTTAGTCTCAATCTCGTAGATTGCACTTCCATTTGCAGTGATAGCGTAGCGGATGCCGGTGCCCTTAATTGCCTCAAACGGCAGTCCGCCGAAGGGACGGCCGGTGGAGATGACCACATTTATCCCGGCAGCAGTTGCTTCTTTTATAGCTTTTATATTTTCCTTGGATATCTGACTTTGGTTGTTGAAAAGTGTTCCGTCAAGATCTAAAGCGATAAGTTTCATAAGAAATCCTTTCTTTTGTTTGAAAAATATAGTATTTTAGTATATTATGGTGAATAGACTATTGATTTTTGTGTTTTAAAATCGGTTACAATGATAATATAAATTATCACAAATTTCAAGGATGAAGAGCACATAGCTTTTGCTTTGAAATATTTTACACTGTGGAGTGAATAACAGCTGAAACAGAAAAGGAAACGAAATGACAAGAGAAGAATTCAGAAAATATATCAGAGAAAACATAGTTATCCTGGATGGAGCGACCGGTACAAACCTGATGGCAGCGGGCATGCCTGTAGGTGTGTGTCCGGAGGAATGGGTGATGGAGCATCCGCAGGTGATTCTTGATTTGCAGAAGGCTTATGTCGATAACGGCACGAATATTGTTTATGCACCTACATTTACTGGAAACAGGATTAAGCTTTTAGAATATGGTTTACAGGAGAAAATTAACGAGATAAATACCACACTGGTTGGCCTGTCAAAGCAGGCTGTCGGGGATAGGGCACTTGTAGCAGCAGATATGACGATGACCGGCAGACAGCTTTTTCCACTCGGGGATCTAATGTTTGAGGAGCTTTTGGAGGTGTACAAGGAGCAGGCGAGGATCCTTGATGCGGCGGGCGCAGATGTTTTTGTGGTTGAGACAATGATGAGTCTTCAGGAGTGCAGAGCGGCAGTGCTTGCTATAAAAGAGGTAAGCGACCTGCCTATTATGGTGACACTTACCTATAACGAGGATGGCAGGACTCTTTTTGGTACACCGCCTGAGACAGCAGTTGTTGTGCTGCAGTCACTTGGAGTGGATGCTATCGGTGTGAACTGCTCGACGGGACCTGCTGAGATGATAGCGCTGGTTGAAAAAATGGCAGAGTACTCTACAGTGCCTCTTATTGCCAAGCCAAATGCAGGGCTTCCGGAGCTTGAGGATGGTAAAACTGTATACAAGATGACTCCGGATATGTTTGCCGATGCGATGAGAGGGCTTGTGAAGGCAGGTGCATCCATTGTCGGAGGCTGCTGCGGCACCACACCGGAGCATATACGTGCTCTCACAGAGGCCGTAAAGTCAATGCCTGTTCATAAGCCGCTTGAGCATCATAGAAGAGTGCTTGCATCCGAACGAAAGAATGTAGAGATTGACTTAGATGGCAACTTTACTGTTG
>OGYN01000260.1_pt1 | contig 50227 bp, 41 predicted proteins | sample 1576551 | NCBI WGS metagenome assembly OGYN01 (sample SAMEA3541589, study PRJEB24748) | human gut metagenome | biome: human gut; feature: human-associated habitat; material: faeces | place: China | collected 2012 | reverse complement strand
TTTTCGGTCAAAATACTACCCGCAGGGCTGGAGATTTTTACCGAAAACAGGAGGCTTGACCTTGCTTTCCCGTCCAATCCCGGAATTACCTTTGCGCCCAGAACGAAAATGACTGACTGATGCGGCTTACTGAAAGGCGCAAAATGGAGGTAAACGAAAACAGAGGCAGATTGTGTAGAAAAAAACTTCAGGGGAAAATCCGTAAAAAAAAGAATCACCAAAAGGAAAAAGACATCACCGGAAGCGTGAAAAGGGCAAACCACAACAAAGGAAGTATGATTGTTTCCGATCCGACGGAACTTGTTCAGCCGGGTGGCAACAATCATTCTTCCCGGTTTGTCCGGCTGTGTGTGGGCGCCTGTTTCATTCATGGGGCAGGCTGACACACTCTGCATTCACTTTCCGCTTCCGGCAAAAGAGACAGCGAAAAAAGAAAAATCATTTGAAAACCCGTAAAAGCACCTCTTGGCATAGGCGCAAAAGAAAGGGGCATTGCTTCATCTGTCTAAACATCGTTTAGGCGTGAGGCAATGCCCTTTTCTCCAGCTATGCGGTAGTCGGCACACGTTTGTTCCAAACTCGTTTTGGGCAATGGTGTGCCGACGGACAATACCGCTTTTACGGAAAATTCTTATGAATGAGGGGATAAAAAACGGGAGTTTATATCAAAATCTCGAATTAAATAGCTACTTTTGCATACGAAGAGTTCTTTGAAGGTTACGCAACGCGCAGAAGGATAATGCAGTAGATAACTAACTAAATCGTAACCTATTACTATCAAGAGCAATTAACCTACGCTCATTTCCAATAAATTACACTCTTTTCGTAACTTCAGGATGCAAACATACGAATTAATTTACAATCTTGTTTCTCTTGAATCCTAAAACAGGTCACTATGTGATTCATTCCGAACCAAGAGCCGTTCTACAGTAAAAAATATCCACAAAACCGTAATTTGTATTCCTTCTGTTCGAGTGATGCCCTGTAATTTTGTTCCCGGAAGAAAACGAATAAAAATCAAATCTGAAATTTGAAAATATGGAAACAACAAAAACAGTGCTTGCTCCCGGAGAGCGTATTACAGTGATCGATGCCTTGCGTGGCTTTTCTCTTATCGGCATTTGCCTGATTCATTCTATGCAACATTTTGGAGCTATGGGGACGATGACGTCTCAGGCTGTGTTCCCGTGGGAGGGAACGATGAACGAGATTTTCAGTTGGCTTATCAATTATCTGGTTTTCGGGAAATTCTTCATTATCTTCTCTTGCCTGTTCGGTTTAAGTTTCTTTATCCAGATGGATCGGGCGGCGAAGAAAGGACTTGACTTCCGTCCACGTTTTTTGTGGAGGCTGGTTCTTTTGTTGGCGATCGGTTATTTACACGGCTTGATTGTCCGGGTGGATATTTTGCTGATATATGCGATACTGGGGTTTGTTTTGGTGTTGATGTATAAATGGCCGACCAAGCTGTTGGCAGGGATTACGCTGTTTCTTTTCTTAGGGGGGGCGACACTTGTCCCGGTAGCTTATAAAAGCCTGACGGCTCCGGCGGTCGAGCAGGTGGAACGTGTTGCCGAAAGGCCTGCTTCCCGTCCGGCAGGTCCTCGGAAAGTCCCGACCTTGTCTGAAACGATCGAGAGTAACGCTTGGGACGGAATCGTCGGAAAAATGCGCTTCCAGGTGTCGAGCGGGCGTATTTACTTGACCTTGGGACTTTTCATCTTAGGGTTCATCGTAGGACGCATCCGTCTGTTCGAGCGTATGGATGAGTTTCGTAGCCGACTGAACCGTTGGGCCTTGCTTGCCCTCGCAGGGTTGGGACTGCTTTATGTGGCGCGTTCTTATCTTCCGCCTGTGGCTTGGGGAGAGGTCTCTTTTTATTCGTGGATGAGTTCGACGACGATTAATCTGATTAACCTGTTGACTGCTTATCTATGGGTAATTGTGGTGATGGAGGGATACCGTTTGCAGAAGGTGCAGCGGGCGATGGCGCCGTTAGTCAGTTACGGGCGTATGGGCCTGACGAATTATATCGCGCAGTCCGTGATCGGAGTCTTTATTTTTTCTGGTTTCGGGTTGGATTGGAGCCATCTGGGTGTTTTCTTGAGCGTATTGGTTTGTCTTGCTTATACGGGTGTTCAGATAGTGTTCAGCCATTATTGGCTGAAGAAGTTCCGTTATGGACCGATGGAGTGGTTGTGGAGGACCGGTACTTATATGAAATGGCAGCCGTTGGCACGGTGAACTCCCTCATCTCGCCTATAGTCATTGTTGCTGTGATCATTTTTTGAGTGTAAATGTTTGCTTTCCGCCGGATCTGTGAGTACCTTTGTCTAATATCAATACATTAATACCATGTTAGACAAATTAGATTATTCTTTGGTCCCGAACGACTTTGCACTCTGTTTTAACGGGAAATGCCTGCATGCTTCCACCTGTCTGCGTCATCAGGTGTCGCGGCATATCCCGAAAGAACGTTGGGCGGTGAGAGCGATCAACCCGGAACGTGTTGTCCCCGATGGCGATTGTTCCGGGTTTATGGACGACAGCCCGTTGAAAAATGCCTATGGCATGGAGCACCTGTTGGACAATATCCCTTATCGCCAGGCTAAAGAAATACGGCGGGAGATGAGAGAATATTTCGGGACGACTCATTTTTACCGTTTGAAACGCAGGGAGCGTTGTTTTACTCCCGAAGACCAGTTATACGTACGCGATTTGCTCCGTCAATACAATATCGAAGAGGAACCCCTCTTCGAACGTTATGAAGAAAATTTCGGTTGGGAACGTTGTGCTGATACCATTGCATGAAAGAGAAGTTTCCATCGCATGAAAATAAATTTTCCATAGTGGGGAAATAAATTTTCATGCGATGGAAAATTTATTTTCACTGTTGGGGAAAGAATGAAAATTTTTAGTGTATCTGAAGAAACGAGGTTTCTTGTATAAATTGCTTGTGTAGAAAAAAGACCTATATTTGTAAACTCGATCGACAAAGTAAACTTAAAAGACATTGTACATAGTATGGAAAAACAAAAACAGTCCCGGCGGCTGCTGTCGCTGGATGCCCTGAGGGGGTTTGATATGTTCTTTATTATGGGAGGGGCTTCCCTTTTCGTTGCGTTGGCAACGTTGTTTCCGAATTCTTTTTTTCAGGCGATAGGTGGACAGATGGATCATGTGGAGTGGGACGGGTTGACGCACCACGACACGATTTTTCCGCTGTTTCTGTTCATTGCCGGCATCTCGTTTCCGTTCTCGTTGGAAAAGCAGCGCGAACAGGGGAAGAGCGAGTCGGATATCTATAAAAGGATTGTCCGCAGAGGAATTACGCTGGTGTTGCTGGGATGTGTCTATAACGGATTGCTACAGTTTGACTTTGCGAACCTTCGTTGCGCCAGCGTCTTGGCACGTATTGGGTTGGGATGGATGTTTGCCGCCTTGCTGTTCGTGCATTTCCGGACTTCAGTCAGGGCGTGGATAGCGGGGGTGATCTTGGTCGGCTATTGGGTTTGGATAGCTTTTATCCCTGTGCCGGGTGCGGAGGCCGGACCATTCACGCTGGAAGGCAACTGGGTCGGCTATGTGGACCGTTTGTTGTTGCCGGGGCGTTTGCATCAAGGATTTTTTGACCCGGAAGGGTTGTTGTCCACGTTGCCGGGGATTGTGACGGCTATGTTGGGAATGTTTACGGGCGAGTTTATCAAGTTGCGTAAAGAGGGATTGACGGACAAGAGGAAGGTGGCCGGCTTGGTGTTGGCCGGTGTGCTGTTACTGTTGGCGGGGGTGTTGTGGAGTTTGGTGTTCCCGATCAACAAAAAGCTGTGGAGCAGTTCGTTTGTCTGCGTTGTCGGAGCCTATTCGGTTTGGATGTTCGCCCTGTTTTATTACATTGTCGATGTGTTGGGATGGCGGAAGTGGACTTTCTTCTTCCAGGTGATCGGGGTTAATTCGATTACGATCTATTTGGCGCAAAGATTCATCGATTTCTCTTATACATCCCAAGGCCTGTTTGGCGGACTTGTCGGATGGATGCCGGAAGCCGCGCAGCCTTTAGCCGGTTCGATCGGCTACATTGCCGTTTGCTGGGGATTCCTGTACTTCCTGTACCGTCAACGAATTTTCCTGAAAGTGTGAAGAAATTTGTGATTTCAGATTTATGACCAGAAAACATAACATTAAACATAAATCTGAAATCTTTTTTATACAAATCATAAATCATAAATCATAAATCATAAATCATAAATCATAAATCATCATGAAACCAGCTTATCAACGCCTGGAGTCGCTCGACGTGTTACGTGGCTTCGATTTGTTTTGCCTGGTGGCGCTGGAAGGGGTCCTGCATTCTCTCGGACGTGCGATAGATGTACCTTGGTATAACGATTTTTTGTGGGGCTTCTCGCATGTGCAGTGGGAGGGGTTCTCTTCGTGGGACTTGGTGATGCCGCTCTTCATGTTTATGGCGGGCGTGTCGATGCCGTTCGCCCTTTCCCGATATAAGGCGATGCCGGATAAATGGGCGGTCTACCGTCGTATCGTCAAGCGGGTGGCCTTGCTCTGGATCTTCGGTATGATGTGCCAGGGAAACCTTTTAGGATTGGACCCGGACCGGATTTATCTTTATTCGAACACATTGCAGGCAATTGCGATGGGCTATCTGATTTCGGCAATGCTGTTCTTGCATGTGCGTCTGTCCGTGCAGATCGGGACGGCGGTCGCCTTGTTGTTAGCCTATTGGGGAGCCATGCAGTTTATTACGGTCGATGGTTATGGAGGTGGCAACTACACGCCGGACGGTAACCTGGCGGAATGGGTGGACCGTACGGTCCTGGGACGATTCCGCGATGCTGCTGTTGTGGAGAACGGACAGATCGTATTTGCCGGATCTTATCGTTATACCTGGATATTAAGTAGCCTGAACTTTGGCGTGACGGTGCTGACCGGAGTTTTTGCCGGGCATATCTTGAAGAGCGGAATGGACCGGAAGCACAAATGGCAATGGCTGTTAGGAATCGGTGCGATAATGGTTGCGCTGGGCTGGCTGTGGGGCTTGCAGTTGCCGGTGATCAAGAAGATATGGACGAGCTCTATGGTGCTGGTCAGCAGCGGCTATTGTTTCCTGTTGATGGGTTTGTTCTATTATTGGATCGATTATAAAGGACACCGGAAGAACCTGACTTGGTTGAAAGTCTACGGCATGAATTCGATCGTGGCCTATATGCTGGCTAACGTGATTAGTTTCAGATGTATAGGAACTTCTCTTTTTCATGGCCTCGAACAATATACAGGAAATTATTATCCGGCTTTGATTGCAGCGTCGAACGCATTGATTATTTATGTAATTTTGTGGCTGCTTTATAAGCGGAATATATTTTTGAAAGTGTGAAAAGATTTATGATTTATAATTTATGATTGATCATCAATGCATAAACTATAAATCATAAATTATAAATTACAAATGATAACTCATAAATCTCAAAACAATGGAATCGATCAAGCAAATATACCGGATCGGTCACGGACCGTCCAGTAGCCACACAATGGGACCGATGCGTGCTGCCCGGATGTTCCTGGAACGCAATCGGGGAGCCGTACGTTTTAATGTTACGCTCTATGGGAGCCTGGCGGCTACAGGCAAAGGCCACATGACGGATGCGGCAATTCTCGAAGTGTTGAGCCCGGTGGCCAAGACCAACATCACTTGGGAACCGAAGGTGTTCCTGCCTTTCCATCCGAACGGCATCCTCTTCCAGTCGTTTGACGAAAGCGGAGAGGAACTGGATAACTGGACGATTTACAGTATCGGGGGAGGGACGTTGGCAAACGAAACCTACAACGAGTTGACACAGGGTCAGGTCTACGAAATGCATACCATCAAGGACATACAGGCCTGGTGTGAAAAAACCGGCCATTCCTACTGGGAATATGTCGAACAGTGCGAAGGTCCGCAGATATGGGACTATCTGGCCGAAGTATGGGAAGTGATGCAACAAGCGGTCCGTAACGGCCTCGAAGCCGAAGGCATCTTGCCCGGCGGTCTGGGAATCCGGCGTAAGGCATCCGACTATATGATCCGTGCCAAAGGTTACGGCAGCAGTATCAAAAGCCGTGGGATGGTCTATGCGTATGCTCTGGCCGTTTCCGAGGAGAACGCTTGCGGAGGCAAGATCGTGACGGCCCCGACCTGCGGTTCGTGTGGTGTCATGCCGGCTGTGCTTTACCATCTGAAAGAGTCCCGCGACTTCCGTGACTCTCGTATCTTGCGTGCGTTGGCGACAGCCGGGTTGTTCGGTAATGTGGTCCGTACGAATGCATCCGTTTCCGGGGCCGAGGTAGGATGCCAAGGAGAGGTCGGTGTGGCTTGTGCGATGGCTGCTGCTGCGGCTAGTCAGTTGTTCGGGGGGACACCTGCCCAGATCGAGTATGCGGCCGAGATGGGGCTGGAGCATCACTTGGGACTGACTTGCGACCCGGTTTGCGGGTTGGTACAGATTCCCTGTATCGAACGCAATGCCTTTGCGGCAGCCCGTGCGCTGGATGCGAACACCTTCTCCAATTTCTCCGATGGCAAGCACCGGGTAAGTTTCGACCAGGTGGTGGAAGTGATGCGTCAGACCGGAAACGACCTGCCGAGTCTCTATAAGGAAACATCCGAAGGAGGGCTGGCTAAGAATATGGAACAGAAATGAAAAGATTTATGATTTATAATTTATGATTTATGTGTTGACACGCTTATTATCGCATAAATTATAAATCATAAATGAAAAAATCATAACTCATAGATGAAAAAAAGTTTATATATGCTATTGTGTGCTGCCGCGTTAGTTTCGTGCGGGCAGCCGAAACAGCAACAGAAGGCTGTTGCTGATGTCGTGACCAGTGGTAATCCGATATTCGAGGGCTGGTATGCCGATCCGGAAGGGATCATTTATGGTGATACCTATTGGGTTTTCCCGACTTGGAGCGATGCGTATGAGAAGCAGACTTATTTCGACTGCTTTTCGTCCAAGGATTTGGTGAACTGGACGAAACATTCGTCTGTACTCGATACCTCCGCCGTGAAATGGGCGAAGAAAGCCATGTGGGCGCCGTCTATCATCCATAAGGATGGCAAATATTATTTTTTCTTCGGGGCCAACGACGTGCATGAAGGTGAAGTAGGAGGAATCGGGGTTGCCGTCAGCGACCGCCCGGAAGGTCCGTATAAGGACCTGTTAGGCAAACCGCTTATCAACGAGATCGTAAACGGGGCACAGCCGATCGACCAGTTCGTTTTCCGTGACGATGATGGCCGCTACTATATGTATTACGGCGGTTGGGGACATTGCAATGTCGTCTGCCTGAACGACGATTTCACCGGATTGGTTCCTTTTGAAGACGGGACGGTCTACAAGGAAGTGACACCGGATAAATATGTGGAAGGTCCGTTCATGTTCAAAAAGAACGGGAAGTACTATTTTATGTGGAGCGAAGGGGGCTGGACAGGTCCCGATTATTGTGTCGCTTATGCGATTGCCGATTCGCCTTTCGGACCCTTCAATCGTATCGCCACGATTCTTCAGCAGGATTCGACAATCGCGCGAGGAGCCGGGCATCATTCCGTATTGCATGTTCCGAATACTGAAGATTATTATATCGTCTACCATCGCCGCCCGCTGAACGACAATACTCGCGACCACCGTGTGACTTGTATCGACCGGATGACTTTCGATGAGAACGGATTTATAAATCCTGTTAAAATGACCTTCGAAGGTGTTCCCGCCCGTACAATAGATAAGTAAGATGTAGTTTATCTCTAAAAGATATTAAAACAGGAGTGTAGCCATTGCACTCCTGTTTTTTTTATACTATTTTTGACACGTGTGTCAGACATATTGGATAAAATATTTAATAACATTATAACGATGAGTACAGAAGAACTTCAAGACATGGAAAGCCGGATTATAGAAGCGGCGAAACGAGTGTTTGTCAGGAAAGGGTATGAAGCGACCAAAATGGGCGATATTGCTGCCGATGTCGGTATCAGCCGTACGGCCATGCACTATTATTTCCGGACGAAAGAGATGCTTTTCGATGCGATCTTCGGACAGTTGATGGGAGCATTGCTGCCTAATATAGAAATGATCGTGGATGAACCTGTGTCCTGTTTGGAAAAATTCCCCAGGATCATAGACCAATATCTTGCAATCGTCCAGTCCAATCCCTCTTTCCCGATTTTTGTGGTGAATGAGTTCAACCGGGATCCGGAGCATCTGTACAAGGTTATTCTGAAAGATCCGGAACGTCTGGAACTGTTTCGGCGGATACAGGATCAGACATTGGAGGAGATGGAAAAAGGAATATTGAGAAAGATGCCCCTGGTTTATCTGATTTCTACGCTTATGAGCCTGATCGTGTTTCCGGTATTGGCGAGAGACCCGTTGACGAATGTTTTCTTTGAAGGCGATCCCCGGAAGTTCGACGCCTTTTTGCAGGAACGCGGTGCATTTATAAAAGAGGTGCTAGTCCGGTTGCTTACCCCGGATCAGCCGAAGGTGATGAACGAATGAGAGGAGGATGTATATGAAACGAATGATCTTGAATGACTGGAAGCGGCTTGTTCTGGTGCTGCTTTGCTCTCCTTTGGTACAGGGAGCGGGAGCGCAGGAGAAAGTTACGTTGTCCCAGTGCTATGAATGGGCACAGGCCAACTATCCGCAGGTTCGCCAGTATAGACTGATCGAGCAGACCGAACAGTATAATTTGTCCAATGCTGCGAAAGGATGGCTGCCCCAGTTGGCGGTCAATGCGAAAGCCACTTATCAGAGCGATGTGACGAAGTTGCCGTTCGACGCCGACAAGCTGTCGGCAATCATCCCCGGAATCGAGATCCCCACACTTAGCAAGGATCAGTATCAGGTCGTGGCCGAAGTGAACCAGACGATCTGGGACGGTGGCGTGATCCGTTCTACTCGCCGGTTGACGGAAGCACAGGCGACGGCCGACCGTGAACAGTTGAACAGCGATCTTTATATCTTGAACGACCGGGTGAACCAGCTTTATTTCGGCTGCCTTCTGCAGGACGAGCTGATCCGCCAGAACGGTTTGCTCCAGAAAGAGTTGCAGATCAATATCGACCGTATCTCAGCCATGATGGAGAACGGCGTTGCCAACCAGTCCGACCGCGAAAGCATGGAAGTCGAATTGTTGAACGCCCGCCAGAAGGAGATCGAGTTGAAGGCCGCCCGTTCGGCTTACGGCAAGATGCTGGCTGCTTTGATCGGCCGCCCGGATGCCGGGGCGTTCGTGCTGGAAGTCCCCTCGATACCGGAGAGGCCTTCGTTGCCACCTGTGATCAACCGTCCGGAGCTTCGTGCGCTGGATGCCAAAAGCAATCTGCTCGAATTGCAGAACAAGCAGTTGACTGCCGGCCTGATGCCTCGTATCGGTGCTTTCTTGCAGGGCGGTTATGGCCGGCCGGGGTTGGATATGCTGGAAGACAGTTTCAATCCGTTTTATGTTGCCGGTGTCCGTTTGAGTTGGAACATGGGTAAATTATATACCTTGAAGAACGATCGCCGGAAGATTGCCACGAACCGTCAGGCGGTGGAGGTCGAGCGGGAAACATTCCTCTTCAACACCCGTCTCCAATTGACGCAGCAAAACACGGAGATCAGGAAGATGACCGATCTGATGAAGGCTGACGACAAGATCATCCGCCTGCGCGCCAGCATCAAGAAGGCGGCTGAAGTCAAGCTGGCGAACGGCGTGATCTCCGTCACCGACCTTATCCGCGAAATCAACTCCGAAGATCTGGCCCGCCAGACGGCAGCCACACACCGGATACAACAGTTGCAATCGATCTATAATTATATGTATACAACAAATGAAGAATAGCAGTCCTGTTCCCGCGCTTGACGCGGGATCGCATAGAAACAGTTTATATTATGAATAATAAACAACACCAGTACGATAATGAATTATAATTCCCAATATTATAGGTAGTTTTATAAAAATAAATAATATGAAATATCTTATTTTTTCTATTGCTTTTATTGTGATTACAGCTTGCAGCAGCAATGAGAGCGACTTTGATGCCACTGGAACATTCGAATCCACCGAAATAATCGTTTCTTCGGAGGCGAACGGGAAGATCATGGAACTAAACCTGCAGGAAGGAGACCGGCTCGAGGCGGGCGCCGTGCTGGGTTATGTGGACAGTACGCAGCTTTATCTCCGAAAGAAGCAGCTCGAAGCAGGCCTTCGTAGTGTGGACATCCGAAAACCGGATATCCGCAAACAGATCGCTTCCCTCGAACAGCAGATTGCCGTCGCCCGGAGCGAGCAACAGCGTATGGAGAACCTGGTAAAGGCGAAAGCCGGCAACCAGAAACAGGTCGATGACATTGTCAACAACATCAAAGTGCTACAAAAACAACTGGATGCACAATATTCGACCTTGCATAAAACGACAGGCGGGGCGGATGCTGAAGCGGAAAGTATCGTCTACCAGATCATGCAGCTGGACGATCAGTTGCAGAAAAGCCGTATTGTCAACCCGCAGTCCGGCACTGTCCTCGTGAAATATGCCGAACCGGGCGAAGTCACGGCTGCCGGCAAGCCTCTGTATAAGATCGCCGACACCGATCTGTTGTATCTCCGCGCTTATCCTACTGCCGAACAGCTTACGAAATTGAAGCTCGGTGGCGGGGTGCGTGTCTTTGCCGATTTCGGAGAAAAGGAACAAAGGGAATATCCCGGTACGATCACCTGGATTTCCGAGAAGTCGGAATTTACCCCAAAAGGCATCCAGACCAAAGACGAACGTGCCAATCTGGTCTATGCCGTCAAGATAGCCGTCAAGAACGACGGCTATTTGAAGATCGGACAGTATGGGGAAGTGATATTCAATAGACAATGATGAGAGAGATTGATATTCGACATATAAATAAGGTATATGGGGAGGTTCAGGCTTTGCAGGACATCTCGTTGCATATCGGCGAAGGGGAGCTTTTCGGGCTGATCGGGCCGGACGGGGCGGGCAAGACGTCGCTGTTCAGGATACTGACAACCCTGCTGCTGGCGGATAGCGGTACGGCATCGGTCTGCGGACTGGATGTTGTACGCGATTATAAGGAGATCCGGTGGCGGGTAGGGTATATGCCGGGGCGCTTCTCCCTTTATCAGGACCTGACGGTGGAAGAGAACCTGAACTTCTTTGCTACCGTGTTCAATACGACTGTCCGGGAAAACTACGACCTGATTCGGGATATCTATGTCCAGATAGAGCCTTTCAAGAAACGGAAAGCCGGGAAGCTCTCCGGCGGGATGAAGCAGAAGTTGGCGTTGAGCTGTGCGCTGATCCACCGGCCCGATGTCCTTTTCCTGGATGAGCCGACGACGGGTGTCGATCCTGTTTCGCGTGTGGAGTTTTGGGATATGTTGGACCGGTTGAAGAGGCAAGGGATCACGATTATGGTTTCGACGCCTTATATGGACGAGGCTTCCCGTTGCGACCGTATCGCGTTGATGCGTGGCGGACGATGCTTGTCGGTCGATACGCCGGAAGGCATCCGCAGTACGTTCGATAACTATTTGTATGCGGTCCGGTCGGCTTCGATGTATAAACTGTTGCTCGACCTCAGGACATATCCGGATGCGGATTCTTGTTTTTCTTTCGGAGACGCTCATCATTTCTCCATTTCGAGGGGTGTGGTGGACAGAGAGGGGGAAACGGCTTTCCGTAACCGTCTGCACGCCTTTTTGGAAGCCAAAGGACATACGAAAATCGGTATTGAGCGGATAAAACCCGGTATTGAGGACTGTTTCATGGCGCTCGAAAACATGAAAGATCCTGTCCTGAGTTCGGACGATGGTTCAAGAGCTTTGAAAGTCCCGTCCGAAGTCCGGAAGGCAGTTCGAGAGCTTTGAAAGTCCCGTCCTGAGTTCGGAAAGCGGTTTGAGAGTTTTGAAAGTCTCGTCCGAAGTCCGGAAGGCGGTTCAGGAGTTTTAGAAGCCTCGTCCGAACTTCGGGCATGAATTAAGAAAATATAAAAGATGAACGTAATAGAAACAGATAAACTAACGAAATGTTTCGGTACCTTTACCGCTGTCGACCACATCAGTTTCACGGTAGGCGAGGGAGAGATCTTCGGTTTCTTGGGAGCGAACGGAGCCGGCAAGACGACAGCCATGCGTATGCTGTGCGGCCTTTTGACACCGACTTCCGGGGTGGGAAAGGTTGCCGGTTTCGATATCTATAAGGAAACGGAACTGATCAAGCGGCATATCGGCTATATGAGCCAAAAGTTTTCCCTTTATGGCGACTTGAAGGTATGGGAGAATATCCGTTTGTACGGCGGCATCTACGGTCTGTCGGAAAAACAGTTGAAAGCGAAGACGGACGAACTGCTCCGGGTCCTTGATTTGGAGAACGAACGAAACACACTGGTCGATGCCCTGCCGTTGGGCTGGAAGCAGAAGCTGGCTTTCTCCGTCGCCATCATCCACGAACCTCGGATCGTTTTCCTGGATGAACCGACCGGAGGTGTCGATCCTGTCACCCGCCGCCAGTTCTGGGAGTTGATCTACCAGGCTGCCGAACGGGGTATTACGGTCTTTGTCACCACCCACTATATGGACGAGGCGGAGTATTGCAACCGTGTCTCCATCATGGTAGATGGAAAGATCGAAGCTTTGGACAGCCCTTCCGCCCTCAAATCGTCTTTCAAGGCCGGTAACATGAACGAAGTCTTCCATGCATTGGCACGGAGAGCAAGGAGAACTGATAGTTAAGATTAAGAATTAATAATGAAGAAATAAGAATGAAAAGTTCTTTGATCGCTTTTGTTAAAAAGGAATTTATCCATATCTCACGTGATAAGCGGACGATGATGATCCTGCTGCTGATGCCTGTTATCCTGATCATCCTCTTCGGCTATGCCATCACGACGGAGATCAAACGTGTGCCTGTCGCAATCCTGGATCAGAGCCGGGACGAGGTGACACAGAAAATGATTTCCCATTTTGCCGCCAGCGAGTATTTCGAACTCTACAAGATGATCGATAGCGAAAAAGAGGGCCAGGCCCTTTTCCGTCAGGGAAAAGTCCGGATGGTTTTAATAGTTGAAAGTGGAAAGGTGAAAGGTGAAAGCGAAATCCAGCTATTGGTCGACGCGACCGATCCGAACGAAGCGACGCAGCTATCTGCATATGCTACGCAGATAGCAGTTGGAAGTGGAAAGTTGAAAGTTGAAAGTGAAAATGCAAATAGCAACGCGAAGCAACTCTCATCTTTCACCTTCCACCTTTCAACTGGCAAAGAAATTGTGCCGGTAATTTCTTTGCTCTACAATCCCCAGCTTCGTGGCGCGTACAACTTCGTGCCCGGTGTCATGGGGCTGATCTTGATTTTGATCTGCGCCATGATGACCTCCGTCGGGATCGTGAAGGAGAAGGAGATCGGGACGATGGAAGTGCTTCTTGTCTCTCCGATGAAGCCGGTCTATATCATTCTGGCAAAAGCGGCCCCTTATTTGTTGCTGAGCCTGGTGAATATAGCTACCATCCTGGCTTTGTCGTACTTCCTGTTGGATGTGCCGATCAATGGCAGTCTGCCTCTGTTAGTGGGCGTTTCCGTCCTCTATGCATTGGTAGCGTTGTGCTTGGGATTGCTGATCTCGACGATAGCCGACACCCAGCAGGCCGCCATGCTGATCAGTGCCGTTGTCTTGATGTTGCCTGTCATATTGCTTAGCGGGATGGTGTTCCCGATCGAGAATATGCCGGTGATCCTGCAAGTCATTTCCAATATCGTACCGGCCAAATGGTATATCATCGCCGTGAAAGATATCATGATAAAAGGCCTGGGCTTCGGTTCCGTCCTGCAGGAAGTAGGCGTGCTGGTCCTGATGGCAGTCGTGCTGATAGGATTAAGTGTGAAACGTTTTAAAATACGATTATGATGATGAGGATGCTGAAATATTTGTTGGAGAAGGAGTTCAAGCAGATCAGACGGGACCGCTTCCTGCCCCGTATCATTTTCCTGTTGCCGGTCATACAACTGGTGGTCCTTCCTTTTGCCGCTAATTTCGAGATGCGGAATATCAATCTGAGTATTGTCGACAATGACCATACCGTTCTTTCCCGCAGGCTGACAGACAAGGTCCTTTCTTCCGGCTACTTCCGCCTGGCGGATGTTTCGCCCCGCTACGACGAGGCTTTGGTTTCCATCGAAAGCAATGCCGCCGATATCATACTCGAAATCCCGTCCCGCTTTGAAGAACGGTTGGAGCGGGAGGGTACGGCCGAGCTTCTGATCGCCGCCAATGCCGTGAACGGGACGAAGGGAGGAATCGGCAGTTCATACCTCGCGTCCATCATCCAGGATTTCAATCAGGAGAAGGAGCTCTCGTCCGTATCGGCCGGAGAGGGCGGAATCCGTGTCACAAACCTGTTCAATCCGCATCTGAGTTATAAGAACTATATGGTTCCCGGTATCATGGCCTTCCTGCTGACGCTTATCGGCGGTTTCCTTTCCGCCCTGAACATCGTGAGCGAAAAGGAGAAGGGAACGATCGAACAGATCAACGTGACACCTGTCCCGAAGGCCTTGTTCCTGCTCTCCAAACTGATACCGTTCTGGATTATCGGTCTTATCCTGCTCACGATAGGCGCCTGTATCGCCTGGCTTGTCTACGGGTTGCTGCCGGTAGGCAATATGGGGATCATCTATCTGTTCGCTGCCGTCTACCTGATGGCGTTTACCGGTTTCGGCTTGGCGATCTCGTCCGTTTCGTCCACCCAGCAACAGGCGATGTTCACGGCTTTCTTCTTTATGATTATTTTTGTCCTCCTGAGCGGTATGTTTACACCGGTCAGCAGTATGCCGGTCTGGGCACAGGAACTGACACGTGTCAATCCGCTCCGCTATTTAGTCGAAGTGATGCGGATGGTTTATCTGAAAGGCAGCACTTTGTCAGACCTTACCGGGCACTTCATTGCCGTTTGCCTGTTCGCAGTATTCTTTAACATACTGGCCATCGTCAGCTACAAGAAGAGTTGAAAGTTGAAAGTTGAAAGTTGAAAGTTGCTTCGCGTTGCTATTTTCACTTTCAACTTTCAACTTTCACCTTTCAACTATAATGTGTTTTACGACATACTTAACTAATTTTTACAAACATCCTGCTTGCATTTATTCGCTCTCTTTTATATTTGATTCAAATCTGAAACAATATTTCAAATATGGAAAGCGTTATTCCAAATATGGAAAAAGCAGAAGAGAACTACAAGGTTCCGAATCTCGAAAAAGGGATCGCTGTACTTGAGTACTTGTCGCTTCACACCCAGGGTGAGACGCTTCAGGATATCAAGTCCGCCCTTGATATTTCACAGACTACGGCCTACCGTATTTTAAATACGTTGGTCCGTCTGGATTATTTGATCTATAATGAAGACACAAAAAGGTACAAGTTATCCCGTAAATTACTAACTTTGGGATTCAGATCGTTGAATGAACACAATTTGCTGGAAACTGTTTTGCCTCGTTTGCGCGATTTGCGCGACCAGGTGAAAGAGACGGCATGCTTCGGCGTGCTGGGGGACCGGAAAGGTATCTTTATCGAGCAGGCGCAGGGACATCATACGTTCCGTTTTATCCTCTCGCCGGGAAAACCTTTCGATTTGCACTGTTCGGCTCCGGGAAAGGCGATCATGGCTTATTTGCCGAATACAGTCCGGGACCGGTATTTGTCTTATATGGAATTTACACGCTACAACGCCCGGACTATTACTACACGTGACGCTTATCTGGAGGAACTTGAGAAGGTCCGGAAATTGGGCTATGCCATGGATAATGAGGAAGAACTGAACGGTGTGATTTGCATCGGGGCGCCTATCTTTAATTATACGGGTTATCCTTGCGGGGCAATTTGGATTTCAGGCCCTAAGGACCGGCTGTCGAAAGAGGTCGTACGTGTTTCGGCAGACTGTATAAGGAAAGTGGCCCAGACGATTTCTCTTGAGTTGGGATATAGTAAAGCAAAAAAAATATAATATACCATGAACACACGAAAATACATGTTTAAAAACTCACTGGTGGCTTGTTTTGCCTGCTGTTGCATCTCCTTTGCTTCAGCAGGCAACCCACCGTTCTTCCCGACAGATGTCGTGGCGAACGCCAAAGGTGAGTTGCTGATGACAGATAAAGGAGTAAAGCGGGTGGATGTTTTTTCGCCTGATGGCAAGACATTGTTGCGTTCTTTCCCGATGGACGAAACGCCTACGGGTATCCTTTTGGATGGCGACAAGGCATATGTGACTACATTCGGAACGACAGGCCATTTACAGATCCTCTCGCTCGAATCGGGTAGGGTGGAGGCTTCTATTCCGACCGGTTCGGGAGCATGTCATCCGATATTCGGTCCGGACAAGAAGCATATATATGTATGTAACCAGTTCCAGACCACGATCTCCGAAATCGATCCGGTTGCGCGGAAGGTGATGCGTACGGTGAAGGTATTGCGCGAACCGAAGTCCGCCGTGTTCAGCAAGGACGGCAAATATATGTTCGTCACGAACTTCCTTCCTGCACAGCGGGCTGACCTCGATTATGTGGCCGCCTGTGTATCCGTCATCGAAATGGATGGCTTCACGAAGGTGAAGGACATCCAGTTGGCAAACGGAAGCAATGCCCTTCGGGGAATCTGTATAACTCCCGACGGCAAATATATATATGTATCCCACAACTTGGGGCGTTTCACCGTCCCTACATCTCAATTGCAGCAGGGATGGATGAACACGAGTGCTTTCAGCGTGATCGATGTCGACAAGCAGGAGTTCCTGGGAGCCATCGTCGTGGATGAACCCGAACGGGGGGCGGCCGGTATCTGGAGCATTGCCTGCAACGACGAGTCTGTTTTCATCTCTCATTCGGGAACGCACGAGGTCAGCGTGATTGACCATAAGGCGATGTTGGAGAAATTCCTGAACTATCCCAATAAGGCGGTGTTGGACTACGACCTGACTTTCTTGTATGGCCTCCGCGAACGTATCCCGCTGGAGGGGAACGGTCCTCGCAATATGATCCTGAACGGTGACAAGCTGATTATCCCGACTTACTTTGCCGATATCCTGAACATAATGGATATCAATACGAACGAAGTGACGTCGGTCGAGCTGAATCCCGGACGTGAAGAAACGGCTGAAAACAAGGGTGAACGCTACTTCAACGATGCTTCGCACTGCTTCCAGAACTGGCAGAGCTGTAACGGCTGCCATCCGGGGGATGCCCGGACGGACGGCATGAACTGGGACTTGATGAATGACGGTGTCGGCAATTCCAAGAACTGCAAGAGCATGCTCTTTAGCCATATGACTCCTCCCAATATGATTTCCGGTATCCGTGAACATGCGGAACGGGCTGTGCGGGCAGGATTCAACTTCATCCAGTTTTTTGAAGTCTCGGAAGAAGATGCCGCTTGTGTGGATGCCTATTTGAAATCACTTCGTCCCGTGCCCAGTCCTTACTTGGTGAACGGCGAGCTGTCTGATTTGGCAAAGGAAGGACAGAAGGTTTTCGAAAAGCTGAAATGCGGGGAATGCCATAGCGGTGTTTATTATACGGATATGAAATACCACCGCATAGGTGAGGATATAGAGTTCGAAAAAGGTTGGGATACTCCGACTTTGCGTGAAGTGTGGCGTACGGCTCCCTATTTGTTCGACGGACGTGCCGCTACCATGAAGGAAGTGTTCAGTGTCCATAAACACGGCATCGAGAAGAAAGTTTCAGAGAAAGATATCGAAGCATTAACCGAATATGTGAACTCTTTATGAATTATTGCGATAAAATACATTATAATATCTATACGACCGGACTGGCTACTTTCGGTGAAATGGTAGACGCCCTGCTGGCACAGTTGCCTCAAGACGAACAGATTCTCCGTTTGGCATTCTTCGGCATGCCGAACGACAACGAACAATACGTCTCCCGCCGCATCATGCTGCGTGAGAAAATCCGTAAGTTTTATGGGAATCATGAACCGGTATTGAGTTATGTTTCCCAGCCACCTCTGAATGCCGGACTGATCTTGGAAGTCCATAGCTACAAAGCGGACGAAGACGATCATATCACCTTCCGCCGTCACGGCGGCTTCCCGTATGTCGTACTGGAAAATGCCGATGGCCGTTTTCTCTTTGCCGGCGGCTTCCACGGGGATGTGATAAACTTCGGTATCCAGCAGCAGTCCGCCGAAGTATTCCACATGATGGGAGAGGTGATGCGCCGGGAAGGCTTCCCCGTAAACTGCATCATCCGCCAGTGGAACTACATCGAGCAGATCACCCGCTTCGACGGGCCGGACCAGCATTACCAGATGTTCAACAACGCCCGTGCCGATTTCTATGGAAAGACGGACTGGAGCAACGGTTATCCGGCTGCTACTGGTATTGGGGCCAACTTGGGGGGCATACTGGTCGATTTGGATGCGGCCGTGTTCGCCCGTCCCGAATGCTATGCCACCCCGATCGACAATAAATTGCAGATAGCCGCCCACGCCTATTCGGACCAGGTCCTCGAAGCTGCCCAGCAGAAGAAAGCCACTCCGAAGTTCGAACGGGCCAAAAGCATGACTTTCGATGACCGGCGGATCGTTTATATTTCCGGTACGGCAGCTATCCGTGGGGAGGAAAGCCTGGTTGGGGTAGGGCTCGGACGCCAGCTCCATATCACGATGGAAAACATCGGCCAGCTGATTGGTAAGGCGAAACTGAAAATGCTGCGTGTCTATCTGAAAGAGAAATCCTTCTATGAGGAGGCACGAGAACTGCTGGAAGGATATGGTTTGAATATTCCCATATCTTATATGTGGGCGGACGTTTGCCGGGATGAGTTATTGATCGAAATAGAAGGGATCGCCATCGAGTAGACGTTTCATAGGCATGAAACGAAAGTTCCCTCGTATGGAGACAGGCGTTTCACCTTATGGAAACGAGAGCTTCTCCGGCGGGGGACAGGTGATAGGTAAAGAACAAATATTACTAACTAAATAAACAAGAGAAAAAATGAAAAAGAATCTTATGAAATCGGCCGCTATGGGAGCCCTCCTGCTTTCGATGGCTGCATGTAACGGCAAAACATCTACTGGCGAGGCTACCTGTTGCGCAGCGGCAGGCGAAGGACAATGCACCGAACAGTGCGGAAACGACTGCAAGAATGAATGTAACAACAATGCTAACTGTAAAAATAATAAAGAAATGAAGTATTCTAAGAAGTACACGAATGCCGACTTCTACAAAGACGGCAAGTTCCAACAGGATGTTGCTATGGAAGCAATGAAAGACATGTTCGCTTTCTACGGTGTTCCTTTCACCGAACTGATGGCTAAGGACATGTGGGTGACTGATTTCGGTCTGGGTGATTTTGAAAACGTGGGTATGGGTGGTATTTTCTGGGTCAACGATCCTGAATACGGCTACTTCGCTCACGCGATCTACCTGCTTCCGGGACAGATGATCCCCGAACATGCGCATGTAAAGACCAAATTCCCGGCTAAACATGAATCCTGGATGGTAGAAAAGGGATGGGTTTATAACTTCTCTGAAGTAGGTGACGAGACTCCGAACGCTCCTGCTATCCCCGCTACCCACGGTGCGATCAAGAGCAAAAATTTCGTCGTACAGAATGTAGGTGATGTTCTTCGCCTGAAAAAACTGGAAACATTCCACTTTATGATGGCTGGTCCTGAAGGTGCTATTGTTGATGAATGGGCATGCTACCACGATAATGACGGCTTGCGCTTCACCAACACGAAAGCTGCGTTATAATAAGTAATAAACACCTTATAATTTATTACATGAACAAATACTATTTATTAGTATCACTCTTTCTGTCCTCTTCTGTTATGGTGTCTGCCGGCCCTAAGCAGAAGAAGGCGGAAACGTGGATTGATGCTTCAGTCAAAGCTAAAACGGAATTACAGGCAAAGCTGAAGAAATCCGGAATGCCGATCGTCTCTACCTGGATGAAGCATAAGGCGAAAGCCGAACCTTTCGTGGTAGACTTGAAAGGCGTGGATAAGCTGGTGCTTGTAACGGCCGGTGGTCCCGATGGTACGGATTACGACCAGGCTGTATGGGCGAATGCCCGTTTGATCAAAGCCGATGGTACAGCCGTATGGTTGGACGAAGTTCCTTATGAATACGGTGTTGCCGGTTGGGCAAAACCCAAGATGAACACGAATGCATACGATCATGAGATCGTTATTGCTGGAAAGGAATACAAACACGGTGTGTTCTGCCATGCGAACGGCACGTTGGTATACCCGGTGGGTGGCCAGTATGTCCGCTTCGAAGCCGAAGTCGGTATCGATGATACTTCAAGTGGCGGAAGTGTGTTTTTCCAGGCATTGAATACGGTTCCGACCTTTGTGGCGGAAGAATTGAACAACAAGTATCCGGAAGAAATCGGTATGCTGGGTGCGGTACTGGACGGCCTGGATACCTGGTTGATCACCCCGGATGCCTCAGTCGAAAAGCAGGCTGCGGATAATGCGATCGCCCGGTTGAAGGACGGAGCCTACTATTCGAATGTGGCAAAGCAGATCGCAAACGAAAAAGATCTCAATACACAGATACGCAAATATCTCGAACTGGTTGAGAAAGTACAGGAACTGTACACGCTTCAGAGCGATTTGGAATGGCTGAACGTCGAGGCTGTCAAATTGGCTTTCGCCGATATGAAAAAGCAGAAAGGCTACGACGCCGCCAAATACGAACCGATGCTGAACGAACTGGTACGGCTCGAAAAGAAAGGCTTCAAAGGCATCTATAACGGTGACGAACAGGCTATCGCCGATGCCAAGAAAGCATTGGAATGCAAACGTGCCATCTTGCTGGCTAACCCGTTGCTGGATGCCGACAAGATCGTGGCAGCCCGTTTCAAGGTAGGTTCAAAGGCACACCAGATCATGACTCCTTCCTTGGGGACTCAGGCCAATAACTGGAGTAACCAGGAATCTGCCGGTCGTGAGGGCTTCGATGCCGAGATCGTCGAACTCTCCAATCTGCGTGGCGATATACAGATGCGTCAGGTCTACAAACCGAAAAACGGTTCTTCCATCGCTGACCTGAAACTGCATTGGGACGGTGACCGTGTGATGTTCACACAGACACAGGACGACAAGCGCTGGAACATCTATGAAGTGAATCTGGATGGGACAGGCTTCAAGCCGCTTGTGGAAAACGACGAGCCGGATCTGGAGTTCTACGATGGTACTTACCTGCCCGACGGTCGTGTGATCGCTATCTCCAACATCGGTTACCAGGGTGTTCCTTGTGTGAACGGTAGCGATGCGGTAGGTAACATGGTGCTGTATGACCCGAAGGACAAGAGCATGCGCCGCCTGACATTCGACCAGGACGCCAACTGGAATCCGGTCATCATGAATAACGGCCGTGTGATGTACACCCGCTGGGAGTACACCGACCTGACCCACTACTATTCCCGTATCGTAATGCACATGAACCCGGACGGAACGGAAAACAAAGCCCTCTACGGTAGCGGTGCGATGTTCCCGAACAGTACGTTCGACGTGCAGCCGTTGCCCGGCCACGGTTCGGCGTTCGTCGGTATCATCTCCGGCCACCACGGTGTGGCACGTTCAGGCCGTATGATCATCTTCGATCCGACCAAGGGACGTAAGAGCACAGCCGGTATGGTACAGGAAATTCCTCACCGTAACCGTCCGATCAAAGAAGAAATCAAGGACCAGTTGGTAAACGGTGTATGGCCGCAGTTCATCAAACCGACTCCGCTGAACGACAAATACTTCCTGGTTGCAGCCAAGTTGGACCCGCATGCCTTGTGGGGACTCTATCTGGTGGACGTCTACGACAACGTGACCTGTCTGATGCAGGCAGAAGGCGAAGGCTATATCAGCCCGATCCTGGTGCGCAAGACAAAGACTCCTCCGTCCATTCCCGACCGTGTGAAACTGAATGAAAAGGAAGCGACCTTCTTTATTCAGGATATCTACGAAGGAGAAGGCCTGAAAGGTATTCCTCGCGGAACGGTCAAGTCTCTGCGTCTGCATGCTTACGAATATGCGTATGTAAAGACCCGTTCCGACCATAACTGGCACGGAATCCAGTCCGGTTGGGATATCAAGCGTATGTTGGGGACGGTTCCTGTCGAAGAAGACGGTTCCGTGATCTTCAAGGCTCCTGCCAATACACCGATCTCCATCCAGCCTTTGGATAAGGATGGCGTGGCTATCCAGTGGATGCGAAGCTGGGTGACCGGTCAGCCGGGCGAAGTGGTTTCCTGTATCGGTTGTCATGAAGACCAGAACCAGATCGCGATCCCGAAACGTGTGATCGCTTCGCAGAAAGCTCCGTCTGCCTTGACTCTGCCCGAAGGCGGTACACGCTCTTTCACGTTCGACCTGGAAGTGCAGCCGATCCTGGACCGCGCTTGTATCGCTTGTCATAACGGTGAAGGAAAAGCGTTCGACCTGCGGGGTGGAAAGAAAGACAAGCTAGGTTATGGCACGTCTTATCTGAACTTGCATCCGTATGTGCATCGTCAGGGAGGCGAAGGCGACATGGTCGTTTTGCAGCCGTACGAATATCATCCCAACACGAGCGAATTGGTACGCTTGCTGAAGAAAGGCCATCACAACGTGAAACTGACCGATAAGGAATGGAAGACGCTTTATAACTGGATCGACTACAACGCTCCCGACAAGGGTTATTTCAATGCGAACGTATTGACTGATCTTCCTTATAAGGGATTCGACCAGATCAAGCGTCGTAAGGAATTGACCGACAAGTATGCGAACGGAGCCGGTGTCGACTGGAAGAAAGAAATCGCCGACTATGCCGACTACCTGAAGAAACAAGGCCCGATCACCCCGGTAATGCCTGAAAAGGCCGCTCCTGTAAAGGAAAAGACCTTGAAGGTGAAAGGTTGGCCTTTCGGTGCTGACCGGATCAAGGAAATGCTGGCTAAGGAGAAGGAAACCCGTAAGGTGGTTGAGATCGCTCCGGGTGTGAAAGTCAATTTCGTCCGTATCCCGGCCGGTGAGTTCGTGATGGGTAGCTACCGTGGCGAACCGGATGCTTATCCGACTGCCAAGGTGAAGATCGACAAAGCCTTCTGGATGGCCGAGCTGGAAACGACAAACGAACAGTTCAACGTTGTCTTCCCGGATCACGACAGCCGTTTCGTCGACCAGCAGTGGAAAGACCACGTGGTTCAGGGATATCCGGCCAATAAACCGGAACAGCCTGTTATCCGTGTCAGCTACAACGATGCTATGGAATTCTGCCGGAAACTGAGCGAAAAGACCGGTCTCAAGATCACGCTTCCGACAGAAGCACAGTGGGAGTGGGCTTGCCGCGCCGGTAGCGACCAGGACTTTTGGTATGGCGACATGCATGCGGACTTCGGCAAGAAGGACAATCTGGCGGACAAGACAACGCTGTTGTTTGCCGTTTACGGTGTAGACCCGCAGCCGATGGCGAAGACCAACCCGTGGTACAAGTACTATACCTTCCTTCCGAAAGAAGAGAGCGTGGACGACGGTAACCTGGTCCAGGTCGGCGGCAAGGCTTATGAGGCCAATCCGTTCGGTCTGTACAGCATGCACGGAAACGTAGCCGAATGGACCCGTTCCGACTATGTATCGTATCCGTACAATGAGAAGACGAAAGAGACATCCGAATACAAGGTGGCCCGCGGCGGTTCTTATATCGACCGTCCGAAGTATGCGGCTTCCCATACGCGTAAGGCTTACTATCCGTACCAGCGTGTGTTCAACGTCGGCTTCCGTATGATCATTGAAGATTGATAATGAAAAGGTATAGATGATATCTATCAACTAATAGAGGACACAGATGTGGCGGATTGCCACCGGTTATTTCATCAAACGATTAATCTGCGTACATTTGCCGCATCTGTGAACTCTAATAAAAAAGTAAATGAAAACAAATCTCGAAAGATTTTTCTCCTCCTTTGTAACGACGATCGTCCTGTTACTGATTTATGCCTTTGGCCTGGCCGTTGCCACTTTCATCGAAAAGTATCACGGTACAGCGACAGCCAAAGCAATGGTTTATTATTCCCCCCTGTTTTTTCTGCTCCAATTCCTTTTAGTCGTTAATTTTATCGCGGCTACGATCAAACACCAATACCTGAAACGCGGCAAATGGGGACTGATGCTGACTCATTTCGCCTTTATCATCATCCTTCTCGGCGCCTTGACCTCTTTCCTTTTCGGCGAAGAAGGAATTTTGCATCTGCGTGAAGGGGAGACAAGCAACCAGATTGCTGTCCGCACTTCCGATAACACGACCTTTCATACCCTGCCTTTTTCCGTTGAACTGAAGAAATTCACCTTAACCCGCTATCCCGGTTCCGCCAGTCCCTCTTCCTACGAGAGCGAAGTGATCGTCCATGTGGACGGGGAAGACCGCGAAGAGCGGATCTTTATGAATAACGTATTGGATGTAAAAGGCTACCGTTTCTTCCAGGCCTCCTATGACCAGGACGAACACGGGACCATCCTTTCCGTCAACCGCGACGTGGCGGGGCGGAACATCACCTACACCGGATATCTGTTGCTGGTCATCGGCCTGATCCTTTGCCTGGTCGGTAAGGATTCCCGCTTCATGCGTCAGAGCCGCCGCCTGAAAGAATTGCGCAAGGCGACCAACGTAAGGGTCCTGTTGCTTGCGCTCCTTGCCGTTCCCCTGTCCGTAAATGCCGGCGGGAAGGCTTCCCCGATGCTCGATGCCGTGCAGAAATATGCGGTGAGCCCGGAACATGCTGCCCTCTTCGGAGCCCTTCCGATCCAGTCGGGTAGCGGCCGTATGATGCCGGTCAATACCTTCTCTTCGGAGATTCTACGTAAGCTCCATAAGTCGGATAAGATCGGTCAGTTGAACTCTGACCAGTTCCTTTTGAGCCTTTTAGCCATGCCCGATATGTGGATGCGCGTTCCCTTTATCTCCCTGTCCAATCCGGAGTTGGCCGCCTATTATGACCTGACGGACGGCGAGTGCGCCTATATCCAGGCCTTCGACAGTAACGGCAGCTACAAGTTGCAAGAGAAGCTGGAAGAAGCCTATAACAAGATGCCTGCCCAGCGTACGCGTTTCGACAAGGACCTGATGAAACTGGACGAGCAGTTGAACATCTTCCATCAGCTGATCAATCACCAGATGCTGAACCTTTTTCCGAAAGAAGACGACCCGAATCATAAATGGTATGCACCCGGCGACGACCTCTCTGCCTTTACCGGCAAAGACTCCATGTTCGTCTCCCGTATTTTCGACTGGTATTTAGGTGAAGTGCAGGAGGGCTTGAAGAGCGGCGATTGGGCGAAAGCCGATGAAGTGGTCGGCATGATCGACACCTACCAGCAAGCCAAGAACAAGACACTCGATATCAGTCCGAAGCGCATGCAGGCCGAATTGAAATATAACAAGATGGATGTTTTCCGTTATTGCAAGATCGGCTATCTGGTCTTGGGCGGACTGTTGTTGGTCCTTTCTTTCGCGATGCTGTTCCGCCGGACCCGCTGGATGAAGGTTGCCGTATGGCTGTTAGGAGCCGGCGTACTGGTCGTCTTTCATTATCATATGTTCGGAATGGGGATGCGCTGGTATATCGGTGGCTATGCTCCTTGGAGCAATTCCTACGAGACGATGGTCTATGTGGGATGGGCGACTGTCCTTGCCGGACTGTTGTTCGTGCGCCGTAGTACGATCACCTTCGCGCTGGCCACCCTGTTCGGCGGTATCATCCTCTTCGTTTCCGGTCTGAACTGGATGGACCCTGAGATCAATCCGCTCGTACCGGTCCTGAAATCGCCGTGGCTGATGTTCCATGTGGCGGTCATTGTTGCCGCTTACGGCTTTTTCGGTATCAGTTGCCTGATCGGGCTGACCAATATGGTGATGATGTCCGTCGCCGGAAAGAAGAACAAAGAGATATTGAAAGCCCGTATCACCGAACTGAGTATTGTGGGTGAGATGGCGTTGTGGGTAGGGCTTGCCCTGATGACTGTCGGCACTTTCCTCGGTGCTGTCTGGGCGAATGAGTCCTGGGGTCGTTATTGGGGGTGGGACCCGAAGGAGACCTGGGCGCTGATCACGATGGTCGTCTATGCCGTAGTGACTCATCTCCACTTGGTGAAACGCTGGAATAGCCTTTGGTTGTTCAATCTGGCATCCGTGATCGCGTTCGCTTCCGTGCTGATGACTTTCTTCGGTGTCAATTATTTCCTGAGCGGAATGCATTCATACGGTCAAAATGATAATGTGCATGGAATATTCACCTATCTTTATATCGCCTTGGGGGTAGTCGTTATTTTGGCTGTCCTTTCGTACAGGAGATGGAAGACGAAGGTGTGAAACATATATGTTTTGAAAACGAAACACCGGTGTTTTGAATGCGAAACATCTATGTTTTGAGGTTGAGAGAACTGATAACGAATAAAAAATAGTACGAACACTTAAAATTAATTAGTCATGAGAACATTTAATCATGTCGGTATCGTAACGACAGAACAAGTAGAAGGGGCTATGTTTAACGAAGGCCTGAAAGTATGGTTGACAGACTATAGCAAAAGTCCGAATCGCATCGAATTCCTGAAATTCGAGGAAGGTAGCTGCCTGCCCGAACTGGTACAGAAACAGGGACACATTGCCTACACCGTTCCTTCTTTGGAGGAAGAGTTGAAAGGCAAGAAGGTGATCTTCGGCCCGGCCGTATGCGACGAACACCTGACGATCGCTTTCATCGAAGAAGAAGGCATCGCTATCGAAATCATGGAAATCAAATAATAACATTAATAACATACTTAAATAAAGGAGGAATATACCATGTCAGACATAAAGACAAAATTTATAAATGATCCCGAACAGATAACACCCGAATTGTTGGAAGGTTATGTATTGGCATATCCGGACCAGGTCAAGTTAGGTGGTGAAAACATCGTCGTACGTGCCAATCCGAAGAGCGAAGACAAAGTGGCTATCGTGACTTTGGGCGGTTCCGGTCATGAACCCGCATTGAGCGGATTCGTAGGCGAAGGTATGCTGGACTGCTCTGTCGTGGGCGACATCTTTGCCGCTCCCGGTGCACAGCGTCTGTTCCAGGCTTTGCAGCTGATGAAGCGTGAAGCCGGTATCCTGTTGGTTGTCCTGAACCACTCTGGCGACGTGATGAGTGCGAACATGGCTTGCCAGTTGGCAGAACGTGTAGGCATTAAGGTGAAACAAGTGCTGACTCACGACGATATCAGCGCCGGTATCGGTGCCGACATCAACGACCGTCGCGGCTTGGCCGGTTGTGTGCCTTTGTATAAAATATTAGGTGCTGCAGCCGAAGAAGGCAAGACGCTTGACGAGCTGGTCGAAATCGCCGAACGCTATAACAACAACGTCGCTACTCTGGCCGTTGCCATGCGCTCTTGTACGCATCCGCAGAACGGCGGTACGATCACCGACCTGCCCCAGGGCATCATGGAGATCGGTATGGGACAGCACGGCGAAGGCGGTGGAGGACAGAAACCGCTTGTTTCTGCCGACGATACGGCTGCCGAGATGGTAGACCTGCTTTGCCAGCAGCTCAAGCCGAAGGCTGGCGACAAGATGATGCTTATCATCAACGGCGTAGGAGCGACTACCCACATGGAGTTGAACATCATCTTCCGTAAGGCCTACAAGGAGCTGGAAGCCCGTGGCCTCCAGGTTGTCGTAAGCCGTATTCAGGAAATCCTGACCGTACAGGAACAGGCCGGTTTCCAGATGATCATGGCTATCCTCGACGAAGATCATATCGACTATCTGAAGAACAAACGTGCTGATGCACCTTACTGGACAACAATCGGTAAATAAACGAGATATGAAACAACTGACTATCGAAAACTTCAAGGCGATGCTCGACAACGCCTTGAAGAACATCAAAGAACGCGAAGACGAATTTTCTAAACTGGACGCCGTTATCGGTGACGGCGACCACGGCCAGGCAATTGTGACAGCCATGTCCGCTATCGTGGCTACGGCCCAGAAAGGAACGGAGTTCAAAACCATGCTGAACGATATGGGTTTTGACGTCATGTTGCAGGTAAGCGGTTCCACCAGTACGCTGTTGGGGGCTTTCTTCTTAGGTATGAGCGACCATGCTTCCGGTACGGAACTGGATGCTGCCGGAGTGAAAGCCATGTTTGCCGGCGGTCTTGCCAACGTGCAGAAACAGACGAAAGCCCAGAAAGGCGACAAGACCATGATGGACGCCCTGATCCCGGCTGTGGAAGCGATCCAGGCATGTCCTTCGGACGATATCAAGGAAATCCTCGAAGCCGGAGCGAAAGCCGCCCTTGCCGGTGCTGCTTCGACCGTAGAAATGAAAGCCAACTTCGGCCGTGCCCGTAACTACGGCGAACGCTCCGTCGGTTATGCCGACAGCGGTGCAACCTCTTGGAGTTGCATGTTCGAATCGTTCGCACAAGCGCTTTGAGAAATTAAGAATTAAGAATTAAAAATTAAGAAAGGAAAAAAGCTATGGCAGATATGGATGGGTTCAGAGAAGCGAATAATTTCGGCTTCGGACAAACTTCCCAATTTGACAATTTTCATGTAAAAGGTGCGTCTAACTACTCTTGGGGTATGAAAGACCGCCTCTCTCGTATCTTCAACCCGAAAACAGGCCGTGCCGTTATGTTGGCATTCGACCACGGGTTTATCATGGGTCCGACTTCAGGTTTGGAACGTATCGACCTGAATATCGTTCCCCTCGTACAATATGCCGACTGTATCATGTGTACGCGCGGTATCTTGCAAACTTCCATTCCCGCCAACATCAACAAGCCCGTCTGCCTCCGTTCGGATGCCGGTTCTACGATCCTGACGGAATTGAACCGTAACGTCTTGATCGATATCGAAGATGCGATCCGTTACAATGCTTCCGCTATGGCAGTCATGTTCTCTGCCGGCGACGGCGAACAGGAAGCCATCACGGCAGCCAACTTGGTGGAAGCTGTCGATATGGGAAACCGCTATGGCATCCCCGTCATGGGTGTGACGGCTGTCGGCAAACAGATGGCACGCGACTCCCGTTACTTCGCACTCGCATCGCGCGTATGCGCCGAGAACGGTGCTTCTATCGTGAAGACTTACTACTGCGACGGTTTCGAAAAGGTAGCTGCCGCCTGTCCGGTTCCCGTTGTGATCGCCGGAGGTAAGAAACTGCCTGAAAAGGAAGCACTCGAACTCTGCTACAACGCCGTTAACGACGGTGCTGCCGGTGTCGATATGGGACGTAACGTCTTCCAGAGCGAAAACCCTGCCGCCATGATCCAGGCCGTACACGCTGTCGTACACGAAGGCTTGACACCGGAACAAGGTTTCGAAATGTTCAAGGATTTACAATAATGTGCTAATGGGTCAATATGCCAATGTACCAATGGAATGAATGTCCCATTTGGAGTATTTCACCGGCATATTGGCACATTCGCAAATTGATAAATTATTAGTTATGCATAAATTATTTACTTATCTCTGTTCCGCATTGTTGCTGGTAACCGCTACATCCTGCGAGAAGAAGACAGAAAAATTGCTGTTGGGCGGTTCCGGCTGGAACAAGATCGTGATCATCGATAAGAACACCAAGCAGGTAGAGTGGGAGCATCCCCTCGAAAAAGGCTGGGAATGCAACTCCGCTGTTGCCACTCCCGACGGGAATATCCTCTTTGCTTATGCCAGAGGTGCGAAGCTGATTGACCGCAACCATCAGGAGATCTGGAATATTGCCGCTCCCGATACCTGTGAGATGCAGACTGCCCGCGTGTTGCCCGACGGTAACTATCTTTTGGGTTGGGTAGGCCATCCGGCTGTCATCATGGAGGTGAGCCCGAAGGGAGAAATCCTGTCGCGTACCGAATATGAGACAGGCATCGAACATCCGCATGCCCAGTTCCGCCAGCTGAACAAGAATGCCCGCGGTAACTACCTGATGCCCCTCTTTGCCACTTCCGACGTGCGCGAGATCTCTCCGCGAGGCGAAGTCGTGAAGATCACCCGTCTCGAAGGAACACCCTTTACGACATTGGCATTGGCTAACGGGAACCATTGGGTTGCCTGTGGTGACGGTCACTCCCTGATGGAAGTGAACCTCGACAACGGCGAAGTAGCCCGCCGTTACGGTGAGAACGATATCAAAGGAGCCCGCCTGTTCTTCGTCGCCGGCTTGCTTCCTGCAAAGGATGGCGGCCTGTACGTCTGCAACTGGCAGGGACATGACAAGAATGCCGTAGAGGCCAACAGCCCCCAGGTATTCGAAATCAATGATAAAGGTGAAGTGATCTGGAATCTGAACGATAACGAAAAGTTCGGTATGATTTCTACGATTAGCACGATCGAATAAGCCGTCTTTATTTGGATCATAAAAGGGTATGTCATTCATTTGATGTACCCTTTTTTCATTTACCCTTTCCTACCTCCGTTTTCTAAAAAAGAGATTAAAACTATCAATCTCTGCTAAAGCTCCGTAAAAATAAAATGACTAAAAAAAACGTACGTTTTTTTTAGTCATTTAGAGGAAGCAAATATACTTAAAATCTTTGAATATCAAATATTCTTATTTGTTTTTTATTTTCTTGTCAGTCAGATGTATCAATGGATAGATCTGATACTCTCTGATAGTCAGCCATTAACAATATTTCAGATATAAAATGACTAAAAAAAACGTACGTTTTTTTAGTCATTTAGAAGACGATTAATCATCATATAACCAATTTGTTACGCCTTCCCTGCTTTTGGGACTGACGAACTTTGGTATGAAATAATATGTACGATAATTTATTGTAAATCAGCTACTTGTAATAAGTGGTTAAGAAAGGAAAAATCAAGATTGATTATCCTTCATTGTTATACGGTTGAAAAAGTGCGGCTGAAATTAGACTATTTAGAAATAGTCTAATTTGTAATTAGAATGAAATTTTTCAATAATAAATGATAATCATGTGTTATTTGATAGATATCATTAAGGTTATATCTAACTATAATAGCAAGGATATATTCTTGTGAATTAAAGTGAATAATAAAATTAATACATGATTATCATACATTTTTGCAAAAATTCGGATGTGATTGATAATTAAGCTATTAAAATTCGAAAAAGTTTGAATATCAAAGAAATTGAATATCTTTGCACTGTCAAAATAAAATATTATTTATCGCCTGAAGAGGTATTTAAATACCTCTTATTTTGTACTTTAAAGTACAAAATTTCTACTGTTTCTAATACAAATTAATGATATTTTATTTTGAGATTTTGTAGCCAAGATTTTTCGATTACGTTGTCTGTATCGGGACTGACGAACTTTTGTGTGGGGTAATAAATGTTTTAATTATATGAAAATCAATTATTTACTATTAAGGCTGACGCGAGAGAAATATATCAATCGTTGGGTTATTCTCCTGATTGATCTGTTTCTTTCTGTTTTTTCGACCATCACTTCCTTGGCTTTAATCAGCTACATTTTAGATTGCGACTATTCCAACCAAGTTGTATTCAGAGTCTTTTTAGCTTCGGCGTTTTGTAGCATCGTCAGTTTTTTTGTTTGTCAGACCTATAAAGGAATTATCCGTCACTCTGCTTTTACCGAGACGGGGCGTATCGCTATGGCCTCCTCCCTGAAAGTGGCGATCGTTCTGCCTGTCCTTTTCCTGCTGACTGAAACCTTTTCTTTCCGTAGCTTCCTGCTAGGGAGTGTGATCGATTTCTTTCTCACCTTCTTTATCTTGACGATTTTCCGTGTCTTCCTGATCACGGGCTATACTTTTATGATAAGTAGCATGACTTCCCGTAGTAAAGATAAACTGTTGGTTTTCGGGCATGAAAAATCTTCTCCGGCATTCTTGAACGACTCGTTTTTACGTGAAAACTCATCCTATCAGGTCGAAGGTTTTCTCCGTTTCGGACCGAGAATCTCCATGCGTATAGGAATCTATAAAGTCTATTTTGTATCCGACCAGGCAGAATTCAACCGCTTGGTGAACCGCTATAACATCAAGGCCATTCTTTTTACCGATTATAAAGTCGTAAAAGAGGAAAGCGAACGTCTGGTCCGTTTTTGCGAGAAAAAGAAGATCCGTATGCTGTTGTTGCCCTCCATCGACGAACTCCAGGGAGGTAAAATACAATTGCGTGCCCTTCCCGAAGTCCGCATCGAAGACCTGTTAGGACGCGAAGAGATCCGTATCAACATGGAGGAGATCGCAGGTTCCCTGAAAGGCAAAGTCGTTTTGGTCACCGGAGCCGCCGGTTCCATCGGTAGCGAACTCTGTCGGCAACTCTGCCATTTCGGGCTGAAACAATTGGTTCTGTTCGACAGTGCCGAAACCCCGATGCACAACATCCGGCTGGAGTTGGAAGAAAAGTTCCCCGATGTCGAGTTTACCCCGGTCATGGGAGACATCCGCATGATCCACCGTGTCGAAAGCATCTACCAGCGTTTCCGTCCCCATATCGTGTTCCATGCCGCCGCCTACAAGCATGTGCCCCTGATGGAAGAGAATCCCTGCGAAGCCGTCCATACGAATGTTTATGGTACGCGTAACGTAGCTGATATGGCAGTCAAGTACGACGTAGATAAGTTCATCATGGTCTCGACCGATAAAGCCGTCAACCCGACCAACGTCATGGGAGCTTCCAAACGTTTGGCAGAGATGTATGTGCAAAGCCTGAGCATCGCTATCAGCAAAGGTCGGCAATCCGGTAAAACCCGCTTTATCACCACCCGTTTCGGAAACGTGTTAGGCAGCAACGGCTCCGTCATTCCCCGTTTCCGCGAACAGTTGGCAAAGGGAGGCCCTCTGACCGTCACCCATCCCGACATCATTCGCTACTTCATGACGATCCCCGAAGCCTGCCGCTTGGTTTTGGAAGCCGCCTTTATGGGCAAAGGAAACGAAATCTTCGTCTTCGATATGGGAACCCCTGTGAAGATCGCCGATCTGGCACGCCGCATGATCGAACTGGCAGGCCTTATCCCCGGCGAGGATATCGAGATCAAATATACCGGTCTCCGTCCGGGCGAAAAGCTCTACGAAGAATTGTTGGCAACGAAAGAAAATACATTACCAACGGAAAACGAAAAGATCTACCGTGCCCAAGTCCGGGAATACGATTACGAAGACATCTGTACGCTCATGTCCCCCTTGATCGACCTCGCGATCAAAGTAGACAAAATGGGAACCGTCCGAATGATGAAAGGAATCGTGCCTGAGTTCAAGAGCAAGAATTCGGTATATGAAGCGTTGGACAAGGCTGAATAATACCCTGCTCCTGTTTTTTGCAGTATTATCCGCCCTCTGTTTGGGCGGAGGCTATTACGCCGGTGGAATCTGTATCTGGCTATCCTTCCTGACATTGTTGGTTTGGCCGATATTGGCAGTCAACCTGTTGTTGCTGGTAACACAATTATTCACAAAAAAGAAATGGAAAGGTATGGTTCCTTTGCTGGCGATCCTGCTTCATGCGGATTATCTGTCAGCCGTTTATCAACTCCCATATTGCTCTAAACCGGCTGTATCCGAACAAGAAGGAACCCCTCTGACCGTAGTCACCTACAACGCCAGCCATTTCTATTGGAACAGAAAATACACCATGAACGAAGCCGCCGCTTATATCAAGCAGCTACAACCCGATATTATCTGCTTCCAGGAAGCTCCCGGTGACGGATATTACCATCGGGACAGCATCCGGTACGCTTTCGATTATGTACTGTATAAATATATCAGTCGGCGTACAGACCATTTACCGACTACGATCTACAGCCGTTATCCGATCCATTCGGTAAAAGCGCTGTATTACGAGAATTCCAGTAATATGTCGTTGATAGCCGATGTAAGGATAAACAACCAATACATCCGTGTGATCAACAACCATTTCGAGACAACAAGCGTCAATGCCTATCGCGGTATCATTACCGCTCCTGGCAAGAGTTTGAAAGTCCGTGCAAAAGCAGTCAAAGATTTGATCTTGAAAATGAAAAATAATTATCTGAAACGAGCAGAACAAGCCGATTCAATCCATGCCGAGATCGAACGCTCGCCTTATCCGGTATTGGTTTGTGGCGACTTCAACGATACGCCCGCTTCTTATACGTACCATCGGTTACGGAAAGGCCTGACAGATGGTTTCCGTGATTGTGGAAGTGGTTACCAATACACCTTCCGTCAGTTATGCAAACTCTGGCGGATTGATTACGTTTTCTATTCGGAATCGTTGAAAGGTTATGAATGCTATTCTCCTGAAACATCTTATAGCGACCATAATATGGTGATTTGGAAAGGAATAATAAATTAAATCTATTTTATAATGAAAATTGCAGTAGCAGGAACTGGTTATGTCGGTCTTAGTATAGCGACTCTTTTGGCACAACATCATCAAGTGACAGCAGTTGATGTTATTCCTGAGAAAGTGGATATGCTGAATCGTAAACAATCGCCTATCCAAGATGAATATATTGAGAAATATTTAGCAGAAAAGCCGTTGAATTTAATTGCTACACTTGATGGTGCAAAAGCCTATCAAGATGCCGAATTCGTGGTGATAGCTGCCCCTACCAATTATGATCCGGTTAAGAACTATTTCGATACGCATCATATCGAAGATGTGATCGATTTGGTGTTAAGTGTCAATCCTAATGCAATCATGGTGATTAAATCCACCATTCCGGTTGGTTATTGCCGTAGCTTGTATGTCAAGTATGCACGCAAAGGTTTTAAGAAGTTTAATCTACTGTTTTCACCGGAATTTCTTCGTGAAAGTAAAGCACTCTATGATAACCTCTATCCGAGTCGTATCATTGTAGGTTATCCCAAAATAATTAGTGACGATCAATTTGGAGAAGAAAATGAAGCGATCAAAGCTATTGCTGATATTCCTGCATTGGAAAAAGCAGCCCATACATTTGCTTCTCTTCTGCAAGAGGGTGCTGTTAAAGAAGAGGTTCCGACACTCTTCATGGGCATGAAAGAGGCCGAAGCCGTGAAGCTCTTCGCCAATACCTACCTCGCCCTGCGTGTCAGCTATTTCAATGAATTAGACACATACGCAGAGGTGAAAGGTTTGGACTCGCAAGCCATCATCCAAGGCGTAGGCTTAGATCCCCGTATCGGTACGCACTACAACAACCCCAGCTTTGGGTATGGAGGCTATTGCCTACCGAAAGATACCAAGCAGCTCTTGGCAAACTACCAAGACATTCCTCAAAACATGATGTCGGCTATTGTCGAAAGCAACCGTACACGAAAGGATTTTATAGCGGACCAAGTGTTGCATAAGGCGGGATATTATGGTTATAGCGACCGAAATGGTTTCAATCAAGCGAATGAGAAAGAATGTATTATAGGTATCTACCGCTTGACGATGAAGTCCAACTCCGACAACTTCCGCCAGAGCGCTATCCAAGGCATCATGAAACGCATCAAGGCAAAAGGAGCAACAGTAATCATTTACGAACCGACATTAGAAGACGGAACAACTTTCTTTGGAAGCAAAGTCATAAACGATTTGAACGCCTTCAAGCAACAAAGCCATGCGATTATTGCGAATCGGTATGATAGTTGTTTGGGTGATGTGCAAGAGAAGGTTTATACGAGAGATATTTTTGGAAGGGATTGAGAATAATAGTACTACTGAAGAAAATGTTCTAGAATTAGTATTGTTTGTTGTGATGATGAGTAAGAGTTAAGGTCGAATCAATTTCGATGATATTTTTTAGTAATAATAATGAGAATAGCTCAGATTAATGCTGTATATGAGTACAGTTCAACCGGTAGAACTACCAAAGAAATGCATAATTATTTAAAAACGATTGGCTATGAGTCAATTGTCTTTAATAGTATTATTAGCAAGGCAGAAGAGAATGTGTTTATGATAGGATCAAAATTTGATCATAAATTGCATGCTCTATTATCAAGATTATTGGGCCTACAAGGTTTTTTTTCCTATCTGGCAACAAGAAAATTGATTAAACAGTTAGATGATTTTGCTCCAAATATTCTTATATTAAGAAATCTACATGCAAACTATATCAATTTTCCTTTACTTTTGAAGTACATCATTGATAGAAAAATTCCGACAATATTAGTTTTGCATGACTTTTGGTTCATGACAGGTCATTGTTGTTATTATACAGAAGATAATTGTGTTAAGTGGCAAACAGTTTGTCATAACTGTCCTATCCTTCATAAATATAATCGAAGTTTATTCTTTGATAATTCAAAAATAATATTCGAAGAGAAGCGAAATCTATTTGGTCAAATAAAGGATTTGGCTGTAGTTGGTGTATCGGATTGGACAGCTAAAGAGGCGACAAAGTCTTTATTGAAAAATGCTAAAATTATTCGTAGAATTTATAATTGGATAGATTTAGATGTTTTTAAGCCAAAGGAAAGTATACAACTTAGAAATGAATTGAATATTGCAGAAGATGATTTTGTCATTTTGGGTGTTGCACAAATTTGGGTGGAACAAAAAGGCCTCCCCTTATTTATATCAGTCGCAAATCATTTTCCTGAATATAAAATAGTATTGGTCGGTTCTATGCCGTCTGGTAATAATTTACCAAAGAATGTTGTATCGGTTGGAGCTATTAATAAAGCGGATCAATTAGCTACTTATTATTCTATGGCAGATGTTTTTTTGAATCCTTCAATACAAGAAACTTTTGGTAAGGTCTCTGCTGAATCTTTAGCTTGCGGAACTCCTGTAATTGCAAACAATGTAACTGCCAATCCTGAGATAGTAGGAGATTGTGGTATCTTGGTCAATAATAATGATTTACATGAAATTTGTGAGGCCATTGATGAAATTCGAAGTAATACTAAGAAGATTTATTCAGATAAATGTGTGAAAAGAGTACAAGCGTTGTTTAATAAAGAATCCAATTTAAATGAGTACTATAAATTGTTTGAGGAATTAGCTCGGTAACGAATATTATTAGATTAGAATTAAAGATAATTTGGGGTTATATGATACCATATATATTTTTAGTGTTATTCGTCTTTCTTGTTGAAGGTTTTATAGGCCAGCGAAGAATAAAGAATAGTGATTCAAAAAAAAAACAGTTTCTGTTTTTTTCACTTCTTCCTTTTTTTATTCTATTGGCATTTAGAGGAGAATCAGTAGGTTCTGATACGTATAATTATATGCGTTCTTTCAGAGAGGTGTATTATGATGAAAGGCTTGAAATTGGATATTTGTATTTGGTATACTTTATAAAAATATTTTTTTCTAATCCTCGATTTTTATTGATTATCACTGCGTTTTTTACGACTATTAGTATTGGTCGTTTTATATATAAGGCAGCAAAGGACCCTGCTTTAGCACTCCTCTTTTTTATAACGTTAGGTCTATTTCAATTCTCTCTGTCTGGTATTAGACAAACTATAGCTATTTCTATAACACTTTGGTTGTTTCCTTTAATTAGGCAAAGAAAATTTATTAAGTTTATATTGGGGGTGTATTTAGCAAGTTTATTTCATAAATCAGCCTATTTTTTTATTCCTGCATATTTTATAGCAGGGCAAGAACTTAATAAGAAAAAGCTCATTTTAGAGACGATAGTATTTATGAGTATTTTCTTGATTGCTGATAAAATATTACTCTCTTTGGCTGATTTTATGGACTATAATTATGGGATTGAAGAGACGGATAATGGTTTCTTTTTCTTTTTTGTTGTTCTTGTTATAACAATTGCTTCATTGATCAATAGAGATAAGATATTAGGACTTAATTTGAATAATAAATATATGATTAATATTAATCTTATTAGTTTAATGATATGGACTATTAGATTGATTAGTCGTACAGCTGAACGAGCTTCTTTTTATTTTATGCCATATACTTATGTGACTTTAGAAGAGTACGTGACTAGTAAAAATAATAAATTGATATATTGGTTTGTTGTTTTGTTCTCTGTCGCTTTGTTTTTATTTAGAGTATTAAATAATTCAAGTATATATCCGTTTATTTTTTCTTTTTGATTTTAATTGATTATTTGGTATGAAGAGATCTGTTGTGTTTGTTTCAAATAATTATAATCATCATGAGAAGTTCTTTTGTGATGCTTTATATGCTAATCCTAACATAGATTTTTATTTCGTTCAAACCCGACCAATGAATGAGGAGAGGCTTAAGTTGGGGTGGAAAATTGATCTTACGAATGTTCCTTATTGTCTATGTTCTTATGGGAAGAATAAAGAATATGAACGTGCTTTAGAATTGTGTAATAGTGCAGATGTTGTTATTTTGGGTAGTGCTCCCTACGAATTTATAGCCAAACGTGTTAAGGATAATAAACTTACTTTTTATTATGCAGAACGTTTGTTTCGTAAAGGGCTTTGGCATATGTTTTATCCAAAGACTTTTTTTACGGTGCTTAAGCGTTTTATTTTGCCGGGTCGGAAGAGCAATTTCTATTTATTGGCAGCCAGTGGATATACGGCGATTGATACAGAGCGTATCTTTTCGTTTAAGAATAGAAGATTCAAATGGGGACATTTTATTGATGTTGTTTACCCTGAGAATAGAAAGGTGGAGTCAAAACACGAAAAACTCCGTTTGCTTTGGGTTGGGCGTTTTTTAAAGTGGAAACATCCGGAATATCCTATTCAGATTGCTAAAGCTCTTAAAGATAGGAATAAATCATTTGTTTTGGATATTATCGGAACAGGAGTGCAAGAAACTTACGTGAAAGAATTGATTGCTAAATTTGATTTATTTGATGTCGTCAAGTTACATGGGAGTATGAAACCTGAAGAGGTTCGTGATTATATGCAAAAAGCAGATATATATATGTTTACTTCTGATTTTAATGAGGGTTGGGGGGCTGTTTTAGGTGAGTCAATGGTATCTGGTTGTGCGGTAGTCACAAGTCATGGAATTGGAGCTACCCCTTTCCTTGTTACCCACAAAGAAAATGGCCTAATTTATGAAACTGGGAATTATAGTTCATTTGAACGAAATGTAATTCGTTTAGTTGAGTCAGAAGATTTGCGAAAGAAATTATCACATAATGCGATTGAGACGATGATGCGACTTTGGAATCCTCGGGTTGCTGCGGATAGGTTTTACAAATTGTGTGAATCTCTATTAACTATAGGAACTCCTGTATTCTATGATAATGGACCACTGAGTAAAGCGGAATTAATTAAAAATAATTGGTTTAGAGATGATACAATCTAAGGAAGATTATTTGTTCTATTTGGAACGTGATAAAATAGCCATGCGTAAAAAGACTAAAAGGCCGCGGTTTAAGCATGATGTCATTTGGTCATTTCTTCGTTTACTGAGAAAGTGTGAGTATTACGAGAACTGTAAGCAAGATTTTTTTAGCAGAATCTATGCGAAGTTCTTGAAGTACCGTTATGTGGTTCTTAGCCAAAAGTTAGGTTTTTCTATTGGTTTTAATACCTGTGGCCCTGGATTGTGTTTAGAGCATTATGGTAATATAACAATCAATCAAAAGGCAAAGATAGGGGAGAATTGCTGTATTATAGGGAGTGCGGTTATTGGAGCGACTGAGTCAGATAAAGTCCCTGTAATCGGTGATAATGTTTTTATTGGATGGGGAGCTGCGATTATTGGTGATGTTACCATTGCTGATAATGTAAAAATAGGTGCTAATGCTCTTGTTGTTAAAAGCATTCTTACTCCCAATGTGTCAGTTGGTGGTGTTCCTGTTAAAATTATATCAAGTCATTAAAAGAATTAATCTTTTTCAGATATTAGCTACTTGCCTGTGTTAATCTGGTATGAAAAATGAAGAGGTTGTAGTAAATAAAATGAATAGTGTAAATATGTTTAGGTTTATAAAACAGGTTTTGAGACCCTATTATCATGCCTTTGTGCGTATGATGAAGTGGAGAAGACGTATAGGTCTTCATTATAAAGATTTCAGTATCATTAGTAATAATTGTACGGGTGGGTATGTGTATCAATATTATGGAATCAGTTACAAAACACCTACTGAAGGTGTTTACTTTACGACAGACGATTATTTGAAATTGATTGCAAATCCAAGACATTATTTTAATCATAAGGTTACTTTGATCCTTCCTCAGGACTCTACTCTATACTCTGCTGATAAACCTTTTACGTTTCCTGTTGGGAAGATTGATGATATAGAGGTTTACTTCATGCATTATCCAAATCCGGAAGAGGCATTGTCAAAATGGTACAGACGTTCTAAGCGTATAAACTATTCTAAATTGTTTTGTCTGCTTACAGAAAATGAATTCTTTAAAAAAGAACATGCAGCTTCCTTTGATACTATCATTCAATCTAATAGTTTTAATGGACGATGTTTGACTGTTAATAAATATAAATCGGGGGGGGTGCATGTGCCTAATGTTCCCACAAGTGGAGGTAATGCAGCATGGAGGCCAGAAATTATTGTCAGCTGTTTAGATTGGAAAAAGATAATTAATGATTTATGAATAATTCATTGATAAGTGTAATAGTCGCTATCTATAAGGTTGAAGCGTTTTTACCTAAATGTATAGAGAGTATATTGAACCAGACTTACCGTAATTTTGAACTTATTTTAGTCAATGATGGTTCGCCTGATAACTCATTGAATATTTGTAATAAGTATGTTTCCAGAGACAGTAGGATTAAAGTTCTTTCTAAAGAAAATGGAGGGCAGTCAACTGCGCGAAATTATGCTTTGGATGTTGCAAAAGGTGAGTATATTGGTTTTATTGATGGGGATGATTGGGTTGAACCTGAGATGTATCAAACCTTATATGATGTGCTTATACGTGAAAAAGCCGATATAGCACAATGTGGCTGGTACAAAGTAGAATCGACAGGTGAGAAAATTAACCCTCATGAAAGACAATTTTGTGAAGTTTATTCTTCGGATGAGGGATTGGATGAGCTGATTCAGTCACAAGGGAGACATTTAAACACGAGTGTATGTTGTAAATTATTTAAAAGAGAGATTGCCTGTAAAGTTAGGTTTAGTCCTGTTAGAGCGTATGAAGATGATGAATACATCTTTAAAACAGTTTCATTAGCAAAGAAGATTGTTTGTATTGATACTCCGCTCTATGATTATTTGAATAGGGAAAATAGTACGATGACTTCTGCTTTTAATATAAACAAATTAGCCTTGATTACTATTCAGAGGAATATATGTGAGTTGTTAAAAGTAAGATATCCAAAGCATTTTCCTTATATGCAGAAAGTGTTATGTTCCAAGCAATTTTATATACTAAACTGTTTATTGTATCACTCAGATAGCAAGGAGATGATGGAAGAAGCTATAAAGATAGAAACAGAACTTCTATCTTCTTATGCTGAATACATGAGTAACTTTCAAATGGGTGTTAATCGTTTTATGTTGTTTCTTATCAAATATAGTCCTAAGTTTTTTTGGCGTAATATATTAAAAATAAAATTTTCATGACAAAGATTTATATCCATTCGAATGGCTCCGCTGAAAATCATGGGTGTGAAGCTATAGTGAGGGCTACGGCTACCATGTTGCAAAAATTCAAATACATTGATTATTCAACGTATAATTTGGATAAGGATATACGGTATGGTATCAATCAAATTGTGAATTGTGTTGAATGTAAACGTAAACCAGTACCAAAATATAGAAGTTTATTTTATTATGGAAATAGGTTATTGAATATGATTTATCCCATCAGAGGTTATAAAGCCATAGTTGGTGATATTGTTGCTAAGTCAAAAGGATGTGATGTGGCCTTGTCTGTGGGAGGAGACAATTATTGTTACAAAAATTCCTATCAATACTTAGCCTATTTAAATAAAGAGTTAAAAAGAAGAGGTGTGTATTCTATTTTGTGGGGAGCGTCGATTGAGCCAAGTCTCCTTGAGAACAAATCTGTAAAAGAAGACCTGCAGAGGTATGATGCGCTATTTATTCGTGAATCATTATCAAGAGATGCTCTTTATGCCGCTGGAATTAAGAAAAATATCTATTTTTATCCCGATCCAGCTTTTACATTGCTTAGAGAAGAATATAAGTTGCCCGATTTGTTTGAAGAAGGAAATACTATAGGGATAAATATTAGTCCTCTAATTCAATTGTTAGAAAAGGGGGATAATATTACCTATAAGAATTATCAAGTATTGATTGAGTATATTCTTTCCTCGACTAATTATAAGGTTGCCTTAATTCCACATGTGGTAGTGAATGGAAATGACGATCGTGTCGTCTTGCGACAGCTCTTAAATGAGTTTGTAGCTTCTAAACGTGTCATACTAATTGATGATGCTAATTGTATGCAGATAAAAGATTGTATAGCAAGGTGTCGTTTTTTTATAGGAGCACGTACTCATGCTACAATTGCTGCTTATTCCACATTAGTACCTACACTTGTGGTAGGCTATTCGGTAAAGGCAAAAGGGATCGCAAAGGATTTATTTGGAACATATGATAATTATGTGGTTCCAGTTCAATCTTTAAAACATCCCGATGATCTAACAAAAGCATTTGTTTGGCTTCAAGATAACGAAATTACAATAAAGGCGAGATTAGAAAGTGTCATTCCTACAATGGTTGAACAATCAAAAGAATCAGGTAAGCAACTTTTAAAAATTATCGATAGTATATGAATTCAAACAGGCCTTTAGTTAGTATTTTAGCTCCATGTTATAACGGAGCTAGATTTTTGGAAAAGTTTTTTGAATCATTATTGATTCAAGATTATGAATCTTTGGAATTAATCTTTATTAATGATGGATCAAAGGATAACTCTGAAGAGGTTGTATTTAGTTATAAGGAACGGTTAGAAAAAGCAGGTATATCTTTAATTTATGAGTATAGGGAAAATGCAGGTATCGGTGCTGCTATAGATCGTGGATTAAAGTTACTTCATGGAAAATATTTTACTTGGATTGGAATTGATGATTATTATCATCCACAATTTTTTTCTAAGCTTGTAGAGTTTATGGAGACTAATCCCAAATACTCGGTTGTAAGAAATGATGGTTTCTTAGTGGATGAGAATGATAATTCTATTATCTTAGGTAAGATGGCTGATTGTAATCATGATAAATACAATGAACATCTATTTGAAAATGCTATTTTAGAAAGAAATTTCCAATTTGGTTATAGTGTTGTAAGAACAGAGGATTTCTTTGAACGAATTCCATCTAAATCCATTTACCCTTCAAGACATGGTCAAAACTGGCAAATCTTATTGCCTTTATTTTATTATGGGCTTAGTGCGTTTTACGAGGAACCCCTTTATTATGTGTTAGTAAATTCAAATAGTGTATCCAGGGATCCTGCAAAAGCAGGAATTACCAAATTGTTAGAACAGAAAGATGAATATAAAAATATTTTAGTTGAGACTCTTTATTCTTTTGAATTGCCTGATAGGGATAAGTATTTAGCCATGGTTGATGAGAAATACGCAAGAATGAAAATGCGTATAGGCTATAATTTTAAGAACAGAGCAGTCTTTGATCAATATTTTAAAGAGTTGAAAACGTTAGGTAAGGCTAATTGGAAGGATTATTCTTTACATTTTCGTTCATTATTTTCCTTTCAGAAATAGTAATAATGAAAGATTCATTTAAGGGTAAAGTTCTTTCAGGATTGTTTTGGCAATACTTTCAACGTATTGCCAATCAATTGGTGCACTTTGTTGTTTCGATTATTTTAGCACGGCTACTTCTACCTGAAGATTTTGGGGTGGTAGCATTGATTGGTGTTTTTATTACTGTATCCAATATCTTTATTGATAGTGGCTTTGGAAATGCTTTGATACAGCGTAAATCAGTCGATGAACTGGATACTTCTTCTGTGTTTTATGCGAATTTGTCAGTAGGACTCTTCTTTTATGCGCTATTATTTGTCGTTTCTCCATTGGTCGCTCAGTATTATCATTTGCCCTCTTTGAGTAATTTACTTCGTGTACAAGCATTACAAATTATTATAATGGCATTTTATTGTGTTCAGAATGCAATGCTTGTCCGCAATATGAAGTTCAAGATTAACTTCTATGTGAATTTTACGGCAGTAGTAGTCTCGTCTGTTGTAGGAATCTCTTTAGCGTATAATGGTTTTGGGGTATGGAGTTTAGTCTTTTCACAACTCTCGTCACAATTGGTTAGCTGTGTAGGGTTATGGTTGCTTGTGCGGTGGAGACCGAAATTGATATTTTCATTTAATCGATTAAGAAGCTTATTTGGTTATAGTTCTCGTATATTGGGAGGTTCTTTGTTGCATGTCATTTATAACAATGTATACAATTTGGTGATAGGTAAGCAATATTCATCTACTCAATTGGGATACTATAATCGGGGTCAACTTATTCCAACGATTATTATCGATAATGCTGCTAATACCATCAATGGGGTGATGTTCCCTGCTCTGTCGAGTATACAAGAGGATAAAGAAAGATTCTTGTCTGTGGTCAGGAAAATGGTGTCGATAGTCGCTTTTATTGTTTTCTTTATTGTTTCTTTAATGTTGCCCTTGTCTTCTGATATTATTTCACTTTTGCTTACAGACAAGTGGCTTCCATGTGTCCCTTTTATGCAGATAGTATGTGTAACGGTTTGTTTTACTCCTTTTATATTGATTAATTCCGCTATATTGACGAGTTTAGGGGAGAGTGGTAAATATCTGAAAACTACAGTGATTTCAAAAGTCATATCTATTCTGTTAATCCTTGCAGCTTCATTTGTTGGCATCTATTATATGGTGGGTGCTGGATGTATAGCTGCCATTCTTTCAGTTGCCATTACGGGTTGTTGGAATAAGGAACTTATAGGCTATTCTCAGATGATGCTTTTACATGATATTCTCCCATCTATGTTTTTAGGGTGTATATCCGCTTGTCTGGTATTTCTGATATCGCTTTTAAAATTCGATTCCTTTATTACATTATTATTTGGAGGTATCGGAGGTCTTATTTTTTACGTAGTGGGTGCTTGTCTTTTTAAGTTTAAACAAATTCAAACATTTGTTGAAGTAATTAGAAAGAAATGAATAAACTTGTATCTGTAATAGTCCCAGTTTATAAAGTAGAGAAATATTTACACCGCTGTATTGACAGTGTGCTCTCTCAGTCTTATTCTAATTGGGAGTTGATATTAGTCGATGATGGTTCTCCAGATAATTGTCCGGCTATTTGTGATGAGTATGCCAATAGGGATGAGCGTATTACGGTAATACATAAAGAAAATGAAGGGCAGGCAGAAGCTCGTAATGTGGCTCTTGATATAGCCAGAGGGGATTATGTCATGTTCTTAGATAGTGATGACTATCTTCATTCTGATACATTGGATGATATATATGGTTTGGCTCTTGAGGAGAATGCGGATATGGTTCAATTCTCTTTTATCAGAGGAAGCCATGAAAACTTTCCTGTGATTAAGAAAGATGAATCTTATCAAGTGTATAATAACCAATCAATTTTCTATAGTTCAGTCCAAAAGGTTATCCTTTGTGGTAAATTATATCGTACGGAATTATGGAATGGAGTTAGGATGCCTAAAGGAAAGTTTAATTATGAGGATGATGCTACGACTTGGAAATTATATTACAAAAGCGAACGTATTCTATATGTAAATACACCGTATTATTACTATTATGATAATCCTCAAAGTACAATGGCTAACCAAAGGAGAGTAACCAGTTTGGCTTTCATTAAAGCTTATACAGAGCGTATTTCTTTCTTTAAAAACAAAGGAGATAAACTCCTAACGGATCTTTCTAAGTGGAGATTTTGTTTGCCGTTGATGTTGGTCTATATGAGAGGAAATGTGAATAAATCTGATTTGCCTGTTTTATTGAAACATTTCAGAGAGAATGTAGGAAATGCGATTCGTTGTTCAAAAGTGCCCTTATTGCATCGTTTCCTGTTTTTTGTATTTCGTATCAGTCCATCTGTTTATAGAGCGTTCTTTGTTTTTATGGGTAGAGCACATAATTTGTAAAGTGTATGAAGATGAGAATATTGTTAATTACGGACGAGGAGTGGAACGATTACGTCTATGGTAATGGTGTCTTGACGAATTGGTTTACTAGGTTTGATGCTGAAATTGCTCAGATTTATTGTAGTCCTGGACAGCCTATCAATAACATTTGTGATCATTATTTTCAAATCACGGATGGTCAGATGGCTAATTCTTTATTACGTAGAGGTAAGGCTGGAGGTGTGATTCAGAAGGAAATGAATCCAGAGAAACAGGTAGGCTTGAGGCAGAATGCGCAACGTGCAGGTGTCTATGGATTTATGAAGCGGGTTTCATTATGGTTTCATACGCCGGTAATGATGCTTCGTGACTTTATTTGGTGCACAGGTCGATATAATAAGGAGGCTTTGAAAGCATTTGTGGAGGAGTTTAATCCGGATGTGGTATTTTGTCCCAGATATATCTCACCTAAGTTGATGAGATTAGAGAAGTTAGTGCATGGCATGATTACAGCTCCTTTTGTGGCGTTTACAGCCGATGATGAGGCCTCTCTTAATGGCATTAGTTATTCTCCTTTGTATTGGATGAGAAAGTGGATGATTCATCGAATGTTTAGGAAACATATATCCCTTTATTCTCATTATCTGATGTTTTCAGCTGACCAGGCAAATGAGTATAAGGATGAATATGGTATTAGTACTGAAACGTTTTATAAGTGTGGCGTTTTTGATGATTCTTTTACTTCGAAGGAGGTAGGGAAGCCTATTCGAATGGTCTATGCGGGTCGTCTTTATTGCAACCGTTGGAAATCGTTGGCGGAAATAGGTAAGGCTCTCAAAGAAATTAATAAAAAGGAAATTCGCATGGTGCTTGATATTTATACGACAGAGCAGTTGACCGACGAACAGAAAAAGGCTCTTTCACATGATAATTATATTTATATGAAGGGGAGGGTCACTCCTTCTGAACTCACGCAGATATATCAGGAAGCTGATATGGCTTTGCATGTGGAATCGATGGATAAGAAAAACAGGTTACTCACGCGAGTCTCCTTTTCAACTAAGATAATAGACTTGATGGCTTCCTCATGTGCGATACTTGCCGTATGTTGGGATAAACATACAGGCTATCAGTATTTAAAAGAAAAGGATGCTGCCTTTTGCTTATCTCGCTATGAGGATATATTGCCTCTATTACAACAAATTTGTGATAACCCTTCATTAGTATCAGTGTATGCTGAAAAAGCATATCATTGTGGAAAGAAATATCATGATAGAGAGATTATCCATAGACAATTAAAAAGGATTTTTGAACAAGCTATAAAGTCTGTATAAAGATATGCCTGCTTATTTTACTTGCGTATTACAAAGGTCTCGAATAATTTTGAAAAGATACTTAGAATAAGTAGGTGTTCATAATTATCTTTATATATGAGTAGGGATGTATTGTGAAAATATAACTACGATTGAGACTTTAAATATAAAATTAAACAGTTACTTATGAAAAAGTTCGTATTTGTAACAACGGTTGCTCAGTCTATGGGCTTCTTTAAGGGATTGCTAAAATATCTCTCTGATTTAATTATAAACTGATGCTTTAATTGCTGTAACTATTCAGCCAAAATATGTGTGAATGTTTTTGTGTTCTTTAAAATTACAAAATGACGAATTGCTTAGCTAAAAACAAGCAAAACGGAAGTCAAGCTACACATCGTTACCCTCATTTTTAATGGAGTGTTTTATTTATGCCATTGAATATCAATGTGTATTTTGGCTGAATAGTTACTAATTGCTTATTGATTGTAAAAGTTATGAAAATATTGAATGTCGTTAGTGTCTATTTCTCAATACCGTTCTTCTTTGGGGATCAGATTGGACATTTTACAGCTAAGGGATATGACGTTCATCTGATATGTAGTCCCTCTGATAAAATCGAATTGTTTGCTGAAAAGCAAAATGCGCATTATAAGGAAATTCCTATTCTAAGAAAAATATCTATTTGGAATGATTTAAAGGCCGTTTTTGCTTTGTATAAGTATATCCGTGAGAATAAGTTTGATGTTGTCTGTGGGCATACTCCAAAAGGAGCATTAGTTGCAATGTTGGCTTCTTTCCTAGCGAGAACTCCCAAAAGGGTCTTTTTCAGACATGGATTAATTTATGAAACAACTAAAGGTTTTAAAAAGTCTCTTTTGATTAATATGGAACGTTTAACATCTTTTTGTTCTACTCAAGTTGTATGTGTGAGTCCTTATTTGATGGAACGAAGTATACGAGACCATTTAACGACTAAAGATAAGATGATAGTATTACATAAAGGTTCTTGTAATGGTATAGATTCTTCTGTGAAGTTTAATCCAAAAAAGTATTCTGTAAAGGATCGTGAGGATTTGAAAACATCCATGGGAATATCTTCGAATGCTTATGTGATTGGATATACTGGACGATTAGTGCATGACAAAGGAATTGAAGAGTTGGTAGATGCCTTTGTCGGGTTGCAGCAGAGGCATGGAAACAGTTACTTATTATTGGTGGGGCCTATGGAAGAAAAAGACCCACTCTCAGAAAGAATAAAGGAGATAATCCAACGTAACAATCATATTATCGTGACGGGATTGGTAGAGGCTGAGATTGAAAAATATTATTCTATTATGAATGTTCTGGTTTTAGCTACGTATAGAGAAGGATTTGGCACTTGTATTCTTGAAGCTTCAGCAATGGAAGTTCCTGTGTTGACTACTAGTCACACAGGAAGTAGAGATGCTATCATTGATAATGAAACAGGGTTGTATATTGAACTTTCTGTTGATTCGATCAAAAATACTCTTGAGAAGTTGATCAATAATACTGACCTCGCATTTAAGTTAGGGAAACAGGGGAGAAATTATGTCAGCCAGAATTTTGGACAACATTTGATATGGGACGAGATAGAAAGTCATATTTATTGTAGTTAGATTTAAAACAAAATTTATTTATGTTATATCTGTTGATTTTTGTAATTCTGCTTATAGCAGAACTCCTTTATTTCCGTATCGCCGATAAGTGTAACATCATCGACAAGCCTAACGAACGCAGTTCGCATAAGCAAGTGGTTCTGCGTGGTGGCGGTATCATATTCTTGATCGGAGTTTGGATTTGGAGTGCTTTCTTTGGGTTTCAATATCCGTGGTTTTTAATTGGGGTAACGTTGGTTGCTTTGGTTAGTTTTATAGATGATATTCGTTCTCTGCCGGATAGTGTGCGTTTGGTCGTGCAGTTTGTGGCGATGTTCTTGATGTTCTATCAGTTCGGCATTCTTAATTGGCAGAGTTGGTGGATGATCCTTTTGGCTCTTATCGTTTGTGTGGGGATTTCGAATGCTTATAATTTTATGGATGGGATTAATGGTATTACAGGGGGATATTCCATAGCGGTTTTATTGCCTCTAATATATCTTAACCATAAAATATTGTTTATTGATGCGAATTTTCTGTGGGTAACGCTACTGAGTTTGCTGGTCTTTTGTTTTTTCAATTTCCGTAAACGGGCGAAGTGTTTTGCAGGAGATGTGGGTTCGTTGAGCATCGCTTTTATTATTGTATTTGCACTTGGGAAATTAATCTTGCAGACCGGGGATTTTACTTATATCGCATTCCTTGCTTTGTATGGAGTGGATTCGGTATTAACGATCTGCCACCGCATCTTGTTGCATGAAAACCTGGGAAAAGCACATCGTAAACATGCCTATCAGTTGATGGCGAACGAATTAAGAATACCACATGTCGTTGTCTCTTCATTTTATATGATGTTACAATTGCTCGTCTCTTTTGGTTTGATTCTGTTTCCGATGAATCATTGGCTATATCTGGTAATGATATTGGTTGTGTTGTGTGGGAGCTATTTACTTTTTATGAAACGATATTATCATTTGCATGAGTCTTATTTGAGATCATTAAATAATTAACATATAACTATAATATGAGTATTTTCAAAGACAAAACCCTCCTGATCACCGGAGGTACCGGTTCTTTCGGAAACGCTGTGCTTCGGCGTTTTTTGGATTCCGATATTAAGGAGATCCGTATCTTTAGCCGTGATGAGAAAAAACAAGATGATATGCGTCATCAGTTGCAGAATCCCAAAGTGAAGTTCTATATAGGGAATGTGCGTAATAAGACATCGGTGGATGTGGCGATGCGGGGTGTGGACTATGTGTTCTCGGCTGCGGCCTTGAAACAGGTTCCCAGTTGCGAGTTCTTTCCGATGGAAGCGACCCGTACGA
>OGYN01000259.1_pt1 | contig 50300 bp, 54 predicted proteins | sample 1576551 | NCBI WGS metagenome assembly OGYN01 (sample SAMEA3541589, study PRJEB24748) | human gut metagenome | biome: human gut; feature: human-associated habitat; material: faeces | place: China | collected 2012 | reverse complement strand
AGTGTGATATAGAATTTGTCATTCTTGAACTGCTGCAAGTCTTCTACAAACGTATTGATATGTTCTCCTGCCTGTGCTTTTTTCTGAAGCCGGTAAACGGTCACTTCATTCTTAAGCCAAATCACCAGGAATGTGAACCAGACCACAAATGAGATTACGGAGAACAATAGGATCATAAATGAGTTGTCATAATCATTGAACTCATTCTGCATGGTTACAATATTGAAAACCGTCTCCTGCTGAACCGTTCCCAAAGTTCCAAAATCACGTACATACTCTGTGGCAAAGCCAAAGGTGAATACAATGACTGCCACTTCGAGCAGAGTCATTAAAATACCTTTGATAATTTGTTTTCTGCGGATATATCCTGCTCCCATCCAGACCAGGGATAATTTTACGAACAGATCTCCTTTTACGACTGCTTCACCGAACTCCTTGAAGAATCCGCCGATTCCGCTCTTTTTCTTCTTCATTCTCTGCCCTCTCCTTTCTTCATATTAATATAAATTTTTAGTAACTGTTCCGAACATCTTCCCACGTTCATCTGACCAGTTACATAACCCGGCAGGCAGGAGTCGAACCCGCTTACCGGAAACGTTTCCTGTAAAAAAGGCATCCCTCCACTACGTATTATTGTTCATAGCTTCAGGACGCCTTTCTATTCTCTGTATTCGTTCTGCACCAGAACGTTTTCATCATTCATTTGTCACAGAACCGGAACAGATCATCTTCCCAAACTTATTCAGCGGGTACGGAAACACCTTCTACCAGCTCATCCAGGGCTGCCTGGATACCTGCTTCATCATCAGCCTTCAGCTGACCCTGAGCTACCTTCTCACCAAAAGTCTTGGAAGGATCCCAGTACTTGCCGCCAACGATCTGAACTACACCATAAGCGGACTGCTCAGACAGAGCTGCAATAGCGGTATTGGAAGAAACCTCCTCGGAACCAGCTACATTGATATTGGAAGGTCCGATCTCTCTCTCTGCGAAACGGATTGCCTGGTTGTCTTCGTTGGTAATCCAGTCAGCCAGCAGAGTTGCCCAGCCTGCATTTGCAGAATACTTGTTAACACCTACCAACTTGAAGCCTGCTACGGAACCCTGCTGGATCTGCTTGTCACCACAGGTATAGGTAGGAAGCTTGGTAGCTGCGTAGCCTTCACCGAAAGCGGTCTGAGCTGCAGCTGCATCCCAGGTACCGGAAACTACTGCACACAGTTCGCCGGAAGCGATCTGGTTAGAAACATCACCATCAGCGATCGGAAGGAATGCGCTGTTGCCGGCGATACCCAGCATAGCCTGTACAACCTGTACACCGGTAACACCATCAGCGCTGGTGCCGTTCCAATCCATAGCAGTACTGCCGTCATCGTTCAGTGCAGTAGTAAATCCTGCGCCATAGAAGAAGGAAGCATTGTACCAACCGGAAGCAAAAGTCATACCAACCTTCTTGCCAGCCTTCTCAGCTGCTGCAAGTAAGGTATCCCAGCTCTGTGCATCTTCGGGAGTTACTAACTCGGAATTGTAATATAAGAAGTAACCGTTATCAGCACTCATAGGGAATGCATACAGTGTGCCGTCCTTGGTTGCTGCGTCTACAGAACCGGGAGCGTTTGCACTCTTGACATCAGCTACGCTCTTGCCAGCGTAAGCTTCCAGAGCTGCGTCCATATCATCAACAGACTGCAGAGCACCTGCATTTACCAGATCGATCAGCTGATCAGATGCGAAAGAATACACATCAGCAGCAGCCTCAATATCGGTTAAAACAGTATCCTTAGCTGTGGACTCGGATTCGGTACCAAGCTGGATATCGAAGTTTGCATAATCTGCGTAATGCTCCTTGAAGGAATCGATCATGCCCTGTAACATGGGCTGATCTTCCTCAGCACCCCACATTCTCAAGGTAACGTCCTGCTTCTCAGCGGGAGCGGTCTGCTGTGCAGCCTCGGTGGTGGTTGCTGCTGCAGAAGTTGCTGTGGTATCTGTTCCGGCATTTGCAGAAGCATCAGAGTTTCCACAAGCTACCAGAGAGAATGCCATAGTCAGTGACATTGCTAAAGCGACTAACTTTTTCATTTTGTTATCCTCCTGTTTTGTTTTGCAAGTTTGTGCGTATTGCGCAACCGCTTGTCTACGATAATAGTTTAGCAACATTTCCTTATGTTGTCAATTTATAATAATGACTGATATTGAGATTTAAAATTGTGCATTTTGCACAATCATGCTTTGAAAGTCTTGATTTTACTTGGTTTTCAGCACATCCTTTTTTTGAAAAAAAATGCTTTTTTTATAATTTTTTTGAGCAAAATTAAGGAAAACGTTTTTCCTGATCATGATTTTCACACTCTTGTCAGCCTTTTGTAGACTCCTTCAGGATGATCTCATAGTCCAAAAGTGTTTTGTCAGGTACTGTTTTGCCATGGATCATATCCAACAGCACCTGACAGGATCTCCGTCCCAGCTCTGTGATATTGAACTTCAGCGAGGTTATGGTAACCGGATAATTTTCCAGAATGCGGCTGTAATGACAGGATGCCACCTTCATCTGGTCCGGGATGCGTACACCCATGCGGGCAAGCTTTCTGACTACCTCATCGCAGATGTAGTCATCCTGACACAGAATGCACTCCACACCGCTCTTTTTCAGCTCTTCCACTGCCTTTTCCACCATGGCTTTATTGCTTAAATCCGTGTACACCAGATCCTGGTTCAGCTTGCGCTTTCCCTTGCGGTAGGCTTCCTCATATCCCTGATACCTGCAGCGGTTTACCATCTGATCCATATTGCTTCCCAGGTAGGCAATATTCTGGATCCCTTTGGCGAACAGAACCGTCACCAGTTCCTTACAGGCTCCCACATTATCATGGTCTACCTGTACAACATCATCATCCGGGAATTTCCCCACAGCCACAAAGGGAATCTGCTTCTGTTTCAGGAATTTAACGTATTTGTCGTTCTCATAAGTTCTGGTAAGAATCATTCCGTCCACTTTCCGGTTCTGGATCAGCCGCTCCAATGGTTTGGTATCGTTTCCGTTCGTCGTGACCACGATAATATCATAATCATTGGCCTGTGCCACTTCTTCCACGCCATACATACAGGTATGGAAAAAAGGCATATCCACAAGGGTATTGACCTCCGGCAGGATAATGGCGATATTATTGGTCTTGGATTGTGCCAGGCTCTGTGCTGCCGCATTGGGATAAAAGCCATGTTCTTCTATGTAGTCGAGAATCCGGTCTCTGGTAGCGGCTCCAATACGGCCTTTTCCGGAGATCGCCCTGGAAACTGTGCTGGCAGACACCCCCAGTTCCCTCGCCACATCATGGATCGTCATTGTCTTATCATTCCCAGAATTATTGTTCATACCTTCATCACGCCTTTCCGTGACCTGCAACCTACAGATTGCAGGCACACTTTCCTCCCCATCCTTGCGCAATCCGTTATTTTCATACCTCTTTATTGTCACAATATGCGCAAACGATTGTTCTTGTTTATAGTATCATCTTGTGATGTAGCTTTCAATGCATCTTTTTACACAAATTGCCTCCTCATTTCTATACAATAGTTACAAAACAATCAAGTTTCTTGAAGTTATTTAACCTGTTTTGCCGCATTTTGTTCCGGAACTGTTTCCAATCTCATTCTTTATGATACTAATTTTCCAGGAGACTCTCCGCCACGCACAGTTTCCCATACCCCACCCGGTCATTGGGATATTCAGTCTCCCCCCTCAGTGGTCTGGCTCCTTTCCTGAAATATGCTTTTACTTTTTCGCCGTAGAGGAAGGGATCATTCCCCCGTACAATGCCCCATTCCATCAAAAGGGCTGCTGCCCCGCTGACAATGGGTGTCGCAAAAGAGGTCCCGGTCACGGGAGTAAAGCTTCCGTACACATCCGGAGCCTGGATATTCACACCCGGGGCCACAAGATCCGGCTTGGTCAGTCCCGCAGCTGCCACGCCGATGGTACGGGTACTGTCTGCATAGCCTCTGCCGGAAAAATCTGCATAGGTATCATAGACCTGGTCATAGGCTCCCACGGTGATCACCTTGGCTGCGGTAGACGGAATGGTCAGTGTCACCTGGGGTGTGGCACGGTAGAATCCGGTACTCTCCCCGATTCCGCTTCCCGCTGGGAGATACAGATAATATTGTCCTGTCACGGTCACTACCGGTTCCAGCCGGATTGTCCAGATCCCTGCATTGATGTAGCTTCCCTCTGCCGGGATCATGTCCAGATAGATTTCCTGTGCCACCGCATAGGGCAGAGGCTCTCCCAGATAAACCAGTATTCTAGTCTGTTCCAATTCCAGCGTGTATTTTCCTCCCTGGATATTTGTGGACAATTCTGCTTCCTCACCTCCCGGGGCCTGCAGTCTTATCCGGAACACATCGCTGTAATTTTTCCATAGCTGTATGTTCAGGTTTCTCTCATAATTGCCCACAGCCAGTTCCACGCGGCCGTCCCTTGTTATATTGCCGGCAAAATGTCCTCTGGCGGCTCCTTCGTTGCCGCTGCCCACGCATATCACCGTCCTGCCGATCTCCGAAGCATTGTCCAGGAACCTCTCCAGCAGAGAACTTCCATCGTGGGAACCGTAGCTGTTGCCGAAGCTCAAATTGATGACAAGAGGCATATTTAACTGTCTGGCTTTCCGCAGCGCATAAGTAACGCCTCTCATAATCTCCGTGGTCCGGGGAAAACCTTCCTCCCTGGGAAGTCCCAGTTTCACGATGATCAGTTCCGCCTCCGGGGCTGCCCCGGTATAGAGACCGTCCTCACTTCTCCCGGCGGCAATCCCTGCCACTGCCGTTCCGTGGCCGGTCAGATCCCTGCTGGGGATCAGGCCGTACCGTTCCAGTACACTGCTGTTCAGTGCCCGGTTGATTTCCTCCTCCGTATATTCAGTCCCGATGGGAAATCCATCCGGTGTCCTCCCATATCCCGTATCGCCCGTTTCCTCCGGCATTATCTGATTCTGTGGCAATGTCGGATTCCGCAGCGTCTCCTGCTCCCGTGATGCGGCCTGCTTTCCCGGAATCGTCTGATCCCATGGTATCGTCTGATCCCATAGATACCGTATCCTCGTACTGCCATCTGCCTTGCGGAACACCTCCAGATCCCAGGTGATTCCGGAATCCAATACAGCCAAAAGAACGCCCCTTCCATTCAGAAAAGGCGTTCTTCTTGTCACCGGTGGAAAGCAGGATGCGCCGTCCGGATCTGTCTGCTGATAGTAAAACCGCTTAGGCTTCTCCACATACTCGATCTCCGGAGTCTCCGATACGGTATCTACCAGTGTCTCCGGTACCGTAAGGATCGCATATCCGGCAATCAGCTCTTCCACCACAATATTCTGTTCCCGCAGTCCGTCCAGACTGCCATGATATTTTACGATCAGCTCCCAGCTGCGGCTCTCCGCACTGTAACCGACATTCAGACTTTCCGTCTGTTCCCGTTCTTCCTCCGGGGTCTCCAATGCAAGATTCAGGATGTTTTCCAGTTTCTGGTCCATGGGCACTCCCCATTACTTCCGCTTCTTACATCTTATGTCCCATGTGGGAAATCATTCCGGAAAAGTCAGGTCTTACGCCTCCTTCGGAATCTGTCCATCCACATGAAGGATATGGTTGATCAGCCAGTCTGTCAGGTAATTCAGAATATCCATGATCTGCTCATCCTGATTTTCTTCATCTTTCTCATGCTGATCAATAAATTCATCCAGTTTGTTGATAAATTCCTGATGCTGAATCTTCTGGGTAAAAATCTTTTTGTACTGGATGGATTCCATATACGCTTCTTCATCTGAAAAATGTTTTACGGTATAATCACGCAGTTTTTCCAGAATTGCATCAATCTTGTCATACTTGTCCGGTGTAAACTCTTCCTGCAGCAGTTCGTATGCTTCACTGGCATAGTCAAACAACTGTTTATGCTCCTGATCGATCATGTCAATTCCAATATAGTATTCCGGTTTCATTTCAAACATAACTTCAGCCTTCTTTCGTATCTTTTTTGTATCTTTTCCTGTATCCTAAATATGCACTTTTCGTGCAGAACTTTCAAGTGCTTCCACGCTTTTTATACTTTTTTAAGAATTCCCGCTGCCAAAATCATTCGCCCCAGAATTCCTTCAGCGCCCGGACCGCATATTCCGTATCCTTCATGCCTGCTGTCTCCACAGCGGAATGCATGGCCAGCTGAGGCAGTCCGATATCCACGCTGGACACTGATACATGTGCGGTGGAAATATTGCCGAGAGTGGAACCTCCCGCAATGTCGGAACGGTTGGCATAGGTCTGGTAAGGTACCTTCGCCCGTTCGCAGTAATCCTTCATCCTTGCCGCGGAAATACCATCGGTGGTGTATTTCTGGCTGCCATGATATTTGATGACGATTCCGCCGTTTAAGTACGGACGGTTGGTAGGATCTGCTTTTTCGGGATGGTTGGGATGTACCGCATGGGCATTATCCGCAGAGATCAGGAAGCTGTCCGCCACCCAGCGCAGATAGCTGCTGTGATCCGCCTGCAATCCTTCCGCGATCCGCTGTAAAGTATCTTCCAGAAAAGTGGAATCGGCGCCCTGTCTGGTACCGCTTCCTACTTCTTCATTATCAAATACTGCGCAGAGATTGATATATTCTGCAGGCGTACTCTCCGTAAAAGCCTTTGTCAGGGCAAAAGCGCTCTGCAGATCATCCAGTCTGGGAGACAACACGAATTCTCCCTTTGCTCCTATCATTTTTCCTTCCTGTCTGGTGTACAGGAACAGGTCTTCTCCGAGAATCGTCTCAGCGTCCACGCCTGCCGTTTCTGCTGCCAGCGCTGCCAGTGTGGGCTTCTCTACTGTTTCCGGCTGTTCCTCCGCATTCTCCGATGCGGTCTGTGCATCGTATGTAGTATGTGCATCATATTCGTCAAATGATACGTCCGCAAGCAAAGGCAGCAGATCCACCTGGGGATTGTACTCCACACCCTTGTTCATTTCCCGATTCATATGGATGGCCACATTGGGGATCACGCAGAGATCTCTGTCGATATTCACCAGTCTGCCCTCGATACCGTTCCCGTTCTTCACAGCCAGTCTGCCAGCGACGGAGAGTGGTCTGTCCAACCAGGTGGACAGGATCATGCCGCCGTATTTTTCGGTGTTCAGACGCAGATAATGCTCCTCCACGGTCAATTCCGGCTTCTCTTTGATCTTAAAGCAGGGGGAATCACTGTGGGCTGCTGCCATATGAAAGCCCCTGATGCCGACCTCCTTTTCCGGAATCACAAACGCAATAACGGAAGAATCATTGCGCTCCGTATAATACCGTCCGCCCTTTTCCAGTTTCCATTCTTCCTTTTCCTGTAACTGCTGAAAGCCTGCTTCCTCCAGCATCCTTCCGATATTGGCCACTGCATGAAAACAGGTAGGACTTATTCTTATAAATTCCAGCATCTCCTGTGCTGTCTTCCGAAAATCATTCATTCTGTTCACTTCATCCTTTCCCGGGCCGTCTGTCTGCCTGCGCTGTTCGTGCCCGGAACCATTAGCGTTCCGCACGCATGGGATTATTGAGGAAATCCTCATAAGTCAGACGGATACCTTCTTCCAGTTCCGTCGTATAATGGTAGCCCAGGCTTTCCAGTTTGCTGACATCCAGAAGCTTTCTGGGAGTTCCATCCGGCTTGCTGGGATCCCATTTGATCTCCCCAGTATAACCTACTACCTTCGCTACCAGTTCCGTCAGTTCCCGGATGGTCAGTTCCTTGCCGGTTCCCAGATTCACTGTCTCATCGCCGCTGTAGGTATTCATCAGATACACGCAGGCATCTGCCAGATCATCCACATAGAGAAATTCCCGCAGTGGGGTTCCTGTTCCCCAGCAGACTACTTCCTTCGCGCCGGATACTTTTGCCTCATGGAAGCGGCGGATCAGCGCCGGAAGCACATGGCTGTGGGTGGGATGATAATTGTCGTTGGGCCCGTACAGATTCGTGGGCATGACACTGATATAGTCGGTTCCGTACTGTCTGTTCAGGAACTCGCAGTATTTCAGTCCGGAGATCTTCGCCAGTGCATACGCCTCATTGGTTTTCTCCAGCTCAGAAGTCAACAGGCAGCTCTCCTTCATAGGCTGCGGTGCCATACGGGGATAGATACAGCTGCTGCCCAAAAACATCAGCTTCTTGCAGTTGTTCTGCCATGCCGCATGGATCACATTCATCTCCAGGATCATATTTTCATACATGAAATCCGCCAGTGCCTCACTGTTGGCCATGATGCCGCCCACCTTGGCTGCGGCCAGGAACACATAGTCCGGCTTCTCCCTGGAAAAGAATTCCTCCACGGCATCCTGTCTGCACAGATCCAGTTCCTTATGGCTGCGGGTGATGATATTGGTATATCCGTTTCTCTGGAGTGCTCTACAAATAGCACTTCCTACCATACCCTTGTGGCCGGCTACATATATTTTTGCGTCTTTTTCCATGATATTACAGTACTTCCTCTCTTTATTTCTCCTGTTATTCCGCGGTTTCCTTCAACACTACCGCTTCAGCCTTTGCCAGCTTCAGATCGTGCTCTGCCATCAGACGGCACAGTTCCTCGTAGCTGGTTCTCTGGGGATTCCATCCCAGCACCGTGCGGGCCTTCGTCGGATCTCCCCACAGATTGACCACATCCGTGGGACGGTAAAAGGCCTCGCTGACCTCCACCACCACCTTGCCGTTGGCCTTGTTGATTCCTTTTTCATGGATACCGCTGCCCTGCCATTCCAGTTCGATTCCCACATAATGGAATGCCAGTGTGGTAAATTCTCTTACGGTATGCTGTACACCGGTGGCAATAACGAAGTCCTCCGGCTTGTCATGCTGCAGCATCAGCCACATGCATTCCACATAGTCCTTCGCATAGCCCCAGTCTCTCTTGGAATCCAGATTGCCCAGATAGAGTTTATCCTGGATACCGCAGGCGATTCTGCCGGCTGCCAGTGTGATCTTACGGGTAACGAAAGTCTCTCCCCGGCGCTCGGATTCATGGTTGAACAGAATGCCGTTGACTGCGAACATATTATACGCTTCTCTGTATTCCTTCACGATCCAGAAGCCGTACTGTTTTGCCACCGCATAGGGGCTGTAGGGATGGAACGGGGTGTTCTCATTCTGAGGCACTTCTTCCACTCGGCCATAGAGTTCGGATGTGGATGCCTGATAAATACGGCAGGTCTCAGCCAGTCCCACCATACGCACAGCCTCCAGAATCCGCAGCACGCCCAGTGCATCTACATCTCCGGCATATTCCGGTGCCTCAAAGCTTACCTGTACATGGCTCTGCGCTCCCAGATTGTAGATTTCATCCGGTCTGACTTCTCCGATGATGCGCACCAGGCTGGTGGAATCCGTCATGTCTCCGCCATGGAGAACGATCTTGTCCTCCCGGATCAGATGGTCGATACGACCGGTATTGCTGATGGAAGATCTGCGGATCAGTCCATGCACTTCATATCCTTTTTCCAGCAGGAACTCTGCCAGATAAGAGCCGTCCTGTCCGGTAATTCCTGTAATTAACGCTTTTTTCATTTTCTGTCCTCGTCTTTCTCTTCAGCTGCTTACGGCTGAAATACAATAGCGTGGGCGCAGGCATCTGCCTTATCCTGTCCACAGAATACACCGGCGATCGCCAGACCAAAGGGAATGGAAGTCCCCATTCCGCGGGAAGTGATCACGTTACCGTCCACTTCCACGGGGCCTGCAGTCACAGCCGCACCTTCCAGATGATCCTCGAAGCAGGGATAGGCGCATGCTCTCTTTCCCTTCAGGATTCCTCTGTGTCCGAAGATACTGGGAGCCGCACAGATTGCCGCAATGTATTTTCCCGATGCATAAAAAGCATCGATCTGCTGCATCAGGTGCTCACAGGCCTCCAGATTCTTCGTTCCCTGTCCGCCACCGGGCAATACCAGACAATCATATTCCTCAAAATTCACCTGGGACAATGTCATATCCGCAGTCACCGGAATCTTATGTGATCCCATCACCTGTTTTTCTTCCGTAATGGACACCATATCAATGGTCAGTCCACATCTGCGGCAGATATCCACTACCGTCAGACCTTCTATTTCCTCAAACCCATTTGCCAGAAAAATCGCTATCTTACTCATGGTTTTCCCTCGCTTTCCGTTTTGTTTTCTGTCTCATTTGCAAGTCATATACTCTGACTTTGCACAGTTATGATTAGTATACACAATTTGGAAGCGTAATTCAATTCCCATGGGCAGATATTTGCAGATTTCACTGTATTTTCAAGGAAAATCATGTTATACTAAAGAAGTGTTTTTAAGTCTTAATTACAGAAGCGAGGCATTAATACTATGGAAATCGAGCGAAAGTTTACCCTGAAATCCTTACCCGACAATCTGGAAAGCTATCCTTCTCATCATATCGAGCAGGTATATCTGAATTATAATCCTGTGGTCAGAGCCAGAAAACAGGATGATGAATATTATCTCACTTACAAAGGCAGCGGCATGATGGCCAGAGATGAGAGCAATCTTCCGCTGAACGAGGCATCTTATTATCATTTACGGGAAAAAGCCGATGGCAGCGTAATCTCCAAAAGACGCTATCTGATCCCTCTGGAGCATCCCGGATTCAAAGAAGGCTTTCCTACTCCTCCGGCAGATTATTCCCTGACCATCGAGCTGGATGTTTTTGATGCCCCCTTCGCCCCTCTGATCATGGCAGAAGTGGAGTTTGGAAGTAAAGAAGCAGCAGAGGCTTTCGTCCCTCCCGCATGGTTTGACAAAGATGTCACCTACTGCAAGGAATACCACAATTCCTATCTGGCTCTGGAGCTGCATCACGCTCCGGAAAATTCCTAAAATGTAACTGCAGTCATTCAAAATGCACGGTAATTCCCCATCGGGAATCCCGTGCATTTTATTTTTTCTGTCTATACCACTGTAAAACAGCGGATACTTTCTTTCAACTGTCCCACTGCACCGGTCAGATCATCCACCGCATAGGAAATATCCTTCATCTCCTGCTGTAATCCCCGGTTGTTGTTCTTTACCACCGCCAGCTTTTCCGTACTGTCCTCCACGGTTGCTTCCATCTGTGAGTTAGCACTATTGACATCCTGCAGTACCGACAAAAGTTCATCGATCTTCTGTCGGAATTCATTCATCATCTCATCCACATGATCCGCAGCCTCATGATAATTTGTGCCCGTATCCTCCAGAGCATCGTAATCTCTCATGACTCTGGTATTCATAAAATCCAAAAGTTTTGTAGCATTTTCGGAAAGTTCTTCCACGCTTTCCACTACCCGGTTACTTATCTCCTGGATATTATTGGCTGACTCTCTGGAGCTGTCTGCGAGCTTGCGGATTTCCTCCGCCACGACTGTGAATCCCCGGCCTGCTTCTCCTGCTCTGGCAGCCTCGATAGACGCATTCAGTGCCAGCAGATTCGTTGTTCCAGCAATTCCCAGGATTTCTTCCGTCAGTTCCGTGATTTTGTGGATCTGCCTGCTGTTGGCGATGGACTCCGTCATTGCCGTGTCGATCTCCTTCATCACCCGGGTTGCCTCCTGCTTACTCGCCACCGCCGTTGCCTTCATTTTTCCGGCCCTATCCTTGATATCCGCCGCATAATTGCGTCCATCCTGTGCCACCTCCAGCATGTTCTCCACCGTGGTATCCAGCACCCCGGTATCCTGTTGCACCCCTCCGATAGCCTCCGTGACAGACTGCATGCCACCAGCCATCACTCCCAGCTTCTGGGTGGTGTCCTCCGCGGTGGCATTTACCTTTTCCACATTGGAGATAATACCGGTCTGTTTTTCCTCCATATGTCCGCAGCTCTCGGTAATCGCCCTTATGATGGTCTGCATCTGCGCCACCAGATCATTGATGGCCATGGATAATCTGCCGACTTCATCCCCCGATTTCACCCGGATCCGTCTGGTGATGTCACCTCTGTTATTGCGAATGCCCTCCACCAGTTCATCCACCTGCCTCGTAGCATATTTCACCGGACCGATGACCCAGATCCGCAATCCCAGCATGATCACCACGACTACTGCAAGCAGTACCAGACTTGCCACCGCCACGATCATGGGCACTCTGGCCGCACTCTGCTCCATCTGTCCCTGTGCCTGTGCCATCTGCTCTCCGGTGATCTCCAGCATCTGATTCATATAGCTTTCAATATGTTCATTGAACATCGGCAGATTCGATGTGGCAGACACATAGGCCTGCGTCTTATTCTCTGCACTGGTGACCAGCAGACTCTCCACGGTCTTTTTGTATTTTGCCAGTTCCGCAGAAGCACTGTCAAATGCCTCTCTCCGGGCATCCCCCTCAGACAGCAGTCCTTCGAACTCCGTCATCTGTTGTTCCATATCAGTGATCTCCTGCAGGATCTTATCCGACAAATTTTCCATTGTCACACTGTTGGTGGTCATGACATGGGTCAACACCTGCCCGTTAATGTAAGTAAACTGTCTGGAAAGCTCCGAGATTTTCTCCTGTTCAGCCACCTGACCGGCCACGATTTCATCGTTAGTTACAATGACCGAGTGCAGCGTCTGCACTAGCACTCCCATACAGCTGAGTGCAGCAACTGCCAGCAGCAGTAAAAGCGCCACGATCTTGACTCCGATCCCGACTCCTTTTTTCTGCTTTCCTTCCCGCTTCTTCCGTTCTTTTCCCGTATTCATGCTCTTCTCCTCCCAATACCATCAAAAGGGCCTGCAGCGCATATGCACCGGGCCCTTTTGATTAGATATGTAGAAATTAATTCTTGGCAATTAATTTTCCACCACGTTTGGATACAACATCGAAGATAACTGCTGCCAGAAGTACCAGACCCTTGACTACCTTCTGCATATTCTGATCGACACCCATCAGAGACATACCCAGGTTAATAACACCCATCAGTACAGCACCTACGATAACTCCGGGTACAGTTCCGGTTCCGCCGTATGCGGAAGCACCGCCGATGAAGCAGGAACCGATGGCATCCATTTCATAGTTCTGTCCGTATGTCGGCTGTGCGGAAGTCATACGTGCAATGGTTACCATACCAGCTAACGCTGCCAGGAATCCCATGTTCATATAAGCCAGGAAATAAACCTTGTTGGTATTGATACCGGATAATTTGGTGGCCTTCTCATTACCGCCCACTGCGTAGAAATAACGTCCTACAGTCGTGTTGGAAGTGATGTAACCGTATACCATGATAACAATCAGTACCCAGATCAATACGCTGGGAATACCTTTGTGCTGTGCCAGACGATAGCTGAATGCCAGGATCACTACAGCGATCACTACGATTTTGCCGATCGTGGAACCCATGCTGGGAGCTTCGTATCCTTTTTTCACCTTGTCGGCTCTATTCTTCAGCTGTAACACTGCAAAGATCACTGCAGCGATCACACCGGCAAATACACAGGTCAGATTGATGGGACCATTACCGAAGAAATCGGGAATATAACAGTCAGCACCGCCACCGAACAGATTTACGAATGTAGTGCAGTCCTTAATGGATACGGTCATACCCTGCAGGACTACGTTGCTTAAACCTCGAAAAGCCAGCATGCCGGCCAATGTCACGATGAAAGGCGGGATTCTCACATAAGCGATCCAGAAACCCTGGAAAGCACCGATCAGTGTACCGATAACAAACATGATCAGAATAGCCAGCCACATGTTCATTTTCATGTTGACCATGAGTACCGCTCCGATGGCACCGACGAAACATACAACAGATCCAACGGACAGATCGATGTTACCGCCGGTCAGGATACATAACAGCATACCGGTTGCCAGAATAAACACATATGCGTTCTGCGAGATCAGACTGCTGACATTCATGGGAAGCAGGATTGCTCCTCCGGTTCTCCATGCAAAAAATGCCGTAACCACGATCAGTACGAGGATCATGGTATATCTTTTTATAAAATCGAGGCCCTTTGTTTTATTCATGCCAATGCTCCTTTCTTACCGGCTGATAATATCTTGGACATGATAAGCTCCTGTGTTGCCTCACTGCCCGCCAGTTCTCCTACTATTTTTCCTTCGTTCATTACATAGATCCGGTCGCACATGCCAAGAATCTCAGGCAGCTCCGAGGAGATCATGATAACCGATTTTCCTTCTGCCACCAGTTGGTTAATGATGCAGTAGATTTCGTATTTTGCACCAACATCAATACCTCTCGTCGGCTCATCCAGGATCAGGATATCCGGATCTGTGAACATCCATTTTGCCAAAAGTACCTTCTGTTGATTACCGCCGCTTAAGTTTCCTACATTCTGCTCCACAGTTGGACATTTCGTATTCAGTTTGTTCTTATAGTCTACCGCCACATTGTACTCTTTGTCTTTATCAATAACAGTGTGTCTGCTGATGGCATCCAGATTTGCCAGAGTTGTATTAATCTTGATCGGGTTGCTCAGAATCAGTCCGTTGCCCTTTCGATCCTCCGTCACATATGCCAGATGATTTTTGATGGCTTCCTGTACAGTATTCAGCTGTACTTTTTTGCCGTTGATATACAGTTCGCCGCTGATGTTGGAACCATAACTTTTGCCGAACAGGCTCATGGCCAGTTCCGTTCGTCCCGCACCCATCAGGCCGGAAATTCCCACTACTTCACCTTTTTTCACATTAAGATTGACATTATCCACCACCTTACGGTCAGAATACAGTGGATGATGCACGGTCCAGTTTTTGACCTCCATCAGGACCTCTCCGATCTTCGGCTCTCTCTTCGGGAATCGGTCGGCGATCTCTCTTCCTACCATTCCTTTGATGATCCGGCTCTCGGTAATATCATCTTTTCCCTTCACAAGCGTTTCGATGGTAGATCCGTCACGAATGACGGTGATCTTATCTGCCACATAAGAAATCTCATTCAGCTTATGAGAGATGATGATGGATGTCATTCCCTTTTTCTTGAGTTCCAGCATCAGATCCAACAGTGCCTTGGAATCCGTCTCATTCAGAGAGGCAGTAGGCTCATCCAGGATCAGAAGTTTTGCGTTCTTGGCCAGTGCCTTCGCAATCTCTACCAGCTGCTGTTTTCCTACGCCAATATCCTTTATCAATGTCTGGGGGCCTTCCTTCAGGCCTACGGTCTTCAAAAGTTCTGCCGCCCTGGCATTGGTTTCATTCCAGTTGATTTTGTACTTATGTCCCCGTTCATTGCCCAGAAACATATTTTCCCCGATCGTCATATAGGGAATCAGTGCAAGCTCCTGATGAATGATTACGATACCCTTTTCCTCACTGTCCTTGATCTTATCAAATTTGCAGACCTCACCGTCATAGATGATGTCCCCTTCGTAAGACCCATACGGATAAATACCGCTCAATACATTCATCAATGTGGACTTTCCTGCGCCGTTTTCGCCTACAAGTGCGTGGATCTCTCCCTCTTCCACCTGCAGGTTTACATTGTCAAGTGCTTTTACACCGGGGAATGTTTTGGTTATATTTTTCATTTCCAATAAGATTTTTGCCAATGGTATTCCTCCCAAGTCTTATTTCCACATTATCTAATCAAACCGTTCTATTTTGCTTTCCCATGAATACGGCAGGCGGGAAACGCCCGCCTGCCGTAAGGATCCCGCAGGATCCATATTATTTTATAAAATTACTGTAAATCTGCTTCTGTGTAGTAACCGGAATCGATGAGCAGCTCTTTGTAGTTGCTTGCATCAGCGAATACGGGCTCGCACAGGTAAGAAGGAATGACACCGGTACCATTGTCATAGGTTGTGGTATCGTTGACAGGTGCTTCGCCGCCCTTCATGACTGCGTCTACCATCTCTACTACCTTGGATGCCAGAGTACGGGTATCCTTGAAGATGGACATGGACTGTTTGCCGGAGATCATATTCTTAACGTTGGGCTTATCGCAGTCCTGACCGGTAATGATAGGCCACTCGCCGGTGTAGTTAGCTTCCAGAGAGTTAGTTACACCCAGTGCAGTGGAGTCGTTGGAGCACAGAACGGCATCCAGCTTGGTTCCGTCTGCATAGTTAGCGGAAATGATAGCGTCCATTCTGGACTGTGCGGTCTCAGTAGACCAGTTAGCGGTTGCAACGGTTTCGAAATCGGTCTGTCCGGATTTTACTACCAGCTTACCTGCGTCAATGTAGGGCTGCAGCACATCCATGGCACCGCCGAAGAAGAATCTTGCGTTGTTGTCACCGGGATCACCGGTTACCAGCTCGATATTGAAAGGTCCTGCTGCATTGTCCAGATCCAACTGATCTCTGATGTATTCACCCTGTTTCGTACCTACCATGTAGTTATCGAAGGTTGCGTAATAAGTAACTGCATCGGAGTTCATGATCAAACGGTCATATGCGATAACCGGAATGTCTTTTTCCTTTGCCTGCTCCAGAACGGTTCCAAGAGAGTCACCGTCGATGGATGCGATGACCAGAAGTTCGCAGCCGGAGTTGATCATATTCTCGATCTGGGATACCTGTGTGGGAATATCGTTAGATGCGTACTGCAGATCTACATCATAGCCTGCTGCCTCCAGCTGAGCCTGCATGTTGCTACCATCCTGATTCCATCTCTGCAGATCCTTGGTGGGCATTGCTACACCGACCTTACCGCCGCCTGTTGCACCAGAAGTCTCTGTCTTTGCTTCTGCGGAAGTCTCCGTCTTTGCTTCTGCGGAAGTCTCCGTCTTATTGTCCGTTGCCGGTGTGGTTGCCTGCTGTCCCCCATTGGATCCACATCCTGCAAGCATTGTAACAGCCATGGCTGTTGCAAGAAGTGTGCTTAATAATTTCTTCCTCATAAAAAGTAACCTCCCTTGTTTGGTTTGTTTTTGTTGACAAGTAGAGAATACCATAGATCAAATAGCATGATTTTATGACCTTCTGCACTTTTCTGTGCTGTCCGGAAGGCAAAAATAAGCTGTGCTAGCAATATTTTGTCTGCAAGCACAGCTATCTTACCAAATTTTTCCTAATCCTAGTTTTCTGCGTTCACGATCCCGTCAGGGCATTTCGGCAGGGACATTCAGATAGACATCTTCCTTCAGATGGAATCCACTGCCTATGATCACATCATTGATATTGGTCTTATCCACGCTGATGGGTTCCAGTCCGATATAGGGCACCTGATAGTTTCCGCTTTCTATCGTCACAGTCTCTTCTGGAAGCTCCTTTCCTTCTGCCAGAAGCACGGCACATTCCGCAGCCTTCTGGGCCAGCTTCTCCACTGGCTTATAAACCGTCATGACCTGTGTTCCTTCTACGATCCGCTGACAGGCTTCCAGATCGGCATCCTGCCCAACGACCATGATGTCTCCCGCCATCCTCTTTTCCTTCAGGGCATGCACCACCTTACTGGCCAGATCATCGTTGCCACACATGATGGCATCCGCTTCCGAGACAACATCCATATGGTCATAGACATAGGCCGCTGCGAGCTCCGCTTTCCATCCGTCCGCATGCATGGAATCCAGGATTGTCACCTGATGATCCTCCATCACCTTCCGGAATCCTTTCTCTACCATAGCCACGTTGCTGTCCACCGCAGAACCTCCCAGCATCAGCACTTTTCCACCAGACAGCCCGTTATCCACCAGTGCTTCTCCCATCATGGTGCCGACGCGCTCGTTGTCGAAAGTGATATACAGATCAATATCCGAATCCATGATCATTCGGTCGTAGGCGATGACTTTAATCCCTGCTTCCTTCGCCTTTTGCACCTGCTCTGCCAGCCCCTCGGAATCAATGCAGATGATGACAATAACGTCCATTCCCTTATCAATGAAATAATTGATCTGTTTCTTCTGCTGTTCCAGATCCCCGTTGGCATTCTGTACATTGACCTCCGCCCCCAGTTCCTTGGCTGTGGATACGAAGATATCCCGGTCTGTCTGCCACCTCTCGATGACAAAAGAATCGAAGCTCATGCCGATCTGGATCTTCCGGTCCTGTGCGGCATCCCCGGACGTTTTACTGCTGTCCAGATTACCGCAGGCGCCGAGTGTCAGCACACAGACAAGCACAACCGCTGCATATTTCCACATTTTTTTCATTTTACACACTGCCCTGTTCATATATTTTTCCCCGATTCTCCTTATAGACCGTCGGAGTGACCCCCACGTTCTTTTTAAAGCTGCGGCTGAAATAATTCGGATCTGAATATCCCGTTCTGACGCAGATCTCCTTCATGGAGCACTCCGTGGTCTCCAACAGTTCCTTTGCCTTATCCATTCGCAGATTCGTCAGATATTCGATGAAATTCTCTCCCGTGGTTTCCTTGAAAAGCTTGCTGAAATAATACGGGCTGATATTGACCTCTCTGGATACATCATCCAGGGAAATGTCTTTGTGGTAATTATTCTTAATGTAATTTTTGGCCATTTCAATGATACTGCCGGACTTCTCTTCTCTCTTGTTCAAAACATTGCGGCAAGACTCTTTTACCTTTTCCAGGAACCAGGTCTTCATGGCCGATGGCTCTGCCATCTCCATGACCTGCGGCAGATAATCCGCCCGGGAGTTCAATTGATAAGTCATACCGCCTTTCTCATAGGCAATGTGTTCCGACCACAGCACAAATTCCAGGATCTTCAGGCGCATGTTCATCAAATCCGATCCGATGTCCGTCATCCAGTCAAAAAATGCCGCTGCCGTTGCCGAAGCATTATCGATATCTCCGTCCTCAATCTCCGCAAACAGCTTCTTCTCCAGTTTCACCGGATAGTTTCCGGCAAATTCGCAGCGGATCGGCAGATCATCCACATGAGCCACACTGCCCGTGGATGCCACCAGTGCATTCAGCGCCTCGGTATAGGACTCTGATGCCATGAGAAAATCCTTCGGTCCTCCGATGCCGATACGGAAGCTGATATCCGTACGCTTGCGCATGTAGCGCACCAGTTCCCTGGCTTTCTCGATCAGTTCAATACGTTCGTTGTAATCCATTATTTCTTTTTCGTAAGGAACCAGCACCGCCAGCTTATTGGCCATCACCGTTCCCACGATACAGTCAAAGTGTTCCTTCAGACAATCCCTTACCTCCTGATAATGCTTCTGCATCCGGACACTGCTGCCCACTGCGTTCGTCATATGATTGCCCTGCTGCTCGTCACCGCTGACCACCGCGATCATATAAGCATACTGCCGCGTAATCCCCAGAATGGAACGGTAATTCTCGATATCCTCCCTGAAATGCTCCTGCAGGAGAATATTGTGGATCAGTCCACTTTCAATAATGGGAACCACTGTCTCCAGCTTTTCCTTGATCAACAGCTCATTTTTCCGCTTCAGACGCTCGGCATCGATATTTTCCATGGCCTTGCGAAGAGCGTTCACGATCCTGGTCTTCTCCATGGGTTTGGTGATATACTCCATAACTCCCAGCTTGATTGCTTCCTTGGCATAGTCGAATTTATCATAGGCCGACATCACAATAAACACCGTGTGATTATTGGTCCTGCGGATCTCTTTCATGGCATCGATGCCGTTGATCCCCGGCATCTGGATATCCATGACTGCAATGTCCGGTCGAAAGCTCTCCGCCAGTTCGATGACACTCCTTCCGGTTTTGGCATACTGCACTTCACAGATATCCTTAAATTCTTTCTCAATAATGAACTTCAGGGAATCGATCACGATTCCTTCATCATCTGCCAACATGATCTTATACATCTGCTTTTTCTCTCTCCTTTACCGGAAGATACAGGATCACTTCCGTGCCCTGGTTCCTGCCATCACTACGGATCGTCATGACATCTTCGTTCTGGGTGAACAGCTTCAGTCTTGCTATGACATTTCCCATGGCGATACCGTTGGAACCGGAGCTCTGACGCTCCTCATGGTAGGTTCCATTTCTCAGCTTCTCTATGATCTCCGCATCCATACCGATGCCGTTGTCCCGGATACTGATGACCAGCGTATCTTCTTCCCCGTAATACACCTTCAGCCAGATCCGTCCTTCTCCACTCATCTCCCGGATACCGTGATTTACACAATTTTCCACAATGGGCTGCAGGATCATGCTGGGCACGGCACAATCCAACAGATCCTCCGAAATCTCCTTTTCATAATGAATATCTCCGGAAAAGCGGACATTCAGGATATAAATATAATGATCGATCAACTCCAGTTCCTCCCGGAGCGTGACGATATCATTGCCCTTTTTCACATTATAGCGGAAGAAATCCGCCACATTCTGTATATAATCATAGGTTCGGTCCGCCCCCTCCATCATCGCCAGCTGAGCTCCGGCATTGAGGGTGTTGAACAGAAAATGGGGATTGATCTGCGCCTGCAGATATTTCAGCTGCGCATCCTTCAGATGGGATTCCATCAGAAGTTCCTTCTCCATCAGTGAACGCTGGATCTCCATACTCTGCCGCAGTCTCTCCAGATATTGTCTGATACTGATAACCATCTGGTTGAACGCTCCGGTTACCACGCCGATCTCATCCTCCGACTGCACCGGCAGAAGTTCCGTATCAAAATTTTCACCCGCCACTTCATTGGCCATTACCGTGAGCCTCTTCAACGGACTGATGATTTCTCCCGTCAGTTTTACCACAATGGCCACGCTGATCACTGCCACGATCGTCAGGGTAATGACACTGAACAGTTCAAAGCTGCGGAATGCCACTGACAGGCGGCTGTAGTTCTCGGAATTGCTGCGGAACTGTTCGTTATTCAGACTGTATATATAAGTATTTATGTACTCATACATCTGGGTGGCATTTTCATAGCGCACCCTGTATTTTTCCACGTTTCGTCCTCTCTTGGCTTCGATGGTCTGCCCCACCAGATCCAGATACTCCTCAGACATATGCCGGATGCTACGCTCCATCCGTCGAAAGGTGGCTTCCGTCACGTCATCACTCAACCCCTGTACCATCTGGGCATAAATCTGTTCACTGCGATAGAATTCCTCCAGGGAATCACTGGTCTTGGAATCCAGATACTCTGTCATGCTGTCCTGTACTGCCGTCAGGGCATCCGACAGTTCATTCAGCCGCAGATTCCCCTGATAGACCATATCGATTTCAGAGGACATGCTGTTGATGCCAAGGATCAGAATTACCGTCACCGCAAACACCACCAGATTTACCAGAATAAAAATGCTGCTCATCTTCGCCTGAAGAGACAGCTGCCGAAATTTCTTTGTCATACCCCGCCTCACTCTGCCTCTTCCTGTTTGCCTAAATACTCTTCCACGTTGCTCTGATCGATCACGGTAACATCTGCCGTAAAATACTGGCTCGTATAACCGTAATTGTAATATTCCTGCAACGCATCCACACAAAATGCCCCCATCTGTTCCGTGTCAATGGAGATCGTTGCTGTGATGACATTGCGTTCGATAGCCTTTAATATAGTATCCGTGTCATAATATCCGAGAATGGCGATCTCTCCCACACAGTTGTAATCCACCACAGCCTGGTAGACACAGGTCGTACTCAGTTCGTTCAGACAGATGATAATATCCGGAAGAGTCTGGTCCATAAAAATATCCCGGATGGACTCCTCGACGGAGAAGGTATTGGTGTCATCCACCGTGATCAGAGACATCTGGATCTCCGATCCCTGAAGCTTCTCCTGTTCCAGAGCATCCTGAATTCCGGAACACACGATATTCTGGGCAGAATTCAGTGCGTGAGCATTCATCAGTACCGCTACCTTTAACGGATCTTCTGTATCCTCTGCCGCTGCCAATTTCAGCACCTGTCTTCCATACTCTCTTCCCAGATTATAACTTCCCACACCCACAAAGCTGCATCTGGCACTGTGGGTATTGTCTCCATACAGGGTAACTACCGGAATTCCACGGTCTACCGCCTCATCAATCAGCTCCGACATCTCGTCACTTTCATCGGATTCCACCAGAATACCGTCCACACCGGATGTCATGGCGATCCGCATAAGGTCGGATCTGGAATATTCCTGAGACAAGTGCTCCCCCAGCAGGTCCACATATACATTTTCCGCCTGCCCCCGCTCATAGGCTCCGCGGTATACCGACTGCCAGAAGTCCGGCTTCCGATCCTCCGTGATCATCACATAATACTGGTCATATTTTTCCTTTTCTGTTACTTTATGAAACTCCCGCACATAGGAACGAAAAATAATTGTGCATATCGAAATGACTGCAATAACAAACACCAGAAACCCTATAATGATCCCCTGGCCTCTGTTTCTGCCCATTTTTTCAGCCTTATGACGCATATGTATCTCTCCCAAACCGGAATCCCTGACAGAATTCCGCCCAATCTACTGTTAAAGATACCATATAAAAATGCTATTTTCCACATTCGTGCAAAAATGTCCAAAAATATACAGATAGTCCACTAAAAAATGCTATTCCCCGGAACTAAAATACGGAAGGCTTATCGCCTTCCGCATTTTTATACTCTTGCATATAATTTTGCCATTTTATAAATCTTCTTCGCCAGCTTTGGATCCAGTGCATTCTTATCCATACGCCATTTCCAGTTGCATCCCAGAGTGGAGGGCGTGTTGATCCTGGCGCTGCTGTCCAGCTCCAGATAATCCTGCATGGGAATGATTGCGGTATCCGCACAGCTGGACAATGCTGCCCGGATGATCTCAAAGCAAAGCTTCTTGTCATTCTTATGTCCCAGATATTTCTTTGCAAATTTCTTGTCCTTCTCCGGCATATTCTGTAAGAACCCCACCGCAGTATCGTTATCGTGGGTTCCGGTATAGACCACACAGTTCTTGTCATAATTGTGCGGCAGATATTCACTGTCATTTCCGGCATCAAAAGCAAACTGAAGAATCTTCATTCCGGGATACCCGGTCTTCTTCACCAGCCGGATCACGCTGGGAGTCAGAAATCCCAGATCTTCCGCGATCACTTTCTTCCTGCCCAGTTTCTTCTTCATGACATCGAATAATTCGTAACCGGGGCCTTTTTCCCAATGGCCGTTCTCCGCCGTCGGATCTCCGTAAGGAACGAACCAGTATTCATCAAAGCCGCGGAAATGATCAATACGAAGCACATCATACAGCTGATAGCAATAGGCGATCCGCTGCATCCACCACGCATAACCGGTCTTCTTATGATAACTCCAGTCGTAGAGTGGGTTGCCCCATAACTGTCCGGTCTCGGAGAAACAATCGGGTGGACATCCCGCCACTCCGATGGGCCGGCCTTCCTTATCCAGCTGGAACAGCTTCGGGTTTGCCCAGGTATCGGCACTGTCAAATGCCACATAGATGGGAATATCCCCTACGATCTCAATACCTTTCTTATTGGCATAGGCTTTCAGTTCTTTCCACTGTTTTGCAAACAGGTACTGTTGGAAGCAATAAAATGCGATTTCTTCCGCCAGCTTCTTACGGTATTTGCGAAGTGCCGCTGCTTTTCTGAGACGGATGTCCTCGTCCCATTCCATAAAGCAGACACCGCCAAAAGCATTTTTCACCGCCATATACAGAGCGTAGTCATCCAGCCAGTACGCATTTTCCGTAAGGAATTTCTGATAGTCTCCGGTCTCTGTAAGACCCTGTTCCCTGGCATTGTCAAACGCAATTTTCAGGACTTTAAAACGGGACAGATAAATCTTCTCATAGTCCACATAATGCTCATTGTCTCCGAAATCATAGCTGTCACAGATCTCTTTTGTCAGATAGCCGTCTTCGATCAGAAGCTCCAGGTCAATATAGTAGGGGTTCCCCGCAAAGGTGGAAAAGGACTGGTACGGAGAATCGCCGTAGCCGGTAGGGCCTAACGGCAGGATCTGCCAGAGATGGTTGCCTGATTTTTCCAGGAAGTCCACAAAACGGTAACTTTCCTTACCGAAAGTTCCGATACCATATGTCGAGGGAATACTGGATATCGGCAGCAGAATTCCCTGTTTTCTTACATTTTTCTTCATAGCTTTTGTATTCCTTTATATTTCTGTGCTTTCGTACATTACTTATCCGATGCTCTCTGATTAAAAAAATAACTATTCAGTCCTTGTCATGAGCTCTGAATAGTTATTTCGAGTGGAAGCAAGGGGGCTCGAACCCCTGACCTTTCGCGTGTGAGGCGAACGCTCATCCCGGCTGAGCTATGCTTCCATAATTACGCAATGCGGATAACAGGACTTGAACCTGCACGTCTGTTGACAATAGAACCTAAATCTATCGCGTCTGCCACTTCCGCCATATCCGCTTACTAACTGCCATATCTGACGATTAGCTTAAAACCTTGACAAACGGGAATGCTCTCTGCCAAAGGACCTTGAATAATTATACTCTTCCTTCCTTTTGCTTGTCAAGCATCCCCGCCGCATCTGTTTCTATTTTATTCTGTAATCTCTCTTGTCGTTACTGGTTCTCCAATGTGGCATATGATCTTTTTATAGATCCTTACGAGGAAATAGGTACTTAAGAGCAGGCTGGCCAGTTCCGCGATGGGAAAGGCCCACCAGATCAATGTCACTTCACCGCTTAAGGACAAAAGCTTTGCCACCGGAAGCAGCACGCACATCTGTCTGGCCACGGACACGATCATACTGTAGACGCCGTTACCCAGTGCCTGGAATACGCTTCCCACCACGATACAGAAGCCAGCAAACACAAAGCTTAGGGAAATGGTCTCCAGCGCCGGAACACCGATGGCGATCAGGCTTTCCTCCGCATCAAACATACGCATGAGCTGTGCCGGGAAGATGTGCATTACAATCAGTCCCACGCACATGATACCCACACCGTAAGCCACACTATGCTTAATCGTCCTAATAACCCGGTCCTTATGCCTTGCGCCATAATTGTAGGCAATAATAGGCACCATGCCGTTATTCAGTCCAAACACCGGCATAAACACAAAGCTCTGCAGCTTAAAGTAAATGCCGAACACTGTCTGGGCGGAACCGAATGCCGCCAGGATCAGGTTCATTCCATAGGTCATCAGGGAACCGATAGCCTGTACCACGATGGAAGGGGCTCCCACCTTATAAATCTGTCCGATCAGATGACCGTTGGGATGGAATCCTTTCATGGAAATATCCAGTTCCTTATTGAATTTCAGATTAAACCATAATGCCATGGATGCGGCAACGATCTGTCCAAACACGGTAGCCACTGCAGCACCGGCGATTCCCATGCGGGGCATACCGAAATACCCAAAGATCAGTATCGGATCCAGAATGATATTGATGATCGCGCCGGTTGACTGGGTAATCATCGTATATATGGTCTTACCGGTAGCCTGTAACAGCCTCTCAAAAGTCGTCTGCAGAAAAATACCTATTCCCGCCACACAACAGATCGTCAGATAGGTCACACCGTATTCCCGCACCTCCATAACCTCCGTCTGGCTGGAAAAAAACGGTCTGCTGATCAGTGCACCGATCACTGCAAAGCCTATATAGCTGGCAATTGCGATAAAAATACCGTTTCTGGCAATAATATTGGCTTTCTCAAAATCCTTTTCTCCCAGGGTTCTGGACAAGAAGGCATTGATACCTACCGCTGTTCCCACCGCCACAGCGATCATCAGACTCTGGATGGGGAATGCCAGAGATACAGCACGTAGGGCATATTCGTTGATCCTGGACACGAAAATACTGTCCACAATATTGTACAGTGCCTGTACCAGCATGGAGATCATCATGGGCAGTGACATGGAGATCAGTAATTTGTCTATGGGCATGACGCCCATCTTGTTTTCTTTCGTCTGCATAGTATTTCCTTTCTTCTATAAAAATGGAATAAAAAAAGCCCCGAAAGGGGTTTTCAAAATGTGAGGATGCTGTATAAAAGAACCTAGTGAGGCATGGGGGATCTCGACCAGGGGGTTCGAATCCCCAAATCAGGATATCACAACACCTAGTGAGGCATGGGGGATTCGAACCCCCGACAACTTGATTAAAAGTCAAGTGCTCTACCGACTGAGCTAATACCCCATAATGAAACAGGGCTAGCTGGATTCGAACCAGCGAATGCAGCAGTCAAAGTGCTGTGCCTTACCGCTTGGCGATAGCCCTATAAATATGACACCAAGCGTGCCATTACGACACTTCACTCATAATAAAGGTGGATAAAGGGATTCGAACCCTTGGCCTCCAGAGCCACAATCTGGCGCGCTAACCAACTGCGCTATACCCACCATGCGAGACAGTGATGACCAAAAGTCTTCCTTATCTCAAATGTGCTCGAAGGGATTCGAACCCCCGACCCACGGCTTAGAAGGCCGTTGCTCTATCCAGCTGAGCTACGAACACATATCTGTCTGTTATCTACATCAGCGAACCGACGAAGCATATTGTAACTTATCCGACATCATTTGTCAACAGTTTTGTATTAATTTTTTGAAAAATAAATACAAAATCCAAGTTACACGTCGGGGTGACAGGATTCGAACCTGCGACCCCCTGGTCCCAAACCAGGTGCTCTAGCCAAGCTGAGCCACACCCCGAAGCTGCGTTATCGCGGATTTCCGCAACGCAGATGTTATTATAACCCAGAAATTTTCTATCTGTCAAGAGAGAAGTTTGAAGCATTACTGGCGAAGATAAGCAATCGTAAAATGCACCTTTCCCCTTCTGTCAATCTCCATGATCGCATAGGAAGGCTGGCGTCCCTCCTGTCTCGGATAGGACAGACTTCCCGGGTTCACGGCAATGATGTCATCATCAATATCGATCACCGGCCGATGGGTATGTCCGTACAGCACGATATCAACGCCCCGGTCAATGGCCTCTTTTTTGATAGTCTCATTTCCCATGGATACATAATAATTGTGTCCGTGGGTCACCCATACTTTGTAGGATCCGATATCCAGTGTGATCTCTCTGGGGAGATCCGAGAAAAAGTCATTGTTGCCCAGAACGATATAAACCGGGCATTCTGCCGCAGAAGAAAGTGCATACTCACTGCCCTCCGCATCTCCGCAGTGGATCACCATGTCCGGGTGGTGCATCTCCAGTACTTTGAAATAATTCTCATTCTTTTTATGGGTATCACTTACGATCAGTATCTTCATATTTCTTCAGTTCCTCTTTCATCAGCTCCAATGCCTTACCTCTGTGGCTGACCTGGTTCTTCTCTTCTTCTGTCAACTCCGCCGTAGTCTTGCCGAATTCCGGTACGTAAAAAATAGGATCGTAACCGAATCCGTTGGTCCCCTTCTCTTCATATCCGATCCGCCCTTCGATGGTAGCTCTTGTGGTAAGTTCTCTGCCGTCCGGGAGCACTGCTGCAATGGCACAGACGAATCTGGCAGTACGCTTTTCCTCCGGCACTCCCTCCAGTCTCTGGATCAGATTTGCATTTTTTATGGAATACGGCGTATCCTCTCCCAGATATCTGGCAGAATAGATTCCAGGTTCCTTATTCAGGGCATCGATCTCCAGTCCGGAGTCATCCGCCATCACGATATCTTTCGTAAAAGCAGCCACCGCACGGGCCTTGATCAGTGCATTCTCTTCGTAGGTCTTACCGTTTTCTTCAATATCTGCTTTAATGCCCGCATCTTTCATGGATACGACTTCCAGACCGGTATCCTCCATGATCATGCGGATTTCTTTGATTTTTCCGGCATTGCCGGTCGCGAATACGATTCTTCCCTGCATATTAACTCCTTGCCGCATTTGTGTTCTTATATAGTCATCATTGCGTATTAGTATAAACCTCGGAAATAGCTTCTGCAATACCTTCCGCCAGCTTTTTTTGATAGCTTTCCTGTTCCAGCAGCTGTCTCTCGCTGCTGTTGGTCACATATCCGAGAGAAATTCTGGCTGCCGGAATCTTCAGCTGCCACAGAATGTCATCTTCCTCCGCCGGGAACAATCCAATGGCCCGGTTGCTGGAAGCCACCGTCACTTGTCTGGTCACGCAGTCGGCCCATTGTACATTTCCGAAATCCGGCAGATAATACTCATCATTGTATTCTGCCCGGATGCCGTAGGTACTCTCCTGTGCATCATCTGCTGACAGTCCGATCTCCAGGTACAGATCTGCATCCACCCAGTCAGCGAAGCTACGCCTTACTTCCTGTGCGACCTCTGTATCTTCTGTACGGGTAAGATATATTTTTACCATGCTTCCTTCCAACAGCTGTGCCGTCTGTCTTGCCACCTCCAGAGCGATGTTCTTCTCCTCACATCCGGAATCGGCAACGCCTCTGTCCCTTCCGCCTCCCACGGGATCCAGCACTACGATCCGGTCGTAAGATTCTCTGGGATTGACAAAATCGATCTTCAGAGTTCCCTCTTCCAGAGTACTGTGATACTCCAGGATCTCCTTCATGGACAATCTGAGCAATACGCCCTCGTTCTGTGCTTCACAGATGCCGTTTCCCACCAGGCTGAAATCTCCGGTAAGCTGATGTTCCCGGTAAAAAGATTTTCTGCCGTTCTGCACATAGATCCAGAGTTCCCTTTCCATGTAATGATTTTCCACCACTACATTTTCCGCTTTCGTACCGGTCTCCAATGGTATACAGATCTCCCGTTCTGCCTTCCTGTCTTCCGCCATGTCCAGCTGCATTTCATGGGACCGTTCTGCCTGATTCTCTGTGACCAGACCGCCCTGTTCCTGACTTAACGCGGAGATCACCACCGTCTTATGCGCTGCCGTCCAGAGCATGATGCCCATAGACATACTTCCCAACAGGAGCCAGAGGATCAATGTAATGCGTCTATTCTGTTGTTGATCCCTGATCTGCAGTAAATTTTTCATTTCTTCTAAACGTCTCTTCTCTTCGGAGGCTTCGGTCCCAGAAACTGATAATAATAAGTCTTCATCATTCCGTTGTAGATCTTGCGGTTCTTGTCCGCCTTCCTGCCGATATCCTTCTCTGCCTGCTCATAGGCAGTGATCAGATACATACTCCAGGAATCCAGTTCCCGGAATCGTTCTCCGATGGTACGGTACAACTGCGGCATCTGGCTCTTATCCTGCAAACGCTCTCCATAGGGAGGATTGGTGATAATAAAGCCGTATTTCTTCGGGTGATGAAGCTCTTCCACACCACGACGCTGGAAATGGATCAGCTTGTCCACACCCGCCATCCGTGCATTTTCTCTGGCGATCTTCACCATATCCTCGTCAATATCATAGCCCTGAATATCTGTCTCCACTGACAGATTGATCATCTCTTCCGCTTCGTCCATGGCATCATACCACACCTTTTTCCCTATGATATGGGGCCATTCTTCCGCCGTAAAACTGCGGTTCCTGCCGGGTGCCATATTGGCTGCCATCATGGCTGCCTCAATAGGGAAGGTGCCGCTTCCGCAGAAGGGATCCACCAGGATCCTGCCCGCATTCCAGGGAGTCAGTTCGATCAGTGCAGCAGCCAGATTCTCCGCAATGGGGGCTTTTGCCGTCAGCTTACGATATCCTCTCTTATGTAAGGACTCTCCGGTGCTGTCCAGTCCCACGGTCACTTCATCCTTCATCAGGAATACCCGGACAGGGAAATTTTCTCCATCTTCAGGGAACCAGCTGATCTCATACTGGGCCTTCAGCCGCTCCACCATTGCTTTTTTCATAATGGACTGAATATCCGAGGGGCTGAACAATTTGGACTTTACACTAGCTGCCTTGGCCACCCAGAATTTGCCGTCCTTCGGAATGTATTCTTCCCAGGGAAGATTTTTCGTGCCCTGAAACAGTTCTTCAAAAGTCTCCGCATGAAAACTTCCGATTTTGATAAGGATTCTTTCTGCCGTCCGCAGAAAAATATTTGCTCTGCACAAAGCCTCCTCATCTCCGAAAAAGGTGACACGACCATCCGCCACTTCTGTAATATCATATCCCAGATCTGTGATCTCTCTTTTTAATACTGATTCCATACCGAAATGGCAGGGAGCAATCAATTCAAAACGTCTCATTCGTTCCTCCGGATCTTAGTCATCAATTATTGCACATATAAAGTTATTATATATGGATTCTGAAAATATGTAAATAGGGCTGCCTTGCGGCAGCCCCTGAAAAATTATGCACCCGATTAGCAGCTCTTGTTCTGCTCCCTGTTGTTGCTCTTATTCTTATTCTGATTCTGGCTGTTCTGCTTATTCTGGGAGTTCTTACTGTTCTCGCTCTCGTCATAAGAGTTGTTATACTTGTTCTGATTGTTCTGATTGTTCTGTTCATAATTGTTAGACATATTTGTGACCTCCTGATAGGAAATATCTTTTTAGTTACAGGAGTAGTATGTCTATTTCGCACAAAAATATGCCCAAAAAATATGGTACTTTAGGCCTAAATTTCTTCTTGCATTTTTATATCATTAGTACTATAATCATAATTGTAAATAGAAACCCCTTCATGATTCTATTTGCACCCTTATGTATTATTTATTTATACTCCCCTCATGAGAGCCACCAGCTTCCCCCTGGTGGCTCTTTACGTTGGAACTATTCAGAGTCAATAAATATAATCGGAGCAACCGTCAGATGCTCGCATCTGTAAGGTACTCCGATTATATTTATTTGACGAAGTAACCTCAATGAGCAAAAAGTAAGCCTCGCAGAGGCATTTTGCGAATTGAGGGACTATGAATAGCTGATTTATATAGTTGCTAGTTAAGCCAGTCCCGAAATAATTTCACCAGGAACAATACTACCACAATCGGAATCAGTACCGGTGCCAGAAAAGACAATACGGAAAATACCGCACCGAAGATCAATACTACCACCAGAATCCCAAGGATCAGCCACACCCAGCCCGGAAGCTTCGCCAGAACATTTCCCACCTTACTCTGGTGTGTTCCGTAGCCATCCTCTTCCTCTGTATAACTACGATGGACATTCTGTCCGGCAGCCTCCCGATACTCTCCGTTGCCGTAGACCGTGTTCCGGTATCCGGAACGGTTGTCTCCACCGTTGGTCTGAATGATTGTGCGGGCGATCAGTCTGGGATCTCCCAGGCTCTCTAAGACTTCCTCTTCTGTCCTGCCCTTGCGGATCTCTGTATTTATATAATCCTGGTAATAATTTACATTATCCATGACCAGACCGGGAGAAACACGCCCATTCAGCGCCATCCGCAGTCGGTCCACAAATTCCTGTTTGTTCATACTTTCACGACTTCCTCCATTTACATCATCATTTTAGCATGACATAAGTACCACGTAAATATACGGATCGGGAAGTATTTCTAAAACTTTTCTAAAATGCAAAACTATGAGAAACACGCTTTGCGAGTTTCTCAAGTTATCGCGGCAGTCGCCAAGGTCTCGTGCAAGCACGGACTTTGGCTCGTTGCTCGCGTAAATAAAAACCCCGGAGACATCATCTCCGGGGCCTTAGATGTACGTGACAGGATTCGAACCCACGACCTTCTGGTCCGTAGCTATCTAGGTCGATATAATATAAGGAAATGACCGTATGGCATGGACGTATGATATGGAAGAGTATAGAAAAAGGAATCACCTTGTGGTGATCCCCTTATAGTTTGTTTACCTCGTCCCAGGCTGCATCTATGTAACTCTTATATTGTCCGCTTTTCTGGCTGTCCTTGTGCAGCTTCTTATTGTATCGATAACGGTCAAATTTATTCATTTTGCGGATAGGTTTGAGTCGTTTTGCACGCTTTATCTTTCTACGAACTTTTTCACGCTGCTTTTCTTTTTCGGATTTCTTTGGAAAGAAATGATCTTTATAGCAAAGTATTGCGAATAAAGTTCCTGCTCCTAGTGTAGCCATTCCCCGGAATAATTCATCATAGTTCATGTTATACCCCTTTCTCTTTTGTGAATTCCTCTATTCTCCCTATAAATTTTATCTGATCTCGGTCAGACAATTTTCGGAACTGTTCCAGGAGCTCCTGTTCGTTTTCTGTTAAATTGCTCTTGGTATCTATACCCAGAAGTTCATCCGAGCTTACTTGAAAATAGTTTACTAATGTAACTAATTTGTCTATTGTTGGAAGTGATCCTTTCTTCCATTTTCCTAACGTTGCTTGTTTTATACCAGTATCCTTTTCTAACTGGTAGCCAGATATATCTCGTTCGTTCATGATTTCTAACAATTTTTCTATAAAATTCATTTTCCCTCGCGCAAATACAACACTATAGTTTACTATTTTCTATTGACTAATACTTTAGTGTAGTATATTCAGTTTGTAAACAAATATCGACGTTTTCGCAATTATTTTTTAACTTTTATTATAACATCATTTTTCCTAAAATGCATCAAAATTGCGTGCGTCTCTCATTTTACGGAGGTAAAGTATGGACTTATTAAAAAAAGAGGTAATCGTCCTCAATGCAATGCAGTATTCCATGACGGATACTGAAACCGGAGAAGTTAATGAAGGTACATCTGTTCGTTACCTTATGACCAGCTCTCTCACTCCTTATGCTGAAGATCAGCAAAAGGGATACAAGCTGGCGAAAGCCCGCGTTGGTTTTAATAGTTTCAATGATTTTCCTGAAGTACCCGGTGTCTATGAAGCTGATCTGGATGTCCGGATCAATAAGGACGGTGTGGCAATGGTCGTTGCCAACAGCTTCACTTTCAAAAAATCATTAACTGGCAAATAAATCGGAGGTACATTATGGCTGCTGTAGTTGTATTTTTTATGTTGGTTTTCAGTTTCTGCGTATCGGTTACCGTTGTCGTTGATCGCATTAAGGCAAAGCGTGACCGGTAACATTCCCCTTTTTATATCTGCCGGGTGCAGCCCTACCTGCATCCGGTATCCCTTTTTAGAAGAAAGTGAGGAACTTTGATGTCGCATTCTGTTGTATTAACTGATATTTCTGGTAATCGTGTGTCTGTTTTTCCATGGTCTTTACATGTCAGATGCTCCAGATACACCTGCAGTGGTGAAGTTTTCATTGGTTATGATATTCATGCCAGTAAGGATAACGTTTACAGTGATGATGTAACCTTAAAAACTCCACTGTTGCATAGTGCAGAAGAGGCTCTCGATTATATTGATGTTTTACTTAGTAATGCATCTGGTGTTCAGCCGGATTCCGATGTAGGAGGTGTCCTATGTATCTGATTGCTTTGCTTAAAGTTCTGTATGCGAATGGGATTACCATCCGTGAAGGTATTGATTATGACAGCACCGGTGAGGTGACTGATGTGATATTTCTTGGTGAGCAGGCTGATGTGCCTGAAGAACTTATGTATTCTATCGTTCGTTCTATCCTGCCCGGTGGTGGTGGCTGTGTAGAAGTTGTAATTACCAGGTGATGCTATGGTAGTTTATTTCGATCCTAAAGTATGTAAGTACTGCCTGATGCAGAATAAGCGTTATCCGCTTAACTGTTGTCGTGATTTTGCTGATCGGCGTGATGATATCTTTGCTGCTTGTGAGCAGCTGATGCCGGAGGGAGATGTGATCTATGGAGATGTTAAAGAAATTCAAGAAGAGAATCGTTCCGCTTGTGCTGGCGGTGGTAATATTTGCAACTAGCGTAGTCTCCGGCCCTATGTCTCTGACTGCCAGAGCTGCTTCTGTTACGGTAGATGCAGAGTTTTCTACAGAGCTTGCTATGCTGCTTTATAACATTATGGAGACTGTCGCAATCTCTTCCGGTATTAAAGATGGTTTGGATGATTATGAGTCCGGCTCTACCCTTTACGATGCGTTTATTTCGTACTTGGATAGTGCTGCCACTCCGCCTTATTTACGCGATACATATATCACTCTTGCCGATGGTTCTAGTATGACTATTCAGGATGCTATTGAAGCTACCAATGCCACCGTTGGCAGTAATGCTTTGAAGCTGCCGGAGGAAGAGGTTTTTGCTAAATACCGTACTATTTCCGGCGGTAAGAATCCGGAAAATTCGCCTGAGCCCAGTCCTAGCCCTACTCCTTCTGGAGATGATGATTATGTGATTTTGGATAAGTTCCATGAAATTGCTTTTATACTTGTTAGCGCTCCTATGCTGGCTATGTGTACGAAGTTTTTCGAAGTGGTGTCTCAGGGAGAGATGGACGGTATTAATCCTGCTGAATATTACGATAGTAATTTTTTCTCTGGTTATTCTCTTAATGCCGATGGTAAATACCCTTTTTATATAAAATATGTCTGTAATGGACATTCTTTTTATACTGTTGATGCGACATCTGCGTATAAAGTTGTATGTTATAAGCGGTCTGATAATACCTATTCATGGCTTTATAAATATGGTTCTGCTGATAATCAATTTGCCAATATGTTTTCAATACTTTTTGAGTCAGATTTAGGTTACAGCTATAGTAATTCTATGGCTCGTGATGTGACTGCATTTGATACAGATTTGCCAGTATTTGATTCGGAGGCTAATGCTATTGCATTTGCAAAATCAGGAGATACTACTGGTCTTTTAAATGGAATCCCTTACGATTACCATTCTATGGCTGCGGCTTCGTCTGATACATTAAAACAGCTTCCCGGTACTAAGATGGATCCCAATGCTATCCCTGCGCTGAATAATTCTATGAAGAAAGCTGCTAACAGCGTGGAAGCTACGGATACAGACAAAAACAAAAATAACAAAGCTTTTATCTCTGCCGTTGCCGCTGCTGTGGCTGCTGCATTGGCACAACTTGCACCAGATCCTGACCCTGAACCGTCTGTTTCTCCCGATCCAGAGCCTTCGACCGCTCCGGATCCCGGAACTGATACAGACTATACCGGCATTCTTGGTTTGATCCTTGCTGCAATCAAGGCGATTGCTTCCGGTATTTGGGATTTCTTTTCTGATCCTATGGACGCTATTACGTCCGGTCTGACGAATCTCTATAATGGAGTGCTCCGGATCATAGAGATATTTCCAGAACAGGTGCAGCTGGTACTTGGTAATATTGCCAGCTTACCAGATGCTCTGCTACAGGTGTTTGCGGATCCTCTGGGTGCGATCCAGTCTTTACTGGGTCTGCTCCCCTCTTGGGCGAACTTACAAGCTTACCTGGACAAGATCCTGCAGGCCCTGCTTGATCCGGTGTCCGTTGTGCTGCCTTCTGATCCCGGCGGTACGGATCCCGGTGGTGACGGTTCTGGCGATGGATCAAAATTCAATCTGTCCTCGTTGTTTAACGGGCTGATTTACCTGATCCTTATTCTGATATTGCTGCTTAAGATTTTTATTCACTGTCTGCAGTTCATCATTAACATATTTAAGATCGAGCCTACTCAGGGCTTCCTGCCCGATGACATGGTGACCGGTATGAATTTCCTCAAGCAATTGCAAATTGAGGGAATCGGTCTTTCTGTTTACGATTTTATGATGGGCCTTGTGTACATACTTATGTTCTTCGGTGTTGTGAAGCTGCTCCGCGGCTATGTTTATAAGATTCATATTCCTTCAGGAGGTAAGTAATGGATCCTAATGATTTACTGATCGGTTCTACATTGGATATCCCCGGTAAAATAGTCAGCTTCTTCCAGACTATCCTGGACATGATCACCTCGGTGATCTCTGCCCTACAGACTTTATATACTACGTTACAGGACTTCGATACTATGATTGTCGATATGGCTGATACCAACGGTTCCAGCCAGTTCTCTGGAATGCCGGTCGTGGAAGCTATCGGAACATTCCGGTATCTGGTCGGTGATGTTGCCTTTTACATGATCTACCTGACTGTCTTATTTGGGTGCCTGTGGACGATCTACGTCCTTGTCACCAAATTATATGAGGCCATAGATGCTCTGATCTCCCAGATCACGGGATACAGCGTTAAGGAGCATCTGTCCTCTCTTCTGTTCCAGCTGACAAAATAACTTTGTATATAAATTGGCCATTTATATAGATTTTGTAACTGTAAACTTTGCAAATTAAAAGGAGGTATGTGGTATGCCGTTTTTAACTAACGCTATTATGGCGGCGGAATCTGCCGGCGCTGCTACTTTGCAGCTGAATTTCGACCCCTCTCAGATGTTTAACTATACCAACGTCATCACAGGCTCTATGATGCCGTTAGTTTACATCTCTGCCGGCTTTAGCCTTGGCTTCACCATCATCTACGCGCTGAAGAATGCATTCTCCGGCGGTGTCCGTCTGTAACGGAGGTGTAGATGTGGAGGAAAAGATATCATCGCAGGAGCTCCAGAAGAATCTTCCGGAGACTGGTGAGGTATCTGATCCGGATTCTGTTTCTGAATCTGTTGTGACCACTGTGTCCGGGAATGATGCAATACTCGTTCCCGGAGCTGCGATGGCGGCTTATTCTAATGAACTTTTTCCGGTATATGATACCTATGAGGAATTTATGGAGTCCCCTGTTTATGTTACCCGTTATGAAAATGAGTTATTGAGTCGTCTGGACTTTATCCAGTATGCGCTGGCTATCATAATAGCTCTTCTTTTTTTACTCATTTTTAAGAAAAAATAGGTCGATTTGAGGTGTTTACTATGGAATTACTTATGTGGTCTGCTTACTTCTTTGCTGCCGTGTTTGTTGTGAATGTCGCACTGGAAGCTATCAGCGCTGCCAGTGATCTCTGTAAGCTGCGCATTGTCAGCAAGACCCGTTAGGAGGTGCATAGTTTTGTATGCTGTGGAATTGGAAGCATTTAATTATGCTGCTGTGTTTGGCGTGTGCCTTGGCATTTACATTATCGTTAATGTGGATGTACTGGTTCGGTCCGCTCTGACTTTTGTGAAAGGATGGCGAAGCTGATGATCTATATGATTACTGACTCCGGAGTTCGCTCTGCAAAGAACTTCCACGAGTTCAACAACAAATATCATGTTTTACTGGAGGAAGCGGAGTGTACTCCCCTTGGTCCCGATCTGGTGGTAACTGCCACCAGTCAGGATCTTGAGTTCCTCCAGGATAAAGCCAGGATGAGCAATATTATGTTCGGTAACTTCTTCCGGAAAGATAATTCTGTGAAGATCTTCGCGATCATAAATATCATTCTGTCGGTATTGATTATATTTACAAAGTAAATGTATCTCATGCTTTCTTGCTGCAGCTGCTGATCCGTTGTGCTGCAGTCTTGGCTTTGAGATACAAGAAAGGAGTGCGTTATGGCTGGTATTGACTTTCAGGCGATTCTGGACGGTATGTCCGCCGGGAATACGAGCAATGATCCCATACGGTCTATTTATGAGATTCTGCCTATATACGATAACGTTCAACAGCATCTACTCTTCCAGGCTTTTTATTTTATTGAGAAGTATGATCTTGCTGATATGAGGTCCATGTTTGAATCTTTCGATAAGGTCATGGCTCATAATAAGAACCTTGGTCTGCTCTCTTCCAAAGTGCTCCAGAACCTGCTGAGTGCATATACCCAGAACGAGTACTTGCGCGGTATCAAAGTATCGACCCTCAACAACGTGACGGATGTGCAGCAGGAATAGCGGGCTTTACCGGCAAATATGCCCTTGATCTGCGCGTGTTTTATCGGGACAGGGGCGCTTTTTCCCTTTCCCGATACGCGAAGATGTTAATGCCCTTCTGGTAACCTGTGTAGCCAATATTGCAGATATAGTCGGTGACTGCTGCCCTGTGTCTCACCCATCCCTTTTCGTTGGTAATGCCCTTGCTCTTAAAAAAACTAGGTCATTCGCGCTTTTGTGGCAAGGGTGAAGCCTCGAAGAGGTTCAGCCCGACTGTGTGTATTGTGTCTTAAGCAGTATCCCACACAAATATTCGTATTCATGGAGGTAGAGAATGTATAACGTATATGAAGTCTATACATGGGATGACGTGGACTATAGGAAAGTGGCATCCTTCGAAAAAGAATCAGATGCTTTTACACATTGTGATTTACTCAATAAAGAGCATAGAGAAAAAGCAAAGGAACCTGATCCTATATGTTATCGCGTTTTATCCGATGCTCAGTATTATTCGTTAATGCACGAAACACATGATCCTCTCCCCTTGAGGGGACGGGGGTGACTCCCCATCGGTACCGCTGTAAATTTATTTAACGATGGAATAGAAATTTAACACGAAAGGTCTGGGAAACTGTCTGTTTCCCAGTGGGGCGCTTGCCTATGCCAGGAGCTATAGTTGGTATTTATGGTGTACAGCGCAGCGGTAAGACCCTGATCGCTTACAAGCTTGTTAAAGGTTTACAGCAGGCCTGTAAGCAGCAGGGGATCTATCTGCCGGTGTACACAAATTTATATTCTCCCCGGGATCCTGAATTCCGGTTTGTTAATTCTATGGATGAGCTGCCGTTGGATCTCTCGCCGAAGGTCGTACTGATCGACGAGATCTACAACGGTTGTGATGCTCAGGACTACCGGAAGCTTAAGGATATCAGTATTTTTATCAATACGCTGGGAAAGCAGAACTGTCTGTTCGTTTTTACCAGCATTGATGCGCAGATGGTCTACAACCGGATCCGTAACCAGATGAATGTGGTGATCCTGGTCAAGAGTTCCTCTACGCATATCCATTATCGTTTTTTCTATCTCAACACCGGGAAATATACGGATTTTGTGGTAGAGAAAAACGCTGCATTATTTGAGGATGTCTATTACGATACCAACTTCATCCCGCTGGACTTCGACTGGGAGATGAAGTCGTGGCGGGAGAAGTTGGAGAAGTTCTATGAAGACAACTACAATATGCAGATCAATCTATGAAAAATTAAATATCGAGGTTTGGCTGGATGCGCGTGACCTCGTGTCACGCGCAACAGGCGAACCGAATTTTGCCGGTTGTGTTGCCGGAACGGGCCGCCGCAGGCGGTCCCGTTCCCTTTACTTGACAATAGCAACACAATTAGGGTAGTTTTGTAAAATTGAGGTATTTTATATGCCATATAACGTACGTCTTAAAAAGTATAAAAATGGTACTTTTCAGTTGACGTATTATCATCGGGCTATCAGGACCAAGGATGATTATTGGCGACCATATAACCTTCCCGATCTCCATACCACTGACTATGATGAGGACGAAGAGGAATTTGATATTGATAAATGGATTGAATTAAAACAATCCTCACCCTTTGATATGTCATATGATCCTCTGCAGGTTACAGAAATAGGGTCAGAGGTGGATGATGAGGTTGATGAAGCCATTGATCTGGAAGAGGAATACATTTCACCTGAAGAAGCTGCCAGTCGTAGGGAGCGATCATTGATATCATCTTTGAACCGATCAAAGCGTATGATCTATGACTATGGCAGAGCAAATAAGTGGGAATGGTTTTTTACTCTGACTTTTGATCCTGTGGATCATTTCGATGAATTCAACTTTTCGGAATCGAAAAAGAAAGTATCGAACTGGTTTCACAACATCAAGAAAAAATGCCCGAAGTTAAAGGCACTGATTGTACCAGAACAACATAAGTCCGGCGCTTGGCATTTTCACGCGCTGGTCTCGAATGTTGATGAATTGACTTTTGAAAAGGCAGTGAATAACCAAAAGTTTCGTAAGGATAAGAATGGTGAAGTGATGCTCAATAAAAAAGGAGAGCCTGTCCCTAATAAATATTTTGGCGAATACTTAAGGACAAGCTATCCAGATGGTGAGTACATATATAACATCAAAGAATACCGAAACGGATATACTACTGCAACTAAAATAACTGATACATACAAAGCTGTTTCATATATCGTCAAGTACATTACAAAGGATTTATGTGAATGCACTTTTGGTAAGCAGCGTTACCTTGTTACTAAAAACCTTGATCTACCTGAGAGAACCCTTGGTTTCTGTGAACCTAAAAACCTGATGGATGCTCTTCAATTTGTAGAATACAAGTTCAGTGTGCATTTGTCAATAGATTGCATAAAAACCTATAAGGTAGATGTTCCCAACTACTCGAACCGGGTATCTGTGTTTGAGTTCAATGTATAAATGTATCTCGTTAGATCTTCCGGATCCGGGAAACCTGCAGTGAATTTGAGATACATAAGTTAGGAGATTTGTAATGATAACTTATCTGATTTTTTTTTACTTTTTAATTTGGTTTTTGGCTTTTTTTGGTACCATGGATTCTCTTCATCTATGGGGAGAAGTTGAGGGTATCATTTTATTCGTTTTTTATGCTCATTTGTCTATTTTTATTTATTCTGTTTTGGAGGATCATGGTGTATGGGAATATGTATCTGTATATGTGTCACAGCTATTATCATAACTTTGATCATAGCAGGCTGTTATTATTTGGAGAATCGTTCTATGCAAGATCAGGAAGCTACTATGGATCTGTGGACACAGCTCCGGGAGCTTCGCACTAAGTGTAATGATCTGGAACAGCAACTAAAAGATCTGAAAGAGAGGTGTGGCGATTGAATCTTTATTATCTGAATCAGGAAGTAAACCGGCTTCGTTTGTCAGCTAAAGATAATATGTATTCCCGTTGGCGATTAGGTGAACTACTTGCCAGGGCTGACTCTGATGGTTTGCATATCCAACAGGATAAGATCAACGGTCATATTACCATAACCGGAGGAGGCAAGCATGGTACTTACTGAAGCTCGCGATCTGTTTCTGAATGATCGTGAAACGTATTGTTCTGATAAGACTGTTAAGAACTATCGGAACAATCTTGGTTATTTTTTTAATTTTGTTTCTGATCGTTTTCAGAAGGAACCTGATCAGATCACTCTTGAGGAAGTTGAAAAGCTGGATATTAACCAGTATTCAATTTATTTGAAGAATAAAATCCGGAATGATAACAATCCGAATTTTAAGGCAAAGGAACCCAGAAAGATATCTGCCAGAACTCGGAAAGATTATCTGAAAGATATGAAGTGCTTTTGGCTGTTTTGTATTGAGAATGGCTATTGTGAAGTTAATCCATCGGAGCATTTAAAGCTTCCCAGAGCTTATGGCCGGATCATAGAACCTCTTACAGTTGACGAGGTAAATATTATTGATTCCTGTTATAGCATTAACAGTACGTATGGATGCCGGAACCTTGCCATGATCCATTGCTTACTGGATGCCGGTATGCGTCCGGGAGAAGTTGTCCGTCTGAAGATCCAGGACTTACATTTCTCTGAAGGTTATTTTGTGATCCATTTTTCAAAAGGTGGAAAAAGTAGAATTGTTCCTATGGGTCGGACTGTAAAGAAGTATTTGCAGTATTGGTTAGAAAAGCGTCCTGATTGTAGTCATGAATATGTATTCTGTGTTGAGAATGGTGATCCTCTTACCGGTAATGCTTTGAAGTGTGTGATTGATCGCTTGAAAATATCATCCGGAATTATCAGGTTGTTTCCTTATCTGCTCCGACACACATTCGGTACCAGTTTCTGTCTTGGCGGTGGTAATCTGGAGATCCTGCGGTTGTATATGGGTCATAGTTCCATAGAGACTACTCAGGGATATTTACATCTGGCTGATAATCTGCGGTTTTGTAACAATATTTATCATCTGGATCCTATATTCTTTGTAAAGGCTTATTGATGGAGGTGTGCTATGTCATATTGTGAAAAATGTGGTATTAATAATGCTTGTGAGAGAACTGATCTTGTTGGTAAACCAGTTCTTTGTGATGCTTGCTGGTTGTCTGAACTTCTTGGTGATTGTGACTGTGATCTCTGTTTTAATGGATATTTGAGGGTGATCGTTTACGTTGTGATCTCGAAAAGTGTCAACCGCGATATATATAGGAGGTGCGTTATGTTATATAATCCCCGGAACTATCAGAAGAGTATTAACAAATCTATCCGGTTATCTCAACCTGTATATGACTACATCATGCAGGCCCCCGGCGATGGCTTTAACCAAAAGTTTGAGAACATCATCATTGATGCCAAAGAGTCTGAGGCCAGAAGACAGGAAACTCTTAAAATGTTGGATGATCGGATCGAAGATCTACAAGCCGACTATAATAGCTGCTATGATCGGCTTCGTAAGCTGGAGCCTATGGTGCAGGCTGCTTTACATATTAACTCTCTCATTAAAGAGTTTGACAGTTCTGTTGGCAAGATTTTGGAAGATGCCCGGAAACGTGTATCTCAATAGATCTTCCGGATCCTGGCAATCTGCAGTTAAAATGAGATACAATATGTTTTGTATCTCAATACCTCTTCAGCTGCGTTCTGATCCTGGGCGCGCCGGTGTTCACTTTGAGATACAAGAATAATTTCATAGGAAAATACAAAAACCCCGGAGACATCATCTCCGGGGCTTCCGATGTACGTGACAGGATTCGAACCCACGACCTTCTGGTCCGTAGCCAGACGCTCTATCCAGCTGAGCTACACGTACATTTCATTTACAGGTTTTCGCCTGCAACAGTATGTATTGTAACTGCTGCGGACGAAAATGTCAATAGAATTTTTCAATTTTTTCAAACAATTTTATCTGCTGCCTGCTTTTCCGTAGCCTGTACGACTTTTACGTCGTATTTTTCCAGGATGTCCTGCTTGAATTCTTCGTAATTGTCTTCATCATCATAGCAGGCATATTCGATCTCCAGCGGTTCCTCTGTCTTCATCAGGAGCATTCCCAAAAGTGACTTTGCATCCATTGCCATCTTCTGAATACGGATGTCGATTGCATCGTCGAATTCGTTGCAGGTATCTACAAAATGTCTGATATCATCCTCCGAGTGGAAGGTAATATATAACTTTTCTTTCATCCTCAGTTCTCCCATCTGTCCGCTTGTGGACACCCCATACATTTATAACTATTCAGAGCCAAAAGCAAAGTCTCAAAGAGACGATTTTGCGAATGAGCCTCTGAATAGTAGCTGTCTTCTGCCTAGCGTGCTGCCAGCGCCTGTGCGATATCTTCACGCATATCCAGTACTGCCGCACGGGAAGCATCTGCATAATTCTGCTCGCCAAACTGTGCGTATTTCTCCTGCTGGTATGCAGCAATGATGCCACGGGAAGAGTTGATAATGGCACCCAGTCCGTCCTCATTGAAAAAATGTACCAGATCTGCGCCTTTACCGCCCTGTGCACCGTAACCGGGCACCAGAATAAATGCCTTGGGCATTACCTTACGCAGTACCTTTCCCTGCTCAGGATAGGTTGCTCCTACGACAGCTCCTACATAGCTGTAGGAATCACCCATACAGTCAGCTCCCCAGGCTGCTACCTTTTCTCCTACCAGCTCATACAGAGGTCTGCCGTTCACCAGCTGATCCTGGAACTCGCCGCTGCTGGGATTGGAAGTCTTCACCAGTACGAAAATACCTTTTTTCTCTTCCTTACAGATCTTCACAAAAGGATTTACACCGTCGGATCCCAGATAAGGGTTCACGGTTACAAAATCTTCATCAAAACCGTAATAGCTCTTGCTGCCTACCTGTACTTTGCCCAGATGTCCTACCGCGTATGCTTCGGAAGTGGATCCGATATCGCCGCGCTTGATATCGCCGATGACGATCAGGCCTTTTTCCTTACAATAATCCACAGTCTTCTTAAATGCCACCATGCCGGGAATACCGAACTGCTCATACATTGCCACCTGAGGCTTCACAGCGGGTACTAAATCATAAATAGCATCCACAATCCCCTTATTGTACTGCCAGATGGCCTCTGCAGCACCTTCCAGTGTCTCACCGTATTCAGTGAATGCTGCTTTCTTAATATATTCCGGCACGAATTTCATCATAGGATCCAGTCCTACCACGATCGGTGCGTTGGTTTCTTTGATTCGAGTGATCAGTTTGTTGATCATATTTCCTCCGTTCTGCAATAGATCTGCCTTTGAATTTATATTATTACACAGCAAAGGCACCGCCTTCGGGCGATGCCTCCTGACCTGTTTCTATTCTACCCCAACTAATGTCAGTTGGTCAACGTACTTCTTGATATTTGAAGCATTTACATACTTTTTATGGCTGTCACCGTTTACCACCACCAGAGTCGGTGCCTGCATTACACCGTAACGTCTTGCCAGCTCCATATTCTCCTCCGCATCGATGGTCACGTAGGGTACATTTTTCAGATATTCCTTCACCAGCTTACAGTTAGGACAGGTCTTGGTGGTGAACAGATACTTGATGTTCTGCGGCTGCTCCACTTTTACATCCACCTCTTCTGCAAAATTGGACAAGGTCACCACGCTTCTGGTGGGACGCTTCAGGGAAGAATGTGCAATATCATACTCTGTTCTGTTGGCGTATTCCTGTAGCTTACCATCATTCCAGTTCTGTACCGGACGATAGTAACCGGTGATACGGCTGTAAACCTCGGTCTTCGCCCCACAGTGAGGACATACCTTCACTTCGCCCGCCAGATAACCATGCTCCTTACAGATGGAATAAGTCGGAGACAGGGTGTAATAGGGCAGCTTGTAATTGGAAGCTATGGTGCGTACCAGAGAAGCCGCTGCCTTCCAGTCGGGAAGCTTTTCTCCCAGGAATGCATGGAACACTGTGCCGGAAGTATACAGGGTCTGCAATTCATCCTGAATATCCAGTGCATCGAAAATATCCACGGTATAGTCCACCGGCAGATGGGAGGAATTCGTATAATAAGGGGTATCTCCGGGCTTTCCGGCCGTCTTGATGCCGGGCCAGCGCTTTCTGTCGTGCTTTGCCAGACGGTACGTGGTACTCTCCGCAGGGGTCGCCTCCAGATTGTAGAGGTCTCCGTACTGCTCCTGATAATCCGACAGACGCTCTCTCATATGGTTCAGTACTTCCTTGGTGAACTCCTGGGTCCTGGGATCGCTCATATCCGCTCTCAGCCAGTTGGCATTTAAGCCCACTTCATTCATACCGATCAGACCGATGGTAGAGAAATGATTCTCAAAGGTTCCCAGATACCGCTTGGTATAGGGATACAGTCCCTCGTTCAGCAGCTTCGTAATGACACCGCGCTTGATCTTCAGGGATCTGGCTGCAATGTCCATCATGTGGTTCAGTCTTGCGTAAAACTCGTCCTTGTTGGCAGACAGATATGCGATTCTGGGCATATTGATGGTGACAACGCCCACGCTTCCGGTGCTCTCGCCGGAACCGAAGAATCCCCCGGTCTTCTTGCGCAGTTCCCGCAGATCCAGACGCAGTCGGCAGCACATACTGCGGACATCACTGGGCTGCATGTCAGAATTGATATAATTGGAAAAATACGGTGTACCGTATTTTGCGGTCATCTCGAATAGCAGTCTGTTGTTCTCGGTGTCGGACCAGTCAAAATCCTTTGTGATGGAATAAGTCGGGATCGGATACTGGAAACCACGGCCGTTGGAATCGCCCTCGATCATGGTCTCGATAAACGCCTTGTTGACCATGTCCATTTCCTTTTTACAATCCTTATATTTGAAATCCATCTCCACACCGCCTACCAGCGCCGGCAGCTCTGCCAGATCATCGGGCACCGTCCAGTCTAGCGTGATATTGGAAAAAGGAGCCTGTGTGCCCCAGCGGCTGGGGGTGTTGACACCGTAAATAAATGCTTCGATGCATTTTTTCACTTCGGGATAGCTTAAATTATCTACCTTTACAAATGGGGCAAGATAGGTATCAAAGGAAGAAAATGCCTGTGCTCCCGCCCATTCGTTCTGCATGATCCCCAGGAAATTTACCATCTGGTTGCATAGCACGGATAAGTGTCTCGCCGGAGCAGAAGTAATCTTGCCAGTGATGCCGCCCAGTCCTTCCTTGATCAGCTGCTTTAAGGACCATCCGGCACAGTAGCCGGTCAGCATGGACAGATCATGGATATGGATATCCGCATTCCGATGTGCCTCTGCAATCTCTTCATCATAGATTTCAGACAGCCAGTAGTTCGCCGTCACCGCACCCGAGTTGCTTAAGATCAGACCACCTACGGAATAGGTCACCGTGGAGTTCTCTTTCACACGCCAGTCTTCCACCTTGACATAACTGTTGACCACATCCTTGTAGTCCAGAATGGTAGACTTCATGGCACGCATTTTCTCCCGCTGCTTGCGGTACAGAATATACGCTTTCGCCACCTCTTCATAGCCGGCCTGTCCCAGTACACGCTCCACACTGTCCTGAATGTCTTCCACGTGGATCTCGTCATTCTCCACCTTTTTCTGGAAATCCGCAGTTACCCGTAACGCAAGAAGATCAATAATGTCATTATTGTAGCTCATCTGCGTCGCAGTAAAAGCCTTCATAATGGCATCATTGATCTTCGTCAGTGTAAAGTCCGCTTTGGAACCATCTCGTTTGATTACCTGAAACATCTTATGTACCCCCTTACCTTCGTGTCCCCATGGGCTTTCGCCCGTAAAACCTATCACGGTCTATTCTACAATACTTTGTAGGGGAAGTCAATCAAAGGATACTAGATATTGTGTATACATCAGTTCACCCGTCGATTTGTGCGGAGACGGCTTTACGCTTGCGTAAGGAGCCGGCTCTGTGCAAATCGACGAGGGGAGCGCCATCTCATGAGCAAAAGGCAGCTGCGTAGCAGCGGAAAGCCTCGAAGAGGCGATTTTGCGAATGGCGCTGGGTGAACGACCACGGGTACGAATGGCGCGGGGTGAACGGCCGCGAATGTGAACGGTACTCGCCTCTTACGCTCTCTTCCACACCCTGTGGTACAACACATACGCCACCACCGCAGTCACGCTCTCCGTGCAGACAAATGCCCACCACACACCGGTGACGCCGATCAGGCGGCTCAGCACAAATGCCGCAGGGATGATCACCGCCACATACCGCATCACGGAGATCACCAGGGAAGCCATGCCCTGTCCCAGCGCCTCCAGTGCGCCGGAGCTGGTCACCGACACAGCGGACAGAATAAAGCCCAGACTGATGATGTGCAGTGCTGTAATACCGATGGTAACAGTCTCCGGATTCTCGGTGAACAGTCCGATCAGTCCTCCGGGGATCAGCCAGCACAATGCCGTGCCGATAGCCATGATCCCGGCAGTCAGTTCCAGCGTCAACCGGTAGATCTGCTCCACACGCTTCCGCTCTCCGGCACCGTAATTGTAACCAATCAGCGGCCGGATGCCCTGAATGATGCCATTGGAGGGCAGATAGATAAAGGTCTGCAGCTTGTAATAAACGCCCAGTACCAACACATACGCCCCCGAATAAGCCGCCAGAATACCGTTCAGTGCGGAAATCAACAGAGACGGCAGTGCCATATTCAACGTAGCCGGAATGCCGATGCCGTAGGTCTTGCCACAGATCTCTCCTTCCGGTCGCAGATAAGTTCTGCGCAATTTTACCGGCAACGGATCCAACACATAATAGATGATATATACTAATAACGTGATCACCTGACCGATTCCGGTAGCCAAAGCCGCTCCGGCGATCTCCATCCGGGGAAACGGTCCGATACCGAAGATCAACAACGGATCCAACACAATATTCGTCACAAATCCGGCGATCATACTGACCATGGTGGCACGCATCCGGCCCACCGCCTGAAAGATTTTCTCTAACGTGATACCTCCGGTGACAATGGTGGAAAACAGGAATACCACATTGGAATATTCCATGCCCAGTGCCCGCACGGTATCGCTCTTCGTAAACATCCCTAAGAACCAGTTCATGCCGCAGAGGAATAAGATCATAAGCAGTACGCCGTGCAATACTCCCAGCACCATGCCCTGGGTTGCCGTCTTATCCGCTTTTTCCTGATTCTGTGCTCCCAGATAGAAGGAGATCATGGCATTCACACCCACACCGAAGCCCACTGCCACCGCCGTCAACAAGTTCTGTGCCGGATAGACTAAAGACAATGCCGTCATGGCATCTTCACTGAGCTTCGCCACGAAATAACTGTCTACAATGTTATAGAGGGAATTAAATGCCATGGACAGCATCATGGGAAGTGCCATGGACATGACCAACGGGAATATCTTCTTTTCTTTCATATAAGTCTGGTTCATTTTTCCTCTCCTTAAACAACAAACGCCACACAACATTCCTGCTGTGTGGCGAAAATAAGATCGATATCTTGAAAAATCCACTCCCTTACGGGTTTTATGACCGGTTATTCATTTTGTTCCAGAGCGTATTATAGGGAAGAAATGCCTTTCTGTCAAGCCTGTACGCCCAGTATTTTTGCAAATAACTGTGCCCCTTCCTCCGCCTGATAGATATTGATACCGTCAATGTCTGTGCTGTGGTTGGCAAAGGCAGGGTACAAAAATCCCGCCTCCGGTTTTCCGGCCTCGTAGTCTCCGGTCACCGGACTGATCGTGCCGATGAGAAACTGATAGACTTCCTCGGACTCCCACTGGTTCTCTTTGTCTTTTCCCTTGGTGGGTACATCGTAGCTGCCGAAGAAAAGATAAACGGCATAAGGATATCCCGGCTGGTATCTCTCCCCAATATATTCATAGAGGGAGTACAATAATGCATCATTTTTCAGTTCGCACTGCCGTAATGCCTCCAATAACTGCATAATGCTGCCCGGTTTCCGGGCTCCCTGATCCAGCCGGTAATTTTTCAGATTCACATTGGTATTGGAATAAGGTACCGTCTTGGCAATATTCAGATTTTTCTCTTTTTCGCTTCCGGACAACTTCAGAAAATGAGTATTAAAAGTACCGTCAATAAACCCTTCTTCGTCCATATAGGCTCCTGCAATTCTGGAAAAACAGTTGCGGGACACGGTCATTCTTCTGGTCAGTTCCAGCATGTCTTCTCTGTCTATGTGCATTCTTAACCTCTCACCTTTCAGCAGTCTGCAAGCTCTGTATCCGGAACTTACAGCAGTTTGCTCTTCGTATTTACACTTTCACTGTCCTGATATTCCAACAGAGACAGCTTTCCTTCCCGGCATTCCAGAATCGCAGTAGCACAGTTGCCCATATGGAAATGCCAGAAGTCGCTGACCGGAATATCCAACACCGCATTCAGGATACTGCGATTCAATGCTCCATGAGCTACCACCAGCACTGTTTCATAAGTTCCCTCCAACGGCAGCAACACCTGCTTCACGAACTCGCCGCTTCTGGCATACAACTGGGCAAAACTTTCCGCTCCCTCGGGCGGGAGATAGCTCCCCGGATCCGTAAACGGACTGTTGGCCCCCTCCCGGATTTTACGGACATCGGTCCCTTCCCATGGTCCGAAATTGAGTTCCCGGAGTCTTTCGTCTGTGGTCAGCGTAATTTTCCTCTCGCCCACAATGGTCTCTGCCGTATGTCTTGCACGGATCAGCGGGGAACAAAACGCGATTTCAAAAGGAACTTCCTTTAATCTCTCTGCCGCTTCCGCCGCCTGCGCAAAACCTTGAGCATCCAGGTCAATATCCGTCTGTCCCTGCAGCCGCCCCGCCTGGTTCCAGTCTGTCTCCCCGTGTCTTACCAAATAGATTTTCATATATCTGTATCCTCATTCTTCTGTCGTAACTTACTTTTCTTCTGCCTACATTTTTCACTTGCCCTGTTATCCACAGTGGTCTGTTTCAAAATACTACGGTTTCCACCGTTCTGTCAACCTGCTCCCCGGACGTATACGCAAAAACAGTGGGTTCCGCTCCCGGTTCCCGCTGTCTTTTTCATAATTGCCTATATCGATTTTCTTATTTTTCGATCTCCGCCGTCATAATGGACTTTGCCTTTGATGTCAGTTCCGCACAGTACTCTCCCAGCCGCAGATACACCGGAATCTCTTCCTCCGTCCGGTTTAAAAGCACCACCGTGATCCGCCCGTCCTTTTCAAACGCCGTCACCTCGATCTTATCTGTGTATCTGGTAACACCGATCCGCTGTGCTCCCGCTTTTAGGAAATGTGTAAAATGCCACAGGTGCCCGCGGCTGCGGTATTCCTCAATGTAACGGCAGATATACTCTGCCCAGCGCTTCCGGTATTCCGGCTTTAATTTGCCGCCGTTGTTCCGCTCTCCATTGGTCTTCATGTAGACCGGCGGACTTCAGGGGGGACAGGAGGATATCCAGCTTCCCGACGTAAGCTTTCTCCGCCGCATCCAGCAGTGGCAGAATGTATTTTTCCACTCTTTCAAAAGAAAAGTGTTCAAAATTCTCATCCGCCTCTTCCCCGTCTGCTTCGTAATGCGCCAGGGAAAAATCGCAGCTGTCTATAGGAATCCGGACACGATAGGTCTCTGTTTTGGCATCTGTCGTTGCAGCGCCTGCTCCTGTTGCTTCATTTGTTCCGCTCTGTCCACATCCGGTCAGCCTGGATACTGCCATGGTTACCGCAAGTACGGTAGATAATAATTTACGCTTCATACACTCGTCCTCCCAATAGGTAAATATTGTTTTTTGTATTTATCATTATCACTGACGGCCGTCTGTTTTATTTGATAATTGAATTCTACCATTAGTTTCCATCAGGCAACAGATAGCAAATTTTCAAAAAGGGGGATTTTTTTCGAATGGAAAAAGGTGGATAATATTACACTGTAAATGGAAAGTTAGTTAAATACATTGGCAAAATCCACGAACTCCCGGAGCATGCGATACACATGTCTCGATGTAAGGTCTCCGGATGTGAATTTTCTACGAAAAGTGATGAGTAGTTCTCGTCATGACGGGGCCGCC